>Ga0208413_1000361_pt1 | contig 36198 bp, 47 predicted proteins | sample AntAceMetag02UKD_FD_184761 | JGI IMG/M metagenome (GOLD analysis project Ga0208413, IMG submission 184761) | Saline lake microbial communities from Ace Lake, Antarctica - Antarctic Ace Lake Metagenome 02UKD (SPAdes) (version 2) | ecosystem: Environmental > Aquatic > Non-marine Saline and...
TCCAGTACGCGCACCCGGGCAGTTGATCCGAAAGGTCATTAAGAAACCTATGCGAGCTATTAAGAAAGCGTTCCGAAAACCAACGAGAGCTATTAAGAAAGCGTTCCGAAAACCAACGAGAGCTATTAAGAAAGCGTTCAGACCTAGGGCTATTAAGAAAGCGTTCAGACCTAGGGCTATTAAGAAGGTGTTCCGAAAACCAACGAGAGCTATTAAGAAGGCGTTCCGAAAACCAATGAGAGCTATTAAGAAAGCGTTCAGACCTAGGGCTATTAAGAAAGCGTTCAGACCTAGGGCTATTAAGAAGGTGTTCCGAAAACCAACGAGAGCTATTAAGAAGGCATTCAAAGTCAAAAAGATTAGATTTAAGCGTCGGCGGTGGTGTTTCTCCCCCGAAACCCCCATAAAACTTCAAAATGGGGAGACGGTACTCATCAAGAACTTGAAGCTTGGTGATATCCTCATCAATGGTAGTATCGTAACCGCCACGATGCAGATTAGAAATGAAAATGACCCTTACTATAGAATTGATGATATACTCGTGACCGGGTCACATCACATTGAATCGAATGGTAAATTTATAAGGGTATCTGAATTTAAAGATTCCGTGTGCACTGATAAAGTTGGGGATGTAGTAAACTGTTTAATCACGAGTGATCATAAAATACCAGTGGGTAACTATATATTCTGGGACTGGGAAGATCAAAAATTGTAATAATTATATTATACTATAATATAATGATGAGACCTATACCACTCGCTCAATTACAAGGTGGAGGTGGAGGTGGCGGTGGAAGTTTGATGATGATATTATTCGTATGTTGTATATCATCTATCATATCCGCGATTGTTGGTTATGTTTTCAGGAAACAAATAACCAAAGCGTTGGGTGGTGCACCAGCGGCAGCACCAGCGGCAGCACCAGTAGCAGCGGCTAGGGGTAGAGCACCAGCGGCAGCGGCTAGGGGTAGAGCACCAGCGGCAGCGGCTAGGGGTAGAGCACCGGTGAAAGCCAGAGGACTTAAAATTAAACGTCGTCGCAGGGGTGGGAGGAAATTCCGTATGAAGTTTGGTCGTCGCAGGGGTGGGAGGAAAATCCGTAGGAGGTCGGGTAGGTCGTTAAAGAAGTTGGTTGGAAGTGCTGCTAAGAAGTCACCACCTCCAGCACCACCACCTCCAGCACCACCACCTCCAGCACCTAAGAAGAAGTCATCAGGTCCATCTATATTCCGTACAGCCGCGGATGCGTATTTCAAATATAATGATTTCACCAATCCAGCCCTAAAGTCCGATAAGCGATTAAAATCTGATATAGTGAAACTGGGTGAAATGCGCGGATTTCCCGTATACTCGTGGAACTGGAACGAGATTGCGACGTCCATATATGGTCTTCACGGGGGTGATGTTGGTGTGATCGCACAGGAACTACCCGAAGACATGGTTGGTAAGGATGAAAACGATTACTTGTTTATCATACCTGGGACATGGGTGTCCGACCTCATAAAAGAGATTAAGGCGACATACGTTTTGTAAACAATGAAAAAATGAAACTAGCCCTTATTACAAGCGATCACAACATTCAAATCGGTGAATTCGTATTTTGGGATTGGGAAGACGATAAAATTTCTTAGTGTATATTAAATAACTATGAACGGTGAAGAAGATAATACCATGATGTATGTGGGGATCGTCGCAGCACTGTGTTGTTGCTCGTCGTCATCAGGCGCAGCGGCGTCTTTTCTCGGGAAGAAAAAAGCTGCTCCCGTGAAAAAATCACGCCCCAAGCGTCGTCGCCGCTGGTGTTTCTCCCCCGATACACCCGTGAAACTTCTTGACGGAACGAGTGTTTCGATGAAAGATCTCAAACTCGATGACGTTCTCATTAACGGTAGTATCGTTGAGGTCATTATGAACATTAAGAATCACGATGATCCTTACTACAAGATTGGCGACATTCTCGTGACCGGATCACATTACATCAAGGATGGTAATGTGTACAAACAGGTCAAGAACTTTTCGGGTGCTGAAGCGACTACTCAAGTTGACCCCGTCGTGTCTTGTATCATCACGAACGATCACCAGGTCCCTGTCGGTGATTTCATCTTCTGGGATTGGGAGGATAACCTTCTCTCAACATGAAAACTGGGTCACTCACAGTCATAAACAAAAAAATATATATATATTATAATTATGTCTCAAGGTGAGACTATGATACTAGTCGTGGCAATGGCGTTAGGTGCATGCTGTTGCAGTCTCTCTTCATCAGGCGCAGCTATGGCATTCGTTTTCAGGAAGAATTTATTTGGTGGTGGTGGTGCTGTTAAACAAAAACTCATTGCGTATTATACTGATGTAATGGAACGCACAACAAATGAGAGATTAAAAGGAAAGATACCAACCATAATTGAAGCGATCAATAATACACCATCCAGTGTTAACGATGAGTATTGGGCTAAAATGTGGGCGCTGACACAAAGTGATAAAGATAAGTTTTACAAAATGGCTGGTCTCGTATAATTTTGTTTACATACAGTAAGATGGATATAGTGTCTAAAGCTTTGGCTTTACCTATACCACTACCTAATGAGTATGTTCAGTCACTACCTAGGATACCCAAGGGTAAAAAGTTTCCTAAACGCGTGTGTAGGGATGTAAAGGTAGGTGAAGATGCATCTAACGCAGAAAAGTCCAGGCTCAATACAGACGAAACCTTCACACGAATGTGTGGGGATGACATAACTAACGCAGAAAATGAAGAAGCGATGGGACAACTCATTCCATTAATCATTCTCTTAGTACTGTGTTGTTTGTGTTGTATGTCTATGATATCCGCCGGTTTCGGTGGCTATAGGTGGTGGAAGTCTTCAAAATATAGATCACAAACCAAAACATCTCATCGTCGCCCTCGTGCTAAAAACGTCTAATTTTAAAAACCCTTTTAAAACTCGTATAGAATATGCGTTTTAAAAATGATTATTTAGACTTCTTATCCGGATACTCTGAAGCTTTTTTAGGTGTTTTACAGATCGTGTCCCCACAATGATCCCTATTCTGATACACGGCGTTTATAGAAGTTGAAATTTCCTCGCAAGACTTAAGAGACCAACGTCCCAATTTAGGTTTTTCAACTTTAACAAAAATGTCATATACTTTCTTGAACATTATCTACATAGATGAGTTTCTATTTAAGTGGGTTGTCGGGTTTGAAGAAGTCCTTAAACGGACACCCTTCACACCGTCTATGACGTATCGCACATTTAATTGCATCAGGGTTCTCAATACAAGTATTTTTTACAGGTTTTTTCCGTTGTCGATAAGTTCGTCGACGCCCAATAGTGTAAGTAAGCAATGAGGATTGACCTAGAGCTAACATACTATCCTCAGTATTTTCATTTTTAAATAGCATTAACAGTGCATTTTAAAAATGATTTTTGATTTAATTTACTAACATACCGAAACCAACAAATTAGTTGGAGAAGGCGAGACCACCCATACCGGACTGGATGCGGAGGACGTTGTAGTTAGTGGCGAACATGTGCATGGTGGTCGCGTTGTTAGCGGCACCCATGGTGACGGCGACCTGCGCGTTGTCGATGCGCGAGAAGTTGCAGGTACCGGTAGGTTGGTGCTCCTCGGGCTTGAGCGCGAAGGAGTACGCGTACACACCGGGGTAAGGGGTACCGGTGTGGTGGTTGAAGGGTTGCACCTGGTTGAAGTACTTACCCTTCTGAGCCTTGAAGCGATCCTGACCGTTGAGGATGAGCTTGAACTCGGACAGAGGACCGACGGCATCCTCAGTGAAGGTGGCGTTACCACCATCAGTACCGAGGGTGAGGAGAGGGGAACCGTAGACCGAGGGGGAGATCACACAGTTGGACACGAGACCCTCAACATTGGAGTTGAGAACGATGTTCGCGTCAGTGGACGCGGAGGTGAAGTTCCACAGAGTGTTGGGGTTGGTGGCGACGTTGGAGAAGCACCACACAAGCTCCTTGACGGGGTGGTTGTACGAGAGGCGGACCTGCTTGGTGGCGGAGGCATCGACGGTATCGGCACCAGTGTGCTGCACCTGCTCGATCAGGTACTCGTGACCCTTCTGGGCGAAGCGGCGACGCTCTTCGGTGTCCAGGTAGATGTAGTTAGCCCACACCTTGAAGGTGTTGGCGTTGCAGTAGGTGGTGAAATCGGACGCAAGGTCGATGTCGACACGGACTTCATGGTACTGAAGGGCGATCAGGGGCAAGTACAAACCGGGGTTCCTGTTGAAGAAGAAGAACAGGGGGAGGTAGACAGACTTGCCGGTCACACCAGTGGTCATCTTACCGTACGCAGCCTTCTTGGACTCGTCGAGGTAAAGCTCGGAGTACAGACGCCACCACTTCTGGTAGTGCTTGTCGACACGCTGACCACCGATGGAAAGCTCGACGTTGTTGATGGCGCGCTCGGCAACCCAGCAAGCAGTGGTCGACGCGTCGGTGGCGGAGAGGAGTTCGATGTACATGTCGCCGACGAGATCACCGTTACGGGCGACAGTCACGGACACGCGACCGGAACCAGCGGCAGTACCGTTGACGGTCTGCTCGATGTTCTCCATCGCGAAGTTAGTGTGGCGCTTGTATTTCGCCTGGAAGAAGGTCACCTCAGGGTTACCGGTAAGGTAAACATCCTGGGCGCCGTAAGCTACGAGTTGCATAAGACCACCGGCCATTTTGAGAGTTGTTGTACTCTATACAGAGAAAATAATTCCCGGGGAACGCGCATTTATCGGTTCCAAAAATTCTCAGTCTACAACAAATGTCGAAACAGCCTGATGAAATTGAAGAAGGGGAAATCATCCAAGACGATTATTCGGATGAGGAGGAGGAGAGTATCATCGATGTTGATCAGGAAGATGATGAAGATGAGGTGGATTTACCCGAACTCCTCGGAACATTTTTCGCCACAGACAATGGTGACACTGTATGCAGCGCTATCGTAGATATTTCTACCCATATGCAAGTTCAAAATAAGATTTTAGTGAAAATCCTTGCCCAACTTCAGAACATGAAAAACTAATTAAAAGAAAAGATTGTATAATTAATAATATGGAAAACACTCACTTCATCGATAAGGAACCCAACAGGTATGAAGCCCTCACGGAACTTCATAAACAGCAAATTCAGTCGATGAATGAGGAACAGATTATGAATGTGATGACCAAACTGGAAAATGCTTGGGATCTTCACACGAAAGATTTTTTCAGTTCGCGTAATCTGGGGTATAGGCAATTCATAGATCGTTCTTATTTTGACGAGTATGGGTCTATTTCACCGTCGAGAATCGATCTAATGTCGATCAGAGACCTTAAAAAAAGACATACGGATTTCATCATCGAACTGAGAAATCATGTGAATAATTTAAAAATACAAAAGCGTGACGTTGATGTTAATGGTATGAGCATCGATAAACGGATCGCCAACATCATCCTGCACGTTGAAGATGGTTTCGAAAACATTCGAAGACATTACATTTCTTATGAACGTGTCGATACACCAACTATCGATCCCCAATTCCCACGTTTCTCTGATCCATCTACGATGAATGACGACGACATCGAACAAGCTACACCTTTTCAAAAATGTCTTTTGTTTACCCTCGAGGAGACGTATAAGTGTGGTTACCGTAGATACAAGGGTCATTGTTGTGAAGAGATTAAGACTGTAGAGGGTCATCGAACCCGTGCTTGGTCTCCTAAATTCCCAATCGATAAATTCGTATATTCCCTTGCACGTAAGGATTGTATGTTTGATATCTGGAAAAACTTTACGAGTAGGGGTTCTATCGCGAGAGATGTGATTGATAACATCTCGAAGTGTATCGATCCCCAGTTCCCCGAGATTAGTAAGAGGAGACATGTGTGGTCATTCAGAAACGGTGTTTTCGTGGGTAAAGAATGGATCCCAGACCGAGGTGCACACGAATGTAGATTCTACCCGTACGATAGCAAAGAGTTTAAGTGTTTGGACCCCACCATCATCGCCTGTAAGTATTTCGATCAGCAGTTTGATGACTTCTCACACATCGAAAGATGGCAGGATATCCCAACCCCCAATTTCGATAAGGTTCTGAAATACCAGAAGTTTGAGGATGAGGTGTGTAACTGGGCGTATGTGATGGGTGGTCGACTTTGTTATGACGTCGGTGATCTCGACGCATGGCAGATTATCCCCTTCTTCAAGGGTATTGCGAGGTCTGGTAAATCTACCCTAATTACCAAGGTTTTTAAGAAATTTTACGAAAACGAAGATGTTGGTACGCTTTCGAATAACATCGAGAAGAAGTTTGGACTTTCCGCTATTAAGGACTGTTTCATGTTTATCGCTCCTGAGGTGAAGGGTGACCTCGCACTGGAACAGGCTGAATTTCAGTCTATTGTATCAGGTGAAGATGTATCCATAGCCGTCAAGAATAAGACAGCTTTATCAATTGAATGGAAAGTACCTGGTGTGTTGGGTGGTAATGAAGTACCCAATTGGAGAGATAATTCGGGTTCCGTACTTCGTCGCATTCTTACATGGAATTTTACTAAACAGGTCAGAGAGGCTGACCCCCAACTAGACGAGAAGCTCGACCGTGAGATGCCCATGATTCTTCTCAAGTGTGTCCGTGCGTACCTGGACTATTCGAATAAATTCAGGAATAGAGATATTTGGAATGTAGTACCCCCATATTTCAAGCTTATCCAGAAGCAGGTAGCCATGGTTGCGAGTACACTTACAAACTTCATGGAATCGACTCTGATTACCTATGGTGAGGACATGTTTGTTCCCCAGACACTCTTCGTCCAGATATTCAACCAACATTGTATTGCAAACAACCTCGGGAAGCAGAAGTTTAATCAAGACTTTTACGCTGGACCATTTAGTGCGAGAGATATTGAAGTGCGTGAAGAAGTAGTCACTTACAAGGGTAGAACATATCCAAGACAGCCGGTCGTATTTGGGCTCGACGTGTTGGAGGAGGGTTTCGGTTTCACCAAGGATTTTTAAAAAAAAATATTAATCAATAGTAATATGAGCCAAAGTGTCCGAGAATTTGTTCGGAAATCTGGCGTGGAAGTTCAAACTCCAAACTCTAACTCTAATAATGAGTTCGCGAGGGAACTTGAAATGGAGCTAATGAAAGCTGATCGGGAACGAGAACGTACGTCATTCATGCGCACGCCACCCCGACAAATCAGACCAGCGCCTCGTCAAGTAAAGATTCCCGAACGCCTTCAGCGAAACCTAGTCAATAACCGAACGTATGAAGGCATGTTCAAAGAGTTTGAAAACAATTCCCCATTCGAGGATGAGTTTGATGATTTGAACACGAAGACCGAACAAATGATAAACAATATAGCGCGTGAATTTGATGATGTTCCCAATGGGAACATCCCACTTGAGATAAGTAAAATGAACCCTGGTATGTTCAATGCCACAGTCGATTCTGGTTTTGGACAGAAGGACGTTCTCATAAAAATTAATAATATACTCTCGAAAACACCTCTACCCAAAACACCTATAGGTGAAGGTCTTTATGTAGACACACTGGAGATAAAGGGTATTTATGGTCAGTTTACGACGGGTTTCTCACATACAAGGGAAGCTGGTCCTAAAGGGGGTCTCAATAAGAACTTCTTCTCCGCACAGTTGATGCTTACTTTAAGTAATGGTGTTGAAAGTAAGGGTGCTACTGTAAACTTCTACAGAAACGGTAAGATTCGATTCTCAGGTGGATTCGTTGGAACTAACATTGAGAATCAACCTGAACTCATTCGTAGGTACGTCGTCGATAAGTATACTGAGAAACAACCTTTCTTCTACAACCAATTCACATACAATAATTTAAGTGGTCAGTTCAGGGTTAATGGGGTTTTCAGAAATTTAACCGATATCGCAAGGAATGCACGGAAGTATGGTATGACGAGGGTTAATTACGAACCAGAACTTGCCCCGTTTCTTTATGCTTATTTTGGGGAGAATAAGTTTATCCTATCCGCGAGTGGTAATGTCCAGATATCCGGTGCGAAAAATCCCGGGGACATGGCGAGAGCTTATGATTTCGGAAAGAAGTTTGTTCGGGATCTTTATTCCGATAATCAAATTAATGTGACTGGTGTGTTTGAGGATGGTGTAAAGCCCAAGACCAAATCTAAAGCTAAGCCCAAGTCCACAGCCAAGACCAAGAAAACATATACTAAACGCGTACTCACGTCGAATCAAGCTAATGCGTTGAGGGTTGATGACAAGAGGTGTGCTCGAATGAAGAAGTCCGAACTCATAGATTTCGCGCGCCGAATGGGGGTTGTGAACTTTAGAACTAAACTTCAAGATGGTTCTCGAGTCGCGACGAAGGATGAGATTTGTGATCGAATTAAGAATAAGACTGGTAAGAAGAATAATATCACATTCAGGAACAGTATCGAGAATAAGAATGTTCCACTCTCTGGATCGAATAAGACGTTCAAGATTGGTCGAAAGATGTGTGGTGACATGACTAAAAGTGAACTCATTCGCGTCGCGGCGATTCTCGATATCACCGTCAACAAGAAGGAAACCAAGGTGGGTATATGCAAAAGGATTGAGATGGTACGAAACCGTATGAACAAAGCTAAAACCTCACCTCCACCTCCACCTCCACCCCCTCCTAAGCACACGAAGATGGCGGTGCGTAAAAATGAAGCAGCTGCTAAGCGCAACGTGAAGAGGACTGAAACCATGAAGAAGAGGGGTATCGATGATAACTCTATCCGTAAGGATATCACTAAACTTTACGGAGTCACATGGATGAATCGGTATAAGCCAAACCTAAACCAAGATATGCGAAACATGAAGTCGGCTCTCAACCTCATCAATAAGAAAAATGTATCCGGTGTCGTATTCAAGCGCGATGCGGATAAGGTCAAGAAGGTGGTCGTCAGTCAATGGAAAAGGGATCGGCGACGCGAGCTCGAAAAGAAATACCTAATGAACAATATAAATGTGACGGGTATCGCATTTAACTTGAGAAATGATTACAAGCAGGCGGCAGCCAATTACATCATGACGAATTTAGTAAACCAGAAGAAAAAGCCTACTGATAAGAGAATGGCGGCATATAGGAAATATTGGTCGAAGTTTAGATCTAATTTGAACAGTAATAGGAATTCTGGAGTAATTAACCGTACGACTCGAGCTCGGGTTGAAAAAATGTAATTACCTTATAGTATTGGTATTTACGAGTTTGTTTGGTTCTGCGATTTGTTTTAAATGAATCGTGTGATACGAAAAGTTATATTTTGGAAATGTTTCTTTAATTTTATTAGACAGTATAGTAGCTTGAATTATTTCGGGGGCGCCCGTAGACACCGATGACTTTTCACACTCTAGAAATTGATCCTCCATCTGAACAAATTTTTTTAAATCCTCATTACTCAAACCATCTATGTGCATGAGGGTGTATGTATCCTTTGACATTCCATTGCTTATATGAAAATTTGTTGACTTGTCGACTTCATCTGTAACTTTTCTTTTTTCATATAACATAAACAAAACTACGAGAGTTAATATCAGGTACAGCATTATATACACATCAGATTAATTTTGAAAGGTCACTAATCTTGTGAAGAATGTTGAAGAGCTGATTATATGAGGTTACGTCACCTGGTTTGATGATTTCTAATTCGATTTGGTAGGACGATGCATCCTCTGTGTCCATATCGACAGTATCTCCAGTTGAAATAGTCATATCGATACTCACATTCTTGCGAACGAAGGAGTGACGAAGCTTGTTTCTCTTACGATCCATCTCGTATTGTCCAATCGTTGGGATCTCTCTGGATATACTGAACCGAACATCGAGGGGTTCGCACTTGAAATCATCCTTGAGAACTTTAATCTTCTGGATCATCGTCTGTTCACTAGTATCTTCATCAGATGAAATACGAACATGGTTGGTGTCGTCGTAATACACGTCAGTTGTTGTCGTCTTCATACTTTCCCAACCATCATATTTTTTCAATCCTTTCAAAACACGTTCGAAAATTTCTTTCCCGACGTTTGTATCGAAGAGGGAACCATTGTGTTTACCGAGACGTATCTCAACTTCGATGTGTTCCTCATTCTTATGAGTTTCGAATGCGGTGCCGACTTTATCGATGATAGATTGGATGTTCATCTTTTCTCAACATTTACACATTGCGCCTTTTACTTAAGCCTTTTTTATACATAAAGTTTAATGAAAGGTTTCCAAAATCACGGAAATACTTGTTATTTTAATACAGCCATCCAATGTCTGATGCATATCCCAGACTTGACGAATTACTTTATTAAAAATTCATATGAAGGTGATTGTGCATTTACCCGAGCGTATTCAGACTTGGTGAAAGTGTATTGGACAAATGGGCGTGAGTCTATCACCCTATCTTCCCTCCTCGAACATTTTAGAGTCTCATTTACTCGTTTTCGAATGAATGAACAGCATGACATTCAGGAGACTATATTATGTATCATAGATATTCTCGAAACGTCGGTACCTGAGATCAAACGCTGGTTATACGGGAAAAAAATACAAGAAACGATTTGGCCGGGAGGGAAATCATCGAATGAAGAGGATTTTAGTGTTCATTTGATAACATCGGATGGAAAAGATATGACTAAGATGCTCTCGAAAAGTACGGAGTGGAACACACTCGAAAATTTTGAGGATACTGATGGTAAAGTACATCATGTGGCTACGACCCGCATGATGTTCTCTAAACTCCCCCGTGTGTTGATGATTTCTTTTGACTCAAAGAGTCACATTCAAATAATCGAAAACATAGTCATCAACGAAAATGAATATAATTTAGTAGCGAGTGCGATTCATTTGGGTCACCAGTATGATGGGCATTATATGAGTTTGATAAGGAGAAAGGATAAATGGTTTTTGATAGATGATGATACTATTAAGGAATGTGTACTACCGGAAGAGGCTGGATATTATTTCATGGTATACAATCTAAAAACTCCTTCATCTGAATGTTCTCCTTGATGTTCACGATCGTTCGATAAAACGTTCTACGATTATTGGGGTATGTCTTATCCCTCCGTCTCTTAATCGGTTTCCACCACATGGGTTCGTCCCATGTGATGTACATACACTCCACGATTGCTCCATCTTCAAACCAGGGTTCATCGGCGATCCTATTTAACGGGATTTCACCCTCAAAGTACAACTTCCCCTTCTCTTGTATATATAGTCTCCAAGCTAATGGACCCGGTTTAAGCCCGGGCATTTCCCTCGTCGGTTCCTTTTTCATTAAGAAGTCCACAGTATTCTTCTGTTGTGGTTTCCATTTGAACATCGTCTCATGCGTTCCTATTTTCACTGGTTCATTCACAGGTGTGAATACGAGTCCATCCGTTTCCTGATTTACCGATGGTAAGTGTTCATCAAGAAACTCTCTAAATTTATCCATCGCATAAAACGTCTTCAACTTGAGTCTGTATTTATCCATTTTCATGTAAATAACAGGTTGGATAACACTCAACGCAAAACCAAGGCGTTGTAATAAATCGAGATCCCAAACAGATTTACCCGCTACACACACGGCATCGTACACCATGAGTGTATTTTCATATAGTTCCCCGTCCAATATGGTCCCATCGTACACATTCTTCTTCAGATTGATTGGAACTTCGAACATATCGAACGCCCTATTGACGAATACACACTTCTTTTTTCCTTCAAATATAAGGGCAATCATCATGTATCTTTCACCATCCGTCTTTTCACATACAACATAGTTTCCTTTTTTTAAAATTGTGAAGTGTTTATATTCGATGGATATAGGTTGCGGACCCGGGAAATAATCTTTACTCCCCCATGTAGCGTGTATAAAACTCACAACATATTCATAAAACGGGGATTCGGGTTTTATAGACATGTTTACTATTCGGACAAAAACTTTAATTTACTTTTACACCCGCCGCGTTAAGAATGTTACTAACACATTCATGTGTGTACGTCATCGTTAACTTAGCTGCTGTAAACGCATAAATTCGTACACCCTGTTCCTTGAATTTCTCAAACATTCTGGGATAAATTTTATAGTTACCAGTCTTTTTGTCTTTGATGGTCTTGATGATGTTCTTTGTGTTCATGACCCATGCACGAGCTTGGGTGGACGTTACCCGATAAATATTATCAGAAATCTTCAATCCAACATCTGTGTCGAAATCGAGTCCCATTTGAGACACTGGTTCAGTGGATCCTTCTTTGACTTTCGCTCTGAAACCGGTCCAGTTTATCCCACTTTTTACACCCGGGAAAACTAAACATCCAACAGTTTCATGTTTCTCAAAAATCTGATTGATAGACTCATCATCCAAATTGATACCAAAATCGATAAAAACGATACGTTCGTGTAGTTTCATATATTTCTGAATCATGTCAGCTTTATCATATGGGTCATCGTTTACGTATACAATCTGATTATCAATACCACCTTGAAGACACTTCATATTAATCTTAAGAATACTATGCAAAGTCTTCACATGACATGATGCCGAACGAGTCACTAAAATTGTAGCTATCTTCATGGATACTTAACATGTCTAAACCTTAAGCCTATCATTGAGGCATCCACTGAAAGGTAAGTTTCCTACATGCCCGAGGGTTGTATTTACATCTGCGTAAATATTACCACCGGCTTGTTGCCATCGGCGACAGAACGCGTAGTCTTCCGACAGGTACCTACGATTGTCTGGGTCTATCATACAATCGAATGCTGCGTGATAATCATCAAAATCCCTATTTTGGTGATCGTTCTTACACCAGAGGTCTGGGAACTTCTCCTCGAGTGTCTTGAATACCGATCGTTTAATCATCATGAATCCGGTTGGTCCATCGAGAATTTCTATAAACCCATTCACAATGGGTCTATTTTGGGCACCAAAGTTGATTACGAGGCTGGAAGAGAGCATGGACATATCGCGTTCGTCACCCCGCTTGACGGCGTTTGCAGCTTGATCCCACATAACAACCTTTTTGGGATAACATGCAACAGAGAGGTCGTGTCCGGATTTGATGAGACGCACGACTGCTTCTGGGTCGAAGTGAACATCGGCATCTATAAACATGAAATAGTCGCAATCGGTCTTTTGCATGAAACGACCGACGGACACGTTACGGGCGCGGTGGACGAGAGATTCATTTTCAGTCGTGTCGAGATACATCTGGATACCTTCTTTTATTAAGAGGAGCTGAAGCTTAATGATACTTGACATGTATTTTTCTAAGCACAAACCACCGTAGCATGGTGTTGAGAGAAACAACTTTATCATTTAAATACTATTACAATGTATGCTCTAAGTGTTTTTTTATGATTGACTCTATTTTGTTCAGTGTTGGAACAGACACAGAACATTTTTCGCATAATACAGTTTTTTTCACCTTCCCACCCAACACTATATAAATGATTGTCGATGCAACACTATTAGGTGTTTTACTCATCAAATCCACACAATCCTCAATCTTGTTACACATCTTGTTACACTGCAATCTCTCTTCGCGGGTCACATCGAAAAAATTCAATAATCGATTCATCACATCGAATGATTTGGTCACGTAATTCTTTTCAGTCATACCCATTATCACCTCTTTGAACATCTGTGTCGTACGACTGATATCCTTTGATTGGATACCAAACATATCCGCAATTTCCTTTGTCGTTCGTGGATGCTTCGCGAGACGACACGCGTACAGTACACAATTCGCTTTGATACCCAAACGTACCGCCCCCCTCGTTAGTTTTTCCTCGTTAAATTTTCGGTACATCATCTTTGCATCCTTGAGAACCACCTCCGGTAAAGTATGACACGCCTCATCAATATCACGATACGCGTGAAACAATGACCTATCTTTATGATTCATGGACATGTGAAAGTTGATCTTTGCCATTCGTTTATTCTCGTAGGTCGAAGAATGTTGTGTCGAAATTATAGTCCCCTTCCCCCAATGTTGGGAAAAGAGTTCAGGGTTTGAGTTTGGATTCCCACACCTCGACGGGTCGTTCACTTTACCGTCATCGTTCATTCCACTTGTCCATTCCGCTGTATCATCGATAAAATAGGAATCTATGAGACCGCAGTCTGAACATGTTGGTAATCCTTCCCTGGTAATAAGTTTAATTCCTGAACATTCGCGACAAAAATTTATATTCACTGGCTTTTCAACATTTTCTTTGTGTAATAGGGTGTCTACTTGAGACCATATAGCTGCCAGCATTTCGTTTGGTCTCACCGAACCTTTTATTTCGGTCTCTATGACGCATTACTTAGGCGTCTGACGCGGTTTTCGATCATATTGATTGTTTCTTTGAAACTGCGAGATCCCACGGAAGATGGCTTCCATTCATTCCATTCCTTATCGATCGATACATAATCTGGTGGTAAAATACCCTGTCCTTCCACCTGGCTGTCCGGAACTACAAAATCAGCCATTTCAGAGTCCGTTTCACTATCACTCAACGGAAAGTGGATCTCGCTATCACTGTCATCAATGTCGATTTCGGAATAAAGGGAAAACATGTTAACGTCTACACGTTTCATCTCCAGGTCTTCGAACTTGGTTCCATGTGGGTAGTGTTCCGTGAGACTGTCGTAAGGAGCTGGACACATTTCACTATCATCTAATTTGTATACACATGCAGATTTGTACGATGATTCGGTTGGGTTAAGGTAATGAAGACCTAGGGTTCTACCAGTGTTCATGGCGACGACTGCATACATCTCATCTTCGAGACCATCTTCGTTTACTAAAACTTTTACTATATCGTCCTGAATTATATCAGAGGGCACAATCATGCTTAGAGTTTTCAGACAAAAAATAATCATCGATAATAATACAGATGAAAGTTACAATTTATTCAAAGGAAGGTTGTCAGTATTGTGATCATGCGGTTACGTTATGTAAAAATGAGGATTTTGATTTTGAGAAGGTCATGATCGACAAAGATAAATTGAAAGAGAAATGCGGTGATTCAATTATAACCTACCCCCAAATATTTATTGACGATCGTCGTGTCGGAGACTACTTTGAATTTCAAGACTACGTAGAAAATGAATATGAACCAATATTAGCTCCGACATTGAATAGATTTACTGTGTTCCCCCTGAAACATCCCCATCTTTGGGAACTTTACAAAAAGGCTCAAATGTCCAATTGGACAGCCGAAGAAATCGACTTTTCTGCAGATATTGAAGACTGGAAAAACCTAAACAACAATGAACAAAAATTCATTAAATACATCCTTGCTTTTTTCGCGGGTTCTGACGGTATTGTATTTGAAAATATAAACAATAATTTTGCGGATGAGGTGCAGATATCCGAGGCTAGATCCTTTTATGCTTACCAGTCTCACAATGAAATGGTTCACGGTGAAACGTATTCCAAACTCATCGATAAATACATCAAGGATGATGTCGAGAAGAAACAGCTCTTCGAAGCCGTCCAAACCATTCCTTGTATTCAGAATAAGGCAAATTGGGCTATGAAATGGTTCGACACGAAAACTCGACCCTTCGCTGAACGTCTGTTCGCGTTCGCGTGTGTGGAGGGTATTTTCTTCTCGGGAAGTTTCTGTGCTCTATTCTGGCTGAAAAAGAGGGGTCTCATGCCTGGTCTCTGTTTTAGTAACGAGCTTATATCCCGGGACGAGGGTCTTCATCAAGAGTTTGCCGTTGAATTATTCAAAATGCTTCGAAACAAACCAACAACTGAAACGATTCATTCTATCGTGAAGGAGGCTGTCGCGATTGAAAAGAATTTCATCATAGACGCACTTCCCTGTAATCTCATTGGTATGAACTCTGATAAAATGTCTGAGTATATCGAATATGTGTCTGATCGCCTTCTCAAACAAATTGGTCAGCCAACGATTTGGGGATCCAAAAATCCCTTCGACTTTATGGAAAACATAAGTCTCGATGGTAAGACGAACTTTTTTGAAAAGAGGGTGGGTGATTACGGTAAAATGGATGATGACTCATCCGCTATCGCATTCGATGAAGAGTTTTAATTAAATAAACCGCCGTCTACACCAATTTCATACGACTCTAAAATCTTTCCGGTATCAACCTTAGGGATTTCAGTTTCTTTGAAATCGGGTTTAGGGGATGGAGCTTCAGACATGGGTGGTACTACAACCTTCGTACCAGCCTTCACGTCACGCTTACGCGAACCACATGCACATGGTTTTTCCTTCTTTACGTTCATCATACCCCATACGATGAACATGAATACGATCGAGTGAACGACGAGACCAAATGCAGTTGGACAGCCATTTGGTGAAGAGATGCTCGAACCCAAGACCCCCCTGACGATTCGAAATGTCATGGGATTGGCGACCACGTAGAATGTGAGCGCTGAAATAATGGAGATTACAAATTTATCTTGTTGTTTTTTACCCTTGCATCCACAGCCGCAGTCCTCAAACAAAGTCATGATTAATTATAATATATGTCAAGAAAAAAAAGTTACTTAAAGTCGAACCACCTTGTAAAGATATAACCAACAAACAATGTCGCTCTCTATCCAACAAGCTTCCGAATTTTCTCCCACTTCTGTGCAGTTCTCGAAACTTCGTAAAAACAAAAATGGCGGTAAAGCCGTCTATCTCAACGCGGGCGACAACAAAAAACTCTACGTTCAACTTCCATTCATGCGATCCCCTTACGGTCTGAGTGCTTACACCGACGAAGCCACTGGGCGCACTTCTTACTCTCTCGACCTCTCCTTTGACCCAGACAACGCCGAGGCGATGGAGCTTCACAAGAAGCTTAGTGAGCTCGATGATATCATCGTAAACACTGTCGCTGCGAATGCGAAGGAATGGCTTGGTAAGGAGTTTAACGTCGCTGTACTCAAGGAAGCTCTCTACAAACCCATGGTTCGCCCCGGGAAGGAGCAGTACCCATCCACCACCAAGCTCAAGGTTCTAACCAAGGCTGACGGTTCGTTTGTTCCAGAGTGCTATACAATGAACCGTGAGATGGTTTCCCTCGATACTGTCGAGAAGGGTCAGAAGTGTATGGCGATCATTGACCTCAACCAGATCTGGTTTATCGATAACAAGTTCGGTGTGACGATCCGCCTCCAGCAGGTTCTCTTCGAGAAGTCCGCCAAGCTTCCCTCATTTGCCTTCCAGGGTCTTAACCTCCCCGATGAGGAAGAGGAGGAAGTTGATGAGATTGAGGAGGATGAAGTTGATGACCAATAAAAAATCTAATTCTGAGTCCTAATTGACTCGTCCCAAAATCCTTCTTGGTAAGTTGAAAATAACTTCTTACCAATAAGTAAGCATGTCTAATAAGAACATTGAGAGTAACTTGAAAAAAATACTCAAAGGTGAGAGGGCTTGTATACCAGAACACTTCTTGAAAGTTCCTGTGTATAACTCACCAACCCTCCGCACTGGTAAGGGTAAGCTACTGAGTGAAGGTAAGTCTGGTAAAACGTACCGTGGAAGTATTAACGATAACGGTCGTCGGTACGTTGCGTACAAAGAGGTAGATACATCGGGTAGTGTTGCTGGTGCCTTTGAGTTTGAATTCAAAGTTGCTCAGAAATTGAAGGAGTTTGCAGTCCCAAAGGTGTACCTCTTTAAGAAGTGCCCCATCCAAAATAAAGAACCCCAAAGAATACGAAAAGGGGGGGAACCCGGTTCCAAGATGGGTCATTTTATCCAACCAATAAAACGCACCAAACCCAAGGATATTCTTTATATGGAACTTCTTAATGGTATGTCGTTTAATTCGTGGTGGCAAACCAATCCATCTCTTGATGCGATGAAGTCTGTAATCACACAGGTTTTTGATAATCTCTACCGAATTAACCAAAAATATCCAACATTCCGTCACCGCGATTTACACGGAGGTAATGTGATGGTGAGTTCAAATGATCCCACCACCCAATACACTTGGAAAGTTGACGATAAAAAGTATAAGCGTACAAACGCTGCTGTGACTGCTGATATCATTGATTTTGGTTTGTCTTACTGGTCTGATCGTATGAAAAACCCAGAAACAGCTCGTGGTGGATACATGGGTGCGGGTATATACAAGGATCGTCCGGGTTCGATTTACTATGATACTCATAGGTTCTTGTATATCATTTATGTTAAGGTGAGAAATCCAGGGAACTCTAAGGAGCGAGCTATTAAAAATTTCATCGAAGAACTCATACCTAACAAAGAGTACCTTGAGTATAACGGAAAATTCACCAAAACTGGGTATCTGGTTAATGATGCTTTGGCTAAGCAAAATCTCCCCACCTTCAAGACTATTTTGTCACACCCATTCTTAACTGATGAGAAATCACCAAATAGACCAAAGACTCTCTCGGAGGCTCTCAAAATGATTCCCAAGGCTAAGACTCCTCCCAAGGTCACCCGGGTACTTCCACCACGCAACTTCGGTAAGCTTTCAACTGCGAATGGGAAGAAGACTATGAACAATATGATTAAGAAAGCGGCTGCTATACTTGCAGCTAACAAGAATAAATCCAAACCAGTACCTCGAAGGAGACCCGGTGTTGTGCGTCCCAACCCAGTCCCCGAGATTCAACCGACCATTCCTGAGCTTGGACCAACTGCACGGGATATAAATACAAAAAAGATAAACAAGTATGTGAACGGTTTATCAAATGATGAACGTAATATGCTCAAAAAGAAGATCTGTCAACCTTGAAGACTCGTTTAGTATCGTCACCTGTTATAGAGAGTATCTTAAACTTTGGGGTTTTTACCAGTGTCGTCCCACCCTTTGTGACGAACGACTTCATCCGTTCAACTTCACCACGGGACATTTTCCTGGTGTATTTGAGTGTAAAATTATCATTTCCAATGGTGAATACTGTCAAAGGCATTTTATATATACAAATAAATGTTTACGAGTCCATGATACGAGGATGGGCTTCTAAACAGTCATTGACTGAAGGAGTGTGTAAGTATTTAACGATCAAGACCGCTGATTACGCGAAGAGAAATAGAGAGGATGAAAGCATCGAGCATGTTGTTGATGGGCTTGAGCACGGTGATGTGCTTCACAAGCGAGGAGTTCCACACGACACGGAGAACGAACGTGCTGATGAGAATCGAAACTATGAAGATGAGAAGTTCACGAATCATATCGGACTTGTTTTCAGACTTGAGGATATTAGCAAACATTTATTACATACTGATATTTTTTTCTTCGTAAATGACAGATGTCTAAAACTAAAGAACTTCCTCTGAGTGGATCAGAAAGTAAATTTACAACCCGTCGATGGGGGAGCGGCAAGGGTATTACGAGCAATAATTGTTATGCATATGCAGTAGGTAACTATATCGCGTATCGTTGGCAAAAATCTATACCAGGGGACCGTTCCGGTTTATCGAGTCTTCCACATAATTATACAAAATGTGACGATCTCCCAAGGCGCGTTATTTCGGATAACCCCAAATTGATTTACAAAATCGATGGAGATGAAAAATGTAAAAAGGGGTACTACAAAATCATGATGTTTGTATCTTCTGGGAGACCCAAGAGCTACATTCGTCAGGGTGATTTTCATTTTTACAAACAACACGGTGTCGTAGAGTACAAAATAAAATTGGGTGACACAATCAAGTCTGTTGCCGCATTTTTTAAAATTCCTGAATATAGGATAAAAAAGGCGGGAAAGTTTACAGTTGGAAATCAGTTAGTGTTCAATGCTAATGTGTTTAGTCACAAGCGTGGATGGGCTACTGGACCATTACTCGGTGATGCTAATGGTAAGGTGATTAAAGACCCTCGTACGGCTTCTAGGAAGTATAAGGAATTAAACTATGACAAATACTGTAGTTCATTCTGCGTTAAAGATCGAGGAATCAAAGTCGGAAAGAGTTAACCCAAAGTCTACTAGGATACTATTTAGATCTAGTACGCTATCTGCGTCAAAGGATATATCAAACAAATCCAATACGGATAACATTGATTCATCATTCAAGGATACGACGTTTGATGTATGTGTGTAGTTATTATGTATCGTAACTTCCACCTTGAATTGAGAAACATCAAATACCCGTCTGCACGTGGGACATGTGTTTTTACCTTGTTCCTTCCACCTATCAAGACAGTGTGTGTGAAATATATGACCACAGCGAATCGACGGGTTATTCCTCGTCGACCTGACTTCAGCTAGACATATAGAACACGTGGACATTCTTAGAGTACGAGTGTAAAGTTTTTTCCGTCATTTAGCTCACCTAATAAATATCGGGAACTGCGAGAAGTGGTTTATCACAAGTCTTACAATTCTCCCTACCCTGCTGCTCTTGGACCTTGGAAAGGAGTTCAGGTCCCTGCTTCTGGAGAAGCTGCCTATAAGAATAGTTATCCTCGAATGTGATACCATTCTGTTTCATCACATAGTTGTTAAACAGTTGGGCTGACGAATTAATCGTGAAACAGCGCCCATCAGCCATGCCAAGTCGTTGAGACATCTTTATTACTATAAATTTAGAAATTAATTTGTCGGTTGGTGATTGTTTTGACCCATGACTCAAAACCCTTTTCCTTGAGGTGCTTAACGAGAGGATCACATTTGTACCCCAAATATATATCAAAAACATCTGTCTCGACTGTACGAGACACCCTAATTTCATTATTTTCGTTTATGTGTTGATTGATGATGTTATAGCCGAAAGCAATCTCCTTGAGTGTTTCGGCACCCGTGATGATAATCTTTCCGGTACTGAAGATACTACATGTGATCGTTTTCATGTCGTGCGCAGGCTTAAACTTAATCTTCACCGCAGAGTATCGATCGGGTTCGAAAGATACGTTGAAAATATCACTGTAACGCTCAAACCATCTGGTCACCTCCATGAGATTGACGTTATGGTTGAGACTGAAATTTGAATTGATCATCACAACCCTAAACGAATCAAGGGGTATGTTCACATCCAAATTGAGAAAAGTCTTAAATATGTACACGAGTTGGGTAATGATGCGCTTGCAGTCAAAGATATCACAGCACCCAGCGACTTGAATACTTCCATTTGGGAAAACCTTTACAGATTTGGTACTGTACGAATCATGATACGTCAATGTAACCTGGTTATAAAAGGTTGTCGGTTTGAGCTTCCATTCGAAACCCCTCGAGGTCTCGGAATCTGGTCCACAGCGTTTCATCTTATACGTTCCGATATCTTCGAAAACGGCTCGAAGGCGTTTAATGTCGATGTTTTGGACAAAACTAGAAACCATCGTGATTGTCGTGATTTTAATCCAAGATGGTTTCAGTTCATCAGGTAAAGCATTCCTAAACTCATTTATCGTGAGTAGATAGGAAAACGAATTATTGGCAATATTCGTATACATTAATCCATAAAATTGAGACAATACTTTCACCAACTTAGGTGTTTAAAGAGAGTATTCTTTATACTCGTATATGACCTCCTTCTTTAAATCTGCAAAAGTTGTACATGATGTTGAATCCGACCTCACTTACGTTGAAATTATGTATGAATCCTTTGTTCATGGTAAAGGATATGAGATTTTTACAGACTACATGAACGCTGACCCCCTAGCAGATTGGGAATTATTTCAGAGTAAAAAGCATACCATCACATATTTGAAGTTTTTAGAAATCATGGTTACCAAAACGATCGAGGTGCGACAGCGAATGGCTGAATTGGCTCTCGAAAATTTCCTATCCTACGATCGAGACATTCGACTGTACATTCGTGTCGCACACGCCACTAAGATTATAGATCCCAACTTCCAGCCACCCATTATTAACATGAAAAGTGCTTGGCAAAGAGAATATATCATTAAATTATGCAAAGAGTTTATACACTATTCTATCGAGGAGTGTACCAAGTTGGATCGCCTTGAATATTTCACAGACGTTTTGAATATAATAGAACGAGAGCTATAGACGACACGGCGATCACAATACCTATATACGGAATACGTGGTTCCTGAGATACTCCAACCTTCACGCGATCAGGTGGTTTACAGGTGAATCCAGAATCGATATTCCTTCTGGGGTGGATACTAGTGAATGTAGTTGAAGGACCCTTTGCCGTTTCACATAATGCATAATTACAATACACACTCTCATCGGCTCCAACTATACCGTCGATAGGTGAAGGTTTAGAAAAAGAATCATACCCCCCAGTTTGTCTCACCCCACCCGGAAGGGAAAAATCGTGTGTGACAAATGGATTAACATCATTTATCGCATCTTCGTCGTTGAGCATAAACTTACTCATAATTACTATTACTTCAGATTATATTTTTTATCATTCATCTTGTATCGATGTGTTTCCCACATCATATCTAGATCCACATTCAACATGTCAGCCAGTTGGAACAGATAACTAAACACATCACCCATCTCCATCATCACATCAGTCCCCCTCTCCTTTTTCAGGTTCGTCTTCTTGTACATCTTCTTGTACTGTCGAATAGCTGATGCAAGTTCACCAACTTCTTCTGAGAGTAAGAGCCATACCGTATCTACAGGGGCGCGATCCCAACCCTTAGATTTACACACTTTCTTAGTTTCATCTCTGTAATAATTGAGACTCATCACACTTATTCTTTCTTGTTTGATAATCTTTAATTGATACCAATCTTGTTATTGTATCCAATCTTTCTTCCGGAAGTACTCGTGTTCATGGGTTGGTCGAGTGGTATACTCGTGGTGTCTATGTCATTCACATAAGCGATGTATTGGGAAACACCCGTCTGAATCTGTGACAGGGCGGTTTCTATCACGCGACTGTTCATGAGTTTCACCTGTTTGTTCACATCCCGTTGGTGATCACCGGAGTTGTTGATGAAGACGACACGCATGATACCATAGAGATCATCTGAATTTTGGTAATCGATGGATATACCAGTACGATCCTTAAACGTCTGACGAATTCCACGCTGAAGAATATTTTTGTTAAATTCCGAAAAGAAGAGTGTATTTAATGGTGTCTCACACTGCTTCATAGAATTCAAGTGAAGATTACTCATTTAATATACCGCTCGAAAAAAAAACTGTGTAAATAGTAAATGACGAAATACGCCGAGTTTGATAAAGCATACAGTAAAGGTCCTGACACGGTTGACATGATACCATGCGAGCCACCCTCCTGCTTCGTCGGTTCCTATGCCCCGGTGACCAAGGCTGGTGAGGAAGGACCCTTTTACGTGAACACGTACCTTCTCCAACCTGATCGTAGAATGGAAACACTCGGAACAGCCACTGTTCGCAGTTCAGATTTGAGCTGTAAGAAGTAAGTTAAAAATAAAGCTAGAAACTTAGATATATGAGGGTCATTAAACGCTCAGGTCGTATTGAGGATATGAAATTTGATAACGTCACCAATAGGATCAAGAATTTAACGTATGGACTCTCCGAAAACTGCGACTCTTCTAAAGTCGCACAACAGGTATTCTCATCTATGTACGATAATATCACCACCCAAGAAATTGATACCCTCTCCGCTGAAATCTGTGTGGGTATGATCACTGTCGACCCTGATTATGAAATCCTGGCGACGCGGATCATCGCCAGTAACATTCAAAAGGTGTGCCCCAATAATTTCCACCTCGCCATGAAGAAACTTCAGAAGGTTGATGTCGTCACGGATGAAGTCGTCGAAGTCGCACAGCAGGTGAAGGATGAAATTAAAGGTGATCGTGATTTCGATTTTGGATATTTTGGTCTCAAGACCCTAGAAAAGGGGTATCTCCAACGTGTTGAGGGGAAATTGATCGAAACACCTCAATACATGTTCATGCGTGTGTCGATTGGTATTCATGGTAAAGATATTCCCGCTGTTTTGGATACGTATGATAAGATGTCTCAGGGTCTCTTCATCCACGCCACACCAACTCTATTCAACGCGGGAACACCAAGACCCCAGATGTCTTCATGCTTTCTCATCGCAAATAAATCTGACTCAATCGATGGTATCTATGGAACTCTGACGGAATGCGCCCAGATCAGTAAATGGGCGGGTGGTATTGGTATGCATATCCACGACATTCGTGGGAATAAGTCTCGAATTAGGGGTACAAACGGTCAATCTGATGGTATCATCCCCATGCTTAGGGTTTTCAACGCCACTGCACGTTACGTGAACCAGGCTGGACGACGCAAGGGATCTATTGCGGTCTATGTCGAGCCATGGCATGCTGACATCATGGACTTCCTCGAACTTCGCCTCAACCAAGGAGATGAAGAGGCTCGTTGTCGTGACCTTTTCTCCGCTATGTGGATCCCCGATCTCTTCATGAAGAGGGTTGAGGAGGGTGGTAACTGGTCTCTCTTCTGCCCCGATAAGGCACCAGGTCTCTCTGACTGTTACGGTGAGGAGTTTGAAGCACTCTACACCAAATACGAGGAGGAGGGTCTCGCCAGTGCGACCATTCCAGCTGCTGATGTATGGAAGGCGATTCTCAAGTCTCAAACTGAGACAGGTACACCCTACATGCTCTACAAGGATGCTTGTAACACTAAAAGCAACCAGAAGAATTTGGGTGTGATTAAGAGTTCAAATTTGTGTACCGAAATCATAGAGTACACCAACAAGGATGAGACCGCTGTATGTAACCTGGCGTCCATCGCCCTCCCAAAGTATGTGAATAAGGAAACAAAAACCTTCGATCATGTGAAACTCCATGAGGTCACGAAGACCGTCACAAAGAATCTCAATCGGGTCATCGACCGTAACTTCTACCCAGTGGAGACTGCGAAGCGTTCTAACATGAAGCATCGCCCCATCGGTTTGGGTGTCCAGGGTCTCGCCGATGTATTCATCCTTTGTGGGCTTCCATTCGACTGTGAGGAGTCGCGTCTCATGAACGCGCAAATTTTTGAGACTATGTACCACGCCGCCCTCGAGGCGAGTTCGGAGTTGGCTGAGGTGGATGGGTCTTATGAGAGTTTTGAGGGGTCTCCCACGTCCCAAGGTGTACTCCAGCCAGATATGTGGGAGGGTGAGACAAAGTTCAGTGGTCGGTACGATTGGGATGCTATGCGCGAGCGCGTCAAGACCAAGGGTCTCCGTAACAGTCTTCTCATGGCTCCCATGCCCACAGCCTCCACTGCACAAATTTTGGGCAACAACGAATGCTTTGAACCCTACACGACAAACATCTACCTTCGACGCACACTCGCTGGTGAATTTGTAGTCGTTAACAAACACCTGGTTGAGGATCTCAAGAGGGTTGGTCTCTGGTCGAAGGAGATGAAGGACCTGATGGTGAAGGCTGGTGGCTCCATCCAAAACATAGTGGACATTCCCGAAGACATTAAGAAACTCTACAAGACTGTATGGGAAATCAGTCAGAAGTGTATCATTGATATGGCGGCTGACCGTGGACGATTTATTGACCAGTCTCAATCTATGAACCTTTTCATAGAGAGTCCCACGATGTCCAAGCTATCCTCGATGCACATGTACGCGTGGAAGGCTGGTCTCAAGACTGGTATGTACTACCTCAGGTCCAAAGCCAAATCCCGACCGATCCAGTTTAGTTTAGAGCCTGACTGTGTAGCCTGTTCAGCTTAAAGTTTAGGTGGGTAGATAAAAAAGAAGAAGACATGGAAAAAGTGATAGAAAACCTTCAAATTAATAAATATAACAATCGTAAAATTGTCCTCTCAACCAAACAAGGTACACCGTTCCGTGTACAGTTTCCTCGTATGTATATGCCATTCGGTGTTTCCGGATTCACACCAGAGGTGGGTCCCACCAAGTACAACATCGATTTCGCTGTGAAAGGGTATGATGAAGATGATAGTTTTATGAAGAGTTTTTATGACTCCTTACGTAAATTGGAAAACATTATTGTCGATTCAGTCGTAGAACAGAGTGTTGAGATTTTCGGCAAACCCATGACAAAGGCTGAACTTTTACCGATGTTTAATTCCAATATCAAAATGTCGAGTGACCGTGAACCAAAGTTTCGTGTTAAGGCGGATACAGACATGGAAGATACCATGAAGGCTTCGGTGTATAATTCAGATAAGAATCCAATCAAGGATTTTGTATCAAACGGTCTCTATGCAAGGAATTCTGGACACGCTATCGTTGAACTCAACAGCGTTTATTTCTTGAATAGGATGTTTGGTTGTACATGGAAATTATATCAGCTCGTCGTGTACGAGCCACAAAATCTTAAAGGGTTTCAGTTTGTTGTTTAAGCCACGGGTAACATAGGAAGGCGTTGACCCATGGCGTTCAACCTGAAGTTACCACCCTTGGGACCCACCATCACAGGCGCACCAGCCTGCACACCTACCGCCATCGCACCCATCTTGTTCGCAACCCTCGTCTGAGCCTGGTTCAGCTTCGCGGTTCCGAAGGAGATCGCATTCTTAGCCATCTGGTTCGCCTTCGCGCGACCGGCAGCCATCACCTGGTTCTTCGCACCCTTCGCGAGATTCGTCGCCATATTCTTCGCCATACCCTTCGCCTGAGACGCGGCAGCTTTCGCCGCACCCTTTAAAGCCATTTTAGCGAACATCGCAGCCATTATTGTTTATATGTACAGTATATTTTTATGCGGGTGGAGCCATGTTAGGGGGTTGGTTTCCAATTTGAGACACCACGTTAGTTCCCATCTGGTTCAAGAACGCGGGTGTTGGTTTATAGTTGCGACCGCTTGACGTATTTACATATGTCCCGCCATTCGCACCCTGCATGATACGACGACCTTGGGTATCGAGGTAGTTGGTGGGAACATTCGCGTTGAACTGGAGACCCCTCGAGATGGCAACCTGCTTCGCCTTCTCGAGAGCCTGTGCCTGTGCCTGCTGCACCATAGCGAGTGCCTGTTCGTGCGCTTTTTGCGCCATAGCATACCCCTGGGACTGAGCCTGCTCCGCGAGAGATTTACCCCGGGCTCTCGCCATAGCGGAATTACCATTCCGGGCATTATTGTTCTTGTTATTGTTCGCACGAGCGCTGTTGTTCACCGGCGCGTTGTTAGTTCGTGTCGCATTATTAGGCACCTGAACCTGATTATTCGAAGCCATTATTACTTTTTGCTGATATTTTTATTCATCATTAAAATTCTATATATCGTCTGGGCTTCCTTGAGTAATTTACCCTGTATTCTCGAAAATTCCTTTGGGTCTATTCCTTGTCTAATTTTAGCAATTTTCACCGCATCTTCCCAACGTTTGAGAGACATTCTTATGATATGCATACAAAATTTTATTGCATCTTGGAGATCTTCTTTTCGTACTCAACTGTGCCAGCCTTGGGTTGAAGCTTGAAACCCTTCTTGGATGGCTTAAACACTTTCACCATAGCCTTCTTACCCTCCTTCTTCATCCGCTTGAGCGCGGCATCGTGAGCCGCCTTACTTTTGATGCGTCCATCATTACCCATCATAAGATTCTTCTTTGCGAGACCACCAGCGGTTTTATCAGCAGTGCCGTGAAAAACTTCAGCGCGAGTACCAACAGTCATTTATCTTATGCTTTGAAAATTTTTTTGATATCCAGAATCGAAATCTTATCTGATGTCCTGTTGACTGGGATTTGTCTCTCGATTCGTTCATCATTGAGTACTTTGGAACACACTATGGATTTATGACCCTGGAGTGCCATCATTTCCTGCTCTACACTAACAAAACGCACACACTCCTTATAGACCAATTTTTTCACGTATACTGGGTGGGTCTGACCCGTCCTGTGACTCCTACCAATCGCCTGGAGTTCAGTGGCTGGATTCCATGAGGGTGCCGTGATGTAGACCCGTGTCGCTTCTTGTAGATTGAGACCCTGTCCACCACTCTTAATCTGAATAATGAATACCGCACCTGGCTCAGCCTGCTTGAAACCCTCAATATTTTTCACACGTTCATCCTTGGGAACAGAACCATCGATGCGAAAAATGGGTCTATCGAGATTCTTCTGGATATGGTTCATCTCACCACGGAATTGACAGAAAATCAACGATTTTTCAGAAGGATGACTCTCAATCATCGCAAAAAGGGTCTCCATCTTCTTGGAACTCCCAACCCACTTCTCTGGTTGTGTCCCATTCTTCTTCGCGATACCATCGAGGTACATCTGCGGCCAAATCATCACCTGCCGCGCACGGAGAAGGCATTCCAAGATAACCATATTCTTGGCATTGAGACTCTGAGCGTGTCTGAATGCGTCTCGGATCGTATCTTGTGCCTCAATGAACATGAGTTCATACAACTGCTTCTCATCAGGGTACATATCCAGTTCCACATTCTCGAAGTGACATGGAGGTAGACGAAGACGCTCACTGATTTGTGACAGATCTTCCTTGGTGCGTCGAAGAATGTAGATATCCTTGATCTTGTTGGTCATCCCCTGTACAACAACTTTCGAGAGACCAAGGAATGTACAGAGAGAGACAAAGTCCTCCATAGAATTGAACACTGGGGTACCGGTTACGATCCACTTGATTTGGGTCTGCAAACGACATACACTCTTGAAGAGCTTTGACTTCTTGTTACGAATCTCGTGGGCTTCATCGAGAATGACTCGATCCCATTGTACCATATGAAGAGGTGTCCTTGTATCTGTAGACTCACCCCTTGGTGTCAAAAGTGTGTAAGGTGCAAGCGTCACGTCAGCCTCTTTAATTTTCCGTTCTGGACCATCAAAGATGTTGATGGTCAAGTTAGGTGCAAATCGTTTGATCTCTTCCGCCCACTGGGTGATAATGGATTTGGGTACGATGATCAGTGTACGAGGTTTGGGGTTTCCAAGTATGGTAGCCACAAGCTGTATGGTTTTGCCCATACCCATGTCATCACAAAGGAATCCACCCTTGGGTCCAGAGGTTTGGCTTTCCATCGTCAACAGGAACAATACCCCTTCACGTTGGTAAGGCGCGAATAGGCGACCATTGAGGTTGTTCTTCGCGCGGTTGTATTGCTCTTCAATCGTCATGGTAATGATCCTCGTCGAGTAGGAGTTCCACTTCACAAATAACTGGTTCAGGTTCTTTTTTCTTACGAGTCTTCTTCAACTTAGGTGGTGGGAGTTCATCTATATGTTCTCGAAAGTAGAGCACCTTGTCCCAAAATTCCCTCATCACAGGGAGGTTAGTTTTCCACCATTCGGGATCTCGCTTAATATTTACGACGTCGAATTCTTCGGGTTTAGGCCAGTTGGTCTCGGCTGGTTTGTATTGAATAAAATCTGCTTCTTCTAGGTCTAAAATCTCCATACACAACTGAAGCTGAGGCATATAATGAATTGGGACCTCACCAGGTACAATTTGTCGCATCGGTGGGCATTTAATCTCTACCAATTTCCCACTTTCACTCACACCATCAGGACTCCCCCCGAGCCACGTATGTAAGGGGTGGGGGCACAATCCAAGTTCATGCACGACCTCTCCATGCCTCTCTTCGTAGAGAATGCGAGCCTCATCTTCATACTTCTCCCCATGCCTTGTGGCTGCGTTCCCAGTAAACTTCTCACCAAGTCCACACTTCTTTAGGAGAAGTTCGGCGGGTGTTTCATATTTATTCACACCGATGGCTGTGGCGGCATCTGATGCGGTGAGCATATTACCGCGGAGAGCCAACCATTCTTCAGACTTTTGTGCTGCATATTCCCTCTCGAGCAAAGCTTTGACGTTTGGGTGCATCTTATATTAAGAGAGGGTGTAACTTTTAAGTTGTTCGAAAAAAAGTCTCGCTGCATTCTGTTCAGCTTGCTTTTTACTTTTCGCAGTTCCTCTACTAATGAATTTATTATTCACATAAATGTCGATATAGAAAATACCTTCATGATGTCCCGCTACCCGATATTCGGGAAGTTGCAAGTTGTTCACTTGACAATATCGCATGAGATGATCCTTAAAGTTGTCATCGACCATGATCAAATTCATATCGATATATTTGGGGTCGTTGTATATTCTAAGGACAAACTCTTTCGCATGAAGAAGTCCAATATCCATATAGATGGCTCCAATGAGGGCTTCGAAGACATCCTCCAAAATCTTGGGGTTGTTATTCCATCCGTTACGCATCCCCTTTTCATCCATTATGACGAGTTTATCGAGACCGAGTATTTTAGCTATTTTTGCGAGTGTTTCACCACGAACCAACTTTGTGCGAGCTTTCGTGAGGAAACCTTCTTGACGACTTTCATATTGATCAAATAAGAATTTAGTGATTACAAAACCCAATACAGAGTCACCAATAAATTCCAGAGTTTCAAATGATTCGTTCATATTTTCATACTCCTTGAGAGCAGATTTATGTGTGAATGCCTTTTGGTACAAATCAAGGTTTTTGATCTTTGTACCAACAAGTTTTTCGATACACGCCTTATCAGCGAGCACGACCATTATGTTTATTATATGTATGTTTTTATTTTTTAAGCCTCCTTCTTAATGTAATGAGGAGAGAGGTACTTCTGTAGGTTAAGGTACGTTACGACAACATCCGGAGGGGGTGCAAGGAGGTCGCGAAGCTTGTCGTCGAGAATAATCTGGCGACCGTTCTCGGGGTGCTTAAGACCCTTATCGATGATGTACTTGTTCACAAACTTTGTGACTTCCGAACGCGAAATCAACTCATCCACAGGAAGCCCGAGGAACTCGCGCAACTTAGGCATCACATCTTGCTTACGGTTGAAACCATTGTTGGCGGCGCGCGCCTTAGCCTTCTCACCATCAGGATCTTCCTGGGTGTTCTTGATCTTGCGGACGAGCTTCGTGAGAGTCTTCACCTCGGCGCGGAGAGCAGTGAGCTCGGTCTTAATGGTTTCTTCGAGAGACATTATATCTTTCTTACATCAGTAATCTTTAAGTCACAATAACAAGAGGAATATACATAATAAAATTACCGTCAAATATATTAGGACTTTCATACCGAAACTGAGTTCGTTCCCATTTTTTTTAAGTATGGGTGAGGGCACTGGACGCTTGATTATCCTGAATGGCTGACTAGAGTGTTTACCAGGACACCCACCAGCGCAGCAACCGGATGGACATGGGATCACACTGGAACCCCGTCTCACACCACAGAATTGTTCCTTCTTGGGATTTTTTACATCATCATACGCGTAACACCTACATTCGTCGATAACGTTGCAGATCATATTATTATATCACGATATATTAATGGATGAAAAAAGTTATTCGAAAGTTGCCATTGACAAGTTCATGAACGAAAATTTATTGTTCAAAGATGAAAAATTGGAGAAATATTTCAACAGGAACGAACAGAGGGACTTAACTAAATTTAGATCTCAGGTTCACCAAAAGTTTTCTAATAAAACTTTCGAAAATATCATATATGTCTTGGTGACAGATTCCATTCGCGATATAATACTCAATACGATAAGTGAAATCACGGAAAAATTCAAAGCATCTGGTGATCTTATCGTGAGTGGTGGTGAAGCGTTCAACTTATATGTTGATTTTAATGACAGAATCATCACGAGTGATATAGACGCAAAATTCGTTCCCCGTATTCGAGCAGACACCAAGTATTTCGGTAAACTCCAAGCACTAAAATTGCTACTATGGGACGAACTTGGTAAGCAGGCGAAAAAGCTAAATACACGAGTTAAAAATCGTTTGAATGCGATGCGTTCTAGGTACCCCAAGGTGTTCAAATTCTTAGGTGTCGGTTTCAAGAATTCCGGTCCATACGTAACTAGGAGATATACACTCATAAAAAAGAAGAAAACAGGCGACACGAATAACCCAGGGAAGGGTGACGTTTTCATCGACGTCGAGTTATTCGCGTTGGACCTGAATATTAGATTCTTCTCACCCGAGAGTGGTAGAATTACGGATAATACCATGGGTGGTATACTCGACATTCCATTCATGAGACCTAAAGAGTTTGGATATGAAGTTGCTCAAACTAAACTCAAAGGGATCGTGTACCGAAATCCACTTTCTGGTAAAATCATAAATAATCAGAAAATATACATCGCGAGTAAAGAGTTCCTGATCGAAGACATTTATCTCATGCATAAACTCAAACTTCGCCCAGAGAAAAAAGAAAAGGATAGACGTCGTCTCCTAAAACTCAGTCAACTTTTTAGCAAAAATATCACAGCGAGCGACACAATAGATGATATATACAAAAAGGTTAGGGGTAAATTGAGTCTAAAGACATCTAAACCAAGGAAATCAACAGGGAGTGTAAATGTCAGTAAAGCGAGGAAGGTGAACCCAAATAATTACAAAAATTACACGACAGAACCATCCAAGGAACGCATTTCTAAACAAATCGTACATGGACTGAAGCCACTGATAAATAACACTAAAGTAGAAGGTTACGAAAATTCCCATGGAAACAAAAGATTCAACTTGAATAAACTCAAGTGGGTAAAAGAGTCAAACCAGGCGTACGTGAAAAACGAAGTTTCACTCAGACCGAAGCAGGCGATTAATATACCCAAAAACATAAACACCACGAAGACATTGTATGGTTACAACCCAAATCGGGATAAGTGGATAAATAAAGATGTTTTAAACGCCGCCGCGGCTATACCCTTTATTGGTTTAAAGAATTAATGAGTAAACCTACTATAATGTTTTACAGTTCCCCAGCCAAAGGTGACGATGGTCTTTATTTCGTGAAGGCTTCCAATGACGATAAGACTAAATGTCTTGTGCAATTGAATGATGTCACAGTATCGGAAGTTTCAGGCGAGTTAGTTTTCGACGTCACCTCAGAGGAGAAAATTACAGGGGTCGAATCCATGAACCTCTTAGCCGCGCAAGATAACTGTGAAGAATGGTTCGGTAAAAAACTTTCAGAGGTTGTTCTTAGTTCCGCGTACCAGAGCGTCTTGTCCGGTGGGCAGATGTCAGCTGATATCATCACCGAACCCAAGGTTCTCGTATACAACAAGAACCAGGAACCCCTCGACCTTGAAATTGTTCAGCCGGGTAAGAAGTGTGACCTCTTACTGGAATTCGCTGGTATCTGGTTCGCGAAGAAGGCTTTCGGTGGAAATTGGAATGTTGTCCAGATTAGGGTTCACGAGGATCCCATTGTGGAAGATCCTATCAGTGATGTTTACCCAGAGCAATATGCATTTGTAGATGAACAATAAAAAAAAGTGTTACTACTATATAAACTATCATGAAGGGTCGCACTCAGCAAATCTTAATGATCGCCGCCGTGGCTGTTGTGGTCTACCTATTGTTTGCTATGAACGGTCGCTCTAATTATTCTATCAAAGAGAGGGAGTACAGTGTGTTTGGCACAGCCCCTTCTACCGGTCCATCCACTGCGTCTATGGGTATGAAGAAGGGTACCGGGCTCGCCTCCTCCCTCCTCCCCCGTGAAGTTGCTTCCAAGGAAGACTTTGGTCAGTTTGCCCCAGAAGAAATCCTCAAGGGACAGAACTTCCTCGAGCCCCGTAAGCAGATCGGTTACCCCGAGACCATCGGTGGTGCCCTCCGCAACGCCAACCAGCAGATCCGCAAGGACCCCCCTAACCCCAAGGCGCCTTTCGTCTGGAACAATTCCACCATTGTCGCTGATACCATGCAGCGTGGTTTGTGTGCTTAAAGATTAGGTAATAATACTATTAAATAATGTCTTCTGTTTCAAATGAACTATCTGAGAGTGTTTCTAAGCTCGTAGATCTCACCAAACAACTCTCTGAAGCTAAATCTGACATTAAGGTTCTTAACCAAGAAGAAAAACGATTGAAAGAAAAAGTCAAACAGCATATGGTTTCCCAGGGTATTGATACGATCAACCTCAGGAAGGGTAAGATCAGCATCCGTAAAAGTATCAGGAAAGCCGGTATGAACAAGGATGCCATCAAAGAGGGTCTGATGACATTTTTTGGTGGAGATGAGACTAAGGTCGAAGGAGCTCTAAATGCCATTAAGGATGGACTTAAAACGAAAGAGTCTACCTCTCTTTCGCTAACTGGTATAAAGGATAAACCCGAGAAAGAGAATAAGTAAAGCACGATGGTCTGGAGCCAATACGTTGACGAAGCGACTATCGGCTTTGATGCCTACATCAGTGATGATGATGATTATAATGAACACACTCCTCTGAATATCGAAGACTGGGAAGTCGAATACTCAGATGAATTACATATGATGTGGAACAAGATTGATACTCTCTTGTATGACGCCCACATCACACACTCAGGGAAGTTTTGCGACTTTGTTGAATTCTGTTACATAGAACATGATTCCCCTCAGGAAAGAGTCACTTGGGAATACCAAGAACAGACTAAATGGTATGAGGAACGTCTGGCTCATATTTGGAAATATGTCAGGCGTACAGTGAATGATAATGGTCTCCATGAAGAGATGATGCGGGGTGCCACTTTTAACGATTTCCTAGATTACGCTAAAAATTATATGTGTATATTGTAAATGCTTCCCGATATCACCTCACAAAAGGTTGCTATACCGGCAGCGCTTTTTATCGCGCTGAGTCCCGGTCTTCTTCTCAAGACCGACGGCTCAAAAATCGAATACACAACCCAAACTACAGACCAAATGTCTGTATTCTTCCACGCGCTCGTATTCTTCATGGTATACAGTCTGGTCGCAAAGGTGCTGGGTCTCGTACTCACACAGACGGATCTCATCGTGACCACGTCTCTCTTTATCGCACTAAGCCCTGGTATTCTCCTCACTCTACCTCCCGGGTCCGGGGGGGTCTACATGTCCGGACAGACCAGTATCGAATCGATGATGACACACACAGTCGTATTCGCCGTGGTATTTGCGCTTTTACGTCGTCAATTTCCTCAATTCTATTAAGTAAGAAGATGAAGTATCTCGTGTTAGGACCGGCGTCTATGGGGATATTTTCACTCGTGGGATGCTTGAAAGCGCGTGAATCTTCACTCGCAGATGTGAAGGAAATTTCAGGGTCATCCGCTGGTGCGATATTAACACTATTTTTAGCCATGGGGATGTCGATAGATGAAATCATGGATGCATGTCTCGATCTAAATGTCCCTAACTACGTCAAGATACGATTAGGAACATTTTTTACTAAATTTGGTTTTGTATCGATGGATCCAATACGTAAAAAATTAGTAAAAATATGCGGATCTGATCCAACGTTCGCGGAAATCACCATGAAAGTGTACATCGCAGCGTACTGTTTAAATACATCAGAAACTGTATATTTTTCGAGGGATACACACCCAGACATGAAAATCATAGATGCAGTCTGTATGAGTATGGCGGTACCGTTTATTTTTTCATGTGGAAAATACGACGGATTCATGTACGTAGATGGGGCAACAAAAGAAGAATATCCACTCACACCGTTTATGGATAAAAAGCCACATGAAATCACCTGTATACAGGTTAGGACTGCTACGATATTTCACGAAAGTATAGATACACCCAAACAATTTGTAGATATTCTCGTTCGTTCTGCACTTTCCAACAGGGTAACGTATGATATACCGATTGACCTCGTGAACATAAATGTTGGCGATACAGATGTGTTTAATTTCAACATGTCATATGAAGAAAAAGTAAAATTATATAATTTGGGATACTCATCTCGATAATACTTTTTTTGTTAGTTTAAGATAAATGATTGAAGTGTGTGATTCAGACGCTGATATAGAAACCCTCAGAAAGATGATAAAAATGCAAGCTGGGGAAGATCTTAAACTCACAAGGAAACAAATGTGCGATGCATATGATAATATACATGCCAGTAAGTTACCTCTACCACCCCTTGTTATGACGTCTGATCGAACGTATTTACTCGACAGAGCAAGTCCTCTGAAACATATGGAGTATGAACTCCTCTTCGATTCTTCAACCAAACGGGTAGACCTGAAACGAATTGCTCGTAAAGTTGGTCTCACATCTCAAATTGAACAGATGACCAAAAAACAACTGACTGACGCCATTGGTAAGCGTCTCAGGTATTTGAAAGTTCATGAGCCAGTGAAACTCGTAACCAAACGTCTCGTTGTAAAAAAAGAATCAAATATGAACAACACAGCAGTGAACAACACAGCAGTGAACAACACAGCAGTGAACAACACAGCAGTGAACAACACAGCAGTGAACAACACAGCAGTGAACTCGAACGCAAACCGTTACAACAACACAGCAGTGAACTCGAACGCCAACCGTTACAACAACACAGCAGTGAACTCGAACGCCAACCGTTACAACAACACAGCAGTGAACTCGAACGCAAACCG
>Ga0208413_1000365_pt1 | contig 35831 bp, 28 predicted proteins | sample AntAceMetag02UKD_FD_184761 | JGI IMG/M metagenome (GOLD analysis project Ga0208413, IMG submission 184761) | Saline lake microbial communities from Ace Lake, Antarctica - Antarctic Ace Lake Metagenome 02UKD (SPAdes) (version 2) | ecosystem: Environmental > Aquatic > Non-marine Saline and...
CCAGAACATTTAACCGACTTCATGTGCGCGGCACGAGACCCCACGAAGCCGCTTAAAAACGAACCCAACCTCTGCAGCACCCTCTTCGCTGCCACCGCGTAGCCACACCAATTAAACCAATCTCGAGAGGGCGAATCCATAGGATTCGTCCCGCAGGGATGATCTAAATCGGGTGCCCTCTGGGCGATTTCGGTCACAATTTCCTCATCGATGAGGAGGAAATAGGGCGAATCCATAGGATTCGTCCCGCAGGGATGATCTAAATCGGGTGCCCTCTGGGCGATTTCGGTCACAATTTCCTCATCGCTAGGCACCCGAAACGCGCATCGCAGCGGGTTTAAATTTGAATCCATTCGGAGCTCTACCGTTCCCCTGTGCGCTGGATTCGTCTGCATTCTTGAAACATTCCGATTAACCGCACGTCATACCCGGTATGTCGTTACCCCGCCTTGCCACTATTTCAATTCTCGGTCTCAGCACCATTACCGCTGCGGGGTTTGCCTTTATTCAATATCAACGAGCTGAGGATCTCTCCAGTTTGTTGGCGATGGCTCAGACCACTCAGGCTCCAGCAACTGAGCGAGCCCCACCAGCCGCCCCCGCGGTCATTGCTCCAGAACGTGACGAAGCCCCGAAAGTTGTCGCCGAAGTAGCGGAACCCGAGGCACCCGCCGAACGCGAACGCCCTGAGCGTCGCTCCAACGGGCGGGCTGACATGACCGCTAGGTTCGAGAAACTGATGACCGATCCTGAATTTGCCACCGCGTTCCAAGCTCAGCAGCGGGCACGGCTCGACGGTCGCTACGCCGAACTTTTCGCAAAACTCAACCTGCCGGCTGAGACGCTCACCCAGCTTCAGGACTTGATGACCGAGAAACAAAACTCCGCCCGCGATGTTTATTCCGCCGCGCAGGCTGAAGGGCTTGGGCGAGAAAATCGGGAGGAGCTTCGCGAGATAATGCAAATGACGCAAAACGAAATCAACCGAGAGATCGAAGCTCTCATTGGCGAGACTGGGATCGCCACCATGCACGAATACGAACAAACCGCCTCGCAGCGTAACCTAGTCGGACAACTTGAGACTCGTCTCAGCTATGCGGCTTCCCCGCTGAACGACGCCCAAGCGAGTGCGATGGTGAATATTCTTTCGCAAACGTCGAATTCTGGCTCTGGCGGAGACTCTCGAAATGTGGTGATCACAGACGACACCATTGATCGAGCTCAGGCCGTGCTTTCCAGCGATCAACTCCAAGCTCTATCCGACCTGCAGGCCGAACAAAAAGCCGCCCAAACCGTCAACGCGGCCATGCGACAAACTTTTCAACGCGGCGGCGGCGACGAAAATCGAGGCAGTGATCGCGGTCCCGGCGGATGATTCCATCGTTTTAGTAAGAAAAACGAACGGTATTCCGCAAAATCCGCCCTGTCTACCGCAGTGGATTATGATAAAACCCTTGCCGGTCGATTCGACGCTTCAGTAAGTTTGCGCCTCGGTCGCCCACCAACCCATTCTTTAGAACAGCTATGATCGTTACTACTGCACAGCTCTTTACGCACGCTTACGGCAAATATGCCGTCGGTGCTTTCAACATCAACAACGCCGAGCAGGCGATGGGTCTTTTCCAAGGTGCCGTCGATTCCAAAGCTCCGTTCATCATCCAGATCTCCAAGGGAGCCCGGAAATACACCGACAAGCGCATGCTTGAGGCGGTTATCCGTGCTGCTGGCGACATCTACCCGGACGCAATCTATGCCGTCCATTTGGATCACGGCGACGAGGAAACCTGCTACGATTGTATCGATTCCGGTTTCTTCAGTTCCGTCATGATCGACGCGTCCCACGAGTCCTTTGAGGAGAACGTCGCCATCACCAAGCGCGTCGTTGATCGCGCCCACGCCAAGGGAATTTCCGTTGAAGCCGAACTCGGCATGCTCGGGGGCGTCGAAGAAGATATCGTCGTCGAAGAAGGCAACGCCTGCTTGACCGACCCAGCTGAGGCTGAGGAGTTCGTGAAGCTCACGGGCTGTGACTCGCTGGCCTGCGCCTTCGGCTCCAGCCACGGCGCCTTCAAGTTCAAGGGACGGCAGTCCCTGCACTTCGATGTGCTCGAAAAGATCAGGGATCGTCTGCCCAACTACCCTCTCGTCATGCATGGTTCCTCTTCGGTCCCTCAGGACGAAGTGGCTCGTATCAACGCCGCTGGCGGCGAGATCGCCGGTTCCATGGGCGTCGACGTGAACGAATATCTTCCTGCCGCCAAAAGAGGCGTGACCAAGGTTAACATCGACACGGATGGCCGTCTCGTCTGGACCCGCGTCCACCGTGAATTCTTCAAGGACAATCCTGAGAAATTCGATTTCCGCCCTCCCGGGACGATTTTCATCAAGGAATACGCCAAGTTCATCGCGAGCCGTTGCGAACTCCTCGGATCTGCTGGTCAGCTCGCCGATCTTCGCGCTTCGCTCACCGCCTAAGCACCGCAGATCTTCAAAATTTCGAAGCGCGTCCCTCCTTGGGACGCGCTTTTTTGTTTCCAACGAGGCCCCTTTACCGTTAAACGGTCAGGAGCCGCTCAAAGTTCTGGCGTTAACCGGATCATCGCTAAATTTTAGGCGCACATGGGCGCGTTCATCGAGCTGCAGAATATCACTAAGACGTTCGGTTCGGCGATGGTCGTTTCAAACGTTTCCCTCGAGCTCAAACAAGGCGAAGTATTCTCGCTGCTCGGTCCCAGCGGCAGCGGAAAAACGACCCTACTTCGCCTGCTGGCCGGGTTTCTCACCCCCGATGGTGGCCGCATCCTCATTGATGGTCAGGATGTCACCGCGGTGCCACCCAATCTCCGGCCCGTAAATACCGTTTTCCAAAACTACGCGCTCTTTCCTCACCTCACCGTGCGTGAAAATATTGGATTTGGACTGAGTGTCGCCCAGCGAGCGCCCTCAGAAATAGTCACAGAAGTCGATCACATGCTTGATCTTACTCAGCTGCACGATCACGCCACCAAAAAACCCAGCCAAATCAGCGGTGGTCAACGGCAACGGGTCGCCATCGCTCGTGCGCTGATTAACAAACCTCAACTTTTACTCTTGGATGAGCCCCTCGCTGCGCTCGATCTAAAACTCCGGCAGCGCATGTTGATCGAGTTAAACAAGATTCATGAAGAGGTCGGCACCACGTTTCTCTACGTGACCCACGATCAAGGTGAAGCCATGTCGTTGGGCGACCGCGTCGCCGTAATGAATCACGGCCGCTTTGAACAAATCGGCACGCCCAACGAGGTCTACGAGCACCCCCAAAGCCGCTTTGTCGCTGAATTCGTAGGCGACACCAATCTCATCGCCGCGACCGTGATCCCCGTGGACGACGCCGGTAACCATGGGCTCCGCACCGATCAAGTCGGAGCGGTGGAATACGATCTAGGCCAGCAGCGCCATCCCGGTGATGTGCTGTTGACGCAGAAAACGCGCGATATTCCCACCGGAGCCACCGCAACCCTGAGTGTGCGCCCCGAACGCATCGCGATCCGGCGTGACCCGCCTCCGATCGCTCACGAACAAAACACGATTCACGGTATCGTTGAAGACGTGGTCTATCTCGGTTCGCGCACCCACTACCGCGTGCGAGTGAACGACCGACTCATCGAAGTTTGGAAACAGCACCGCCGCTTTCTACCCGACTACGCGCCCATTTCCTGGAACGAAAAAGTTTGGCTCAGTTGGTTTTCCAACGACGGATATCTGATCGTAGAACCAACCTCACCCGCATGAGGAAACCGCGCTGGAGTGAAGCATTATTATCCATCCCGAGTTTCGGCTGGTTGGTTGTATTCTTCGCGATCCCGACCGTTCTAGTCGTTGCGCTGTCTTTCAAACCGACCGATTTGACCGGCAGTGCGGGGTCGGGTTGGACCTTCGATACGTGGCGTTCCCTCGCGAACCCCGTCTACCCGCTCATCGTCTGGCGCACGATCTGGCTGAGTGCCTCCTGCACGGTCGTCTGCCTGCTACTCAGCGTGCCCGTCGCCTATTGGATCGCTCGCCTCGACGGCAAATGGCGGCAGCGCGTCCTGCTGTTAATTATCCTGCCGTTCTGGACAAACTTCCTCATCCGCATTTTCGCGTGGCGAACCCTCCTCCACCCCGACGGCTATCTAAAATCAATCTGTGTCGCATTGGGGTGGGCCGAGCCTAACGACCAACTGCTCTACAACAACGGCGCCATTCTTCTGGTCTTGGTCTACACTTACCTGCCCTTCGCCATTTTACCGCTCTACGCGGCAGCTGAAAAATTTGATTTCTCCTTGCTGGACGCTGCCCGGGATTTAGGCGCTACCAAGTTGCGAGCGTTTCGAAGCATCTTCCTGCCGGGGATTCGCACCGGTTTACTTACCGCGTTTCTCATCGTGTTCATCCCTGCTCTCGGGTCATACGCGATCCCCTCAATCGTCGGCGGCCCCTCGAGTGAAATGATCGGCAACAAGATCGCGCAGCGGGCGACCACCGATCGCAATCTTCCCCATGCGGCCGCCCTTGGCACTTTGCTCACCATCACCATCTTTGTCCCGTTAGGCATCGTCGCCCTCCTTCGAAGACGCGATCGGTTAGCCGCCGCCGCGCGCCCTTCGCTCCCCGGCACCCTCATCCCATGAAGCCGAGCCGACTTCCTCTGGTGACCAGTATGCTGGTGCTCGGTTTCTTCTACCTGCCCATTGCCATGTTGGTCGCCCAATCATTCAATGCGGCCAAATTTGGCGGACAATGGAATGGGTTCTCATTCCGCTGGTATCAGGAACTTTGGGCTCGCGACGATATTCACCAAGCCGCTTGGAATACTCTGCTCATCGCCACGGCTTCGACCCTCGCTTCGGTCATCCTCGGATCGCTCGCCGCTTGGTGCATTCACCGTTACAAATCGCGCACCCAGCGGATCCACTACGGGCTCATCTATGCCCCCCTGGTCGTTCCTGATATCCTCATGGGGCTGAGCTTGCTGTTCTTCTTCGTCAATATCGGTGTGTCCTTAAACCTCACCACCATCATTCTTGCTCACACCACCTTTTGCCTCAGCTATGTCACCTTGGTGATGTTGGGACGCCTACAAGATTTCGATGAGTCCATGATCGAAGCCGCGCAGGACCTCGGCGCGAGTTGGCCGACCATTATCCGCCGAATTTTGCTGCCACTGCTGGGGCCTGGCCTGGCCGCCGGTGCACTCCTCGCGTTCACGCTCTCCATTGACGATTTCGTCATTACTTTTCTCGTATCGGGCCCCGGTAATACTACACTTCCGGTCAAGATATTCAGCATGATGCGCCGAAGTTCACCTCAAGTGATCAACGCCCTGAGTGTGATCTTCATGTCCGTTACCTTCATCATTGTCCTGCTTAGCCAACGTCTATCTCGCCCACAGTCATGAAATCTCCCCTCTCGCGCCTTCTCGTTGTCGCCGGCCTCTTCATCGTCGGCGCTTTATATTTCGCTTCCCGTGGACCGCAAAAACCGGTGCTCCACGTCTACATCTGGAGTGACTATCTCGCTGAAGGCTTAGTCGAAGAATTTGCCGCGGCCAACGACTGCCAAGTCATTGTCGATAACTACGACTCCAACGAAGTCCTCCACGCCAAACTCAAAGGTGGAGCCACCGGCTATGATGTCGTTTTTCCCTCCAGCTACATGATCCGAATGATGGCGGAAGACGGCCTGCTCAGAAAGATCAACCACGCCAACATTCCCAATTCCAAAAATATCGATCCAATCTTCCTCGGCAACGTTTCGATCGATCGAAAGATGGTCTACAGCATTCCCTATATGACCGGCGCGACCGGGATCGCCTACCAGAAGGAAGAAGTGAAGGATTTCGAGCCCTCGTGGCGGATGTTCGAACGCACCGATCTCGCAGGCCGTATGACCTTGCTCGACGATCATCGCGAAGTCCTTGGGGCCGCCTTAAAGGTGCTCGGCCACAGCCTAAATTCTACCGACGAAAGGGCCATCGAGGCAGCCGCCGATCTCGTGATCAAATGGAAACAGAACATCGCGCAATTTGCATCTGAAGCCAACAAGGCAGGCGTTGCCTCAAAGGAGTTTTACCTCGTGCAAGCCTGGGGAGGAGACATCCAGCAAATCATCGATGAAAACGGTGACGAGAATCTCGCCTTCGCTCTCCCCGTGGAAGGGTTTCCCATGTGGGAAGACACCGTCGCCATTCCCACGGGTGCAGACAATGTCGATCTCGCGGAGAAATTCATCAACTTCCTCCACGATCCGATTATCGCGGCTAGAAACACCGAATTTAATTCTTACCTGTGCCCCAACTGGTTATCTTACAATAACCTAGATGAGGCGGTCTTGCAGAATCCTATTGTAATGATTCCGCCTGCACTCCTGAAAAAAGGAGAGCAAATCGAAGACGTCGGACCCCATCTCGCAAAATACACCGCCGCTTGGGATCGCGTTAAATCGGCCCAATAAGCCCTGAATTCTTCTGGAAGACGGCTGCCACTCGATGGGGAGACTGGGACTTTTTATTCGATTCAATTACGTTCGAAGAGCACCCGTGTCGGGCTCTGCACCGACTTGAGCTGGCGGTTAAATGTCAGTTCGCCGGAGTCCTCATTGATCGCGAAAACGGTCAACGAATCAGAATACTGACCTGCGACGATCATCCACTGTCCCGATGGATCGAGATTGAAGTTCCTCGGCCATATGCCTCTGACCGACTCACGTTCAACCGGAGTGAGCGTGCCCGATTCAGCATCGATGGAAAATACCGCGATAGAATCGTGACCTCGATTGCCGATATACACGAACCGCCCACTCGGATGGACCCGCACTTCCGAGGTGTTGTTTTCCGGCTCATGGTCATCAGCACCTAAGGTGGCATAGATTTTATTCAGGCTCGGGAGACTCGCCGAAGAATCGTAGACCAATGTAGCGATTTCGGAGGACAACTCGCCGCTGACGTAAGCCCGAGAATCTGTCGGATCGAAATCCATATGCCTAGGTCCGAAGCCGGCCGGAAAGACAATTTCAGAATGAACGCTGAGTCCCAATGGTTCGCGAGATACCTTAAATGTCCAAAGACGATCTCCCCCCAGATCAGTCACGTGAAGATGATTTCCGTCGGCGGTAAACTTTGACCAATGCGGACGAGATTGAGTCTGCACTTTTCTCGGCCCGGCTCGCTCAAATCTAGGTTCGAAAGTGAGCAGGCCATCACTTCGGGGAGCGCCGGAAGCATCGAGTGCGATCAGCGTCACCGCTTTCCCACCCCAATGAGCAATTGATAACAATTCGCCTTGGTCATCGACGGCGACATGCGCCGCGGCCCCGGCCGGAAGTTCGATGCGGTTGATCAACTCAAGTGAGTGGTCAGGACCAATCCGAAACGCAGCGACCTCTGTCCGCCCCCAGGTCGCGTAGAGAATCGGCGAGCGGGGATGTTGGGTTAGCCAAGATCCCCCGTTAAAACTCGCCGCTAGCTTTGTTTCGCCAAGCTCACCTGAGGACTCGTCGAGCGTGGTGTGGCTGATGCCTTCTCGGCCGATTACCCAAATGGATTGCTCAGCCGTCGCCGCGATGATACCGAGGTTCGCCGCCAAGAGGAGTAGAAGAAAGCGTTTCATGTGACCATATGGCGAAAAGCACCCCGCCGGCGCGATGCGAAAGTGTCGAACGTTCACTCACACCCTTCGGATTTGCTGTCATCGCCTATTGCTGAGGTCGCGGCATTCGAACACCACTTCATTGACCACCCATTTTTCGGATTATCAATCATACCCTCGATCCATGTCTGCCCCTGCTGCCTCTCCCCCTCCTCTCAAGTTCAAAGAAATGCTGGCTTACGGCTGTGGCGACTTCGCCTCAGTGCTGTATTGGACCACCTTCATGAAGTATCTGACCTACTTCTACACGGATGTATTCGGACTCGCCCTCCCCGTGGCGGGAGCCTTCCTTTTCTGGAGTAGATCGCTGGATGGGATTAGCGATGTCGCCGTCGGAGTCTGGGCCGATCGTAACGAGAGCCGTTGGGGTAAGTTTCGGCCGTTTTTGATCTGGGGATGTTTGCCCTTCGCCATCGCCGGAGTGCTCACCTTCACGACCCCGGGATTTATCGAATCCGACTCAGGCAAGTTACTCTGGGCCATCGTGACCTACAATTTTCTGATGATCATGTATACCGTCGTGAACATCCCTTATACCGCGCTTATGGGCGTAATGACGGACGACTCGGTCACGCGAACCAGATTGTCTTCGATCAAATTCATTTTCGCGTTCTCCGCCGGCGTGGTCATCTCGTTCGCCCTGCTCCCCATGGTGGATGCGCTGGGTGGAAAAGATAACCCCCAGCTCGGATGGCAAATGGCATTCGTCGTCGTAGGACTCGTCGCAATCGGGTTCTTCCTCGTGACCGGATTTAATACCCGGGAACGTATCCACCCCAAAATCGGTCAAACGTCATCGCTGCTGGCGGACTTTAAAATCCTGATCACTAATCGCCCGTGGGTGGTGCTCCTCTCAACCACGTTGACCTGGATCCTGTTCATCGCTCTTCGCAGTTCGATCGCACCGCACTACTTCAAGTATTACATCTTTAACGGCTCAGAGGAAACAACCCTCTCATTCCTCGGTCGTGACTTCAATTTCACCTACCTGATGTCCACCTTCAATGGACTGGGACAACTATCGTCAGTCTTGGGAGTAGTCGTAATTCTCGTCATCGCCGATCGCTTTCCCAAGCGGGTGATGTTCATCGGTCTATTATCTCTCCAGATACTCTGCACCGCGGCCTATCTATTCCTTCAACCCGGACAAATCGGCGCCATCTTCATCCTCGAAATTGTCGGTAACTTTGTCGGTGCTCCCCTTCCTGTTTTGATGTGGGCCATGTATGCGGATACCGCCGATCACGGTGAATGGAAAAGTGGCCGGCGCACGACGGCATTAGTCTTCTCCGCCTCAACCATGAGTCAAAAATTTGGGTGGGGCATTGCCGCATGGGTCGCTCTTTCAATTCTCGATTTCTCGGGGTTTGTGGCCAATACCGCGCCGACTCCTGCCGTGACGAAGAGCCTCGTTCAGTTGATGAGTATTATCCCTTCCGCCTTTGGAGTTCTGGCGATCGTGCTCTTCCTCTTCTACTCGCTTAACGAAAAGAAGATGGCCGAAATCAAGCGTGATCTCGATCAACGCCGAGAGACCGAGAACGCTTAAAGCCACTTCGCGATTTCGGCGCTAAAAAGGAGACCGAAGACAATCAACGAGACCACCAATCCCGTATTGACTGCGGCGGTATTCTTAAACGCGCCCACCAATCCTCGACGATTATTCAAAACCAGTAACGTCGAGGCGAGAAACGGCATGAAAAACGCGCCCACGACGGCATAAACCACCACCACCAGCAGAGGTTTATCGAACAGCTGCAGCAGTAACGGAGGACCCGCGAGGAAAACTAAAAATCCAAGATAGGGTTTTGATTCTTCGATTCGTTTATTGTCCGTCGCCGCCTCTCTTCGAATTTCCCGCCACCAGTCGGCGAAAAGGTAAGGCACGCCTTGCCAGACCCCTAACAGCGACGAAAACACGGCACACCAAAAGCCAATTAAGAATGCGACTCTTCCCGTCGCCCCAAACAATTCCCCCAATCGATCACTCAACGCTAAAATCAAAGCCGAACCAGAGTTGTCCGCCGGCGCGGCGCCGGCCGCGATAACGATCACCGCGAGTCCAAAAAGCGCGGTGAGACTATAGGCGATTCCAAGATCCCATCGCACCCGAAAATGAGCCTCATCTCCCTGCCAATTCTTCTCTCGAATCCAGTAGCCGTAGCAAAGTAACGTCACACTCCCCCCGACTCCGCCGATGAGTCCCAAAATAAACCAGACGCTCCCCGGTGGCACGACCGGCATCACCAATCCCCGCAGCACCGATCCCATATCTGGTCTCAGTGCGACGCCGCAAACCACCACAATGACAAACATCGCTGCGATCAAATACTGCATCAACTTTTCGAATACTCGGTAACGGCCCCAGCGCACTAAAACGAATCCGGCTAAAGCATGGGTAATCGCCCATCCCGCTACGGACATCGGCCCGTCCGGCCAAAGAGAGTTGGCCGCCACGCCACACGCCGATCCCAACGCACCGCCGACCACGAATCCCCATATCGCGAGATAGACTCCGAAATACCAAGATACCCATCGCGGTAACTCTCGGGCCCATCCCGCAATCAAAGACTGTCCGGTCGCGAGCTGCCACCGAGCCACGCCTTCATTCAGAATCCACTTACATCCCGCCCCCACTAAAACCGCCCACAACACCGCTATACCATAACGCTGCCCTGCCACGGCCGCCGCGATCAGGTCCCCCGCGCCCACTCCCGTGGCCGCGACCAAGAGACCCGGTCCCAGCCGGATTCGACGAAAGTATGAGGTCGAATCGGATCCCATGCTAGTTTAACGTTGGGCTGCTCCGGGCCCGATGAATCCCTCGCACCAGTGCTTTCATTTTTACATGATCTTTGATTCCCGGTGCCACCTCCACCCCGCTGCTCAAATCAAGAAACGTGGTGCCACTCGCCTTTAGGGCCGCCTCCACCGTATCCGCTGAAATCCCTCCGGCGAGAATCCATGTTATTTCTGGGCGGGCCGTTTTGTAGTGGCTAAACTTAGCCCAGTCGCCGGTCTTCCCCGATCCCCCGAATCCACCCTTGTGATAAGTATCCCAAAGGATCGTTGCCGCCGCATTCAAAACGCTTTCCGGCATCGCTTGCTCCGGAGGAAGTTTTGGCGCCAACCACAGTCGATCACGGCCCACTAGTTCGATCCACTCTTTAAGCGTGTCCTCGGCCACCGGCAAACTGAAATGAATCTGGGCCCGATCAAATCCCGTGACCATCGTTTGCCTAAGCTCTTCGGCGGACGGCTCCACCATCACGGCAACCGTCTCTCGTCCGTCCGGCAGCAACGTCGCCATATCACGAAACGCCTGCAAGGTGATAGACCGACTCGATTTCGGGTAGAGGATGAATCCCAAGTAGTCGGCCCCCAATCGGTCGGCAAACTCGATATCCACTAGCGACCGGAGGCCGCAAAATTTGAGTCGTATTCCGTCAATCACCGTAAATGGCTAAAATGAATTCACGGCCTCAATGACTTCATCGATTTCCGTTTCTGTAAGTTCCGGAAAAATCGGTAGACTGAGACAATCTCGCGCCGTCTTCTCCGCCCCTGGCAACGCTCCTACCGCTGGTCCAACTTCACGATAACACGGCTGCTCATGCAGCGCCCGCGGGTAGATCAAATCTGTGCCAATACCTTTGTTGGTAAGGTCTGCGCGCAACCGGTCTCTTTCCGGATGCAGAATCGTGAATTGATGATAAACGGAATCTCCCCATTCCGCCGGCTGCGGTAGCGTCGTATCATCTCTTTTGATACCATCCCGATACCTTGCCGCAATTTCCCGACGACGCGCGGTCCAAGATTCGAGATGGGCCAATTTCACGCTCAGCGCCGCAGCCTGCAGCCCCTCCATGCGGTAATTATAACCGACATCGTCGTGCTGATAACGCACCCCCGACCCATGCACCCGGAGTAACCGCACTTTCTCCAGCACCGCGTCGTTGGTTGAAACCACCGCGCCCCCTTCGCCCACGCCTCCAAGATTTTTCGTCGGATAAAAACTGAATGTTCCGGCTGCTCCCATCGTTCCCACTGGTCGCCCCCGGTAGGTGCTCAGGTGCGCCTGCGCGCAATCCTCGATAATCGGGATGCCTCGCTCTGCCCCCAGCTTGAGGATCGGATCCATATCCGCCGCTTGCCCGAAAAGATGCACCACCACAATCGCCTTGGTCTTTTCCGTCACCACCGCTGCGATACTCTCAGCCGTGACATTAAATGTGACCGGATCCACGTCGCAGAAAACTGGCTTAGCCCCCACATAGCTCGCCGTCCAAGCACTGGCGATGAACGTGAATGCGGGCACCACGACCTCATCGCCTGGACCGAGGTCGTGCGCTCGCGCCACCAAGTGCAAAGCCGCCGTGCCGTTACTCACGCCCACTGCATCCGCGCATCCTGAAGCTTTCGCAAACTCCCCCTCAAACGCGCTCACATCTGCCCCTAAGCAGAAACGACCCGCATCGTAGGTTTCCGCAAACCGGGCTAGGATATCGTCGCGCAACCAGCGGTGCGATCGAGAGAGGTCGAGAAATGGAACGCTCATAAAATTATGAGGAGAACGTGAACGACCATCTTGCGCCCCGCAAGTATCCGCTTCGTTTGACTATTTGCCCCGGTTCAGATCCCGCACCAACGCCTGCACCAATTGATCAAGTCCCGGATCGTCCGCTTCGAAATCCACTTCCAAGTTGAGCGCCTCCAATGAAGCCGAAGTCTGCGGTCCCATTGATCCAATCGACGGCTGTGTTGCCCCCGGTGCGAGCGTCATTAACTCCGCGTGTTTCCCAAACGCTTCGACCGCCGAAGAACTCGCAAACAAAACCGCATCCGCCCCGTTCGTGTGGTAGTCGTGCGCCGCCGCACTGTCCGGCAAATCCAACAACTCCGTTTTGTAAAGCGGCAACCTATCGACGATCGCTTGCGCATCATTTTCCAACCGTTGGATCAATTTATCCCGATTTAAATTGCCCGTGACCACGACCACTTTGGCACTATCCAGGCTGTCGGTGGCGATCAACGCATCTGCCAAGGCATCACTGGTCGCCACATCCGGCTGACACTCCACGCGCACCCGGAATTTCTCGATCTCTTTGATTGTCGCATCACCGAGGGCGGCAAATCGCAATAATCCCAACGCTCTGATGTCATCATACGCGCGGAGGAAGTGTTCGAAAAAGATTTTCACCCCATTCGCGCTCGTGAACACGATCCAGTCGTAAGTTCCCAACTCCGCGATAATATCGATCAAAATCTCTCGATCCACGTCGGGAACGACCTTGATGAGCGGCAATTCCACCACATCGGCCCCCAATTGCTCCAGTTTGCTTCGCAAGGCACTGTTTCCTACCCGAGTCCGAGTGATGACAATTTTACGACCAAACAGCGCCAATTTTTCAAACCAATCGACCGACTGTTGGTGCTTCACCACTTCGCCCACGATGATGATTGCCGGAGCCTTCAGTCCTGCCTCCGCCGTCAACTCGGTCAAGTTAGCGACAGTCCCGGCCAAGCTGCGCTGCCGCCCCAGCGATGCCCATTGCACCACTGCTGCCGGCGTATCGGCGGCCAATCCCCCCGCTTGCAACCCCGCCATAATGTCCTTCATCCGACCCATCCCCATGTAGATCGCTAGAGTCGTGTTTTTCAGCCCGCCCAGCTTTGGCCAATCCACCTGCAATTCGTGTTTTTCGGGGTCCTCGTGTCCCGTCACCATGACCAACGCAGAACTCGTGTTGCGCTGCGTAAGCGGAATTCCCGCATAAGCTCCCGCGGCCAGTGAAGCGGTGACCCCCGGAACCACCTCAAATGAAACCCCATTCGCCGCGAGCACCCGTGCCTCTTCCCCCCCGCGACCAAACACATAGGGATCCCCTCCTTTCAGTCGCACCACTCGTTTGCCCGCTTTGGCTCGGTTAATCAGTAGCGCTTCAATTTCCGCCTGCGGCACGGAGTGGAATCCGGCTTTTTTCCCGACATATAAAATTTCACAATCACTTGAGCACCAATCAACTATATCCGGATGCACCAGGTAGTCATATACCAACACGTCAGCTGCCGCGATGAGCTCGTGCGCCCGAAACGTGACGAGGCCCAGATCCCCCGGACCTGCCCCCACTAGATAAACGATACCCATTTTGGCCATGCCCACCCGTCTCAGAATCAATCGCCCACGCCAAGCTCATGATTTCGCTATTTTGTTTCTCGATTCAATTCTCATCACCATCCGTATTTAAATATTTTGCTAATCGCAGGAATAATGAAGGTTATGAATTTCAATACGTATCAACGGACGTGTTTTTACGTAGGGCCAATATCTTGCGCTAGATAGGATTTATTCTACCTTTCAAGAAGGTGCGCACCCAATCTTCAGAAACAGATACCGTCACCTCGATTTTACGAGTGTTTCGTAGGGGCGTGGTTTGGACCCTGTTTTTAGTGGGATTTGCTCAATTTGCCAACGCCCAAACCTACCGAACTTGGGATGACGGCAAGGGAGGCAGCGATGATTGGAGCCAAAAAAACAATTGGTCCAACAATAACAACCCCGGCGACGCTACTGAGCGTCGCTCGCTTCTCAAACGGAAACGCGAGCACCACTTCGATCGATATTAACAAGAACCAGCGCACCGGCGGTATGCTGTTTGATGCCAACCTCACCGTCGCTATTACATTCACTCGAGTGAACCGGGAGCTTTCCATTCGCAACGGTTCCTACGGCATCATCAACAACGCCAACCAAACCCTCACGTTTCAAAACTTGATGGGCATTGAGGCCAACATGACATGGTCCAGCACCCATACATCCGGCGGTGGTTTGAATTTCCAAAATACGGTGGATACCGACGGGTTCACTCTCACCTTACTCACGACCAACTCGACCAACACCATCGATATCAGCGGCGCGATCATCGACGCAGGCGGGTTGATCAAAACCGGCGAAGGCGTCCTCAAGCTTTCCGGCACCAATCTCTATACTGGCAACACGGTAGCCTCGAATGGCACGTTGACCATCTCCAGTGCTGCCGCCTTGGGCGCAACATCTGCCGGGACCACGATCAGCGGCGACGCCGACCTGAGCTTAACCGGAGCGAGCATCAGCTACAACGCCGAGGTGCTCACCCTCAATACGTTCGGATCCCTCATCAACACGTCGGGCAACAACACGTGGACGGGGAATGCCATCCTCAGTGCAGCCTCCAGTATCGAAGTTTTGACCGGCACCACCCTCACCGCCTCGGGCGTTGTCTCGGGATCGAACAGCCTCACCAAAACGGGTGCCGGCACCCTGACCTTATCCAGCAACAATACCTACACCGGCAACACCACGGTATCCGCGGGCACGTTACTGGTTTCAGGCTCAGAACGCATCGCCAATACGTCCAACGTCACTGTGAATTCAGGCGTCACTTTTGACCTAGCCGGTGGCAATGGCACAGAAACCGTCGGTTCGATTGCGGGCGCCGGCACGATTGACCTGAACTACAACAACACTCTCGTCACCAATACCACCGCCAATACGGAATTCTCCGGCGATATCATCGGTGGGTATTCAGCGTTCACCAAACAGGGCACCGGCGATCTCACGCTGTCGGGCGACAGTAGCTACACCGGCATCACCACCATCAGCGGCGGCACGCTGATCGCCGCCAGTGATGTCGCTCTCGGCACCGCCACCTTCGGCAACACCATCGCCAACGGAGCCACCTTGGGGTTGGAGGGCGGCATCACCTTGACCGAAACCAACTTCAACGTCCAAGGCACCGGCGACGGCGGGGCTGGGGCGATCCGCAATCTGTCGGGCGATAATACATTGGCCGCGACCCTCAATTTGGACGGGGCCACCACGATGAGTTCGTCGAGTGGAACACTCACGACCGGCACCATAAGCGTATCCTCAGATCTCACCGTGGCGGGTTCGGGCAACGTCACTATTGATGGTCAGATGTATGGCAGTAGCGGTGTCACCAAGAACGGTGCCGGCACCCTGACCTTTGCCGGCGGCACCAATAGCAACTCTTACAGCGGAGCCACCAACGTGAACGAAGGCACCTTGGTGTTGAGCAAGACGGCTGGCACCACGGCCATCAGCAGTAGTAGTTCACTCACGATCGGCGATGGTTCGGGCCTTGCGGCCTCCGCTAAAGTTCAACTCGGAGCCAGTAATCAAATCGCGGATTCCACGCCCGCCGTCACGATCGCTTCCGATGGTCAACTCAACCTCAATGGCTTTGATGAATCTTTGAACCAAATTTCGGGTTCAGGTCAGATTGCACTGGGCAACGGCACCTTTAACCTCGGTGTAAATTCCGGTTCATCGACCTACAGCGGCGTAATTTCAGGCATCGGCGACTTCACCAAATCGGGCTCCGGCACCGTCACCCTCGCTGGATCCAACACTTACTCGGGCGCCACCACCATCAGCGGCGGCGTTCTTCAACTCGATGGCTCGGGTCAACTCGCTGATGCGACTGCCGTCACCGTAGCCTCCGGCAGCACGTTCGACCTCAACGGCGTATCCGACACCGTCGGCTCGATCGCCGGCGCGGGCGGCATCACCCTCGGCGGAGGCACCTTGACCAGCGGTGGCAACAACTCCTCGACCCTCTTCAGTGGCTTGATCAGCGAGAGTGGCGGATTCGTCAAAGCCGGCGCCGGCAATCTGACCCTTTCCGGCGCCAATACTTACAGCGGCTCCACGACCGTATCCGCTGGCACCCTCCAGATCGGCAATGGCGGCACCTCGGGTTTGGTGAGCGGTAACATCAACAACAACAGCGCCGTCGTCTTCGATCGTTCCGACTCCTCGACGTATACTGGCGTGGTTTCTGGAACCGGCACCTTCGAACAAGCCGGCTCCGGCACCACCGTCCTCACCGGCACCAACACCTACACCGGCGACACGACCATCTCGGCGGGCACTCTCCAAATCGGCAACGGCGGCACCTCTGGATCCGTCGCCGGTGACATCACCAACAACGATGCGCTGCGTTACAGTCGCTCTGATACTCTCACTCAATCAGGCGTGATCAGCGGCTCTGGATCACTCGAACAAGCCGGCGCTGGCAACACGATCTTCACCGGCACCAACACCTACTCCGGCGGCACCACCATCACCGCCGGCACGCTCCAATTCGGCAACGGTGGCACCACCGGCTCCATCACCGGCAACGTCACCAACGACGCCGCCCTGCGCTACAACCGCTCCAACAATTTCACCTTCACCGGCGACATCAGTGGCGCCGGCACGGTCACCACCGACGCCGGTCAACTCACCCTCTCCGGCACCAACAGCTACAGCGGCAACACCATCGTCAACTCCGGCAGCACCCTCGTCCTTGCCGCCGACGACGCCCTCGGCAGCGGCGGCACGACCACTGTCAACAGCGGCGGCACCCTCGCCTTGCAAGGCAACATTCGTGACGCTAACCAAACCCTCGTCACCATCGGCGGCACCGGTAATGGCGGCGTCGGCGCGATCCAAAATAGCTCCGGCGTCAACACGCTCAGTGCCGACGTCGACCTCAGTGCCGACACCACTATCACCGCCAATGCAGGCACGCTCAACTTCGGTTTACAAAGTGCCGGCGACTCGCCCTACCTCTCCAAGTCCATCGATCTGGGCAGCCACACCCTCACCGTCGACTCGGATTCCGGCGCCACGGTGGCCTTCCGCTACGACATCACCGGCACCGGCGGAATCACCAAAACCGGCGAAGGCGACCTCTTGCTCAACAACGGTTGGAACACCTACACCGGCGATACCAATATCAACGACGGTAAATTCATCCTGAGTCCCTACACTTACAGCGCTTCGTTCCCCTCCAACTACGGCCTCACCAGCGACGTCATCGTCGGAGATGACATCGGCGCCGCCAACTCGGCGACCTTCCAAATGGGTGACGGCGTTGAATCCGACCCTGCCGAATACATCCGCGACACTCAGAATATCACGGTTAACTCCGACGGCTACTGGAACCTGCAAGGCTTCAAGGAAACCATCGCCAACCTCACCATCAACGGCGGCACCATCGACGCTCAAGAGTCCGGCGGCGCCCTCAATGAACGCCTCGACGTGACCGGCGTCATCACCGCCAGCGTGGGCTCCGGTTCCGCCACCTCCACCATCAACGGTCTCATCGGCATGAACAACGACACCGCCAAGTCCATCGTGGTCAACACCGGTGCGACCCTCGACATCGAAGCCAACCTCTCCAACGGCGGCTTCCTCAAAACCGGCGATGGCATCCTCGAACTCTCCGGTGGCAACTCCTTCACCGGCGTCGCCCAGATCGACGCCGGCATCGTGCGCGTCAACAACAACAACGGTCTCGGCGCGGTGGGCACTGGCGCGGTCGGCACCGGCGTCATCGTTAACTCCACCTACGGCCAACTCCGCCTTGAAAACGTGTCCATCGGGGCCGAAGCCCTCTCCCTCACCGGCGACGGCGTCAGCGGCGGCGGCGGCCTGCGCAGCGAATCAGGTACCAACTCCTGGGCCGGCGCGCTGACCCTCACCGGCAACGCCGAAATCGAAACTGCCTCCGGTTCATCCCTCCTCATCAGCGGCGGTATCAGCGGCGGCGGCAGCACCCTCACCGTCGAGGCCATCGGAGACACCACCTTCACCGGCATCAACTCCTTCGGCACCCTCGACAAAACCGGTGCCGGCACCCTCACGGTCACCAACACCAATGCCTACGGCACCGCCAATATCTCCGCCGGCAACTTCACCCTCGGCGCCAATAACATCCTCTCCGACTCCATGGACGTAAACGTGACCGGCACTGGTAACTTCAACGTCAACACCCGCACCGAGACCGTGCGCGATATCAACGGCAATGGCACCGTCACCGTCGACTCCGGCGGCAACCTCGTCATCGACAATCTCGGCAACACCGGCACCGGTTTCCAAGGCACCCTCGACATCGACGGCACCATGACCCTCAACGGCGGCCTCATCTCCGGTGGCTCCGGCGCGGGTTCTACCGGCGAGATGATCCTCACCGCCGGCAACACCCTCGAAATCGCCTCCAACTACACCTTCGGCACCGTGGGCACCATGGGCGGCGGTGACCAACTCGGCACCCTCACCCTCGCCGACAACGCCACTCTCTTGATCTCCGGTAACTCCACGATCAACATCGGCACCCTGCACATCGACGGCGACTCTATCCTCGATTTCACCGGTGGGGTCGGCAACGACAACACCCTCAACCTCGGCAGCCTCACCTTCGAAGCCGGCGCCTCTCTCACCGTCAACGGCTGGAACAGCTACGGCGACCTGTGGACCTCCCAAAACTTCCCCGGAGCCACCCTCGACATCCGCGATGCCGATACCGCTAAAATCACCTTCAACGGCTTCACCAACGATCAAACGATCTGGCTCACTTCCGACTTCGGCAGCAAAGAAATCACCGTTCCCGAGCCCTCTAGCTACGGTGCCCTCTTCATGGCCTTTATCTTGGCCTCCTGGTCTCTCCGACGTCGCCCTCGACTTCTAAGTTGAAGCCCCCATTGCGCCCAGATAAGCGGGCAGCTGAACCCAATCGCCAACGGAAGATATCAAAACTCCGTCTGAGCACAGCCCCGGGAGTCCTGCTTAGTCGTTAGCAAGTTCTCGCTGGATCGGAAACAGATCCTTCAACGCCTCGCTCAGTCGGTCCTGCACTTTCTGCAACTTTTTATAATGCGCCATCCGCTTCCGATCAGGCTTCACGCGTGTCGTTTCATCTTTTGCCACAAGTTTGTCCGTGAACGAACCCAGCCGCGCATTCGGACGTTTCTGACGCGCATTGGCCCATGCCACCTGAATCGCGCCACCTAAAGCCGCCCCCTCATCTTCAACCATTGCGACCACGGGCACTCCAAAAATATCGGCCATTATTTGGCGCCAAACCGGTGATTTCGCGCCGCCGCCAGTGACTCGAATCTCACGGGGGTTCACTCCCAAATCAGCTAAGCGCCTCAATCCATAGTTCATTCCCATGGTGACACCTTCCATCGCGGCTCTCGCCATATGATTGGGTTTGAGTGTATTTTGGTTGAGTCCCAAATAGACCCCCGAGCCCGCCGGAACATTAGGTGTCCGCTCTCCCTCCAAATAGGGCAGCATCACCAACCCTCCCGAGCCAGCGGGTGTCGCTGCCACGGCATCGGAAAGCGCTTCATGGTCGTAGTGAAAAAGTGCCCGCACTTGTTCAGTCACGGTCGTGACATTCATCGTGCACAACAAAGGCATCCATCCTCCGGTCGAGCCGCAGAAGGCCGCGATTTCTCCCCGCGGATCGACAATGGGTTCCTCCGCGTGAGCGTAGATCGTTCCACTGGTCCCAAAGCTCGCAGTCACGACCCCAGCTTTAACATTTCCCGTGCCAATCGCGCCCATCATGTTATCTCCGCCGCCGGCCGAAACCACGACATCGGCAGCGAGCCCATATTTTGCCGCCACTGATTCCTGCAGAGTGCCCACAATGGAGTCGGACTCGCTTAATGGCGGCAAATAGTCCGCCAATTTAGGGTCAATTGCATTGATGACTGACTTTGACCAAATTCGTTTCCTCACATTCATGAGCGCGGTGCCGGAGGCATCCCCATATTCCATGAAATACTTTCCGGTGAGGTAAAAGTTTAGGTAGTCATGCGGTAGCAGCACATGGCGCAACTTAGCGTAGTTTTTCGGCTCATGGCGCTTTAACCATAAAATCTTTGGTGCCGTAAACCCAGGTAGAAAAGCCAACCCCGCTTTCCGAATCACGGCCTTCGTCCCGCCTAGTTTTTTGGTCAGTATCTCACACTCTTCCGTGGTCGACGTATCGCACCAAAGCTTCGCCGGGCGAATGACCTCTCCATTTTCATCGAGCGGCACAAATCCGTGTTGCTGCCCCGAAACGCCAATTCCTTTCACCCGCGTTCGATCGATCTGAGACAGGACCGCCCCCACCGTAGTGTCCAACGCCGCCACCCATTCATGGGGATGTTGCTCCATGTGGCCAACCGGCAGTCCCGCAATCAGGCGGTGCGGCGCGCGAGCTTCCGCGACCACCTTCCCCGTATCGAGATCCAAGGCAACTGCCTTGGTAGATTGAGTGCCTGAATCGATGCCGATGTAAATGCTCATAGGAATTTGAAAATGACGTGCCAAGACTCTACCCATTCCCTTGAAGAAGCTTCGATCTCAAAAAATACTTTCCTGCCAGTTTGCTTCGTCAAACAATAGCCTACCGTCAAATCGCTTCAATTCCGGCCATAAGTTTATCACCAAACTCAGTCTGCGGAGAAAGTGGGCTGGACCGCGACCGACCCGTGTATTTGGCTTATCTGCTACTCACCGTATTTGAATCCAATTCACCATGTCCCAGGCTCCTAAAATTATCTACACCCAGACCGACGAAGCTCCCGCTTTGGCGACATTCTCTTTCCTCCCCATCGTCCAGGCGTTCACGAAGCATTCTGGTATCGCGGTGGAAACTCGCGATATCTCTCTAGCTGGGCGTATCATCAGTCAGTTCCCCGATTTGCTCCCTACCGAGCAACAAGTGGGCGATCATCTCACTGAGCTCGGGCAATTGGCTACCACTCCTGAGGCCAATATTATCAAACTGCCCAATATCAGCGCGTCGGTTCCGCAACTCGAAGCCGCCATCACGGAGCTTCAAACCCTTGGTTACGCGATTCCCAACTATCCGGCCAATCCTGCCAATGATGCGGAAAAAGACATCCAAGCTCGTTACGACCGCGTCAAAGGCAGCGCCGTCAACCCCGTTCTCCGCGAAGGTAATTCCGACCGCCGCGCCCCCAAAGCCGTCAAGGCCTACGCTCGGGTAAAACCACACTCGATGGGTGCCTGGTCTGCCAACTCGAAGACGACCGTTGCGACCATGAGCGGGTCCGATTTTTTCTCGAACGAAAAATCCGTCACCGTGCCAACCGCTACCGACGTAAGCATCGAATTTGTCGATCTTGATGGAATCATCCAAATACTGAAAGCCAGCACTCCGCTCAAAGCGGGCGAAATCATCGATGGCACCTGCATGAGCGCCTCAGCTTTATCGAAATTCCTCGGTGAACAGGTTGCTCAGGCCAAAGCGGATGGCGTTCTGTTTTCCCTCCACCTGAAAGCCACCATGATGAAGGTCTCCGACCCCATCATTTTCGGACACGCTGTGCGCGTATTCTTTCAAGATGTGCTGAAGAAACACGCGGCCGTGCTCGCGCCGCTGAATATCGACCTCAATAACGGCCTCGGCGACCTTCTCGCGAAAATCAAATCCCTCCCTGATGCCGATCGCTCCGCAATCGAGGCCGACATCACTGCGGCGTATGCCAACGGGCCCGACCTCGCCATGGTCAACTCCGATAAAGGTATCACCAATCTTCACGTCCCTAGCGATGTGATCGTCGATGCTTCGATGCCGGCCATGATCCGAACCTCAGGCCAGATGTGGAATGCCGCCGGCCAGCAACAAGACACGCTCGCTGTCATTCCCGACAGTTGCTATGCGGGGATTTACCAAGCCGCCATCGATTTTTGCAAAGAGCATGGAGCCTTTGATCCCCGCACCATGGGATCAGTCCCCAACGTCGGTTTGATGGCCCAAAAAGCCGAGGAATACGGCTCTCATGATAAAACTTTTGAAGCCCCCGGTAATGGCATAATTCGTATCGTTGACGCAGACGGCAAAACGCTCATCCAGCACGACGTCGAAGCGGGTGATATCTGGCGCGCCTGCCAGACCAAGGATGCACCCGTGCAAGACTGGGTGAAATTGGCCGTTAATCGCGCTCGAGCGACAGGTATCCCCACTATCTTCTGGCTCGATTCCGATCGCGCCCACGACGCCCAGATCCTCTCCAAGGTAAACAAATATCTCGGTGATCACGACACCACGGGCTTGGATATCCGCATCCTTCCTCCAGCGGAGGCCTGCCGGCTGAGCTTGGAGCGGATGAAGGCAGGCCAAGACACAATCTCCATCACCGGCAACGTGCTTCGTGACTATCTCACTGACCTGTTTCCCATTCTTGAATTAGGCACCAGTGCGAAAATGCTTTCGATCGTTCCGCTTATGAATGGTGGCGGCCTCTTCGAAACTGGAGCCGGCGGGTCCGCCCCCAAACATGTGCAGCAATTTGTTGCCGAGAACTACCTTCGCTGGGATTCCCTGGGGGAATTCCTCGCCCTAGCCGTTTCCCTTGAACACATCAGCCAGGTCTACTCCAACCCCAAGGCCAAAGTCTTGGCCGATACTCTGGACACTGCCACGGGCCAATTCCTTCAGAATGACAAGTCTCCGACTCGCCGACTAGGCGGTATCGACAATCGCGGCAGCCACTTCTACCTCTCGCTTTATTGGGCTCAAGCCCTAGCCGCGCAAGATAGTGACCGCGAATTGAAGGCAATATTCGGTCCCGTCGCCGAGCAGCTCAGCGCCAACGAATCAAAAATTGTCGCCGAACTCTTGGCCGTGCAAGGACAGGCCGTTGACATTGGGAGCTACTATCAACCCGACACGGCGAAGACATCTGCAGCCATGCGTCCAAGTCCAACCCTCAACGCGATCATCGACGCAGCCTGAGCGAGTCGCATCCCTCCAAACTTTTATCAGACCGCCGAGAAGTCCCCGGCGGTCTTTTTTTGCGTCCTCCTCTACGTGATTTTTCGCGTCACACTCACATCAACTTCGAGTTCCGACTTCACCTCGGGATCTTCGCTTCCAAATGCCCCCGCGACCGGCGGCAGTGACTCTGGATCGCGGCCTACGGCCACGGCGATATGATTAGATCCCGCCATGACTCCGCCCGTGCTATCGAAGCCTTTCCAACCCGCACCTGGTAAAAAGACTTCCGTCCAAGCGTGGGTTGCGCCCATCGCTGCGGGGATGTCTTCAGTTGTGGCATAACCACTGACGAAGCGGGCTGGTAGTCCTAAAAATCGACAAGCTTCGATCATGAGGGTCGCAAAGTCCCGACATGAGCCCGAGCGAGATTCCAACGTCTCTCTAGGTCGTTGCACGCCGACTTCTTCGCGAGCTGCATAGGTAAAGTTTGACGCGATGGCTCGGTTGATTTGATCGAGTAAGCCATACGTTTCCACTCGCGCATCCCCCGCTCGCCAAAACTCAGTCACCCAATCGGCTACGGCCACTTGATCATCCAAGTAACAAGGCATCAAATACGGCCAAAGCTCAATGCGCTCACTCGGCAGCAGTAAAAAAGGAAATTTTACCGCCCGCTCATCAACTAGAAAATCAAGTGGCTGATCATCATAGTGCTCAACCAGGATCTCACTCTTGATCGACAATTCGCTCGTTGGTTCGTGCGAAAATTCGGCAATCGCTACGGAGTTACTGTCGGCATCTCGGGCCCAGGTAATTTTGGTGGGCATCGGGCTGATCTCCAGACTGGAGCCGACCATGCGGATGTCATGCCCGCCGCGAGGGCGAAGCAGTAATCGATGCCGCCCTAATGTAACCGGGCTAGAATAACGATAAACCGTCGCGTGTTTGATGGAAAGAGGAGTCATAGAGATAGTTTAGGCGCGTCTCCGTCGTGACACTCCGACGCCAAACCGCAAGCGGAACTAGGATCCAAATCAGTTCAGGGTAAAAACGTCTCTAGTAGCTCCAAAGTGACCCCTAACTTCGCCCGCGAATCAAGATAGACATATTCTCCCCCGTCCCAACCGCCCTCTTGTTTTACGGTCAATCCAGCCGCGGCGAGTTTCGGCACCTCAGTGTCACTGAGGTCACTCACTTTAAAAGCGAGATGATGCACGCCAGCACCCTGTGTCGCCAAAAACTCATGCCAGTCACTTGGTCCGTCGCCCACCGGTTGGATTAATTCAATCTGGATGTTATCTAACTGAAAAAACGCGAGCTTAGCCCGCGCATTCGCCGGATGACCTTTGTATCGAGTGGGTTTACTCGGATGTCCCGTTGAAAGAATGGCTGTAGGCTTTTCGGGGAGCTCGAGTAACGCCGTCCAATGGCCAATGGCTTCATCAATATCGGCCACAACAATCCCGACATGAAGCGCGGTTTTACTCGCTATTAAAGCGTTCGTCTGCCCCGACACCGGATCCGCGGTACTCCAAAGCGTGAGCGCTCCGCTCGCGAGAAAATAGCTGACGAAAAACCGGAATACCTTCATGCGCCGATCTTGGCGGTGTCCTGCTTAAATCTAAAGAATCAAGCTCCTCACCATGCTACTCGTTCACCCTCGATCCCAACTTAAAAAAAGAGACCGAGTCACTACGGCTCGGTCTCAAAATAAAGCGGTATTTTAAAACTCTCAGAGCGATCCACAAAACTCAGCGAGTCGAGCAATTCCCTTCGCCAAGACCTCGTCTGAAGTCGCATAGCTCACGCGAATAAATCCCGGGGCTCCAAAAGCCGAGCCCGGCACCGTCGCGACCTTTTTTTCCTCAAGCAATCGTTCACAAAAGACCAGGTCATCGAGACCGAAACTAGCAATATTCGGAAACAGATAAAACGCCCCTTGGGATAACAGGCACTTCACCCCGGGGATTGCGTTCAATCCGCTATGGACGAACTTTCGTCGGCGATCAAATGCAACGAGCATTTCATCCAAGGCCGCCTGCGTTTTTTCTTTATCGGTGAATGCCGCCAACGCGCCCCATTGAGCAAAAGTGGTCGCATTTGATGTCATTTGGCTCTGCAACTCCGACACCGCTTTCGCGATCGGGAGTGGTGCCACCATTGTGCCTAAACGCCAACCTGTCATCGCGAACGTCTTGGCAAAACCCGACACGATAATCGTGCGCTCGCGAGCTTCCTCCGAGAACGAGGCAGCCGAAACATGAGTGACCCCATCGTAGAGCAGATGCTCATAGATTTCGTCGGACATGATGTAGAGATTATGCTTCACCGCGATGGCTGTAATCGCTTCCAATTCGGCCCGGGTATACACGGCTCCCGACGGATTTGACGGAGAATTAATAATCAGCAGCTTAGAACGCGGCGTAATCACTGCCTCCAACATCTCCGGCGTCATTTTGAAACCGGTCTCGTCAGTGGCGAAAACAAACTTCGGCGTCGCCCCAGCAAGCTTTACCATCTCCGGGTAACTCACCCAATACGGAGCCGGAACGATGACTTCGTCTCCGGCCGAACAAGTCGCCAAAACGGTGAGATAGCACGAAAACTTACCACCGGGACTCACCACCACCTGTGCAGGCTTGGTGGGCAGTCCATACACCTCCGAATACTTCGCCGCAATCGCCTCGCGCAGCGGCGGGATACCCGGTGTCGGGGCATATTTGGTTTTACCCTCCGCTAGCGCCTGGACTGCGGCCTCTTTGATGTGAGTCGGGGTGTCGAAATCTGGTTCGCCGGCGGCGAATCCACAGACATCTTCACCTGCTGCTTTGAGAGCCTTGGCCTTCGCATCCACCGCCAATGTCGGCGATGGCGATACGTTGAGAGCCCAGGAAGAGAGGGTGGCGGGAGCGTTGCTCATGGTCAAATTAGGGTGAAAACTAAAGGTCCAGAAACACGAAAAGCAAGCCCCGCCGGGGCGGTGACTTGCTTTGCAATTCAGATGCCGCAATATCCGCTATCCAAAGAGATTTATTTCCGGCGGGAAACAGTCTTTTTAACTTTCTTCTTACCTTTTGCCACCTTCGGCTTGGCGGGCTTAGTCGCCTTAAGACTGTCGAGCGAGGCCCGGAGTAACTCACCGACGCTCACCTTCTTTTTTCGTGACTGCCGGGATAACGTGGTCTTCATCGCCGCAGGAAGACGGACCGAAATCTGTCGATGCTCTTCTTTGTTGGATTCGAAACTATCAAAATCGAACTGGGCCAGAGCGAGACGAACCACTTCACTGGTCGAGGCCAGACCCAATTTGGATTGGGCAGAAGCGATCTTATCGATCAAGGAAACCGGGAGATCAAACGTAAGAGGAGACGCGGGGGCGGGAGCTTTTTTGGCCATAGCTGGGTAGTGTCTTTGGAACTACAATCGAAGGAGGAATAACAAAGGAATCGTCCAAGTCGGGGAGCAGGCAATGCAAAAGTTACAGTTCGTGAAATCTAAACGCGAAAATCGTTCCGTTCGTTGCTCATAATTTTAGCCCCGTAAAATTCGATTCCACCCCTACTTTACCTCTCCGAGAATGGCAGAGAGTGACTGGGCCATATTCGGGTTTCCCGCGACGTAAAAGATTCGCGGCATTTCCAAATCGAACAGTTCAAGCGGCAAAGGATTATTCGCCAAGAAGCGTGCTTCCCCTCCCGCCGCTTCTAGTAACGCCAAACCAGCCGCGATGTCCCAAAGCTTCACGTTGTGGTCAACCACGCCGTCGAAGAGGCCCACCGCCACATAAGCGAGGTGCAGCGCACTACTCCCTAGCGCCCGTAGCTTCGCATTCGCGGCCAACAAATCGGCATGCCCGGCGAAAGTGCCTGCCTCATGCGGGCTGTGAAATCCCACAATGGCGCGCCGGGTCAAACCTGCTTGGGACAGACTCGCTCTTCGTTCACCATCCCAAACCCCAAAGCCAACCCCTCCATGCATGAGCACTTTTCGCGCATGATCGTAAATCACCCCGTAAACCGGTCGCCCGTATTCTAGGAGGGCGAGCGAAATGGCGCATTGGGCGAGTCCTGTCGCAAAATTGTTCGTTCCGTCGATTGGATCCAACACCCAAGTAAAACGGCTAGTGATCCGCACCGGTTGATCTTCGAGCAGTTCTTCACTCAACCCTTGATCCTCCGGAAATGCGGTCGCGAGCTCCCCGAGGATTCCTGCCGAAATAGCGTGATCAGTTTCAGTCACCCGGCTCCCGTCTTTCTTCCACTGACTCCCCACGCGGCCCGAGTCTGCCGAAAGGCGCTCGCGTTGATTTTCGACCGCCCGCTTGGCGATGACCACCCGTTTACCGATCAGTTCATGCGAAGTTTCAGATCCCATAGGGTGTCACCATGGTCTCGGGGATCTAGAATTTGCATTAAAATTCAACGCGCTCTTCGCTCATTCGTAGTCGTAGAGCTCAGGGTCGCGGCGCAACACCCGGCGACGTGCTTTAAAGCGATGCTTGGGCTCTTTCGGGTTAGCCGGCATCTCTCCGCCTCCCATGCCCACTGGGTCCCCGTCGGGATCTTCTGCGCCCTCGCCGCCCAATTGATCCTCTAAAGATTCGGGATCCACTCCTTCTTCGAGCTTCCGCACCACCTCCTCCATTTCACCATCGAGCTTCTCCCCCGTCATTTCCGCCATCCGACGCATCATTTGCCCCATGGCCTTGGGATCATTCTCGTCCACCGATGAAAATTCGCTCTCCATCGCCGCCATCGCTGCATCCATTCGACTGTCGTCCTCGCCTCCACCATCTGGGACCGTTTCGGCCGGCGCTTCGTCCCCCGTGCCTCCCTTGGTGATGGCAAATCCAGAGACCATCTTACGCATTTTGAACTTCGGATTATCGGGGCACTTCGGGTCTGTCTGCCCTTGCGCCAAACTCTTGGCGAAGAACTGATAGACGGTGTGGTTTTGAGGGCAATAATACTCGTAGATTGGCATAGCTGAACGCGCTGGGAGTCCGCCCCAAACACAGAAGTTTAAATCCAACGAGGCAAGACGAACCACATCCCCGAATGGACTGAATCAGTCGATTTTGATTCGATACCTAGTTCAGGGGGGTCCAAATGGACGTGTCCGCGTAGAACGCCTGCCAGGCAAACCAAAACACCGACACGGTCGCCAACTCATCTCCGGTCGAAATATCGGAGATTTTGATCAAATCTTTATTTTCGTCGTATTGGACTCTGATTGCCCGTTCACCGATGGCGTCATAGAGCTGTTTTTTCTCCTTAAGTTTTTCCAACGGCCAACACCTTGCCCACTCTCCTTCGACCACGCCAATTACCCGCTCTTTGGTCTGAAGTTCGTTCCGGTTGATATCGAACGGGAAGATCGTATCGGCTCGCTCCGCGTAATCACCGTAGGGCCACTCATCGGCATAATCGATCCCCTGACCGGTTTCGGTCGAAAGAACTTGGCCCACGATATTTTTACTTTTCCAAGCACCCCAAGATAGTCGCGATGCCGGCCGCATCTCGAGAGGTTTGTCCCTGACCGAACCCGAGACCCCTTGCATCCGGAGTTGCGACCAAAGCTCTTCATTCTCGCGGTCATACATTAACAAACAGCTGTTGTAGAGGAGACCAGAAACGCCAAAACTCCGGGGACTGCCATCGCTATTCACACCGGGCTTAAATACCACCGCCGATCCTGACAGGGCGCTGTAGGTCACCGCCAATGGTTCCTCTCCGAAAACATCATTTACGACCTCGTGCCACACGAGGATCCTCAGCGGATAAGCTCGAGTTTCGAAGCCTACCGTCACGCTAATAACCTCATCGTCATCGGCCAACCAATCGACTTCTGATGCATTAACAAAGGTCGGCTGATCCAAGGACGCGATACTGTCCTTGGCTGGAGCCGCCCGCACGATGTGCGTGATCGGAATGCTGGTTTCTTCTACGACGAATCCGTTGATCGTCGCTTGCTGGGCTTGGGCGGAAGAAAGCAAGTTCAACAAGAACAAAACGGACGCCAACGCGAATCCCGCGAAGCTCGATTTCAGTGAAACATGGGGCGACTGAGGACACATCGGAGCAAAATAGTCTAAATTCGAAAAGGTCATGGCGATAGAATTACAGCGTTTTTTTTACCATTAAAGGGCCACTTCTCATCGACTTTTCTTCCCGCCGCGATTCGGCCGTGATTCCAACCGATGCCCTAACACCAGCGAATCGCGAGCCACGGACTCATTTAAACTATCCATTACGCTGGCCAATTTCCGTCGTTTTTCATCTTGGGCGCCAAATATATTCAGCTGAGCCGGCCCAGCATTGACCCCGGAAAGTTTCACGCTGACCAACCGCAGTGCCCGGTTGTTTTTCCATGCTTTTGTCAGGAGTGGGCGAAGTAATGGGTAAAACGGCGCCCCAATATCGGTCGCAGTCTCAATACTTCTTCCAGCCGATTCTTGTGAAAAATCTGCGTAGCGCACCTTCACCGTGATGGTTCGAACTCGAGTCCGGTCTCGCCTCACCTTGACCACGAGATGATCAACCATCCCCTTCACTATCGCCTCAATCTGGGCCGAATCCGCGATATTCTCCTCGAACGTGAGTTGCTGCGAATAACTCTTCGCATCATCCCGTTCCGGCTCGACCGGACGCGGATCAATTCCCGCGCACCGTTCTTTCATTAATCGCCAACCCTTTCCAAAAACTGCGGCGAGCTCCGAATCGCTGCGCTCCAGCACATCGCTCACTTTGATGATTCCTTGGTCCTTGAGCCTTGGCACCGACTTTTTACCCACTCCCGGTAACTCCCCGATATCGAGTTGAGCCATAAAATTCCCTTCTCCTCCCGGCGGAATGATCACAAAACCCTTTGGTTTTCGCAACTTACTCGCGATTTGTGCGACCAATCGATTGGTCGCGATTCCCATCGAAACCGGAATAGAGAGCTCAGCCCATATTCGGCGCTGCAGATCCCTGACTTTCCGTTCCACCGCATCCGCGCTGGTCAAACCACATGGGCCTAAATCCAAATAACCTTCGTCAATCGAATTGCGCTGCACGAGCGGCGTCACGTCCTCGCACAGATCAAACATCTTTCGCGAGACGCCTCCATAATCACCGGCATGGGGTAGTAAGATAAGATCGGGGCAAACCGCCATCGCCCGCTGGGAAGGCATCGGCGTATACACCCCTACGGCTCGAGCCTCATAACTTGCCGATGAGATAATCCCCCGCTGTCGCCCCCCTACCGCGACTTTCTTACCGCGAAGCTCCGGTCGACTCGCCAACTCAACCGAAACGAAAAACGCGTCGGCATCGAGATGAGCAATAGTCGCTAGGGTCACTGTTCTAGCAAACGACGATTGCGTCGATTGGGTCAAGCCACCGCCATCAGCCCGCATTTCGCTCTAAGTCTCCCTCAAAAAATGCGCCCAACCGTGGGACTGTTTCTGGGCGAGTTTTAATAGCCCGGCTGTTTCAGTCGTCGCCGCGGCAATCACCAGATCTCGGCCCTCACAAACGATAACCCAAATCTCGATTTCACGCGTTGATCGCTCGTCCCGAGGCATGAAAACCATCACGGTTTGCTCTCCTGCTTGGACCCTCACGATTCGACTCCACTCCTCCGAGTTGAGACGGGCATCTGCGGCCTAAATCAGCCTCAAGCGCTCCGACTCCGAGAGCACTCGATCCAATTCGTAAACGCCCACGCTTGTTCGGCGCACCGCGCTCAACGCTTCCCGCGCTTCCGCGGGAATATCGTCGATAAAACGCGTCACGAATTGACCCAAACCCAACAGCCCCGGGCCCACTGAGAACTGCACCTTGGACTGTAATTTGAGATCCGTTGATTCAACGAAGCTCACTCGCAGATCGCTGGCTTCATCCGACCAGAAGAACAGATTCCCCACCTCAGCGGCAACCACTACTGCCATGGCCGCGAACGCAATGAGCAGCCAGTGGCTGGCGCGAAAACGGCGACGTTGTGGCAAGACGGGAACAGATTGAGTCGGCATTAGAGTCTCCTTCGTTTGATGGATGATTAAAACGATCCGTTAGCTCTTAACGGCTTTCCCTAAATCAAGCTTCCGGAGTGGATCGATATCGAGGCGCTCGCCTAACTCGGCCAATTGGTCAATCGGCACATCTCCGACAATATTTACCAACACGGCTTCACCCGCATGACTGATGACCGAAACCACCACGCCGTAGATCGCCGTCTCACCCGCTTCTTTGATGAAAATCGCCACATCATCGCCTTTCGATTCACGCACGGTGATAATTCGCTTCCAACCCTGTCGATCGAGATCGGCTCGGATCGTCTCAATTTGAGCGGTTGTTTCGCTGCGGGTTTCATCGCTCAGCCCCAAAACGTTCACTCGCACGCTCTCGAGCCTTCCTATCAGGTCCGCAATTTGCGGTTCTTCATTCCTCGTGAAAGCGGCCGCAAGACGGAGCAACGTTCCATTTAAGTCCACTTGCACAAATTGTTCCCCTGCCGCCGGCTTCAAGTCACCGAAGTCAGCATACCCCTCGGACGATGAAGCCGCCCAGGCGGTTGAAGCAAGGAGTCCCGCCACGGTCAGGGCGGTGATGGATTGGCGAAGAGTCGTTTTCATGGGTAATATAATTTAGGATTAAGCGGCCAAACATCGGTCGCGTTATCTTTACTACCCACGAGCACCGGCCCGGGTTGCAGAATCTTTTCAGGTGCCCGCCACCGCCGCCAAACTCTCCCAGTGTAATACAACCGCCGCCCGCAAACGACACTCCGCAATATCGAGAGAAAATCGGAGCACCCAATCATTGCAGCCCTCGGTATCAATCAGCACCTGATCAATCGCCCAGTGGTTTCCGTCAACTTCCACGTGCGTATTTGTTTTCGCGCGTCCTTCCGGGTCGAGTCGAAACCGCCCTCGTGTCTTGAAGTAGTCCTGAAACGCATCCTCGACCACCCGCTCTGATTCACCAGAACTATCCGCGACAAATTCCCAATCATTCGCCGCCGCGTTTTGCAGTATTCGGTGAATTGCCAACCGCACCAACCGAGTAAACTCCACCGTATTCTGCGTCAGGTCGAATCGCTCAGAACGCATCGGTTTCTCCGCGGTTTCCTCCGCGACATAATCCGGATCTCGGAGCCGCTCCCACTCTTCAATCAGACTGGAATCAATCCCACTAATCAGTTCCCGGAAATACGTTTCGAGCTCCATCACCTCCTCGGTTTTTACCGCATCCGGAACCGTCTGACTCAACACCTTCCAGACTTGAGAAAGATGCCTCAACAATAACCCCTCACTCCGCTCCAACCCATAGCGTTTCACGTAGTCACTGAACGAGGCATAGAGTTCAAACATCTCTCGCGCGATCGATTTAGGGCGCACATTTTCGTCATCCACCCACGGATGCTTTCCCGCAAATTCATTAAACGATTCATACAGGAACTCCCGTAATGGTTTCGGATATTCCATCGCATCCAGTTTCTCCATCCGCTCTTCGTAAGCCACGCCATCCGCCTTCATCTCGGCCACCGCATCCGTTTTCAACCGATCCAGCTGCTTCCTTAGAATTGCGTCCGGATCTTCCACAATCGCTTCGCACAACGTGAGCACATTCAGCGAATAATCAGCGTCATTCTGGTCGAGTAAAGGCAGGGTATCTAACAGATATAGCGACAGCGTTCGATGCAGTGAAAAATCGTCCTGCAATTCGATATTGGTAATCAGTTTTCTTCCCGTCCTCGTCGGCTCAATCCATCGCACAATGTCGCGTTCCAACAAACCTCGAAACAACTGCCATCCCCGCTTTCTTAACTGATTCTTCTTGTGCGGCGTCTCGTGAGAATCTGCGATCAGCTTTTTGATCGCCTCGCAGCCATCCGCATCTCGCGAGAGCATCAGCAGCAACAGTCCGTGCGAAATCCCGAGCTGGGAATTGAGTTCTTCACAAGGGGCCGTCTGCAGTTTTTCGAACGTGCGTTCATCCCACACCACCGCGCCTGGCGGGGCAGTTTTCTTTACCCCCTTCTTCTTTTTCTTCCCCCCCTCGGCTGCCTTTAATTGGCTCTGTTTGTTTTCGATGATGTGCTCCGGCGCCTGCACAATCACAAAGCCTTGATCATCATACCCTCGACGACCCGCCCGGCCCGATACCTGGCGAAAATCACGCACCGTCAAAACCGCCGATTTCCGGCCATCATACTTCCACAATTGAGTGAAGACCACGGTGCGTATCGGCACATTGATTCCCACCCCCAGCGTATCCGTTCCGCAGATAAGTTTGAGCAGGCCTTTCTGCGCGAGTTTTTCGACTAGGATTCGGTATTTCGGCAACAACCCTGCGTGGTGCACGCCAATTCCATGTCGAAGCCAACGCTTCATATCTTTGCCGTAGGGACTGTTGAATTTCTCCGCTTTGAGTTCCTCCGCCAGTGCTGCCTTCTCCTCTCTAGTGCAAAGGTTAAGGCTCATCCACCCTTGCGCAGATTCCGAAGCAGATCGCTGCGTAAAGTAAACCAAATACGCGGGGGTTTGTTTGCTCTCCACTAATCCACTCACCCGCTCAACCAACGGCACTTCCGAATATTCGAAATCCAGCGGCACGGGACGTCGATCACTTCGCACGGTGACTGACTTCGCGCCCGTAAGTTTCGTCAGCTCTCGTTCAAAGAAAACCGTATCCCCCAATGTCGCGGACATCAGCAGGAATCGACACTTGGGTAACGTGAGCAGCGGAACTTGCCAAGCATACCCTCGCTCCGCATCTCCGTAGTAGTGAAACTCGTCCATCACAACGACCCGGAGGTCCGATTGCTCACCTCGAGCCAACGCAATATTGGCGAGAATCTCAGCCGTGCAGCAAAGAATCGGCGCGCCCGCATTTACCGACGCATCCCCCGTCATCATTCCGACATTTTCCGGCCCAAACTCTCGGCACATTGACAGGAACTTCTCATTCACCAGTGCCTTGATCGGGCAGGTGTAGACTGAGCGTTCACCTGCCCATAAAGCCCGGTAGTGCGCCGCCGAAGCGACAAGCGACTTTCCCGACCCAGTCGGAGTGTTGAGGACAACATTACTGCCGTCATAGAGCTCAAGAATCGCCTCTTCCTGTTCTTCGTATAATTCCAGCCCGCGGCTCGCCATCGCCTCCATGAAGTTGTCCAGAGCCAAATCCGCATCGTAAACGATATCGGTAGGAGGGCGAAGTGGCGCGGCGGTCTCGGTCATCGCCACGAGCACGCGCACGCCAAACTGATTTGGCAATCTCGCTTCTGACCCGGGCCCAAAACGATCAAGAACCGATCTGACGCTGCGAGACTTTGCGTTTTCTCAAGTTCGTCTTCTCCTGATCTCTCAACAAAGTCGCCATCGGCACTTCCGGCCGTAAATCGGCGCGGGACTGCAATATCTCGATCTCTTCATTCGTCATGAGGTTCATATAATCTTCAGCCGTGTAGCCGAATTGATCCCGCAACGGTTGAGCACTCACCGTGCCCCTTTCGTAACGTCTAGACTCTTGCTGATCGCGGTTATTTCCGACCGCTGCCCCGGCCACCGCGCCCGCAATCGCGCCCACTGCGGCTCCCGCTCCCGCTTCTCCTGATTGGTTACCGATCACGGCACCGATGACCGCCCCCGCCAACGCTCCGAGCTCCGCCCCTCTCCGTTCATTGGGCCCGGTCGTTTGGCATCCAGTCGCAAACGCGAGAGCAATTATCGTAAGAAAAACAGTGATGGTCTTTTGCATGAATCTATCAGGGTTCATGATCATGAGACGCCTTTCGACCCAGAAAGATTCAATTTATCGATAAAAAATTCGGTGATTCACTCTCCCCGGGCCGAACGATCAATCGTCGCAAGAATTTCATCAACAACCAGGGCCCGGTTGGACCACAGGACAAAGTGCCCTTCTTTCGGCCACCCGACTGTGCGCACATCGGCATTTTGAGCCAGCCTCTCCACATAACCCGCATGCTCCACCGGCACCAACCCGTCCTTCGCCCCATGCAGCACCGCGACCACTCCATCAAGCCTTTTCCACCGCCCCGTCATTTCCGCCAATTCCTCCGGCAATGGTTCTAGTTCGGCATTTGCCCAATCCAAATCATCGGGCACCACCCACCGCACCAGTTTCCAACGCACCATGGCCTGATACCAAGTGGGCCGTTCGACGTCCGGATCGAGTGAGCCGGAAATAATCACCGTGCCATCGACCAAATCCGGTCGGTCTCCTGCCAGTCGTGCCACGATCGTGCCGCCCAAAGAATGCCCGACGGTAAACACCCCTCGATTCGATTCTTGAGCCTCAATCACCGCCGCCACTGCTGCCGCCTGCGCCGCCAGAGAGGTCAGCAATTGCCCCGATCCCGACCTCCCCCAGCCCGGTCGATCGATTGACACTAAGCGATGCGTATCGGCGAGTCGTGGATCAATCAGGTAATCCAAGAACGCCTGCCAACTCCCGGGAGTGCCGTGAACAAAAACAATCAGCGGTGCGTCTTGCGGTCCGGTCGCCGCATAAGCGACTTCCCTGCCTCCCGATTGAACCGCAAAAAACTCCGGCATCGGCCTGCCGTCCAATCGCTCCGCCAA
>Ga0208413_1000370_pt1 | contig 35703 bp, 13 predicted proteins | sample AntAceMetag02UKD_FD_184761 | JGI IMG/M metagenome (GOLD analysis project Ga0208413, IMG submission 184761) | Saline lake microbial communities from Ace Lake, Antarctica - Antarctic Ace Lake Metagenome 02UKD (SPAdes) (version 2) | ecosystem: Environmental > Aquatic > Non-marine Saline and...
TTGGATCTAGTACTTTGTTATTTTTTATAATATCATAATATTCTTTTAAATAATTATTTTGCGTAAACATTATATCTCCTTTAGAATTTACTTAGTATTTATACGATACTAGTAATATCTAAATCTGGTTCGTATGAGGTGAAGCCATTTTCTTTTACAACACGCAGCACGTGATTAACTCTGCCTATTAGTTCGTCTTTGTGTGAGATAAGATAGATATTCTTTTCTCTTTCTCGTGCCATCTTTTTAAGAATGCTTAGACTGTTTTCAACGCCGGCAGTGTCCATACCTGAGTCAATTAGCTCATCAATAAACAACAAGTTAATATTTTGATACAAACTTTCCCAAACATCACGGAATGCAAAGCTTAATCCTAAGATAAGTCTGTTGCGTTCACCTCGACTCAAGTTATCAAAGTCTAAATCTTGTCCTAGTTGTGTAATCTCAACGTTCAAATCATTTTGGAACACAACTTGATGAGGCAATCCAATTTTATCGAGATAGTATGTAAGTCTATTGTTTAGGTATGCTAGGTTTTGATCAATAATCTTCTTGCGAATAAAGCTATCTTTGTTTGTTAACAACTTGAGCAAGAACTCTTGGTGCTCTTTGTAACTGGTAAGTTCGTTTACAACTCCCCAGTCTACCTTTTGAATAGCAGTTTCGTTTAGACTGTCAATTTGTCGAGCATAAGGATCGTCCTCTACCTTCTTTGACTCTAGTGCTTGCTTTAAATTATCTACGTTACTACGATGCTCGTATGCTTCTTTAGCAGTGTCATAGAATGTGCTAGGCTTGCCGTTAATGTCACCAATTTCCTCTAGTGCCATAATTACTTCAGAACACTTTGCATTTATTTCTTGTGCATATGACTGTGCATCGAGTAGTTCTTTGTTTTTACGCTCTGCAATTTCTGCTTTTTTATCTGCATGAAGTTCTTGTCCACAAGTGTAACAAGTAGCATCATCGAGTTCTGTAATCTCTTTGGTTAATTTTTCAACAGCTTTGTCTGCACGTTGGAGAGCCGGCTCCAGTGTGCTTAGTTCTTTTTTAAGAGCAAGGATAGAATTGTTATGTTCAGTCCAGTTTGCTAGTTTCTCGTGTGCTGCTAATTCAGCTTCAATATCTAACTGTTCGAGCTGAGATATACCTTGCTGTAATTTAGCACAGTCATGCTCCTTTTTAGCAAGCCATGCACGTTGAGTGCGTTTTAAGCTATCAATACTTACTTCAATTTTTTCGTTAGCACTTTGCATTGCATTAATTTTTAATGTTTCTTCAGTGATTGCATCTTTAGTTGCACGAATTTGCTCTTTAAGTGCATCGGCTTTTTCACTAAGGATAGTAATGCCTAGCAATTGCTCAATAATTGCACGTTGGTCATTGACACGCATACTCAAAAACGGCTCTGTGTAGGTATTGAGTGCAACAATGTGTTTAAACATGTCGTGACTCATGCCCAGTAGTGTGTTTACATCATCTTGAGTTTGTCTACTGTCGCCTTGAGACTCGTCCACAAGGCTTTCTTGATTGTTGATGTAGAATTTAAAGATATTTGGGCTACGACCGCGCTCGATCCTATAATCATTGCCATCTTTTTCAAAATGTAGCGTAACCAGCATGCCTTTTGAGTTAGTTTTGTTAATTAGATTATTGCGTTTGATGTTTGTTAGTGCAGTACCATACAAAGCATACGACAGTGCGTTGATAATGGTCGTTTTTCCAGTGCCGTTACGTGATCCACTATCGTCACCGCCTTGATCTAAGTTCTCACCTAGTACAAGTGTTAGCTGTTCATGATTAAAATCTACTGCTTGAGTTTGATTGCCCACACTCATGAAGTTTTTAACCGTCATGTCCTTAACTTTGATCATATTATTGTTCTAATCCGTTGTAAATCTGTAGTAACATACTTTTGTTATAGTTGTTAGTGTCTAGTTCTGCAATTTCGTTGCTAACAATTTGATCAACACTTTCAAACTGTGCTATGTCTAGCTCAGTTGACATTTCTTCTAGGTGTTTTTGCGGAATAAGTGTAATCTCACGACATTCATACTGTCCCATAAATGTTTCTTTAACAAAACTTGCTTCTTCGTAACTTACAGGAAGGTCAAGTGTTACACGGAGGTACATATTTGGCTTAATAAATGTTTCTGCATTGTCAATTAAGTAACTAAGTGTAGTAGTACGGTACTTGGGACAATCTGACCAGTTGATATACTCTGGCTCCTTGTTATTTTCCTTATCAAGTATCATCATACCGCGATCATCATCACCTACATCTGCATAGTTATGCGGAAATGCATTGCCGATGTAATGAATAGCGCCTTGTTTTTGTCTTTTATGGAAGTGACCACTAAAAACGTAGTCTTGATGCTTAAAATGTTTAGACTTTAGATCACCGTGGTCGGGCATCTTAACAAGTGCATTCATATAAAAGCTAGGAAGCTCAAAGTGACCAAACAAATACTTTGTTTTAATGTCACTCATCTGCTTCCATTCGTCTCCTACAAGCCACGGAACAAGTGCAACGTCGTCTTCTATAAGAATTTCGTCTACAAATGTAATGCCTGGAATGTGTTTAGCAAATGCAGTTGAGTTTACATCACGTTTGTCTTTGTAATACAAGTCGTGATTGCCATCAAAGAAGTAGAACTTCTCAAATGCAGCACCTAGCTTCTCCATACTACGAATAGTAGCATCCATTGTGGTTAGATTTAGACTATTTCTGTTGTGATGCCAGTCTCCACAGAAGATTCCGGTCTCACAACCGTTATCTTTTGCAGTTTGAATGTACCAATCAATAAATCTTTCACAATCATCGTTGTGAACACGACTATTGCCTTTTAGGCCAAAATGGATGTCCGTAAACACCGCAGCTTTTTTAAACAAATTTAATTCTCCATACTTATTGTTAAAGTATATAGTAATTTTATACAGTTGTCAACCAATTATTTGGGTTTTGTAAACGGAGTAAATTCTGCTTCCTCATTTCGCTTGACAGCAGCTTCCCATTCGCCTTGATTTTGTCTAGTAAAGCTAGGATTCAAGTCGTTCATTTCAAGAATATCGTCTCGGATGTTTTGATTGCGCTTTTCTATGTTGATCACACGTACAAAACTGTTGGTAACTGCGGCAGTGTAGTATGCAAAGGGGTTATCTGACTTAGATTCATCAAACTGTAGGCCGATTTGAGAAAGTTGCAGGATTGCTTGACCCTTCATCTCGTCGTTGTAGGTATATCCACGAACATTGCCACGAGTTGCATAACGGTCAACAAGTTTTAGCCACATCATAGCAAGATTTTTAGTTGCAACACCGTGATCTTTTGAAAAGTGTCCGTTGTCCATGCCACCTACCCAGTGACTTTTACCAACTAGAACAATTTCACCGTCATCGTTGTACTTGTAGTGTACAAACGGCGGAAACGGTAGCTTAACTCGTGTGTCAGCAACAGTCTTTGGGTTCTTTTTACGCCCCGGCTCTTCTGGAATATGATCAAACGTCATTACACGGAAGATTAGTTCTTCTTTTGTAATTTCAGATGCAAGTGTTTCGCACTCTGCTTGTTTAACCTTCTCACCAAGTCCTTTACGGCGTTCGTATTCAGCAGATGACATCTTCTTTGCTTTATTACGTTTTGCTTCTGCTACAGTTAATCGATTAATTTTATCTACGCTAGGCAAAATAATGTCATAGTCACCGTATTCGGGTGCTGTATAACTATTAAACTGGTTTTTTGATTTGTGTATTTCTTTTAGTATATCTTTATTGTTAAGATAATTTTTAGGTCTCATGTATAGACTTCTCCTGTGTTATAACTATTATAATACACATACTTAATTTTGTCAACTAAATAGTAGTACAGGAGAGAAAATAAAAATGCCATTTAAAATTAATTTTGATGCAAGCAACTTTGTAAGTAGTATTGTAAATGATGCAAAAAGTGCCGTCAAAGGAGCAATTGGCGAAACTATTAATCAAAAGCTTGGCAGTCTCGGACCATTAGGAAAATTAGCAGCTAATTTTATTAATCAAACCGGCGGCTTTGGTTCGTCAATTAACAATAGAACAATTTCTAGAGCCGTTATTGCTTCTAGCAACAGTGTTTCGGAAGCAAGCGACTGGCGAGTAAGTATTAGTGTACCTGACGTTTTATTAAATGAAGGTGATATACTTGCACCACTAAGAGAAAACAGCAAAAGCAGTGCGTTTAATACGGGAAATAGAATGATATTTCCATTTAACCCTACAGTGCTTTTAAGTCATAGTGCAAATTACAGTGCAATACAACCAACACACACAAATTTTCCGTATCAGGCATATGAAAATAGTCAAGTTGATGCAATTACACTTACTGGTGAATTTTATCAAGAAAATTCAAATGATGCAAAGTATTGGATTGCCTGCTTGCATTTTTTAAGAAGCGCAACAAAAATGTTTTATGGTAATAGTACTCCGTTGGGCAACCCCCCAGTGGTATGTAGACTAAATGGATACGGTAAGCATGTATTAAATAATATACCAGTAGTAATTACAAACTTTACAACAGATTTACCAGTAGATGTAGATTATATAGAATGTACAATTAACGGACAAGTTAACTATGTGCCTACGCAAAGTTCAATTACAGTTACACTACAGCCGCAATATGCAAGACGTTCGCAATCAGGATTTAGTTTAAATCAATATGTAGGCGGCGGACATATTAATGGACCGGAAGGATTTGTATAATGAAAAACACTAGTTTAAGCCAATATGCAAGAACAGCTATTAATAAAAACGGATATTTAGATATTTTATCTCCTCGTCCTGTTCCTATAAATCGAGAAGATATTTTATTTGAAATAACATCAGAATATACATATCGACCTGACCTGCTTGCGCATATTACCTATGGCAGAAAAGAATTATGGTGGGTGTTTGCGCAGCGTAATTTAGATATTTTAAAGGATCCTGTTTTTGATTTTGTTGCAGGAACAAAAATATATCTTCCTGACCCATCGGCACTAAGAAATACACTAGGATTCTAATATGGCATTTAATCTAAGCGCCTCTCTTAAAAGCAACTTAACGTCAGTAGTTAACACAGTAAAAACTACAGTTAATACTGTAAGTAGGGATATTAGTACAGCCACAGGAGCGAGTTCTCAACAAATAAATTCAGCATTTGCTGGTGCAGCTATCGGCGGATTGTTAAATGGTGGCCGGGGCGCAGCAATCGGCGCACTAGCTGGCGGACTGTTAGGCGGCAATGCAGATTCTCTGCTCAGCGGAATACAAAACAAGTTAGGTAGCTTAATTGGAAACGCAGAAGAATTAACAGGATTAGTTAATAACCCATTAAAACTAATAGAAAGAGGAGTAGCAGACCTTGCAGGATTAACGGGTGAAGAATATGCACTGACATTATCTCAATATAGAGAATTATCAGAAAGAAGTGCATATACCGAATTTGCTGATAGAGGAAATAGATTTCCCTATGCTGGCGACGATACTTCTGCTAGTAGAATACCTAATCCTTTAAGAGACCATAACGGGTTTAATTATTCAATCACACTAGGAGTACTTAGTGCATCAGAATATAACAACCCAGAAAGTTACAGAAGCAGCGGCGGATTTACAAATTATATTATACAATCTAGTGGTGGTAATCTAGACAAGCGATATCAAGTTTTTGACGAGACCGGCGCTGGAAAAAGCGAACATGCAGAATATTATATAGATGACTTTGAAATGGATGCAGTTGTTGCTCCTAATCCTAACACTCGAGTTACTCTCGGAACGTCTTTGTCATTTACAGTAACTGAACCATATAGTATGGGAAACTTTATCCAAGCAATTATTGGAGCAGCAGCTGATGCCGGATTTAGCAGTTATTCCGACGTTCCGTTTTGTTTAAGAATTGACTTTAATGGTTGGAATTTAGACGGAACTACTGATGCTAACTTTCTTCAACGTCCTATTTTTATACCTATAAAATTTGTTAATATGGATTTTAATGTAAGTGGCCAGGGTAGTAAATACGCAGTTAAGGCAGTTCCAATGAGCGAATCAGGACTAGCAGATAATATTAACAAAATTAATACACAAATAAGGACTAACGGAACGATTCTTCACCAAGTCCTTGAAACTAATGATAGTTCGCTAACATCTGCAATTAATGGCCAAATAGAAAATTTAGAAAAAGCAGGAGCACTTACAAAATTTGATAGATATGTAATATGTTTTCCAAAAAATCCAACTTCATTAGTTGATGCTCTTAAAACAGGAACAGTGGACGACAGTGCATTTACTACTTCACCGGAAGAACAAGAAGCCCAGCGCACTGGCGCTGGAGCAAACAATCCAAGACTTCGTTCTTCGTTTAATCCAACTATTGTAACTATACAGCAATCTACAGAAACATACGGAATATTAAAATCGTTTGCTGAAAACACTAATTTAATGAACGAAATTGGACTTAGTCCACTTAATGAAGATACTAATGCACCTGGCAATTCAAGTGAAGCAGAAGCAGGTGCAGTAGTTAATACAGAGACAGGATTAGTTGATACTACTTCTGTTGCAGCGCAACCTGCAACAGTGTCAAGAGATTTTCAGTTTAGTCAAGGGCAACAAATTACTAGTATTATTGAACGCATGGTAATGCAATCTAGATATGCTGCTGAACGTGCAACCGAAGGCGCAAAAAGTGGATTGAACAAATGGTTTAGAATTGACACACAGGTGTTTATAGATGACAGTCCGGTAACAGAAGCACAAATGGGCCGCAAGCCAAAAGTGTATGTGTATAGCGTTGTGCCTTATGAAGTTGACGAAGCAGTAACAATGGCTCCGGGTGCCCGTGCAGCTAATGGTCAAGGACTAAGAGACTCTGCAATAAAAGAATACAACTATATCTATACTGGAAAAAATGAAGATGTATTAAACTTTGATATTAATTTTAATAATGCATTTTTAATGACAGCAAATTCAGACTTCGGAATGTCAGCAGGGCCTTCAAATGTAGATAGCGGTACAACTGCGTCTACTCAGACCAACGGCGATTCTGGAGTTACACCACGCCTGCCTGGAGATTTGCAAACCGCAGACGAAGCCACGCCATCAGTAGGATTGCAAACTAGAGTTGCTGAATCACCGGGTACACTCAGCAACGACGTCCGTCGTCAAATTGCTGAACAGTTTCACGATAGAATTACAAATATGAATGTGGATATGGTAACTGCTGAAATGGAAATAATGGGAGATCCATTCTTCTTGCCACAACAAACTGGCAATTATGCTGCACCTAACAGCGGCCGCCCTGGACTATCGACAGACGGCACTATGGAGTATACGCAAGGCCCGGTAATATGTATAGTTAATTTTAGAACTCCTTTTGATTATCAGATCAAAGGAGCAACTATGGAAATGCCACAGGTTGTACCTGGATTTAGTGGAATATTTCAAGTATGGGCAGTTAATAATATTTTAAGTGGTGGTAAGTTTACTCAAACACTTAAAATGATCAGGCGCCGAGGACAAGACGATGCAGCAACTACAGGAAATAGTAATTTGTTACAAGTTAATAATGGTGCAGCAATTGCTAAAACGACTACCCAATCTGATGGAACTGTAGGACAAAGCGGCCAACCAAGTACAGACTGTATGCCATCGCCTGCTCAAGACGATGTTAGAAAATTAATGCCAGCAGTGCCTCAAGATGTAGCAGCACAATTAGCAGCACCATTTATTAATGTTGAAGAACAACTTGCTAGTGCCGCCTCCCAATTTTCTCAAGCAGTAAAAGGTGTAGACTTTGGAATAGCAAATGTTCCAGACTTAACTAAAGTTATTCCAAGAATAGCAACTGCGGCTGGAATAAATGATTTGTCATCACAAGCCAGCAGTGCTGTATCTCGAGTTAGTAGTGCTGTAAATACTGCTGGTAATCAAGGAGTTTCTGCTGCAACAGACGCAGCAAAAGCAAGAGTTAGAAGTTTATTAGGATAAGATAATGGCAGATGATGATGACAGCGGTTTACCAGAAGAAGCAGTAGGAAAATTAGACCAAGAAAATGCAGTTGAAGTTAATTTACAAGCGGGCTGGAGGAATAGTCTCGGGCAACTTTGTTTTCAAAATGTCAACGATTTAAATGAATTTGGAGAACAAATTTTTCTGCGACAAGGTGAATCTGGATTAGTTATAGTAATTGACAATGAAGGCGAAGATGTACTCCATCCTAACAATAAAAATTATTGGGTAGTAAAATATGTAAGCTTTGGCAATGGAAATTCTAATAATACAGTAGACATACTCCCATTGCTTGATTATTACGACGAATTGCGAACTGATCAAGGCAGTAGATGGGGCAGTTCCGCAAATGCGTTTACTCAAATGCCCGATGGCGCCATACGGTTATCACCTTATCAGGGACTTCGAGTATATGTTCCTGATCCTGCACGAGATGACAGTAGACCAGAAACACAGTCAGAAGCTACTACTAGCAGAACAACAGGAAATACTACAGTAACTACTACAACTGCTAAAGTAGGTGCTGCTGGAGTAGTAACAGAAAGTGAAACTGTACCTGCAGAAGTAGGATTAGATGCATTTGGCGGCGCAGGACCAACAGTTGGTGCAGCAGGACCATTAGATGCATTTGGCGGAGCAGGCCCAACAGTTAGAGTACCAGCAGCAGCAGCATTAGCAACAGGTGCCCAAACAGGTACTGATCCATGTTTACCTAATAACCCACCAGTTACTACTGCGGGCGGCAGCGGAGCAACACCCCCTGCAAGTGTTCCTTACGATGATGCAATTATGAGGCAAGCTAGGGCCGCCGCCGCTGCTCCTGCATCAGTAATACCAAATCCAGATGCAAATGACCCAAGAGGTCGTAATCAACAAAATACTTCTCCTGTGCAAACATCATCACCGTCGGCAGCAGTTGGCGGCGGTAGAGGTAATGGCGCAGCCGAAGTTGCTCAGCGCCGCGCTGATGCCGCCGCCGCAACTGCAACAGCACCTACTACAGTAACTCAACAACCTTCCACTCCTACATCAGGACAGTCAACAACACCTACTAATAGCAGTGCAAATGTATATATATACGAGCCGTTGCAGGGCGGGTTTGATAGATATGACTTTAATAGTGGTAAAAAAGTGTTTACGCCTAACGGTGGAGGCGCAAGTATGAATGTAGCAGGTAATACATCTGTTCCAAATTCTACTCCAAGAGTATCAAATACACCGGTAAACGACACAGTTATTCCAGCTGGCACAACTACCGGCGGACCCAGTAGATTACGACAACGAAAAGAAGCAGCAGCACTAAGTGGAGGCGCAGGCTAATATATGGCAAACGGAAATTACACAAGAACTACCAACACCCAAACAACAGGATTTAAAGACTCTGGACCGTATGAAGCTGTTGTTGTTAACAACCTCGATACACGATATATGGGCGGGTTAGTTGTTGAATTATTAAAATATACAAGTGCCGGCGGCACGCCAGAACGCAGCGGAGAGTTGTTAAACGTTCGATATTTAAGTCCATTTTACGGAGTAACACCAAATGCTGCACTTACTGCAAACGACGGCTACGAACATACACAAAAGTCATACGGCATGTGGATGGTACCTCCTGATGTAGGTACCAAAGTACTTGTAATTTTTGCAGAAGGAAATGCAAACTTTGGGTATTGGATTGGCTGTATACCTGCAGACTATATGAATTTTATGGTGCCTGATGGAAGAGCATCTACAGAAAACACAACTGGAATTACGCCGCCACCGTTAAAAGGCAGAAAACTTCCAGTAGGTGAATACAATAAATCAATTGAAAGCGGGTCGCGGGTCGATCCTACATTGTTTGCTAAACCTTACAACAAGGATTTCTCAGAATCTTTAGAAATACAAGGATTGTTAAATGACGAAGTTCGCGGTACAACTACGACTAGTTCACGCCGCGAAATGCCTAGTGCAGTATTTGGCATAAGTACACCTGGTCCTAAAGATCGCCGTGATGGACATCCAACAGTAGAAATCGGAACAGTAGGTAATAAAGTAAATGTTCCGTCTAACAGATTAGGCGGTAGTGCATTTGTAATGGATGACGGCGACGAAAGATTTGTGCGTGCAACGCATGCAGAAGATGGCCCGCCTATTTACAAAAACAAAGGCAACAATGAAGCCGGCGGCGACAGAACTATTCCACAAAACGAATTAATGCGTTTTAGAACTAGGACCGGGCATCAAATATTAATGCACAATAGTGAAGATTTAATCTACATTGGTAATGCCCGAGGATCTACATGGATTGAAATGACCAGCGATGGCAAAATTGATATTCATGCACAAGACAGTGTTAGTATTATGACTGAAAATGATCTAAACATTACTGCTGAACGTGACATAAACATGGAAGCAGGCAGAAATGTTAATATCAAAGCCGCAGGCAGAGCAAAGGGTGCATCTTCTGGAAGAGTGCAGATAGAATCTAAAACAGATTTTAATTTATATGTTGGCAAAGACAGTAAAATTACTGTAGGACAAAATCAACACATAAAAGTAAACCAATCTCAATATATTGATACTGCAAAAAGTTTACATATTAAAAGTGGTCAAGACAATAGACTTACCGCGGCCGGCAATACGTTTATTAATAGTGCTAAAGAACATAGAGAAACTGCAACCTATGTGCATATGAATGGACCAACAGCTCCTACTGCAAATGCAGCAAGTGCAGTGCAGCCACTAAGTACACACACGTTACCGCGTGTAAAACCTGGCGGAATTATAAACGGATACGATACTATAATTACAAGAGCACCACAACACGAGCCTTGGCCACATCACGAAAATATGGACCCAATGGCGTTTAAGAAGATACAAACAGATAGAGAACAGCCTGGCGGGTTACCGTCAGCAGACCGCGTGCTTACTCCGGATACGTTTGATAAAAATTTACAAGGTCGCACAAACAGTGCATACGTAACAGGAAGCGGCGGCAACGTAAGCACCGGAGTGCAAAGTCGAGTAAGCGGCAATGGTCAGGCATCTGTTCCACCGGGAAATTATAATAGTACTCATACATTTGATTTTAATATTGGTGCACTAAGTGAAAAATATGAATCTAAAGGCGATCCTGGAACTATTGGATGGGATAGTACAGGCGGATGGAGTTATGGAAAATACCAGCTTGCTGCTAATACCGGAGCATTGAATGAATTTCATGCATGGCTTGCACAAGCACATCCTAATTTAGACTCGCAAATGCAAGCAGCAGGCGGCGCAGCAGGAGGAAGAGCGGGCACTGATGCATATAAAACAGCTTGGGCTCAAGTAATGGGAACTCCAGCAGGCGGCAATGCACAAAGTGAATATACAGCAATATCTTACTTTACTCCTGGAAATAGATTAATTAAAAACGCAACTGGGCTTGATTCTACAACACGAGCTAGAACTGTACAACAAGCAGTATTTTCAACCTCAATTCAACATGGCCCAGGCGGCGCAAGGAATGTATTCCGTAGAGCACTAGACGGGTTGGGTTATCCTCCAACTGAAATAACTTCAACAACTCCTACAGATGCTGCATTAATTAGGGCAGTATATGCAGAGCGCCGAGCAGAAAATGGCGGAAGATATTTCCGCAGTAGTACTCAGGCAGTTAGGAATAGTGTGGTAAACAGATTTCATAACGAAGAAGCAGATGCACTTAGAAGTTTACAACAAGAAATTGATGCAGCTAATGCCAATCCACCGACTGTCGATCCGACTGATAATAGTGCTGCAACACCTACTGTATCACCGCATGCTACTCCTGAGTAACATATAATAAGGGTAAATATACACATGAGCCAATTAGAAAAAAATCTTTACAAACGAGTAACTGTGAGTCAACCTACGCAAGTAGCTACGTCTGGCAGAAAGTATAGGGGCTTTAGCACAGTAGCAGACGCTAAAAGTTTTAGTCTTTACGATTTTGAATTAATCAAACAAGACTTGATTAATCATTTTCATATACGCCAAACTGAAAAATTAAGCGATCCTACGTTTGGTACTATTATCTGGGATATACTTTACGAGCCATTTACAGTTGAGGTACAAGAAGCAATAATTGATGATGTTACTCGTATTATTAACTATGATCCTAGAATACGTGCAGAAGATATTGTAATAGATACTTATGAACAAGGTATACAAATTGATTGTACTATAACAGTGTTGCCTTTCGGAATAACAGATCAATTACGCTTCAAATTTGACAAAGAAAACGGTCTTCTTTAACCTAAATAATTAAATACGTACATTTTCTTTTCAGCTAAATATTAATAGTAAACAAGGAAATGCTCATGTCTGCAAATGATAGACAGTCAAGGTTATTAGTAGCTGAAGACTGGAAAAGAATATACCAAAGTTTTAGAAACGCTGATTTCCAGAGCTACGATTTCGACAATCTAAGACGCACAATGATTAACTATCTGCGTCAAAACTATCCTGAAGATTTTAACGACTATATTGAATCAAGCGAATATCTTGCGCTGATTGATATGATTGCTTTCCTCGGACAAAACCTATCATTCCGTATTGATTTAAACGCACGTGAAAACTTCCTTGAAACAGCAGAACGCAGAGAAAGTGTACTACGTCTAGCACGTATGCTGTCTTACAATCCACGTAGAAATCAAGCAGCTAATGGTTTACTAAAGTTTGATACTATTAAGACTACAGAAAACATACTAGACTCAAACGGCTTAAACATGGCCGGAATCACAGTCAAATGGAATGATCAAACTAATTCAAATTTCTTTGAACAGTTTATTAAAATAATGAATTCGGCATTGCCGCTATCTAACTCAATAGGCAATCCATTAAAATCTGCACTAATCGCAGATGTACAAACACAAAAATATCGTCTAAACGCTACAAACACTGGACAAGCAATCTACCCGTTTACTAAACGCATTGAAGGCGTAAGCACACGTTTTGAAATTGTAAGTACAGATATTACAACAGACACTATTTTAGAAGAAGCGCCATTGCCTGGCAACAGTCCCGCATTTTTATTCCGTGATGATGGCCAAGGAGCAGGCTCAAACAACACTGGATTCTTTATGCATTTCCGTCAAGGCAAGCTTGAAACAGGAAACTTTAGTGTAGCCAATCCTACTCCTAATCAAGCAGTACAAATTGATGCAGAAAATATAAACGATAGTGACGTTTGGTTATTTGCAGTTAACAGCGCAGGATTTGACAATAATCAATGGACTAAAATTGATTCAACTGAAGGTAATAACGTAATTTATAACAGTTTGTTTAATCAAACTAGAGATGTATTTGCTGTAACTACTAGAATTGGTGATAGAATTAATTTAAACTTTAGTGATGGTGTATTTGGTAATTTGCCGGCTGGAGATTTTAGAACATACTACAGAACTAGTAACAATTTAAGAAGCGTAATTACTCCGAGTGCAGTTAGCACAGTTAGTATTGAAATACCTTATCAATCAAGAAACGGATCAGCACAAACTTTAACAATTGGACTTAAATTAAATTATACTATTAATAACGGCACAGCGTCGGAAACAAATGCAGAAATTAAACAAAATGCACCTGCAACTTACTACACACAAAACCGTTTGATCACAGGCGAGGATTATAATATTGGTCCTCTTGCAATTAGCCAAGACATTATTAAGACTAAAAGTTCAAACAGAATTTCAAGTGGGATTAGTCGATTCTTTGACCTAAAAGATGCCACTGGCAAATATTCTAACACTAGTTTATTCGCAGATGACGGCGTAATTTATAAAGAAGAATTTATTGAAAAGCAAACATTTACGTTTGCTACTCAAACAGACATCGAAGGCGTAATATACAACACTATTGAAGGAATTTTGGATGGTGTTAATACACAAAACTTTTATTTTGCAAAGTATCCAAAAATCATTGTTAGTGATCTTAATGCAACTTGGACGCAGTCGAGTACAAGCACTAATCAAACATTAGGACTATTTAAAGATGTAGACGGAAATGCATATACAGTAGGCGCATTTACTGCTAATAGTTTAAGATTGCTAGAAGCAGGCACGCTATTAAAATTTGTAGCACCAGCCGGCCAACACTTTATGCCTAATGGAACACTAATGGCCGACGTCGCAATTGGAGACCACTTAGGTAAAACAACATACAAATGGTCTAAAGTAGTATCTGTGCAAGGCAACGGAACAGTAATCGATGAAGACGGTACTGCGCCTATAGCAGTAAACGATGTTATTCCAACTGGCGCAATTTTACAACAGGTTATACCTAATTTTTCTAAAGTATTAATTAATGACGTAAAAACGCAATTAATTGACCAAGCATTTGAATACAAAGATTTTGCACTGCGTTACGACCAATACGACAGGCAATGGAAGATTGTATTAGCTGAAGACATTAATACTCTTAATGCATTTGCTACAGGTAAAGCAGGAGATGCTACAGGAGAAAATCTTGATGCAAGCTGGATGCTTTACTTTAAAACTAACGGTGAAAAATATACTATTACATATCGTAATTTGCGCTATGTAATGGAAAGTGCAGAAGAAATTAGATTCTTCTTTGATGCTGCTGACAAAATTTACGATCCAGCAACTGGACAAATTGTCAGAGACAAGATTGACATTTTAAATATTAATCGTCGACCTGGTGAACTAACGCCATTTACTAGAGATTTTAATTGGACAATTACAGATGCATATAGAGATGTAGAAGGATATTTAGACAGCCGTAAGATTCAAGTTCAATTTATTGATCTAGACGACGACGGAGTTGTAGACGATCCTGACATCTTTGAACAAATTGTTGGTGAAGAAAATACTGCAATTGCAACAGCAGATAAAATTATCTTTCAAAAGAAATACACTACGACTGATGGTGTAGAAGACTTTAAGTATTTTGCAAACGCAACTGCTGAAATTATTGTGGTACAGAATGAAGCTGCAATTGCACCGTATAGTGCACATTTAGAAGGACAAATATTTTATCTAATTAATGAAGGCATTTTTAGAAAGCTTAACAAAGCACTAAACAACACTCAAATTAATACAGATTATAAAGCATATTTTGGCCGTGCAGATTTAAAGTTTCATTACATTCACGTCGCCGACAGTGGATATAGAATTGATCCAAGTGCAAGCAACATTATTGATACTTACATACTGTCAAAAACATATGACACACAAGTAAAACAATTTATTGCTGGTACAACATCAGTTAGACCAAAGCCGCCTAGTAATGACGAATTGTTTAGAAGTTATGGAATTGAAATTAATAAAATAAAAAGTATCAGTGATGAAATAATTTATCATCCTGTAAAATACAAAATACTATTTGGTGATAAAGCTGCATCTGATTTACAAGTTAAATTTAAAATTGTTAAAAATGCTAGTATGGTTATTAACGATAATGAACTTAAATCAGATATTATTGAAGCTATTAATAAGTTTTTTGATATTGAAAATTGGGACTTTGGAGAGACGTTTTACTTCCAAGAACTTAGTGCCTATATTATAAATCAGCTGTCTCCAAAATTGGTAAGTATACTAATAGTTCCGCGCCAAACTACACAATCGTTTGGTAGCTTGTTTGAAATAAAAAGTGAGCCAGATGAAGTCTTTGCTAGTGCTGCTAAAGTAAGCGACATTGAAACAATTGATCAAATCACAGCTACAAATTTACAAGCGAGCGGAGCAGTAATTAATACTGTGTCAACACAGACAACATCAGGAATAACAAGCAGTGCATCAACAGCATTTAACACAAACACAACCGGCGGAGGCTATAGTTACTAATGGCTAAGAATGATCAAAATGAAAGTGCTCTACCTGTTCCAGGTCAGAACAATAAAATTACTGCAAGTGATTTTCTGCCTAAGTTCTTTAGAACACAAGCTAATAAGAAGTTTTTGCAAGGTACACTTGATCAACTTATACAGCCTGGTGTTGCTGAAAAGGTTAACGGATATTATGGCAGAACAACAGCTAAGGCATATAAAGCTACAGATAACTATATTGATGATGTAACTTCTGACAGAACTAATTACCAATTAGAACCTGCTACCGTTATTAAAGATGTCTACGACAATGTAACCTTCTACAAAGACTACAACGATTATATAGGTCAGTTAAATGTATTCGGTGCAAACACAGCTAATCACAGTCGTTTAAACAGCCAAGAAACTTATGCATGGAACCCAAATATTGATTGGGATAAATTTGTAAACTTTCGTGAGTACTACTGGTTACCTAATGGCCCTGTTAGTATTCCTGTCCGAGGCCAGAGTAGAGATGTAGTAAGCACTTACACTGTTACTACAGAAGACCAAGGCGACAACGTTGCATATGTATTTAATGACGGATTAACACGTAACCCTAATCTAAAGTTATACCGCGGGCAAACCTACCGTTTTGAAATTGATGCACCTGGCCATCCTATGGCTATTGCTATCAGCAGAACATTTACTCCTGGCACTGCTATATTAACAGCAGGCACAGAAGGCTTGCGTGCCGATGGATTATTTGATGCAACATTATATGGTAATGAATATGACCAGGGAGAATACATTATTCTCCCAAGCAGCGGCAGCGTAACTTTTGCCGACGATGATAATGTGTCAACACTATACCCTGACGGTATCCGCAAACTTGGTGAAGAAGGTGAACAAGTAGCTATTGCTTATATTGAAAAAGGCACAATTGAATTTACTATTCCAATGAATGCGCCTGACAGATTATATTATATTAGTAAAAATGCAGTAGACACCAGTGGTTTATTTAGAATTTATGACATTGAAGAAAACGCTTTCCTTAATGTAGAAGAAGAAATTTTAGGTAAGAAAACATACCTAAGTGCAAACGGTGTTGGACTGTCTAACGGAATGAAAATTAGATTCCAAGGCGATGTTACACCTGCACAATACGAAACTAACGATTGGTATGTAGAAGGCGTTGGAGATAAAATTAAATTAATTAAAGATCAAGATTTAATTATTCCAGCGGCATACAGTGAAAATTTGCAAGTAGCATTTGACACTGATAACTTTGATACTCTACCGTTTGCTAATGCAAGCGCTTATGCAGCAGTTAAGGATTATATTGTTGTTAATAGAGCAAGTCCTGATAGAAATGCGTGGAGTCGTTATAATAGATGGCACCACAAAGATGTAATTTTAAAAAGCTTTGAATTTAACAATTTACCGCGCAGCGTAGACGAAGCTAACCGTGCAAAGCGTCCTATTATTGAATTTGAAGCAGGATTAAAATTAAACAACTTTGGCGCATATGCTAAACAAGATGTTGATTTAATTGATACATTTACAACAGATGTGTTCACTACAATCGAAGGTCAATTAGGATATAATATTGACGGCGTAGATGTAGCAGATAAAATGCGCATTTTGTTTACAGCAGATACTGACATATTAGTTAGTGGCAAAATTTATCAAGTTAACTTTATTGAAATTGGTAATAATCGTCAAATTAGTTTGGTAGAAACTAATGATACTATGCCTATTGATTTAGAAACTGTATTAGTTACACAAGGTATAAAAAACGCAGGTAAAAGCTATCATTATCATAACAATGTATGGATTGCTGCTCAAGAAAAAACAGATACCAATCAATCGCCTATGTTTGAAGTGTGTGATGTAAATGGAAATAATTTTAGTGACGAAACATACTATGGTTCAACTACGTTTAACGGCACCAAAGTGTTTTCGTATGCTATTGGCGAAGGCACAGCTGACGTTGAATTAGGATTTCCTTTAAGCTATAAGTCTATTGAAAATTCGGGCGATATTGTTTTTGATTTTAATTTGTTAAATGACACATTTACCTATCAAACAGAAACAGAATTATTTACACAAGAAATTAGTAGCGGATATTTAAAGAAATATAAGTCTCTAACTAATTTTTCTTATGTAAACGGATTTAGTAGTACACCTGCACAAAGTAAGCAATATGTTATAAGAGAATACGCTGCTACAGTCACGCAAACTAACAATTTTTCTATTGACGTATACAACAATTCAAGTAGCATAGATGACTTAAAAGTAGTAGTATTTGTAAATAATAACTTAAAATTAATTGATATAGACTATACAATTAACAGAACAGATGCTAATGCTGTTATTAAGTTTAATACTGAATTAACAAATGATGACGTTATAAAAATTAAAACAGATAGCAAGACTATAAAAAATTCTAATGGATACTACGAGTTTCCATATAACTTAGAACGTAATCCGTTAAATGATGATGTTAGTCAATTTACTCTAGGAGAAGTAATTGATCACGTTAATAGTATGCTAGAAAATATTCCAGGATACACCGGTGCATATCTTGGCTCTAGCAACCTTCGTGATCTAGGAGACTTAGATCAATTTGGTAAAAGATTTGTAAAACATAGTGGTCCGATTAACTTACCGTTATATCACGTAACTAATAAAGATTATAATATTGTTAAGGCACTAAAGTATTCTAAGAAAGAATATTCAAGATTTAAAAAGACATTTTTAGATACTGCTAGAACACTTGGATATGATGGCCCAATTAAATCTCATGTTGACCTTGTTCTAAGAACAGTTAATAGTGATAAATTAAAATCACAACCGTTTTACTTCTCAGATATGGTCGCCGCAGGCGCAGCAAATAAAATTGAATATAAAGTATTAGACGCTAGAGTATCAGATTATCCTATTACTAATAAGTTTAATTTAACAGCACTAAGTGCAACTAGTATACTTGTATATTTAAATGGAGTACAATTAACTAATATTAAAGATTATAATTTTGACATAGATGGATATGTTTCGATTAGTGCAGGACAAAAAGAAAATGATTTAATTGAAATATATGAATATGAAACTACTGACGGCAGTTTTATTGCACCAACACCAACTAAGCTAGGTTTATACCCTAAGTATTATCCCGAATTAACAATTGACGATACTGTACAAAGTATTGCACCAACAACTACCGGTCCATTTAAATTGTATGGTGAAGATAGTGCATCTGGCACTAGAGGATGGTTCTATCCTGTATACACTAGCAAGAGTGCTGTAGGTGAAACTTCAACTTCTTATAATTTTGTAGGAATGAATAAAATATTCCACATGCCTGCTACAGGCGCAAATCTTGGTGTAAGTGACAATGTAGAAATTGATGAGTATCCAGTAGGTGTTGCATTTATTAGAGGCCACGATGGTAGCTATATTAAAGCATACAAGGACTTTAGAGATGAGTTACTCTTAGAACTAGAAAAGCGCATCTTTAACAACATCAAAGCAGAGTATTCGACTAATAGATTAGACGTTAATGCATTTGTTGGCGGCGAATTTAGAACAAATGAATTTACAAAAACTGAAATAGATAATACTTTATTAGGCGAATTTATACAATGGCTACAACAAAATTTAAATAATTCAAACTACACTGACAATACATTTTATGATAGAACTAATAACTGGACATTTAATTACTCTAGCACTAATTCATCCAACGGAAATTTAAATCCTGGGTTCTGGCGTGGCATATATGTAAGAGCGTTTGATACAGATCGCCCGCATACTCACCCATGGGAAATGTCAGGATTGACAACAAAGCCTTCATGGTGGAATAACGTTTACGGTCCTGCTCCGTATACAGGTGATAACTTGGTACTGTGGAGAGACTTAGAAGCAGGAAGAATTGCAGATCCACTTAATACTAAGATTGATCTTAATTATGCTCGTCCTGGATTAACAAGTTTTATTCCTGTTGACAGTGCTGGCAACCTGTTGTCTCCACTAGATAGCAGATATGCTAAAAACTTTAATATAAACAGTGCAACACAAAATTTTAAGTTTGGCGATCGTTCACCAATTGAAAATACTTGGCGCAGAAGTTCAGAATATCCATTTGCAATCTTAACTGCAATGCTGTTAAATAAGCCAGCAAAAACAATGAGTTTAGGTTTTGATGTTTCTAGAATTGCCAAAAACTTAACAAATCAATGGGTAGATACAACTACTAATAAACCTATTGTTATTAAAGATTTAAAATTACCAAATACATTTGAATCAACTATTAGAACTAGTACATCGGGCTTAGTTAATTACATTTATAATCTTGTAGCAAGTGATATACTGTCAGTGTATGATGGATATAAAACAGATCTGCAATCGATTAATAATCAATTAGGTCTTAAAATTGCCGGATTTACAAGTAAGGAAAAATTTAATTTAATTCTTGATAGTAGATCACCTGCACAGGTTCTTACACAAGATGGTATTTTTGTTCCGCAAGAAAACTATCAAGTATTTCTAAATACTAGTAGCCCTAGTGAACTAGCAATTTTTAGTGGTATTGTAGTAGAGCGTGCTGAATTAGGATATGTGTTACGTGGGTACAATTTAGAAAAGCCATTTTTTGAATATTATGCTGCGCAATCTGGATCATCATCGTCGATTGTTACTGTAGGCGGAATTTCTGAAAAGGTAGTTCCGTGGAATACAAATACCTCTTACATTAGTGGCGAAGTGATTCTACATAATAATGCTTATTACAGAGTTGTTAATTCTTTTACAAGCAATCTAACATTTGATACAACTAACATTGTTAAATTACCAACACTGCCTATTAAAGGCGGCCGAACAGCTGAATTTAAGAAAAACTTTAATACTTCAACTCTTAAAACATTACAATATGGAAGCAGACTTAATACTGCACAAGAAGTTGTTGACTTTATTTTAGGGTATAATATACGACAAAAAGAAATAGGATTTAGTTTTGAAAATGTAATTGACGGATCTAACAAAGTTGAAAACTGGAGCGAAAGTGCGAAGGAATTTTTATTCTGGACAACTCAAGGCTGGGCAACTAGTTCGCTAATTGCACTTAGTCCTGCTGCTAATTTATTAGAATTTCAACGAGAGTTTTATGTAGTTGACAACATTAAAGACGAATTTTACGGATATAGCATCTTCAAGGCAGACGGGCAATTTTTAGATTCAGAATTTAATAGCCTATTAAGAGATCAAAATAGCTTTGGTATAGAAACAGTTGGTACAGACGAAGGCCTGTATCATGTATCATTACCTCTTATACAAAAAGAACACGTTGTTCTAATAGACAACACAACAGACTTTAATGATACAATATACAACCCTAGCACCGGCTATCGCCAAGAGCGTATTCGTGTTAACGGATACAGATCAGATAACTGGAACGGCGGCCTAAACATTCCTGGATTTGTTTATGACGATGCTTCGTTTACTGATTGGACACAGTGGAAAGATTACAAGATCGGCGATATTGTAAAATATAAACAATATTATTATGTAGCAACTGTTAATGCTACTGGCTCACAAAACTTTAATTCTAACAACTGGTACCGGTTAGCTGAAAAACCAGTATCTCAGCTAATGACTAACTTTGATTATAGAGTTACGCAGTTTACAGATTTCTACGACCTAGACTCAGACAGCTTTGACGTTGAGCAACAGAAAATGGCACAGCATTTGATAGGATATCAAAAGCGTCAATATCTTGCTAACATTATTAATGATGATGTAAGCCAATTTAAATTCTATAGAGGTGCAATTGCAGACAAAGGCACAATGAATGTGTTTACTAAGCTGTTTGATGCACTTGGCAATACTACAGATAACTTAGAGTTCTACGAAGAGTGGGCAATCCAAGTTGGACGCTATGGTGCTGTTGATGATGTTCAACAAGTTGAATATAACTTAAAGCAAGATAAAATGCAAGAATCACCTCAAGCAGTTGAACTTGTTACGTCATTGCCGGCTACTAACTTTGATAAAATCTACAGAATACTTCCTAACGAAGTATATGATCGTCCTGCAGATTACACACATGCACCGTTACCAACTAAGACAATTGCTAGTGAATATATCAAGACTGCTGGCTACACAAATGAAAATGATGTTGACTTTATTGTTGGAAGTATGTTAGATCTTGCATCAGTTGACACTAATCAAATTAGGTTAGGCGCCAGTTTGTGGGTTACTAACACTGACAACCGTGACTGGTCAGTTATGCAGTTAGTACGAGCAAATGTAAATGTTACAACTGCATCTGCACTTACCAATGGAGTAGCAGCTAACGGATTATTACTTGTAGAACTAACATTAGATAAATGGGCACTTGGTATATTAGAGCCAGGTGAATATATTGGCATTCGAGGAGCAAGCCAATATTCAATTAATGGATTGTATGAGATTGATAACATTGATCTTAATACGGTACAAATACGTGTGCCGTTTGAGAATGATATAACAGATTTTGAAAACGAAATCTTTGCAGTTTCTAAATTAAGAACAGTGCGAGTAGACAATGTTGCAGGTATTAACGTTGCAACAAATCAAGAATTATATGCAGACCAAAAGTTATGGGTTGACACCTATAATAACGAATGGGCAGTATTAGAAAATAATCCTGTATATTTAAATTCACAGTCTATTGCTAATCCGTCTCAGTATGATAGCACAGACCAAGGATTTAGTGATAGTGTAGCAATAACAAAAAATAACAATAATGTTTTTGTATCAGCTGCAAATGATGCTAACGGCAAAGTATCTGTTTACAGACGCACACGAGAAGCATCAAATCTATTATTAGATCAAGAAATTGTATTTGATAATAATGAATTATTTAATATTGTTGATGCAGACTTTGGTAAAAGCATTGCAGTATCGCCTGATGGTGAATACTTAGTAGTAGGTATTCCGCAAGCAAGTGATGTTAAAACTCGCCTAGCATATAAAACAGATGCAGATACAGGATTAGACACATTTGATTTCCAGCCCGATGCAACATATACTAAGAATGACATTGTACGATATAGAGAAAGTTTGTGGAAAGCCAACAGAGAAATTTTACCTGAAATTGCAAATCAACCATTTAGTACATTTGACACATATGTAAATATTGCAAGTGCTGCTGACGCAGATAGTACAAATTTAAACTTATTAGTTGCAGGCGATCCGGGCTTAGAAAACAACACAGTTAACCATATTCTTGTTCGTGCTCCAAAAGATATGTATATCGGCACAACCGCAGGAGACACTATTAATCTATTCTGGAATAGACGCAGTTACACATATCCTACGCTAGATACGTATTTGCCGTTTGACAATATAATTGCACAGATAACTCCAGAATTCTTAAGCCAAGACCATGCAATTATTGAAAAAATTGATCATGTATTCTTTATCGAAACGTTTGTTACATTACCGACTGTTGGTGATATTGTATCAACCGACACCGGCAGTGCAGAAGTTGCGTATGTTAGCACTCGTAGAGATAGTGCTGTAGTTTATGTTAAAAATACTAATGGTGTATTTGACATAACAGGTGAAATGTTTGTTAACGAGATTAATTTTGTAGGATTTTACACTGAAGAAGCCACTTACAGCACAACTGATGCTGTAGGCGGCTTTTGGTATATCTCTACTCCTTCGTATTCAACTAACGGAAGATATTATGATACAGGACGCGGCCTAGTTTACGCCGACGTCAGACTGCAAGGATCAGGCCGTCCGCTAAATGATTATTTCAATATTCAAGATACAGTTGGAACAATCGGAGTGTTTGTAACTGAAAAAAATCGTGCAAGCTATCTTGAGCAACTGTCTTATCGTGGTGACCCTGCTGGCCAAGACGCCCAAGACGGCGTAGAGCGAGATTTGCCTAGTAATAAATGGATAGCTAGAGTTGGAAAAACATTTAGTGATACATTAGTAATAGGACAATCACAAGAATTTCGTTTATACAATCTTGACAATAGAACAATTGATGTTGCAAGCGCAGGATTTACATATGATATTTTAAATAAACAACAAACAATAGTTGATTTATGGGACGGCTATATTGATTTTACTCTTAGTGAATTTGATTTCCAAGGTTTTGCCTTTGAACCTCAAGTCGGTGACATAATTGAAGATGTCCAAACTCCGAAAGACGGCACTGGCGGCTTGGCATTAACTACAATTACTACAAGCAGTGCCGAAGTAATGTTTATGCAACGCAACTTCACTAGCGTTAGAGTATACGTAAAAGTATTAAGCGGAGAATGGACAGAACAATCTAATATTGGACGTTATCAGATCCGTAGAAAATCTGGTGATAATAATACCGTTGATGCTAATATTAGAGGTGGCGTTGCTGACGTTGACCGTACAATTGGTACTGTAACAGATATTAATAATAGTATTGTGTTAGGTAATTCACTAGTTGGTAAATTAGTAGTGTTTGAACACACGGGTAATTTTGATATTGTTGCTACTCCTAGTATAGTTGATGAAGAATATTGGTTCTTTAATGAAAATATAGAATCAGGTGTACAACGAGTGTCAAATCCTCCATATAGTTTAAACAAAGACTATGTACAAATTTATCATATTGCTGCTGAAAAGACTGGAACTAGTCCTGCTCTAGAAAACGAAGGAGCAATTGCAATTTATAGAAGATTGCGTGACGGCACATATAGATATCAAGATACTTTTGTATCAGAATATCGCGCAGCAAATAGACAATTTGGATCTAAAGTTGCAATAGTACAGACTGGTAATTATTACACATTGTTAGTTGGTAGTGATAGTATTATAAGTACTGGAGAAACTGATTCTACCGGTAGACGAGTTCAACCCGGTGCAATAGAAATATTCCGTCATGGCACTAAGTCTACTGACAGTTTCAAAGGAGATTATAAATTAATAGCATACGCTATTGGCGATATTGTAGTATACAAAGACGATTATTATGTTGCACTTAAAAACACAACATCAGATCAAAATGTAATTGTTGACCCAGTGTACTGGAATAAAATTAGTTGGAAGCACGGTAAAGATTCTAACTACCGTGGCAATTTTGAGAACAGCTACACATATAAAAAGGGCAATATTGTTGCTCAAGATAATGCATTATGGGCTGCACAAACAAATATCAGCGTAGGTGCAGTAATTCCAAGTGTTACAAATAACTCATGGCTGCAGGTAAGCACTAACATAGACTATTTAGGTTACCTACCAAATTTAACCGCAACTGCATTTTATAATGAAGATGTATTTGATCCTATTGAAAATATATTAGAGTTTAGCAAGAGTTTTGACATCAGTGACGACGCACAAGTATTGATTGTAACATCTACTCAAACACAAACTGATAGTACTACAGATACTAAGCTCGCAATATATCGTGAAATAGATGACAAGTTTGTATTAGACCAAATAATTGAAGCTCCTAGTAACGTAGATGCCTGGGGCGAAAAGGTTAGCCTAAATCCTGCAGGTACACAATTTGCAGTTAGTTCAATGCTTGATGACACTGCTAAAATTAATCAAGGTGTTGTGTATGTTTACACTCAAAATGCAGGAGTGTTTGAATTATCTCAAGTATTAACACCGCCTAATAATGAAGAAAGCGAAGGCTTTGGATTTGGATTAGATTTCGGTGCTGACAACTTAGTTGTAAGTAGTTTAAACGGTGATCAAAAGATTCCGACTACATTTGATGTTAAGGTATATGCAGAAACTGAAGGCACTGCAACTACGTTTGATAACGAGTTTACAAACTTTAGAAATATCAAACTAGACAAGGGTGTTGTTTATGTGTATGAAAATGTAAACAGTATATTAATATACTCAGAGCAGTTCAGTTATCCACTAACACAAACTACATTTGGTGAAAATATATATACAAATGATAACCATGTCTATATTGGAATGCCAGATCAAGTAGACGGCGACACTAAAGGTATCCTAGTTGACTTTAGAAAGAATAAAAATACATTTGCTTGGGGAGTAGCCAGTGAAGGAATCACTCCAGTTGATGTGGATAATATTCGTGGTGCATTCTTGTATAACAAGCGTGAAAATAGAATTGTTTCTTTTATCGATTACATTGATCCTGTGCAAGGTAAAATTGCAGGCCCAGCTGATCAAGAGATTACGTTTAAGACACCGTTTGATCCAGCAGTATACAACACGGGCAATACTTCAGATAGTTCAGTTGATCCTAACAGAGCATGGACAGACAAGCATGTAGGACAAGTGTGGTGGAATATTTCAAGTGCTAAGTTTGATCATGCATATCAAGGTTCAACAACGTTCCAAAAGAATACTTGGAACAAACTAACAATTGGCGCAAGCATTGACGTATTTGAATGGGTTGAAAGCAACTTTATTCCAAGCATTTGGGATAGCATTGCAGATACACCTGACGGGCTTGCTGCTACTATTAGTGGAATAAGTTTATTTGGTGATGCTAGATATTCTACAAAAATTATATACGACGAAGTAAGTAAAACATTTGGTAACAAGTATTACTTCTGGGTAATTAATAAAGTAACTGTTCCTGTAATGGAAAACAGACGTTTAAGTATTAGAAATATTGCAGCACTAATCGAAAACCCAAGAACACAAGGATATCCATTCTTAAGCTTGCTTTCTAGCAATAAGTTTGTACTCAACAACTTTGATATATTTGTTGACAATGATGACTTAGTGTTAAACATTAAATATTCAACTGGTCCTAAAAAAGTACAAAACTTACACAGCCAGTACAAGTTAATATCAGACGGATTGAAAACAAGCAAACCTGATCCTGATATCGAGCGTAAATGGTTTGACAGTTTGATTGGATTTGATGATAACAACAGAACTGTACCAGACTCAACAATAACTGTTAAAAATCGTTATGGTGTACAAAATCGTCCAAGACAAAGTATGTTTGCAAATAGATTCGAAGCACTGAAGCAGACAATTGAAAGAATAAACCTAACACTTACACAAACATTAGTAGTTGACGAGTATGATATTTCATCACTAGGTCAGCAAGATCTTGCACCTACACTAATATCTCAAGAATATGATGTTGCAGTTGATACTTTAGCAGAACTTACCTTTGTTAGTACAAATAAAATTACTCCGGCAATATTAACGCCTATTATTACTAATGGCAGAATTTCTAGAGTTAACATTACAGACGCCGGTAGAGGTTATAAAGTTGCTCCTAGTTTTAAAATTAACAGTGAAGGAACTGGAGCAGAATTTAATGTAATTATTAATAATCTAGGTCAAATTACAACTGTGAACATTACTAATGCAGGTAGCGGATATAATGACGCAACTACAATAACTGTTAGACCGTTTACAGTATTGGTCAATGCTGATAATACTATTCAAGACAAATGGGCATTGTATTCGTGGAGCGAAACAGACACTGCATGGTACAGAAGAAAGTTGCAGAGTTATAATGTAGATTTATATTGGAATTATACAGATTGGTATGCAGCTGGATTTAATCAGTTTACTAATATTAACGACACAATTAAAGGTTCATACCTGCTACCGAGTCTAACTAACAACATAGGCGACGTTGTTAAGATTGAAAACGTTGGCACCGGCGGCTGGCTACTGCTTCAAAAAGTAGATGCGCAAGATAGTGAAGATTATACTGTGAACTATAACACTATTGGCAGACAGAATGGCACAATACAATTTAAAGATACATTATACGACTATTCAAAAAATACTGTAGGTTTTGATAACCGTAGCTTTGATAGTAATTTTTACGACAACAATCCTAGTGTTGAACTGCGTATTATATTAGAAACTATTAGAGATGAAATCTTTATAGGTGACTTAGAAGTCGAATACAATCAGTTGTTTATGTCAGCACTGCGTTATGTAATGTCAGAACAGCAGGCAGTTGATTGGATGTTTAAAACTAGCTTTGTGAAGGCAAAGCACAATAGAGAATCACTAAACCAGCAAGACATAACGTTTAACAATGATAATTTAGCAAGCTACGAAGACTTTGTTGAAGAGTTTAAACCGTATTCAACAAAGATAAGAGAGTTTGTAAGCGAATATACAGCTACTGATCCAACTAATACTAGTATTAGCGACTTTGACTTGCCTCCTGCGTATAATAGCGTTACTAAGACAATTGAGTCAAGTAAAGCTAGAATAGTTGCTGGAGAAATTGTAGGCGAAAATCTCAACACAACTGTGTATCCACGCAAAAACTGGAAAGATAACTTTGGATACAAAGTAACTGAAGTCAAAGTAAGAGACGGCGGCAGCGGCTTTACATTTGAACCAATTGTTACTTTAGTAGGCGGCGGCGGCGCCGGCGCAACTGCTAAAGCATATTTAGGTTATGGCGCAATTACAAGTATTAAAGTTACTAACCCTGGCAACGGATATACTAGTGCTCCTACAGTTGTAGTATCCGGCTCGCAACTAGATACTGGAACACTACCTAAAGCTACAGCAGTGCTAGGCGATGGCGTTGTTAGAACACCTAGCGTTAAAGTTAAGTTTGATAGAACTAGTGGAACATACACATTTAGTACATTAGCAAAAACTGAATCTTTTACTGGCACAGGATTTGAAAATAGATTCTTCCTAGAGTGGCCGATGGATCTTGACACAAAGAAAGTAAGTGTCTATGTAGATAATATACTGCAATTGCGTAGCAAGTATACCTATGAAAACATTGAAAACACAGATAAGAGTTATATTAGAGAGCAAGGCAAAATACTATTTACAACACCGCCTAAGTTAGATGCAGTAATACGTGTAGAATATAATTTGCCTCTAAGTATGCTAAGTGCAGAAGATAGAATTAAATTTGCATATGCTCCTATTGCAGGAATGTACGGCAGTGAACTAGCACAACTAATGACCGGAGTTGATTACGGCGGCGTAGAAGTGCGCAGTTTTGACTTTGACGGACCAGCAGGGTTTGATACCGCACCTTGGTACACAGATGCCTGGGATGAATTTGACAATACATTTGAAGATGAAATCTTTACAGCAGACGGCTCGACAATTGCAGTTCAACTAAGCGCTCCGTTAGAAGATGGTGTTGTATATAATCTTTATAAAAACGGTGTAAGAATTGACGATCCTAATTACTTTTCGTTTATTCCTAACACTAATTTAAATGCTATTACAAACAGTATCTTCGGTGACGGAGTTACTGACATAATTTATGTACAAGACTTGGGTATAAATTTATTAGACGGTGATGTATTTGTTGTGAGAAAAACTACTAGTGACGGTAGTGTAACACCGGATGTTAACAGTTATGACACTGCCCTTAGCGGCGGCGACTTGGCATATACAAGTGCACGTGGTATTGCAGCAGAAGAAATTATAACCGACGGCGACGGATTTGTAACACCTACTACAAGTGCAGGACCTGAAGAACTAGTTCCTGGCCAAGTGCTCGATACATTAGATATCAAAGTGTACACAAGAGACAGCGCAGGACAAGGAGTTGTCAACAGTCAAAGCTATATTATGGATAGCACACTTGTATATAATTTAGGTGTTACTCCAAATAGCAGTAATGCAGTAATTGTAAAAGTAGCAAATGTTATACTTGCAGACACTGATTATACCATTGACTGGGCTGCAAATACTGTAACATTAAATTCAGCAACAATCGGCGCAGAACTTAATATTATAACAGTTGCACAGGGTGCACAAAACTTATTAGATTTTGGAAAATTAATAGGCGACGGTTCTACAACTGCATTTGAAACTACAGTTGATTGGCAAGAAGGCACTAGTGTACATGCAAGCGTAAATGGAGTGCAACAAACTGTTGTTGCATTTGCTTCTACTACAACATCTAAGACTGTGATTAGATTTGAAGAAGTTATTCTAGAAGGTGATGTAATTAACTACACAGTATTTTCAACAGGTGAACAGGTTAACTATAGTCAAATTACTAAAGACACATTTGCTGGCAATGGCACTAACACTGTGTTTACACTTGCAACTGCACCATTGTATGCAATACCAACAGAACACAATGTTCTAGTTAAGGTTGATAATACAATATTAAATGCTGGATACAACATTCAGTACACAATACCAGAAAACAATCAACGTGAATTTGCACTAGAAATATTCCAAATGCCGCAAGGTAGTTTAGATGTTGCTGATGTTAAAGTATTTTTAAATGGCGAAGAAATTACAACTCCTACACAGTGGCGCTTTGAAATCGCAAACAGTAGTATTACACTTGCAGACGAAGTCGGTGTACCAGGCGACTTACTTGAAATGTATGTAATTACAGATGGAGACTACAGAATTGACGGAACTACTGTTACGTTTAACACAGCTCCGGCAAATAATGCAGTTGTAGAAATAATACAATTTACTAATCACAATTTGCTAGGTATTGAACGTATTAATTATGATGTAGTATCTCGTACAACGCTAATACCAGAAGATATTGATTATGTTACATACAACAGATTAACAGTAGGTGAAGTTACTCTACGTAGTCCTGCTGTTGAAGCACAATATGTTTGGGTTAGCGTTAATAATGAACTATTAACTCCTAGTGTAGATTATTATGTAACTGATGATAAGTTAAAAGTTCAGTTAGTCAAACAGCCGAACGCAGATGATATTGTAGACGTCATTCACTTTACTGCTCCTGTTAGTAAGCCTAAGTTTGCATATAGGCAGTTTAAGGACATGCTTAATAGAACACACTTTAAACGTCTTGAAACTGCTGCATCTACACTTGCACAACCGTTAAATTATTATGATTTAAGAATTGAGCTTGTAGATGGGTCTAGCCTAAGTGAACCAAACAAGGGACAGAACTTGCCCGGTGTAATCTTTATTGAAGGCGAGCGTATTGAATACTTTGTAAAAGAAGAAAATACACTACGTCAACTTCGTAGAGGTACATTAGGTACAGGAGTCAAAGATACATATGCAGTAGATACCAAAGTGTTTGATCAAAACATAAGTAAAACTGTTCCTTATAAAGACAGAACTCTAGTGTTTAATGTAACAGCTGACGGCGTAACTGACACATTTGAGATTGGGTATGCAGTAGGATCTGTAGATGAAATTGAAGTGTTTAAAGCAGGCACACGCTTACGCAAAGCGCCGCTAGCTGTGTTTGATGCTACTGTAGCACTTGACAGTCCTGAAGGCGATGCTATTGATGTAGCAGGCTTTACGTTTGATGCTAGCACTAATAAAATAACATTGTCTACAACACCTGCAGAGAATACACGAGTAACAGTTGTAAAGAAAATTGGCCAAGCGTGGACAACAGACGGTGTAACATTAGGCGATACAGAAAATTCGATTGCAAAATTCTTACGTGCAGCTACAACTGAGCTACCTGAATAAATACAGTATAGGAAAATTAAATGAGCAACAATATGCAAGATACAAATGGAGTACTGGTTCAAGGACATATTAAAATATATGATCCTGAATCGCAAAAAGTATATATCGATAAACGCAATGCTATTCACTATGAAAATATGAGTATAGCAATGGCTGAAAGTTTAGCGAACGCTGGACAAGGATTTATATATGAAATGAGTTTTGGAAACGGTGGCACAAGCGTTGATCCGACAGGTATTATTACATACCTAACACCTAACAGTACAGGAACAAATGCAAGTCTATACAACCAAACCTATACTAAGGTTGTTGATGACAGAAGTGTAAACAACACTGATCCAGTACGCAACAAACTAGAAACTAGGCATGTTAGCGGCACAAATTATACTGATATTGTTGTAAGTTGTTTGCTAGATTACGGTGAACCTAACGGCCAGGATGCATTTGATACTGCAAGTGCAACAGATAGTCCTTATGTATTTGATGAATTGGGACTGCGCAGTTACAGCCCAGACGGTGCAGGTAAGTTAATTACACACGTTATTTTCCACCCAGTACAAAAGTCACTTAATAGATTAATACAAATTGATTACACAGTGCGTGTACAAAGTTTAGCAGGATAAGGAGTAAATTATGCCATATACAATAAGTTACACTGACACTGTTAACAAAGGTGTTATTACAGTTGAAGATAATACTCTTAACAGCGAAACAAGTTTAAATTTTCCAGGCCGCGGAACAACAGCATACGGTCAGTCAGTAAATGAGAATTTTCTACATCTATTAGAAAACTTTGCAAACACAACAGCACCAGCCCGTCCAGTTGAAGGACAACTTTGGTATGATAGCACAGCTGGTGTTGATCAACTTAAAGTCTATGACGGAACTAATTGGGTTGCAAGCGGCGGACTTAAAAAAGCCAGCGCAGCCCCAGCAGTTGCAAACTCTAGTGCAGGCGACTTGTGGGTTAACACAGAAAGTCAACAGCTATATCTGTTTACAGGCAGCGCATGGGTACTAGTTGGCCCAGACTTTAGTGACGGATTATTAACTGGAGCACAAGCAGAAGCACTTGTGGGTACAGACGATGTAACATATAATGTTCTTACTATTAAAGTAGAAGACCAGCCGGTAATTATTATTAGCAGTCAAAGTTTTATTCCTAAAACATCAATTAAAGGATTTAGAACAGGCATTAACCCTGGTATGAATATTGCTAATGAAGCAATTATAGGTACACAGCCTTTAAAATATTACGGTACTGCTGAAAAGGCAGAAGCACTAGTAGTCGGCGGCGTAACTATTGCAGCAAGCAACTTCTTAAAAGGAAATGCAGCAAGCACAACTGACTTTCAACTAAGTGTTAAAAGTAATGATGGTATTAAAATCGGTACAGGAGGCCAGCTAAGTCTAGGCATCAACGGTGAAACAGGGGTTATACAACATAACACCAGTGGATCGAGTATTGATATTAAAATGCGTAACGGCAATCTAACTCCTACTGTTATGAGTATTAACAGTGACGGCAATGTTGGATTTAATAACAGTGCTCCAGAAGAATCAGTTGACGTTAACGGTAATATTAAGATATCGCCTAAAGCAGGTGAAGCTGAAACTGGAATATTAAAACTTACTAGTGTTGAAAACGCTACATCAATTGGCACAGGTAGTATTATTACAACCGGAGGTATTGGAATTGCTCTTAATGCATATATTGGCGGAGATGTCGATGTAGGCGGTATATTACAAACAGGTAATATTGTTCCTGATAGTCCTAGTGCAAGAAATATTGGTACTACAAACAATAAATTTGATCAAATATATGCTACTACATTCTTTGGAAATATTCAAGGTAATGTAAGCGGCACAGTTAGCGGTAGAGCTGGCAGCGCAGATAGACTAGCGAGTGCTACTACTTTTGCGCTTAGTGGAGATGTTAATCCTGTAAGTTTTGAGTTCGACGGACAAACAGGCGGCAGCACAAAAACATTTCCAGTAAGTATTGCTAATAGTTTTATTAGTAACAAAACTGTTACTTACGATGCAGGCAATGCAGACGAATTATTGTTAAATGTAACTACGGGAACAACTGGTGTTTATAGAATTACAAAACGTAACTTCTTAAAAACAATTCCACTAGTACCGGCAGGAGCAATGATGCCGTTTGGTGGAGAAGAAGCACCTGCTGGTTGGTTACTTTGTGATGGTTCTGAAATTAGAAAGACAGATTATAACGAATTATGGATTGCTATACAACACAACTTTAAAGATGCTAGTTTAGTTAGCGACAACGGCGTTAGTTTTTTTACACTGCCTGACTTTAGAGGCAGATTTGCACTAGGTCTTGACAACATGGGAGGACCAAGCGCCAACCGTGTTACTGACATTGCAGCGGACGCAATTGGTGGCAACGCTGGATCAGAGACAAACGCAATTGCAACTAACAATTTACCAGAACATGAGCATGATTTAGAAGGCGCCAGTGGCACACAGTTTTACGGAATTAGAGTTGGCGCAGGCGAACCTGTTGATGACAATGCAATAACACTTCCGATTGAACCAGGGCTTGGCGGAACGCAAGGTATTGCGTCAAGTGGCGGCGTCAAAACAGAAACTACGTTAGGCACACCACTAAATGTTATGAATCCTTTCTTAGCAGTTAACTACATTATCTATACTGGAGCGTAACATGAGTTATCAACTAAACAAAACCGACGGCACACTGCTAACAGACCTAATCGACGGACAGATTGACACTGCTAGTACTAACTTAGTATTAGTTGGCAGGAACTATTCGGGATATGGTGAATTTTTTAACGAAAACTTTATTAAATTACTTGAAAATTTTAGTAATACTGCTGCACCTAGTAATCCATTAACTGGACAAACATGGTGGGATAGTGCAGATCAACGTTTAAAGGTATATGATGGCGCAGTTTGGAAGTCAAGCGGCGGCCCAATTGTACAAAATACTAGACCGCAAATGGTAGCGGGTGATTTGTGGATTGACAATTTAAACAATCAAGTATATGCGTTTGACGGCACTGATTTGATGTTAATGGGCCCACAATATACTGCCACTCAAGGTAAAAGTGGATTTGAAATTGGCAGCATACTTGACTCACAAAGCAGATCTCGCACTGTTGCGTATTTGTATGTAGGCGGAATTTTATCAGCAGTAATTAGTAATATTGAATTTACTCCACAGTATGCACAGCGCATCCTAGGCTTAGTTACAGTAGCTAATCCAACCGGAATAATTCGTGTAGGTTTTAACGTAATAGATACAGGTAATTTTAAATTTAGAGGTACTGCTGATAGTGCGAACGCCCTTGTAACAGCCGGCGGCGTTGTTAGAGCTGCTGACAGTTTCCTTCCATCAACTGCAAATGGTATCACTACAGGTACACTAACAATTCAAAACTCTGGTGGTTTAACAATTGGTCTATCACAGAACAACGTACAAAAAGTTGTTGGACCACGTTTTTATATCGAAAATCAACTTACTGATCACGATTTAAGTCTGCGTGTTAAATCAACAGCATTTGGAGCAATTTCGGTAGATGCAATATATGTTGATGCAAGTGCAGCACGAGTAGGTATCTTTACAACCAATAGACTTCCTGAATATACATTAGATGTCGAAGGCGATCTAAGAGTTACTGGTGATTTAATTGTAGAAGGCGACAGAGTTGCACTTGATGTGCAGACTTTAAGAGTCGAAGATAAAATAATTGAAATCGGCGTACTAAATGATAGCACAGAGCTTACAAATGCACAAGCTGATTCAAGTGGTATTAGTGTCAATAGTAGCCAAGGTAGTAAAGATATACTTTGGAAGAATGCTACAAATGCGTTTACTTCAAACGTAAACTTTGACTTATTAAATACTAACTCTGCATTTAAAATTGGCGGAGTTAACAAGCTTACAAATGACACACTAGTAAATGTAACTAAAGCATTAGATTTAGATAGAATCGGTACTCTAACACAGTTACAAGTAGATGAAATTGCAATTGATGGTAAGACTATAACTTCGACAAATGATATAGCAATAACATCAAATAATGGTATTGCTATAACAGCTTCCGGTGACATTAATGTTACAGATAATCAAAAAATTACAGGAGTTGCTAAGGCAGTTAGTGCTAGAAAAGCAGCAGAACTTGCAACAACAGAATCTACAGACAACACAGTTGCTACTAAAATTTATGTAGACGAAGAAATTATAACAGAAACAATAGTGTTTAGCATGGACGTTACTGGATTAGGTACCGGAGCAACATTAGAGAGTGCAGTTTCGAATTATTTAAACGACATGTATCCTGCTGTTACACTTAATACTAACAAAATTGCACGCATACATACAACTTCGTATGCAGGAGCAACAGTCGAAGGAGTTGATGTTGAAAGTGCAAAAGTTGTAAGTTACATATCAGTTGATTCAAACGGAACACAAAATGAATCAGTAGTACAAGACGTAGTTTTTGCTGCT
>Ga0208413_1000372_pt1 | contig 35688 bp, 35 predicted proteins | sample AntAceMetag02UKD_FD_184761 | JGI IMG/M metagenome (GOLD analysis project Ga0208413, IMG submission 184761) | Saline lake microbial communities from Ace Lake, Antarctica - Antarctic Ace Lake Metagenome 02UKD (SPAdes) (version 2) | ecosystem: Environmental > Aquatic > Non-marine Saline and...
ATCCGTGGATCGCAGAGCGATTGTCGATGGGGCACCGAAACCATGTGAGTTTGTTGGTAAACCGGGAGTGATGTTGATATTAAGCGTTTGACCCCTTATGCTGCCCCCGAATTCTATCGGGCGAAAACCATCCGCTACCATGGCATCGACTTCTTTTTGTATCGTCGTCTCGGCTTTTCGAAGAATCGATGACTTTAACTCTTTGGATTCACCTTTAGTTCCGAGGACGCCCCAGTGAACGGTGTGCACGCCGTCATTCTCCCAAGTCTCCCAATATGACTTGGTCGTATCGCTTATTTTGTAGATTTTTAGCATGCGGGTATTTTTGGCTAACGTCCGCGATGAGCGGCCCGGAACCGCTGGCACGTCGAGTGCGGGAGCGGAGCGACCAAGCACTCAAAGTGACAGCGGTGGAGGGTTCGCTCGATCGCTTTGTTAGGATTTTGTATATTTTGAGGAATACTTAACAACCATTTCATATAAAATATTCATACAATCAAATGTGTCATCTTTTTTTCCTTCGGATTCTAGCTTTATTGTCATTCTGGAACCAACGCTTAACTTTGAATCATCCACAGAACACGTGCAGGCAAGATGGTATCTGTCGATTGTAGCATTGTAGTAATTCATCACCGGTTCTTTAAACTCGGGGAAATATATCAATGAAAGAATCCACATCCTTCTATGGTGATCTGGCGGTCGATTTGCTTGAACGTCTTCCAGAGTGTGAGCGCCGGAAAGTCGAGCTAGCCATGGCTGAAGCGCCGCGATGCAATTTGTCATTTCCTCATAGCGCTCTCGAAGAAGCTTCTGGCGCTGAGAGCGTCTTTCAAGCAATCCTGATGCCAAAGTGCCGACATGATACTAGTGCTGTACCTGCTAGAGCTAGACCTCCGCCTATCCAGATTAATGATGCGTCTGATGCCATCTTTATTTTTGCCTAACGCCTGAGATCAGAGACGTAGGGCGGCGGAGCTGCCCGGGGTTCTCTGAATCGATTTGTTAGCCTCTGGTTTCATGATCGAGCAATCCCATCGCGAATTCAAACTCACAGGCAAGCTCATGCGCTCCCTCATCGCTCCACTTTCCGACCTCGATGAGCCATCGACTCAAAGTCGGTGCGGACAGTTCAGTATCTGATCGATGCAAAGAAACAATAAACTCAAACCAGCGCACACGATCCATTGGGTGCGTGCTCCCGGTCGACTTGTTTGCTGCAACTGAGAACGAACGTAGTTTTCTATATAATTCGCTCCCCAACTCGACCTCGAGATCGATCTCACCCTCAAAATCAAGAATGAATAGATCTTCACTCTCCTAGAGTGGAATTAAGAATTTATTGAGGAACTCGTCCGCGATCGAATTGAAGTCTTCGTGAGGGAAAGGGTTCGGTGAATCCTCAATCGGCAAAACATGGCTCAACCAGTATTTGTCGGGCTCTGTCCGCGTAAGAATCAAAGTGGCGGCCCAACGTTCCTCGCGCTTGTCGCAGTGAAAGTAATGGGACGCCGCATCTGGCCCAGCGAGCTGTCGAAAATCACTGTCGCTCTTCTCATCTCGGGTCCAACCGTCTTTGAGCGAATCGGTAATAGAATCTAGTATGACTTCGATCGGCTTACTGACCGTGAAGTAGATATTCTTGTATGTTTTCATTGGCTAACGTATAAGATCAGAGACGAGAGTGGCTGGCGTGGAGTGTGCTGCTCGGAGCACGATCCGTGACAGACGCGCTCGTTCTCTGCATCGCTTGGTTGGGCTCCGTGGTTTTCATTTAAAAGAGACACTCATCAATAGCGGGGGGAGGCGCAAGTTTCGGGACAGAACGTTTCTTGTCAATAGCTTCCAGAAAGCGGATCGCGCTTGCGACGTTATTTACGATTAGAATGCTCTCTTCGTAATTCAATATATTATTATCGTGTGCCAAGCTTCGATTATTTCGAACATCGTTGAATGATTCCATTAATGAGATAGAAAACTTTAGAATGCGGTCTGCCATCTCAGACTCAATCTCCGCATTCTTCCTTAAGATTTTAACTAACTCCCCGAAAATACTATGTAATGCCTTATCCTTTTCGAAAACAACACCCCTGCTTTCCCCTAAACTACGCACGTATCTCATCACGTATGTATGTAATCTATCCAATGCGGATTCAGGCTGATTTCGCTCAATGCTTTCTCGAATTGATCGGACTAAAAATGAAAATGTTTTATCATCTTCTCTCGGCTTTAGATTCTCCAAGAACGAAGAGTCACCACCCTCATTCAATCGCTTAATAATCCTCTCGCATTCATCCAAAATAATTTTATCTTCGGGTGACTCTTTTTGAAAACTAATTAAACCGCAAGTTTTCGAGTATTCAATAAACTCGGCTAGAAGTTTTCCGACTAGAAGATCTGACTCCAAATCCCAAAAGGAACGAATTAGTTTGGCTTTTGAATCTCCATTTTTTTTGTATTTTTCATCGTAAATATCAATACTTAGAGATTCGAATACAAATTCACTTAACGTCCGATTACTGAAATCTAGAACGTAGCCGCCCGACATATTCAGGAATTTCTCAAGCTTAAGTTTTTCGTGACGATTCAGGGTGCTCATTTTGCTATATTCTGCCCAACGATTTAGTTGACCTGCCGGAGCGAAGCGCAGGTCCGGTCAAACGGCTGGTTTGATCGGCCGAACTCGCGCCGACAGGGTGCAAAAAAAGGACAATCGAAGACTCGCTGTGCTACGCGTCCTGTCGGCTCTGTATCCTGTCTGTTCATACGCATAAAATAGAATTGAGCTTTTCGTCTAAACTTACTATTTTTCGTGACCGACGTCGACGGCTTTAACGAAGGTTAAGCCGCGCGCCGCAGCTCGAAAAATGGACTTATTCTTTGCGCAGTTGATGTCCATGTCCGCTCCTTGCGTCCTCGCGATCGGCCGATGAAACAGTGTTATTTACCCACGTTTAACGTGGCGTAACAGGATTTGATTTTGGGTGAATTGGTAGGTGTCCTGCCTTTTGCTAGAAAGGGTAAATAGTTGAACATTAGATTAATAGGTTTGGTTTTTTCGGGGAAAACCGAATTTTTAGGCTCGATGTTAGCATTCTCAAAACCCATGTTTAAAACATGAGTTTTGCAGGAAAGGACACTAGCGGGTCGGCGGATGAGTTAATCTGGTTTCGGGAATGGTAAGAGGGGTTGGAGAGGTCGTCTCTCCCAGATGCACTTAATCAAGTAAAACGAAGGGATATTTTCGGGTTGTTGCGAGCCTGTAAACAGGTGAAGCGCCCCGTTTCGGTCGGTTTGATTCGTTGGTGGTTGGAGCGAGCAGGGCGTTCAGCTGGGGAACAGGCCGAGGAGCGGGAATCCTTTACTTGGTTCTATCGGGAGGCGAAGCGGGGGAACGGTGTCAAATCGGCCGCAAAACCGTTTGATGCGCCGGTGTCGGCTCCGGACGCGGTGGTGCCGCCTCCGGCGGGATCATATCAGTCGCGCTCCAATTTGGCGCCGCCGCCCGCCGGGCGCGATGATCTGGGGGCGACCGATTGGGAGCAGGCTCTCATTAAGGCATCGAGACGGCGTGGTCTGCTCTGGCGCACGGAGCACCCCTACCGGGGCTGGAGGCTAAGAAAGGGGAGGCTAAGAAAGGGTCAATCCATACTGTTTGCAATATAATCAAAACCGATTCGTTCAAGATCGAGCGGCTGGAGCTATAATTTATCAAACAGTAAGGATTGACCCCATCCCCCTCCCCCCGCGAAATCTTCGGGCCTTTTTGTGGCTCAACGAAACGAAATTGTGGGTTGGGCTTTACGCCCGAAATTGAGACCGCGGCGTATGATATAACACCCAATTAACCTGTCGCCTCTCGGGGTCTTTGCGATCGACGGGGAGCGCGTGTCCCCTCCGGCGAGTATGAACGGGGATTGGTGGTAAAGCCCCCCCCCCCGCACTCTCCCCTTTTTCAGGCTCCGGCGGCGCCATGAAATGGAAACTGGACTCGGATTAAGGTGCCTCCCTCTGGCCGGTTCTCAATCGAGAACTCTCCCGCCACTTGATGGGCCCGCTCTTGCATGCCCAAGACCCCGAGGGATTGAGGCATGGTGGCCAGATCCTGCTTCAGCCCTTTACCATTGTCGCGGATTTCCATGATCAACGTATGGTGATCGGTGGTCAGTTCCACTTCAACGAGGGACGCCGCCGCATGACGCGCCACGTTGGTCAGGGCTTCCTGCGCAATCCGGAAACAAGCGGTGGCCAGATCAGGATAGAGCGGCAATTCATCGGCGCTGCCCAGATAACGGCAGGTCAGCCCGGCCCGCGTGGCCAAGAGTTTCAATTCGTGGCGCAGCGCAGCCACCAATCCGATTTTATCCAGGATTGGAGACCTCAGGCTGGCCGCAATGCCCTGCACCGTTTGGATGCTATCGTCCACCAAAGCCCTTGTGGAGACCACCCGGTCCAAGATGGGAGGCACTTGAGCGCTTTCCGCCGACTCCAGACTTCGTTCAATCAGGCGCAGATCCATTTTAATCCCGGTGAGTTGTTGACCCAAAACATCATGCACGGTGCGAGCGATGCGACTGGATTCATCTTCGCGGGCATTCACCATGCGGCCGGCCAATTCGCGCAACTGAGTGCGTGATCTGATGAGCGCTGCTTCCGTCTTCTTGCGTTCGGTGATGTCCCTCATCGAAACGACGGCTCCAATCTCCTTTCCGCTCGCATCTGACAACACCCGCCCGCTGGCCAATAGTCTTCGCGGTTCGCCATGCTTGGGGACAATAACCATCTCTTCGTCACGGACTCGCTCTCCTTTCAGCGCGCGGAATAGAGGAACATCCTTAGTCGTCATGGGGGTTTCGCCGTCGGGGAGAAAGAGGTCATAGTGCGCGGCCCACTCTTCTGCGGGGATGGGCTTTTCCGGCAGGCCGTGAAACTCCCGCGTGGCTTGATTGAACAGCGTGCGAACGCCGCTTGAATCACAGGCGACAACCCCCTCGTTGATGCTCTCGAGGACCGCGGCAAGAAAGTCTCCATCTCTCTCTGCCTGACGTTCGGCCTCCTTTTTATCGGTGATGTCCATCGCCATGCTGATGGCCAGCCGGCGACCGTCCGGTAACTGGCCCAAAGAGGCCGAATGGAAATCCCAGATGCGCAGGGCGCCGCTTTTGGTGCGGATGGTGTAATCTCCTTCGGCCTTGCTGCCGGTCAGGCTGTAGAGGGTCTCGATTTCCGCCAGCACCGGCTGCTTGCGATCTCCGTAGGCCCGCTCAGTCCAATCGCCGATCGTCTTGAGTTCCTCCGGCTCGTAGCCGCTTATGGCATACCATGAATCGCTGCCCCAGATGATCTCACCGTCCTCCGCGTGCAAAAGCATCGGAATCGGTGAATTGACAACGGCGCGGCGGAAACGTTCTTCGCTCTCCCGTAAATGGCCCTCGATCTGTCTGCGCTTCGTGATGTCCTGCAAGGTGCCCTGCACCTTAATGATCTTGCCCGCCTGATCACGGACCGGCTCACCCGTGGTGCGCACCCATAGCCGTTGGCCCTGGGCATTGATGAGTTCCAATTCCTCATCGTAAGGCGTGCCCTCCCGGGCACAGGCCTCAAACACCGCCGTTATTTTTTCCCGCCATTCCGGAGCGTAGAATCTGATGCCATCTTGCACTGGAATTTCAGAGCCCTTTGGGATCCCATAAATGACCGCCACCTCATCCGATATATTGGTTTTTTTGGATAACAGATCCATCGTCCAACCACCCAACTGGGCCATAGCGCCGGTCATTCGGAGTAGGTCCGTGCTCTCCCGCAGGGCATCCGTCTGACGTTGCAAGCGGAAATTGTTGTAACGCTGCCAGAGGACAACCACCACGATCAGGGCTAGGGTGGCTGCGATGGTTGGATAATACGGTCGCAGGTCGCTCAACCGGATCGGATGCGGTTCGATCGGCCCGATCCATTGGTCGTGCAGCCGGTCATAGACACCCGCGTGCTGCACGCGGGCGAGCGCAGCGTTGATCTGTTCCAGGCCGTCACTATCGCCGGGCTGAACCACGATGTGAAACGGGTAGATGATGTCGTCCACGAAGTCGCGGTGCAGTCCCAGTTCATCCGGTTGCTCAAACGAGAGCTGGCGGGTGAGCAGGGCAAAATCGAATTCCCCATTTTTAACGCGCTGCAGCACCTTTGCCCAACTCTCCTCCACGACCATCTTGGCCCCCCAACCCTGATTATTTTCCGCATCAAGTTGCGATAGAGTGCCGTTGAGCATCACCATGGATTTACCGGCAAACTGCTCGGTGCGCGTGATCGGCGGCTCGCCGGGACGCGTGTAGGTCAGCCCGTGCAGCGCGGCATGGGGGATCGAATACCGCATGGTCTTCCGGCGTTTCTCGGTGATGATCACATTGGCTAGGGCATCGATCTGTCCGGTCTCAAACTGCCGCAAAATTGGCCCCCAGTAACCGGACACGATTTCAAATTTCACCAGCCCGGTAGCTTGCATCTCACGCAACAATTCGGGGGTAAATCCCACCGGCACGCCATCGGCCGAAGCGGAGGATAGCGGCGGCGAATTTATCTCCACGCCGATGCGGATCGTGCGGACTTCATCCGGCGCAGCGGCACCAGTTAAGGCCAACAGAAAGCCAACCGTGGCCAGCGCACGACCCAGGCCGACTGAGAAAATCCGCCGGGTAACAGTGAGGTGAGTTTCACTACGCGCAGACCTCCTCCCGGCGCGGCTGTTGCGCCCTCGAAACACGGCCGGAGATGCGGATGGGGTTGGCATAGGGTAACGGGCTAGAGGATGACTTTAATCCCGGATGAGTAGTCCACAATAAAAGCCACTGCGCATATTTTGGCTTTCACCTCGTATGGTATTTTTCGGTCCCTGCGTTTGTGCGGTGATCGTCACATTGACCTGCTCCGCCTGGACCGCACCGAGGGGCCCTCACTCCTGCACCCGGGCCGTTGCCTTGATCAGGCACTCTCCAGTCTCGTCACCGCCCCCAACGCGGTCACGGTCACCGAAGGGGTCAAACGCCAATTATAAAGATTTAGAGGCATCTCGTCATGAATGCTCTGGGCTCGAAGACGCGGCTCGATGCCCGATTTGGTGGCGAATGGCAGGTGGCTCGGACAAAATGGCTGCGCCTTCGTCCCGCCGGGCGGGACGAAGGCGCGGGATCGATCCCCGAGGGATCGATGGTGGAGGTGGCGGGAATTGAACCCGCGTCCTCTCAGCATTCTCGCAACGCATCTACCGGTATAGGTTCAATTTAATCTCGAAATCAGCAGGCGATGAACCCGGCCAAACCAATTCCTTACCCCCGGGTCGAAGATACGGTGCAAACTCCGCGGGCCGCAGAATGCACTATGCCTGAAGTCGGCGATCACGTCAGCTATCAGGTGTCACTGGGCGATCGTCACTGCTTTATTTAAGCAGCGAGGGGCATTTCTTCGTAGTTGCCATTTATGTGTTTTGAAGGGGATTTTACGAGGAACCTTCATCCTCGACCGGCAGCGAGACAATCCAACCAAGAGTCGAATCCAGAACACCCCCAATAGCCATCTATCAGTCGTGCTCCGATTGAGTATCTCACTCAATCAAAGAACAGAACGAACATCTTGCCGTTCGAAAAATGAAAACGCAAGCGTGGTCGCGAAGACGTCAGATGGACGTTCGGAAGGGGCCCTTTTTGTCCTCTGATTTCCGCCTTCCCCACCCGCCCTTCGATAGGTTGCCTCCGCTGGCCCGATCCGCCTTCGTCGTAGCGTGACTACCCCCCAATTCCAGATTTTAGGTATTCTGTTGGTGACCATCACCTTCTTTTTCTGGGGGCGATGGCGGCACGATTTGGTCGCGGGCGCTGCGCTGCTGGTCTGCGTTTTGTTCGGCTTGGTTTCGGCCTCGGGGGCTTTTTCAGGTTTTGCGCATCCCGCCGTTATCACCGTGGCCTGTGTCCTGATCCTGAGCCGGGGACTCCAGGAAACCGGGGCAGTCGATCGGTTGGCCCAAGCGGTGCTGCCCCGGGGAGCGGGCCCCATAGTCGGCGGCGCCGCGCTGGCAGGGATTGGGGCCGCCCTCTCGGCCTTCATGAACAATGTCGGCGCGATGGCTTTGTTGATGCCGGTCGCGATCCAGCTGGCCCGGCGCTGGGAAGTTCCGCCCAGTCACGTGCTCATGCCTTTGGCTTTCGCCACGATTCTTGGCGGCATGACCACCCTGATCGGCACCCCTTCCAATCTGATCGTATCCGGATTCCGCGAACAGGTGGGCCCGGGGGCATTCGCTATGTTCGACTTCAGTCCCGTGGGAATAGGGGTGGCTGGGGCGGGACTCATTTTCGTGACTCTCGTGGGCCGCTACTTGGTGCCTTCCCGCCAGCAGGGAGGCCTGAAGGAATTAGACACGGGCGCCTATCTCGCGGAGGCGACGGCCAGAGATAAAAGCAAAGCGATTGGGAAAACCCTCCGGGAAGCGGAGGTTCTCGTGGAGGAACAGGGCGCCCAGATTGTGGGTTTGGTCAGGAACCAAATCAGGCTCCATGCCCCCAACCCGAGTCGTCGCATTCAAGCCGGCGACATTCTGATCATTGAGGCGGCACCCGAAGATCTAACCACCGCACTTTCGAGTCTCGAACTTTCCTTGGAGGAGGGGAAAGATCAAGCCGCAACCGAAACTCCAGATGCCCCGGCGGCGGAAGACGCTGAGGAAAAAACCGAACCGGTGGAATTGCAGGAGCTCGTGCTCATGCCCGGTTCCAGCCTCGTAGGACGCTCCGCCCGCAGTATGCAGATTAGCACCCGCTACGGCATCAATCTGCTCGCCGTATCGCGACAGGGTCAACGCTCCATCCGACGACTGCGTGCGATGAATTTCCAAGCGGGGGATCTCCTACTGTTGCAAGGTCCCCCCGAGGTATTGCGAGAATTTGCGAGTGATCACAACCTCGTGCCCCTAGCCGATCGGAACATCCGATTGCCTCAACCCAGTCGGGCTCTGATCGCCGGCGGAATCATGGCGGCGGCCATCATCGTGGCGGCCGTCGGATGGCTCCCCGCCTCCGTTTCGTTTGCCTTGGGCGTGTTGGCCATGGGGTTTTCGGGCATTATCCGCCCCCGCGACCTCTACCTAGCGGTGGACTGGCCCGTCATCGTGCTCTTGGCCGCGTTGATTCCGGTAGCCGGGGCCACCGCGAGCACCGGCCTGGCGGATCTGATGGCGGATGGCATGCTGAACCTCGTGGGCCAAGGTTCACCCGTGATCGCCCTCGGATTGATCATGGTGGTGACCATGGTCATGTCCGACTTCATGAACAACGCCGCGACCGCCGCCGTCATGTGCCCCATCGCGCTGAGCACGGCTCATCAACTGGGAGTGAATTCCGATCCTTTTCTCATGTCCGTGGCCATCGGTGCTTCCTGCGCATTTCTAACGCCCGTCGGTCATCAAAATAATACTCTGATCCTCGGACCGGCGGGATTACGTTTCGGCGATTACTGGAAACTCGGACTGCCCCTCGAACTGGTGGTGCTCGCAGTCGGCCTCCCCTTGTTGTTAGTGGCTTGGCCGCTGTGATCCGGCAGCACAACCGATCAAAGAGCTGCGTCGACGTCGACTCAATCGACCATCTCGATCAGAGAACGGCAACGCTTGGGGAAGGCTTTCCGCAGGGCCTTGTCCTCCGTGACCAACACGGTTCCTAGGGCTTCCGCTAAGGCCACAAATTCGCAATCGTAGGCCGTGCATGATGGTTTGAAAACCAACTTCATCACCGCCTCATCCGCCACGGCATACTCGCCCGCATTAAGAGAATCGCGCGCCATTGACAAAGTCGCCGCGGCCTCGGAAAGCGTCAGTTTCTTCAGTCGTAAATAACCGGCGAGCAAGTTGCGGAATTCTGATCGCCACAGCAGCGGCGCGGCCCATTCGGCATCGATCAACATCGTGAGTACCGAGCCGACGACGAGGCCGAAGATAATCGTGATCGCAATCGCAATGAAGAAGGCATCGGCGAACAGTGGTATCATGCCCAACGCCGTTGTGGCGGCAGCCATGGCCACGGGCCGCAGTCTACTGGTGCCCGGGTCGAGAATCGCAGCCAACGGCGTCACTCCGGCTTCGGCGTTCTGCGCGTTGATCTCGTCGATCAGCACAATCGCATTATTGACATACCCACTAGACTCAGAAATCCGAGGATCGCCATGAAGTTGAACGGCTGGTCAAAGCGCAGCAGTCCCGCGGTCCCACCAATGATAATGAAGGGCACACCCATCCAAATCACCAGCGGTTGGCGTAGCGAGTTGAACAATACGATCGTGGGCAAAATCATACCGCCGATGAACGGCGGAATCTGCTGACCGAGAGACTCGTTGGCATTGCCGGAATCTTCGTATTCTCCGCCCCACTCTAATCGATAGCCTTCCGGTAATGCGATGGCTTCAATGGGCGCTTTGATCTCAGCCCATAACTCCGTTGCCGGGCCCGAAACCGGGTCCGCAAATATGGAGTAGGAGCGGCGGCGATCCTGGCGGATAATGGTCTCATCTTCGAAAACCGTTTCCGTGGCATCAACCAGTTGCGCCAGCGAGACATTGCGATTAGCGACGGGACTCCAGATTTGCAGGTTGGCGATACTGGCGATGTCAGAATTTTCGTCCAACGGCGCCTTCATGATAATGGGGAGAATCAGGTCATCCTCGCGATAGACCCCCACGGTCAGACCAGCGAAACCTTGGCGCAGCGTTTACGAGATATCCGCTTTGTCGATGCCGAGCAAACTCGCCGGTTCTTCCAACACTTGCGGCCGCACGACCTTCACCCGTTGCCGCCACTCGTTGGTGATCGATTTGGCATCGGGCTGGGCCTCGATGATGGCTTGGGCTTGATCGCCGAGGTGACGCCATACATCGGGATCTTCACCCAAAAAGCGTGGTTCGATCTTGCCCTTCGACCTCGGCCCTAACTCGAAGCGGTAAGCGTAGATCTGAGCACTCGGAAAATCCCTGGTGAACTCGGTATCGATGCGACGGATCAATGCGTCTCTCTCCTCCGCTTCGGCTACATCGACTAAAAAGTGAGCCAGCGCTGAGTTCGATTTCTCTGGCCCGTAGGTCAGCAGAAACCGGAGCGCGCCTTTGCCCACCACGGTGGTGACGTTTCCGCTGGCTTCGACGGCGATGAGCAGCTGTTCCAGCTTCGCAGCGGGCTGCGGTCTCATCGATGTATCACCAAGGTGACAACCCGGTTATTAATGAAGTATTCGAAGACCTTCATACGTCAGCGCTTAAGGTTTGAAACGGGACACTTCGGAGCCTTCCCGCAGTTAGAGTAGACCGGAGGTCGTGATCATATCTCCCGGCGTTAATTCCGGCGCGCTAATCTCGACGTTTTTGCATACCACAATCATAGTCCCATCGTTTGGGTCGATGTGCGGTGGAGGTGGCTTCCCAGATCATGCGCTGTTACCGACTCTCTCACCGCGATCCGCACTACCAATCGCATATCGCTATACGCCAAATTAGCATACGATGGGTCCCGTGGGGGAAGCCTCTTCGATGACATTTTGCGGCCCAGAAGCGTTCGGGGTGTCTTGTCCCCTCGCCCGTAAAGCCCCTCCAGTAGGGCGCTAACTGGTCCGACGTGGGTCGGGCTTTACGCCCGACATGTCCCCTCCCCCTAACAAACCCGCTTTCCATCCGGAGCGCTGCATGGTTACCTTCGCACGGCTGGCCGCCCCCCCTCATTCAAATGTTTATGAAACTTTCGCGCACGCTCCTTCTGCCGACATTGGGCTTGGCCATCGCTGCCGCCGCCTTCATCGCCGGACGCCTTTCGGTTGATTCCAGTTCGCCCTCCGCCGCCGATCCTAGTCTAGCCGATCTTCCGCCCATCCCGGATATCTCGGTGCCCAACGAGCGCCTCGATATCACGAGCAAGCCACCGCTCGATGAAGTGATCCGCGATGTCGATCAGGCGGCGAGTCGCGGCTACTGGCAGATGACCAAACGCTGGGAAATCATGATCAACGCGCTCGATGCCCCCGACATGCCGAGGCTACTCGCGGTGTTAGATCGCCACGCGTGGAACGGCGCTCGGGTCATGTTCACCCATGCGTTCTACTCGCGTTGGGCCGAGATGGAGCCTGCCGCCGCCCTCGCCCATGCACAGCGCCAAACCGCCGGACGTCTGCGCGACCAAGCCGTGAAGAGCGCCCTCCATGGCTGGGCCTACACTGACTCCGCCGCCATGCGGGGCTGGGCCCATGCGCTCCCCGCTGGCTCCCTGCGCGATGAAGCCATGAGCGCACTCACGCCTCATCTCGCCGCTCAGGACCCAGCCGCCGCCTTTGCCTTGGCGATAGCCGATGGCACCGACAACGACCCTGGTCGTTTGTGGCAGATCTTCTCCACGTGGGGCAGCACCGACCCCAACGGCGCGCTGGTCGCGATCGCCCAGCAACTCCCCCCGGGCCAACAACAGAATGCCCAACGCCAAGTGCTCCAGGCCTGGGCGAGTATTGAACCCCAAAAGGCGTTAGCTTGGGCGGAACAGCAGTCCGGCCAAACGCGTGCCAATCTCCGGCAGGTCGTGCTGCAATCATGGGCATCGAAGGAACCCCGCGAAGCCGCCAACTACGTGCTTTCGGTCGCTCCCGGAATCGACCGCAATCAATTGCTGCAACAGGTGGCATCCTCGTGGTCGCAGCTCGACCCCGAGGCCGCCGTCACTTGGCTCATGGCGTTGCCCCCCGGGACGCTGCCCACGCAGAGTTATGCCAGCGTCTTTAGCGTGATCGCCCGTCAGGATCCCGATCGAGCCATCCGCCTGATTGAACAACTGCCCGCCGGTATGGCCCGGACTCAAGCCGAACAACAAGTCGTGCAAACGATCAGTCAAAGCGATCCTCTGCGCGCCGCTGAGATGGCCTTGCAAATGCCCGCCGGCAATCAACGCAACCAAGCCCTCAATCAGGCCTTCAATAGCATGGCGCGGACGGATCCGCAGGGCGCGTTTGAAATCGCCCAACAACTCCCGGCGGGGAGTTCCCGCGATCAGTCTTTGCAGCAGATCATGAACCAGTGGGCGCAGGTCGACCCCGAAGCCGCCTTGGCCGCGACGAGTCAGGTGGACCTGGGCGCCAGCACCAACAACATCGTTGCCTCCGCCCTCGCCCAGATTGCGCAGCAAGATCCCGAACGCGCGATCTCCTACGTGCAATCAATGCCCGACGGCGCACCGCGCTACGAGGCCCTCCAAAGCATTGCTTCCCACTTGGCCTATCAGGATCCGGAGATGGCGGCCTTGTTTGCCTCCGCGCTGCCGAACGGCCGTTACCTCCAAAGCGCCGCCAACCGCATCGCCCAAGGTTACGCCCAAGTCGATCCCGTGGCTGGTATTGCTTGGGTAGAAAGCCTACCGGCCGGCAATGCCCGCAACAACGCCACCAGTCACTTGATCTCCGACCTAGCCATGCAACAACCGGACGCTGCGTTGGCCTTTGCCCTCCGCCAGCCGGCCGGCTCTGAACGCGAGCAAGCCGTCGAGTCCCTCTTCAATGCGGTATCCCGAATCGACCAAAACCAGGCCACGCAAATGCTCCAACAAATCCCCCTCGGGGCCGATCGAGATCGCGCGACCGTGTCCTTGGTCGGAGAGATTGCCCAATACGATGCGACGCGAGCCACGTCTCTCATCGCCTCCATCTCATCGCCGCAAGAACGCACCCAAGCCACCGCTCGACTCCTGAATAGCTGGGGGAATCAAGACCCGCAATCAGCCGCGGTCTGGCTCGAACGCAATGTCTCCCCGCAAGACGATTCCGGAAATCATTACTCCGCGCTGGCGGGCAGCTGGGCGAACGCCGATCCCCGCGGCGCTGAGCTGTGGGTGCGCAACCTCCCGGCTAGCCCGGGCCGCGAAACTGCGCTGCAAAATATGGTGAGCACCCTGAGCCACCAAAACCCCAATCAAGCGGCAAGACTCATTCCCGAGATCTCCGATGATCGCATGCGCCTAAACCAGAGCATCCAACTCGCCAACCAATGGCTGCGCCAAGACCCCACCAACGCGCGGGCTTGGATCCAACGCAGTGACCTCCCGCTCGAGACCCAACAACAACTCCTCAATCGCCCGGGGAATTGATCAGATCAACTACCACTGCCCTTTGACGGTGTCCTTGAGCATCTGCTGGAGCATGTCGAAGCGGACCTCGCCGTAGTTGATCGCGTAGCGCATGCGGCTGTCGCGGAACACCCACGTCGTGGGCATCCAAGTCACGGGTAGGCCGAGCAGTTCACCGACCCGCTTACCCTGACGACCCTCTTGATTCGGGTGGCGCCAGATCTTCAAATTCGGCTGATCGCCCAGTCCATGTTTGGCCAGAATTCCGGCATCGTCTTTGCCGCTGTTCCAAACCGACACGAAGATGAAGTTAATGTCCGGATTGGCTTCGATGATGGTCTTCCACCCATCGTCGTCGTGCTCGTTGACGCAGTTGATACACCAGCTCGCCCAAGGATGCACCACGGTGATCCCCGGACTCGAAACCTCCTCAAACAGCCGGGCTTCAAATTCCTCCGCTGTCTCGGCAGCGAGCGGATTGAGCAATACGAGGATGAAAACGAGTGAGGTCAGGAGCTTTTTCATAATACTAAAGAGAGCGTATCGCGCCCGTCCTATTCCCACAAGAACACGGTCAGCTTAGATTAGTCCGAATCCGGGGTGAACCCATCTACGGTGGAAAGATCCCGCCGATAGGCACCGGTTCGCTGGGTGCCGGCACGGGTGTTGTAGAGTTCAATCACTCGCAGTAGTTCGGGTAGGGCTATACGACCATCGCGACTTGAATCTGCGCTGTGAAAAACATACAGCACATGGGGATCCACAGAGGTCGAATCCGGCTCAAATCCATCCGCGCTAAGAAGACCTTGCCGATAACGTCCCGTCTGATTGGTGCCGAATCGGGTGTTGTAGAGTTCGATCACGCGCAACAGCTCCGCGAGCGATATACGAAAATCCTGATCCGTGTCGGCAACAAGAGGTCGGCTCGCCGGTTAAACTTGATTTTTAGGGAGTGCGACGTTCGGCGGAGTTCTTCCGAGCGGCTCGAACTGGTCGAACCGATAACGAATCTGCAAAGATAAGATCGTAGAAAACCCGATTCACGCATTTTGGGGTGTAAGGATGAGTGATGAGAGCGTACCTGAGGGGGGGCAGTCCGGACAAATTCCGGGGAGGTCTAGATACTCAGAAACATCCGGCAAGGCAATACAGGGACATCACAAAAAATGAGGAGGAAGCCTCTAAAACTGCCGAAACTTACTTTTCTTTATTTAGCAGCGAAGATCAAATTTCCTCAGACGATCGTAGCGATATCGGCGAAAGGCTTTCTGGCCAAATTCGGCACTTGAGCGCCGACCTTAGGATAGCCGACGACGAGGAGGAGAAAGGGCTTTTCGGATTTCGGACGAGACAGCAGGTCGTTGAGAAAACTCATCGGACTCGGCGTGTGCGTGAGCGTCGCCAAGCCCGCTTGGTGGAAGGCCGCAATCAGCACCCCCGTGGCGATACCCACCGACTCTTTCGGATAATAGGTCGGCTGCCGCTCGCCGTCCGGTTGCACATACGAATTCACCGCAAAGACGGCGATAAGCCATGGCGCAGTTTCCAGATACGGTTTATCCGCGTCGGTCCCAAAAGGCTTTAACCCATCCAACCAGGCCTGCGGGGCTCGACCGGCATAGAGCGCTCGCTCTTCCTCCTCACTGGCTTCGCGGATCTTTCGTTTAGTCTCCGCATCGCGCACGGCCACAAAATGCCAAGGTTGCCAGTTGGCTCCACTCGGCACTGTAGCGGCCGCCCGAATACAAGCCTTGATGATCGCCACCGGCACCGGATCGGCGGAGAAATGACGCACCGTACGGCGATCGCGGATCGATTCATAAAACGCGTCGGCCGCTGCCTGCATCGCCGTTTCGTCCCGCCGCTTATATTGCAAAGGCACCATGGGCTTTTCGTCCATCGCACCGCAAACAATCAAGTCTTGGTCCCCCTGTCTCCATTATTCGCCGAAGGCAGTGCCTCCGGGCCCTCGTCCTAACCGCCTGCTGCGGCGCAGCCAAAGCTTGTCGGTGAGAGCCCAATGGCTTAACTCTCTAGCCGATGAACCCGATCCGATCCATCGCTTCGTGGCTCTTTACCAGCGTCATGCTGGCCTCATTTGCCTTTGCCCATAATCCCCTCCCGGCGTGGAACGATGCCGCGACCAAGACCGCTATCATGGATTTCGTCGAGCGCGTTACCGCTGAGGAGTCCGCTGACTTCGTGCCGATCCCGGACCGGATTGCCACCTTCGACAACGACGGCAACCTCTGGGCCGAACAGCCCGTTTATTTCAACTGATTTTCGCCCGCGATCGGATCAAAGCCATGGCCGCCGACCACCCAGAGTGGACTACCCAAGAGCCGTTTGCTTCCGCCGTGAAGGGTGACATCCAAGGCGTCCTCGCCGGCGGCGGAAAAGCTCTGCTGGAACTCGTAATGGCCACCCACACCGACACCAGTAGTGCGGAATTCGCCCGCATCGCCACCGAGTGGTTGGAGACGGCCCGCCATCCGACCACCGGTCGCCGCTATACCGAAATGGGGTATCAACCGATACTCGAACTGTTGGCCTATTTGCGGGAGAACAACTTCAAAACCTTCATCGTTTCCGGCGACGGGATCGAATTCATGCGACCTTGGACCGAAGCGGTTTATGGTATCCCACCGGAACAAGTCGTCGGCTCCAGGGTGAAGACCGAGTATAAGATCGTCGATGGCGTGCCCTCGATCATGCGCCGACCCGAGTTTAACTTTATCGATGACAAAGCCGGTAAGCCGATCGGCATTAATCAACATATTGGTCGCCGCCCTATCTTCGCCTCCGGTAATTCAGATGGTGATTTCCAAATGCTCGAATACACCACCTCCGGTGATGGCGCCCGCTTCGGCCTCATCGTGCACCACACCGATGCCGAACGCGAATGGGCTTACGATCGTGACTCTCACATCGGCGGCCTTGATCGCGGACTCGACGAAGCCGAGGCGCGCGGCTGGACCGTCATTGATATGGCGAAGGAATGGAACACCATCTGGCCTGAACTCACCAACTGATGCATAAATTCAAAATCTACACCGCCCTCGTGGCGGCCGTCCTGATAGCCATCATCATCGCCCAAAACACCACCCTGGTGGAGACGAGGATCTTGTTCATGACCATCGCCATGTCCCGGGCCGCGCTCTTGGCTGTCACCCTGTTGATTGGTATCGTGGTGGGTATCGCCCTCGCTCTCGGCTGGGGTTGGAAAAAGAAAACCCACGAGAAGGCTGATTCAACCGATTGACCCAGATCCGGAGACGCCCAGAATCTTGATCATGAACCTGCTACCGATCTTCCGGACCCAAGCCCCTCGGCGATACATCGGGATGTTAGCAATAGCACTCGGTTTGAGCGCGTTGCTCTCGGGAGCAGACAAACGGATCACCGTTGAAGGCTCCCTCGAGGTGATTTTACCGATCGCGCTCCGGGGACTCCCGATCGTAAACCCGCACGTGGACTTCATGATCGACGTGGGCGCAGACGGCACCCTGTTCGACGCCATGCCCACCCAATCAAATCACCGCGATCTGCTGACCGCCGCCGCCACGGCACTTCAAGCCGCAAAATTTACCCCGGCGATCGAAGACGGCGTGGCCGTGCGCTCCCGCGACTCCGTCCGCGTCCTTTTCTACGACCCGGAACAAAGGGCCTGGCGCCAAGGATCTCAACTGCCGTTTGGGGGCACCCCCAGCGAGGCGGCCAGAAACCGGATCTATGCCGCGTCCGCCAGCAGTTTCATCTACACCGAAAGCGAGCGAGAAGATCTAGACAGTCCCATCACGCAACTGGAGACCACCCGCCGGGTCTACTCATCCCAAGACGGGGTAAAAACCTCCGGGGAATGCCTCGTCGAATTCTACATCGGACCGAGCGGGCGAGCCCGTTTCCCCCAAGCGATCGAGAGCGATAGCAACGACGTCGCCATCAGCGCCGCCCTCACCTTGCTCGAAACCCGGTTCAACCCACCGCGTCGCAACGGTCACCCGACCTACGTGAAGATCCAACAGCGGTTCCAGTTTAATTGATGCACAAATCTAAGATTTACTGGGCGTTAGTCCTATCAGGCTTATCCGCGATCATCATCGCCCAAAATACGGCATTGGTAGAGACCAAGGTTCTGTTTATGACCATCACTATGCCGCGCGCCGCCCTCCTGGCCATCACGCTGCTCACCGGACTGGTGGCCGGATTTCTTCTCACCCTCGGCTGGAGCCGAAAGAAGAAACCGAGCGATCCTTCCAACCTGCCGAGGAAGTAGCCGCCCGCGTTGAAGCATGAACGGCTTTCGTATCATCGCGATGATCGGGTTCACCAGTGCCGGACTTTGCCTCGCGGGATGTCAGCAATCGCTTCCATCTCAGACGGCTCCGGCCCCGATGCCCGATTTAATTGAGCCCAACCTGACCGAGGACAACTCCGAGGGCGCAAACCCGGTTCCCTCCGTCAGACGAAAGCCGAACCTCGGCCGACTGGCTAATCCGAAACCCAAGAGCTGACGCAACGGGATTTCCTAGGATGCGGAAAACGGGATGATCACCCCAATTTCAGCCCCGCCTCCCCCTAGCCGTTCCCCTCGCCGCTCCCGCGGAAAATGCAATTGAGAGGCAGGCCGCGGGTTCCTCTTCCCTCGAAAACCGAGCTGGTAAATCGACCCGTTTTGAGTGCAGTATAATGGCATGTTCGGATCCAAATATATTGGTCTCTGCCGTATCGGTTTCCGCCCCTTGCCGCCTGCTTGGTATTAGCGTTAATCAGCAGCTTATCGACTCAGGCCCAGGACACTCCGATCCAAGTGGAAGGTTCTCTGAATGTCCTCATTCCCGCCAACCTCAGATTTCTGAGTATCGATAATCCTTACGTTGAATACAGAGTCGATGTGGGCGCAAATGGCACGTTGTTCGACGCGATGCCGACCAAATCAAATCACCATGATTTGTTGCCCGCCGCCGAAGAGGTCCTGCAATCCGTGACGCTCATTCCCGCCACTCAAGACGGCGAACCGGTCCGATCCCGCGCCAATCTGCGCGTCACCTTCTACGACGCTGAACAACGCGCGTGGCAATCTGGAGCAAACGTGCCCTTTGGCGGAAGTTCTCCTTTCGACGCGACCAGACGACGAATCCACGCCAACACCGCTCAGAACTTCGCTTATGATCGGAGCGGCCAAGACGAACTCGATAGCCCGATCGCACTACTCCGCGCCACGAAACGCGTTTACCAGCCGCAGGAGGATGTCAGGACCGCCGGCAAATGCCTGATCGAATTCTACATCGACCTCGCGGGGGAGGTCTGCTTCCCGCGCGTCTTGGAAAGCGATAATGAGGAGGTTACGATCAGCGCCCTACTCACCTTGCAGGAATCCCATTTCACCCCACCCCGCAAAAAAGGTCGGCCTACCTACGTGAAAATTCGGCAGCGGTTTGTGTTTGGCTGAGTCAGATAACGGCGAAGCCCTTGGGCGCCAAGACAGGAAAAGTCCTGCCGCCATGACACCCATCTGGCGTGTGGTAGCGCCTAAAACTCTGCGCTACCCGGGGTGCGGGCAAAGGGGATTACGTCGCGGATATTGGCCATGCCCGTGACGAACATGAGCATCCGTTCAAAGCCGAGACCGAACCCCGCATGCGGCACACTGCCATAGCGGCGCAGATCGAGATACCAACCGTAGTCTGCCTTGCTCAGTCCGTGGCGATCCATGTTGGCTTCGAGCACGTCGAGGCGTTCTTCGCGCTGACTACCGCCCACGATCTCGCCGATTCCTGGCACCAATACATCCATCGCCGTAACCGTTTTACCATCATCGTTGAGACGCATGTAGAACGGTTTAATTTCCTTGGGATAATTGTAGACCGTAACCGGACATTTGAAGTGCTCCTCCGCGAGGAAACGTTCGTGTTCAGATTGGAGATTGTCGCCCCATTTCACCGGGTGTTCCCACGTCTTACCACTCGCCTGCAGAATCTCCATCGCCTCGGTGTAACTCACGCGCTGGAAAGGCCGCTGGGCCACAAAGTCGAGGCGTTCGAGTAACCCCTTGTCCACAAATTTACCAAAGATTTCCAGATCGTCGGCACAGTGTTCCCGCACATCGGCGATGAGGTATTTCACAAAATCCTCCGCCAGATCCATGTTCCCTTTGAGATCGGTGAAAGCCATCTCCGGTTCGATCATCCAGAACTCACTCGCGTGGCGCGAAGTGTTGGAATTCTCGGCGCGGAACGTCGGACCAAACGTGTAGACGTTGCCCATCGCACACGCGAACACCTCGGCCTCCAACTGACCGGATACCGTGAGGTATGTCGGCCGCGCAAAGAAGTCCTGACGGTAATCAACGCCCCCCTCTTCGTTCCTTGGGGGATTGAGCGGATCGAGCGTAGACACGCGAAACAGTTCGCCCGCGCCTTCGCAGTCGCTGGCCGTGATCAAGGGCGTGTGCACGTAGATGAATCCGCGTTCTTGGTAAAACTGGTGCACCGCATACGCCAACCGACTGCGCACCCGAAACACCGCGCCGAACAAATTCGCCCGCGGGCGCAGGTGAGAAATCTCCCGTAGGAACTCCATCGAGTGCCCTTTCTTTTGCAACGGATACGTCGCGTCGGACTGGCCCACGACCGTGAGCTCCGTCGCCTTCACTTCCCACGATTGGCCCTTGCCCTTGGACTCGACCAACTCGCCCTTCACCGCCAAGGCCGCGCCCGTCGTGATCTGTGGCATCAACTCGGCATAACCCGGCAAGGTGGCATCGGCGATGACCTGCAGGTTCTTCAAGCACGAGCCATCGTTCAGTTCGATGAACGAAAACGCTTTGCTGTCGCGCCGCGTGCGCACCCAACCATTGACCCGGATTTCGGAGGCCGGTCCGGAGGCACGCAGGGCATCTTTGACAGAAGTCGCTTTAAACATGCTCCCAACCAACGCCTCCCCGCCGCGCCCGCAAACCGATTCATCGGCCCCCACCCCGGTTTCCCATAATGTCACCATAATGGTGATATTATGCGTAGAGGGGTGGTTGAAGGGGGAGTGAGGGCGAATCTGATAGCCGGTTGCGAGATGGTCAGGAACGCTCCAGTATCTTGGCTATCATGGATAACTTCACGTATCACAATCCCACCCGTCTTCACTTCGGCAAAGGCCAGATCGCCAAGATCGCCACCGAAATCCCCGCCGATGCGACGGTACTGCTACTCGCGGGCGGCGGCTCCATCAAAACGAACGGCGTCTACGACCAAGTAAAAACCGCCCTCGGCGAGCGCACCGTGCACGAGCATTGGGGCGTCGAGGCCAATCCCGACTTCGACACCCTCATCCCCGCCGTGGAGTTATGCCGCGCCGAGAAGATTGAGTGGGTGCTGGCGGTCGGTGGCGGCTCGGTCTTGGACGGAGCCAAACTCATCTGCGCCGCTGTTAACTACGACGGTGATCCGTGGCAAATCCTCCAGGACCAAGGCGCATCCGTTACTTCGGCCCTGCCGCTTGGCGCCGTGCTTACGCTGCCGGCCACCGGATCTGAAGCCAACGGCGCTTCAGTGATCAGCCGCCGCGCACAGCAGTCGAAACTCCACTTCATCAGCCCGTTCGTTTTCCCGCAGTTTTCCGTGCTCGATCCCGAGACGACCTTCACGCTGCCTCCGCGCCAGGTAGCCAACGGTATCGGTGACGCATTCTGCCACGTGCTGGAGCAATACCTGACCTTCCCCGCGCATGCTGCGGTGCAAGATCAGTTCTCCGAATCAATCTTGCGCGTTTTGATCACCGAGGGGCCGAAAACCTTGGCCGAACCCACCGACTACGATGCCCGCGCCAACTTGGTTTGGGCGGCCACCTGCGCGCTTCAGGGAATCATTGGCGTCGGCGTGCCGCAGGACTGGTCGAGCCACATGATCGGTCACGAATTGACGGCGCTCCACGGCATCGACCATGCCCGCACGCTGGCCATCGTTTTGCCCAGCCTACTCGAAGCCCAACGGAAAACTAAGGGCGCGAAATTACTCCAATACGCTGAGCAGGTTTGGGGTATCCACGAGGGTGACGAAGAGACCCGCATTACCGCTGCGATCACGCGCACCCGGGAGTTCTATGAATCCATCGGGATCCCGACTCGCTTGCAGGACTACAATGTTTCCGCCGATGTCGCCCCTCGCGTCTCCGCGCGCTTAGCTTCTCGGGGCATGGATGCGATCGGCGAACACGGCGACCTCACTCCCGCTCGCATCGAAGCGATTCTGCGCGCCGCGGCCTAGTATTACTCTGTTAAGTATTGACGAGGTAAGAATTTTGCCTATATCCGAGGGATGAAATGGAACGACGAGCAGTGGCGGGAGAGCGTTGCAGGGTATCCCGCCTTCATGGAGCCCTTGGTAGCGACGTTGGGACGTAGCGAGCGACGAACCGGGGCGGCGATGTATGTGCGAGGCCTGTTGATGCCGGGGGAGCGCAAGTCGATTGAACCGATGGCCGAGAGGCTCGGGGTAAACAGCCAGAAGCTCCAACAGTTCATGGCGGATAGTCCGTGGGATGCGCAGGAGGTGTGGGGGGCGATTCGGCGCGAAGTGATTCCGGTGCTGGAGCCGATTGCGGCGTGGGTGATCGACGAGACGGGCTGGTTAAAGCAGGGAGACAAATCGGTCGGCGTCGGCCATCAATATTGTGGGGCGGTAGGCAAACAGGCCAACTGCCAGGTGAGTGTTGAAGTCGTGGTAAGCGACGGGGAGATCGCCGCGCCGGTGGCCGGGCGCTTGTATCTGCCGGCGCATTGGACCGAGTCGGCGCAGCGGCGCGCGGATGCCGGGGTGCCGCCCGAAGTGAAGTTTCAAACCAAGCCGCAAATCGCCGCCGCATTGATCACGGAAGTCTTGGCCGACGGGGTGGCGAAGGCTCCGGTGCTGGGCGACGAGGTCTATGGTGCGGCCAGCGAGCTACGCCGAGATCTACGACACCAAGAGATGGAGTATATGCTCAATGCCGGCGGCGATTTACTCGCCTGGGAGCAAGTCGTGCCGACCCGGCGAGCGCGCAAGCACTGGGGGGTTCCCTCTGGCTCCCCGCCGCCCCGTTCGCTGGCAGATATCTCCACGTCCATGCCTGCCCAAGCCTGGCACGCGGTGGCTTGGCGAAGCGCCGATGGCCAAAAACGCCACACCCGCATCGCTTGGCTAGCGGTTTACGTTCTCAGCGACCTTGATCCCGCCACCGGGGACTGGCCGCAGACGTGGCTGGTCGTGGATTGGCCGGAGGGCAAAGCTCGGCCTTACCACCTCTACTTGGCCCACTTCCACTGCGCGCCTACCCCCCAGCGCTGTCTGCAATTGAGCCGCGGGCGCTTTGTCATCGAGCAATTCTTCCAGCGCGACAAAACCGATCTCGGCCTCGACCACTACGAGGGGCGTTCTTGGCGGGGCTTCCACCACCACCTCGTCCTCGCCGCCGTCGCCTACCTCTTTGTTACCGTCGTTCACCTCAGCTCAAAAAAAAACTTCTTCCGCTACGTGGGAAACGGCACTGCGCGCGATCCAGCCTTGGCTAATCCGTAGCGTCGGCTGCTGCCCCTGCTGCCGATCAAAGTTTCCTCCGGAGGGGTTCGATTCTAGTTAACAGAGTAATACTAGAGCTTAAGCGGGACCGGTCGAATGGTTGTGGTTGGGCTCGTTGAGCCCGGCTGTTCCGTCCGCACGGTGGACGATATGGGGATCGTCCCTTCCGGGCAGTTAGTTTGCCGCGCCGAAGGCGTCGCGAGCCATGCGGGCGGCGCTCGCGTTGATGGCGACGAGGTTATCGGCCCCGCCGCGACGTTTCAGCATCAGCCGGGAGGCACCGAAGGTGTTGGAAATGATGCAGTCGGCCCTGGCATCGACGTAGCGTTTTTGGATTTCCAGCACGCGCTCGGGAGGGGTGATATTCCAAGCCTCGCCGGACGCACCTTGCTCGAGTCCGGCGAGCATGAGTTGAGTGCCCATGCCGCCGTCACAGACGAGACGACGGGTGGCAAGGGCTTCTAATAAAGTGGGCTTGGGCATGGAAAGAGGAGGATCAGGGGGGGCATTTAGCTCAAAGTCGCGCGAAGCGAAACCATTGTCGCGAGAGTCAAGGTCAGCAAAAAAATCGTGGGAAAACAACATGTGAGGATGGAACGTGTTTGCGCATCTGACCCAACATGTTGGGGTGTGAAGCTCGGCTTGGCACTACAGGTGGTGGTCGAGTCTCTTCTTATACCCTCAGCTTCACTTCTTCGTCATGTCCGTATCTTCCACGTCTTCCGATACTTCCGTTCCCTCCGCCGCGTCGTCTTCCCGTCCGATGAGGCATCAAGAGAACGGTCTTGAAGACTACATCGCGGTGTCCCGGTATGCGCGCTACGATCCGCAGAAGCGAAGGCGCGAATCTTGGGCTGAGGCGGTGGCGCGGGTGCGGGACATGCATTTGGGGCACTACGCCGAAACGTCATTGTTGGAGGTTACGGCGAAGGCGCTTAAGGCCGGTGAGATCGAGGCCGCGGTGATCGCCAAAATGGGTCCGCTTAGCTCGTTGCACGGTGCCATCGAAAACGCGTTCGAGGCGGTTGAGGGCAAACGGGTGTTACCGTCGATGCGCAGCTTGCAGTTTGGCGGCGAGGCCATCCTCAAGAAGCACACCCGTATCTATAACTGCGCATTCTTGCATGTTGATCGGCTCGAGTCGTTCCGCGAAAGCCTGTATCTGCTGCTGTGCGGCTGCGGTGTGGGGTTTTCGGTGCAGACCCAACATGTCGCGAAATTGCCGCGGTTGGCACCAGCGCCGGACGACGCGGACCGGGCTTCGATCTATGTCATTGCGGATACCATCGAGGGTTGGGCGGATGCCCTGCATGAGCTGATGGCGGCGGCGGTCGAAGGTCGGCGAGTGAAGTTTGATTTTTCGGATATTCGTCCAGCCGGTGCGCCCTTGCGCACCTCGGGCGGCAAGGCTCCCGGCCCGGAACCGCTCATGCACACCTTGGGTAAAGTGGAAGAGATTTTGCAGGGCGCGGCGGGTCGCCAACTCCATGCCATCGAGGCTTACGACTGTCTGATGTGGGCGGCGAAAGCGGTCCTTTCCGGTGGCATTCGGCGCTCGGCCACGATCTGTCTTTTCTCCCCGGATGACGAAGCGATGTGCCAAGCCAAGACCGGCAACTGGTTCGAAACCCAACCCCAGCGCGCGGCCAGTAACAACTCGGCGGTGATCGTGCGTTCGCGAGCGACGCGCGCACAATTCGATCATCTTTTCGAGGCGCAGAAGCAATACGGTGAGCCGGGATTTTATTTCGTGGAAGACGCCGAATATGGCGCTAACCCCTGTGTGGAGATCGGGCTGAATCCTCGGCTAAAACTTACCCGTGATACGATCGCCGAGCTGCGCAAGATGGGCCATAACGGCGGGCTGTGCGAAGGCGCGGTATTGTCGGGCGTGCAGTTCTGCAACCTCACGACATTGTCGGCGGCGGCCGCAGAGAGCCCGGCGCGGTTTTATGAATTGTGCGCGCAGGCGGCGTTGATCGGCACGCTGCAGGCCGGCTACACGGATTTTTCCTATTTGTCGCCGGTGTCCCGGCTGATCACGGCGCGGGAGGCGTTGTTGGGGGTTTCGATTTGTGGGATCTTAGATCGGCCGGATGTCCTCCTTGATGCGGAGGTGCTGCGCACGGGCGCTGCGGTCGTCAAGGCGGTGAACCTAGTCGTGGCCCGCGCGATCGGCATCAATCCCGCCGCCCGCACCACGTGTGTGAAACCCGAAGGCACCGCCAGCCTGTTGCTCGGCACCTCCAGCGGACTGCACCCGCATCATGCGGTGCGTTACTTCCGTCGCGTCCAGTCGAACAAGCTTTGTCCGGTCTACAACCACTTCAAAAAGTCCAACCCGCACATGGTGGAGGAGAGTGTTTACGATCCGCACGGGCGCACGGAAGTGATCACCTTTCCCGTTGAAGGTCCGGATCTCGGCATCTACCGCAAGGACCTCGATGCGGTGACGCACTTGGACTATATTCGACAAGTCCAACTCAACTGGGTGCAGACCGGTCGGCGACATGAAGATCATTCGCCCGGCCTCCATCATAACGTCTCCTGCACCGTCACGGTGCGGCCCGAAGAATGGGATGAGGTGGCGGAACGCATCTGGCAGTATCGGGATTCCTTCACCGGTATCGCGTTGCTCCAAGACGCCGGGGACAAGGTCTATGCCCAAGCTCCGCGCGAAGCCGTGGCCACCACCGAGGATGTTAACCGGTGGAATCAATTGGGCTACAATGCGGTGCGCTACACCGACTTGTCCGAGGACGAAGACATCACCGAACTCAAAGAGGTCGTCGCCTGTGCGGGTGGGGCCTGCGAGCTGAGTTGAAACGGAGGGGCTGGAACGATTGAATGCCAATTGAAACGGCGGTTTGCTACGCCATCTCCATCCGGCAAGGAAGGACTCCGTCGGCGAAACACGCCCTACCTCGAAACGGCGGTCGAGGGCTCGAAACTATTCTGGCGATGGGGCGAGTAACCGCTCGAACGCGACCGGAAAGGTCTGCTGATTGGCGGGGTGGTATTCCCCGACGAGCCGGTTCGATGTCGGTTCGTATTGCAGGAGATAAAAAGCCCCTTGGTAGCCCGTATCGTTGAGCCGGATACGCAATTGGAGCACACCACCGCCGAACAGCCATTGCGCGGATTCTACGCGGATAGGTCGGGGGTTGAAGTAAGTGGCTTCAAGCTGGCCGCCTTCGCCGACCGCCTTGATTTGAATCACGTAGCCGCCATCGGGTCGGCGCCATTGGCCGTTGAGGACTTCACCGGTTGCGATGGCTGGCTGCACGGATGGAGCCGGTTCGGTTGCGGCGAAACCAGTAGAAGCGGTGAGCCCGCTCAGTAGAGCCGTGACGAGCAGGGAACGAAGGGAAAGTGACATGCGAGACAGGGTAGGGGACTTTGGGGTGGAGCCGGAGATCATGGGTCGGCAGGTTGGGAGGATGCGATGTCCATTATCGATGTTCCGGGGTCGGGGGATTGGTCTGCGCGCGTGGTGGGTTTCGGTATTGCTCGCTACGTTGGTCGCGGGGGCGGCAGATGAGGCGTTCCGGTTACCGGATCGCGGAGAGCAGGTGCCGCTCGAGCAGATCAAACTCATCTGTGAGCACTTTGGTCTCGAGGCCCTTTGGCAGAAGATCGAACGCGACCCGCCGGCCCAACCTTTGGTGAGTGATGGCTGCACGCGGTGGGTTGACGAGGTCAACGGCGTGGACATCTACCCGGCGTGTTTCCGGCACGACCTGAAATACTGGGCGGGTTATCCGGGCGAGAAAGTAGCGCGCTTGAAGGCTGATGCTGAATTCATGGTCGAGGTGGCGGAATTGTTGGGCGAGACGCCGATGGCGGAAACGATGTATGCGGCCGTGCGGGTGTTTGGGTCCGACAAACTCGGGGCGGAGTTTTCTTGGGGATTTGGTCGTGAGGAGAATTGAAACCCACTTTGAATACCGGTGTTTTGAAAATCCCTGCTACCCTTCTCGCTGCCACGCTGTTGAATGGTGGCATCCTCGCAGCGGCTCCGTTGTCGCTGCAAGAGACTGATGAGGTGATCCGCATCGAACACGCGGCGACGCCGATGCTGACCTACCATAAAGCCGAAGTGCCCCCGCCGCCGGGGGAGATGGAGCTTTACCGACGCAGCGGCTTTATCCATCCGTTGCACGCGCCCAATGGTGATGCGGTGACCTCCATTCATGCGCCGGATCACCTGCATCACCTGGGGCTCTGGCATGCGTGGGTGAAGACGAAGTGGAACGGCCGGGAGATCGACTTTTGGAACCTCAAGGCGGGGGAAGGCACGGTGCGTTTCGTTGGGGTGATTGATCGCGTTGAGTCGGGTGAATCGGTCGGTTTCACGGTGCGGCAACAGCAGGTGGCGCTCGCCTCCGACGCAGCGCCGGAGACGGTGGTGTTGGAGGAAGTTTTTCAGATCATCGCTTCGCGCCGGGCGGCGGTGAACATCATCGACTACGTCGTCACTCAGACGAATGTGACAGAGCATCCGCTGGAGTTGCCGACCCATCGCTACGGCGGCGGCATCGCTTATCGGGCGCCAGATGTTTGGGGTGAGGACAAGGATGCTTACGTGACTTCGACCGGCCTAGATCGCACGAAAGGTCACGCCACCCGCGGCGACTGGGTGATGATGCACGGGCCAACGGAAAACGGTGAGGCGACGGTGGTGATCATGGGCCATCCCCAGAATCACGATGCGCCGCAGCGCATGCGGATTTGGCCAGAGGGGAAAGTATTCTTCAACTACGCGCCAATTCAGGAGCATGCTTGGCAGATCAATCCTGGGGATCGGATTACGCTACGTTATCGGCTGCTGGTGTTCGATGCCACGGTCGATCCGGCCGTGATCCGGCCGCACTGGGATCGTTACGCGGCGGAGTGAACGGCGGGCCATGAAACGGCGCGCTAAGGTGAGCCCGCCCTACCTCAATCAACCCCTACCCCACTGCGGATCGGACGGAGTCGGTCTCCTCCGGGGAGGGACGACCTCCGTGTCGTCCGCGGCTTAGGGTCGCGGGCCGGTTCCGACGAAACCGAGCAACACAGCGGCCGGACCACCAGAAACATCCGGGCTGATGCGTATGGCCGAGAGGTGTCGCTCGGGGACTCGGTCCGGCCACTAGCCACCGGGTCTATCGCGGGGGAATCAATTCTCGCCCTGCGCCTTACTGAAGGCTTCTTCCCCGTCGAACACGTTGAGCTTTTCAAGATGCATCCAGCGGAGGCCGCCTCCATCGATGCTAGCGAGAAGCAGTCCTAGGGCCGCGGGATCAATGTCATCGACCGGAGTCTGGAGCATGAATCGGCAACGCCAGTGATCGACACAATCGGGACTCGCCCCGGTGGGGGGATAAACCTGGGTCCCTCGGTTGGAGATCATCTTCAGGCGGAAAGCACTGCCGGTGGCGGCTTTATTCAGCAAGTCGCCCAAAACGGCGGGAAGACCGTCAAACTCAATGAAGACATCCGCCCCGACCACCGCCCGCGTGTCCGGTTTGAGCACGGCCACCGTGGTCGCTTGCTTGGGCACGGCCATCGGCTCGTAGTTCCGCTCAAAGCGGTGCACCGGGATCTGGCCAAAGTTCTCGATCACCAGATCGGTGAACGCTCGTGTCCCCAGCACCGGAACCTTGCCCTTGGCCACATCGCCCGGCAGCCCTTGGCCACTTTCGAGCGTGTAGATCAAGGCATCCTCGATTTTTTGTGCCGCCTCGAATTCGCCGAGATGACGAAGCATCATGACGCCGGAAAGCATCAGAGCCATCGGGTTGGCCATGTCTCGTCCCGCGATGTCGGGAGCGGATCCGTGGACTGCTTCAAAAAAGGCGGAGTCGTGACCGATGTTGGCTGAAGGTGCGATCCCGAGTCCTCCCACCAGTCCACTCGTCAGATCACTGAGGATGTCTCCGTTCATGTTCGTCGTCACAATCACGTCGAACTGCTCGGGCCGAATCACCAATTGGTGGGCGCAGTTGTCGATCAAGATATGACGGGAATGGATCTCAGGATACGCCATCGCGACCGCTTCGAAGACCCGCTTGAAGCGTCCCTCCGTGAGCTTCATGATATTTGCTTTCGTTGCGACGTGGATCGATTTTCTACCCTCGGCTTTCGCCAGCTCAAACCCGAAGCGGGCGATCTTTTCACAGCCCTTATTGGAGATCAGTTTGAGGCACTGGGAAACGTCTGCGGTTTGGCCATGCTCGATTCCCGCGTAGAGATCCTCGACGTTTTCTCGGACGACCACGAGGTCGATGCCCCGTCCCGAAAACGGGGTCTCGATACCGGGAAGCTCTCGCACGGGACGGATATTGGCGAAGGCCTCGAAGAGCTTCCGGAGCGTGACGTTGGCGCTCTTGCCGCCATGCCCGACCGGCGTTTCCAGCGGCCCCTTGAGCGCGAGCTTGGTTGAGGCGAGAGATTCCATCGTTTCCTTCGGCACCCCGGAGGCGATTCCTCGTTCAAAGACTTTTTTGCCCGCATCGGCCTCATGCCAGTCGATCTCCACCCCAGCGGCGGCAATGACCCGGCAGGTCGCCCCGACGACCTCGGGTCCGATCCCATCGCCGGAAATGAGGGTTACGGCAGGTTTGGTTTGGCGTTTTCCGAGGAGGGAATCGTTGAGGTTTCTGCGCATCATAAAAAGTTGGGTGGGTTTGGCAGCGGATGAATTGCTGGAGCAATTTAGCTTTCTGGGAGTGAGCTTACGCCGGACTTAAAGAGCGTTCCAATCTTTTCAGATAGCTCTGTTTGATAAAACCAGATTTCCGATGCGGGGAATGCGATTCGATGCCAGCCGGATGAAACGGCGCGCTTCCCCCTTCGTCTCGCCTGGCGGGACTACGGCGGACGCGGCGGCGAGTCCGCTCTACCTCACCTCAAAGGCACCACCCCACTGCGGACCGGCTTCCGTGTCGTCTGCGGTGTAGGGTCGTCTGCCGGTTCCGACCGAGGCGGAGATGTCGGCGGACGCAGCGGCTTGCTCGCCCTACCGCAGGGCTTACTTGAGCTCTTTGATACGCAGGTCTTTCCAGGTCACGAGACTCTTGTCGCCGGAGTGAACTTGGAGTCCGAAAAAGCCTTCGAGGGTATTGTGCTCTTTGTCCGTATCGACGAAGTGGACGCGGAGTTCACCGTTGAACCAGATCTTAGTGACGTTGCCTTCGCAGCGGACGCGGACGTCGTTCCACTGCTCCAACTTGATGATCCGTTGGCCTTGGCTGGTAAACGCAGCTTGGCCGCGGGGATCGGTGGAGTGCGGCTGCAGCCAACCGCGACGCGCTTCGTCGAAGAGCCCGCCAGACCAGGCGCGTTCGGGGCGATTGCCGTGTTCGCATTGGTAACCGTTGACGCGGCCGTTTTCGCCCGGACGTTGGAGCGCGCGGAACATCATACCGGAGTTGCCGTGCTCCCGTTTGTAGGAAAACCGTAAGTCGAAATCGGTGTAGGTCTGTTCGGTGCGGAGGAAGGTATTGCCCTTCACGTTTTCACCGTAGCCGACGATCATACCGTTCTCGACTTTGAATTCGCCGGTGCCGCCGACGACGCGCCAGCCGTCGAGGGTTTTGCCATCAAAGAGCGGCACGAAACCTTCCTCGTGATGAGCCGCTTGGCTCGGGGCAAGCAGGGCGAGGAATAGCGAAGTGAGCAAAGCGAAGCGCAATGGTTTCATAAGGGCTGGGGGTTGGGGGAAGGAGGGGAGGAGGCCGACACGAACCGGTCGAGTGAGCCAGCTTATGACGCTCGGATTCTAATGGAGCCGCGAGATTCAGGGCAACTATTGCTCGTAGGAATCGATCAGCCGGATGAGCGTGCGGGCATCTTCGGCCAGTTGCTGAGGTGAATCGTCTCGAACGAATTCGAGCATCACGGCGCGGGTTCCGCCGGCGGGCGGTTTAGCCAATCGCAGGAAGCCTTGCCAGATTTCGAAAGCGTCGGACAACGGGCGACGCTCGATGCCGTCTTCGTTCCATTCCCAATGAAAGGCATGGAGGTGGGATAAGTAAGGCAGCAGCCGGGTGAGGACGTCGGCGGAGTAGTCGGCAGATTTTTGATTACTGGTCTGCCAGTAGAGTTTCACGTTGGGCAGATCGACGGCTTGAATCAGCGCGAGGGCCGAGTCGGGATCATCGGTCAGCGTGTTGGCGTGATATTCGATCGCGATTTCGATGCCAGCGGCAGCGCTGAGCTCACCGATGCGTTTCAGGTCGACCGTAATCCGATCGCGCTCGGCGTCGGCCGTGGTGGCCGATCCGGCGGTGCCGGCCCAGACTCGGATCAGCGGTGCACCGAGCGCTTGGGCACTGGCCAAGACATCGGCGAAGTCGGGTTGATCGGCACCGTCGACGCAGCGGTAGTAGGACCCGTAGGCCGCAACGGTCAGGCCGGCGGCGCGGGTCGCCTCGCCGACGCGTTGGGCCTCAGCGATATCGCCGTGGGGGACGTGGATATCGCCGCCCCATTCAAGGGCTAGCAGCCCGTTTTGGGTGCAAAGATCGATGATCTCATCAGCAGAAAGTTGGCGAAAGGTGACGGAGAGTAGGCCGGGAATATACATATCGAATTTAGGTAAGAATTGTGCGGACGGCGGTGGGATGGAAGCGTTTCTTGAGTTACATTTGAATCCACCATGAGCCGTTTACCTGCACCCCCCCCCAGCCTCGATTGTGACCTCCTCGTAGCGGGTGGCGGTATGGCGGGGGTGTGTTGTGCGTTAGCGGCGGCGCGGCTGGGGTCGCGGGTTATGCTTTGTCAGGATCGTTCGGTGCTCGGCGGCAACGCCTCCAGCGAGGTGCGCATGCACATTGTAGGGGCTACGGGTTTGCGGGGCGGGGTGGCGCTCGAGACCGAGCTGCGCGAAGGCGGCATCATGGAAGAAATCCGGCTGGAGTTGGCGGTGCGTAATCCGCAGCGCTCGGCCTCGGCGTTCGATCTCGTGCTCTACGACAAGTGCCGGCAGGAGCCGAATCTGCAGCTGATGCTCAACACAGTGGTCGATGGCGCCGTGGTGGAGGACGGGCTCATTCGATCGGTATCGGCCACGCGGGCTTCGACCGAGGATCGGTTCCAGATCACCGCGCGGACGTTCGTCGATGCCACGGGTGATGGGCGACTGGGTGTGGAGGCGGGGGCGCCGTTTCGCATGGGGCGCGAGGGCACGACAGAGTTTGGCGAGCACTTGGCCGCCCCGACGGCAGACGCCAAGACGTTGGGATCGACTATCATGTTTCAGGCGCGCAAGCACGATCGGCCGATGCCGTTTGTGGCGCCGCCGTGGGTGCGGAAGTTTAAGGAGAGTGATTTCAAGTTGCGCCCTTATGGTCAGCCTCACGCCGATCTCGGTTTGGAGTATGGTTACTGGTGGGCGGAGTGGGGCGGCTGCTTGGACACGCTTAAGGACAACGAAACGATCCGCGACGAACTGTTGGCGATCACCCTAGGCGTCTGGAACTACGTTAAGAACGAGTCGGCCATGGATGCGTCGCATTGGGCGCTGGAGTGGTTTGGGTTTTTGCCGGGAAAACGCGAAAGCCGACGGTTTATCGGACGGCATGTTTTGACCGAACGGGATGTGTTTGAGTCGCGGCCGTTTGGTGACGCGATTGCGTTTGGGGGCTGGCCCATTGATACGCATCCGCCGGAGGGCGTGGATGCGCCGGAACTCGCGCCCTGCACGCAGCATCACTTGCCTTATCTCTACGATATTCCGTTGCGCGCGTGTGTGGCTGATTCGCCGCGGAATCTGATGTTCGCGGGCCGCAATATTTCGGCGACCCACATTGCCTTTGCCACCACCCGAGTGATGGCAACCTGCGCTGCGATTGGTCAAGGCGTCGGCGCCGCCGCGCACGTGGCCTTGCAGGAAGGAATCACGCCGGCGGAGCTGACTGAACGCCCCGAGTTATGGCCTCAGTTTCAGCAGCGACTGCTCCGGGATGATTGTTATCTGGTGGGCGTGTCGAACACTGATGCCGATGATCTCGTGCGTCGCGCTCAGGCGATCTCTGCGTCTAGTCAGCAACCGGAGGGCGAGCCCGAGAATGTGCGTAGCGGCCAAACTCGTTCCGTGCATGGCGATGCGTCGGGCGCCGACGTGAAGTTGGGGGCGAACTTGTGGGATGACGTTTTGGATGAAGCGTCCTCGGGCGAGGCCCCACCGGCGCCCACGACCCATGCGCCGCCGGATCGAGCGGCCCCGGGGTTGCACCGCTGGATGAGCGATCCCGCGGCAGGTCTGCCGGCTTGGCTAGAGGTCACGTGGGACCAAGTCGTGACGATCCGGGAAATCGTATTGGTATTCGATACAGGCCTGCACCGCTTGCTGACTCAATCCGGCGCCGATGGCTATACGGCGAAAATGCAGTGGGGCCAACCGCAGGAAGAAACGATCCGGGACTACACCGTTTCCGCAACGGCCGCCGACGGCACGCGGGAGCTCGTTACTGTCGCCGATAATTTTCAACGCCTCCGCATCCATCGATTGAATACGCCAAGGGAGACGACATCTTTAAAAATCGAGGTTCAGGCCACTAACGGAATCGATCATGCGCGGATCATGGAGATCCGGGCTTACGGTTGATCCATCCCGGGGGCGCTTCGGCGCAGAAGGCTTCAAACACGTCGTCGGGCACGAACGAGTAGGGCGGCAGGAGCCGCAACGGGAACTCCGGCACGAGCATCTTCGCCTGCATCTTGTCGTAAGCTCCATCGATATGGGCATCGGTCTCGCCAACTTTGGCTTTGAGCACGCGGTAGGCGGCTTTGATCTCGTGCAGCATGGAGGCGAGCGGTGCACCCCGAGCGTTGAAGAAGGCCCTCGCAAACTCCGGCTTGCCGGCAGTCACGGCGGCGATGAAACCGCACTCATGACGATCCCGCAGGGCAGCGTAGCCGAACTCGACGACAAACAATTGCAAGGCGGGGGCGGACTCGACGATGTCCAACAGCGTGGCTTCATCTCCGCCCATTTTAATCGCGACGAGATTGGTGTGACGTTCGCTCAGCCGGGCGTAATCGGAGCCTACTAACAGGCGTTTGGTGCGGGGCAGATTGTAGTGCAGAAACCGGCAATCGGGAAACGCTCCGCAGGTCGCAACAAAGAACCGATCGACTTCGATATCGGTCAGTGGGCCCCAGGAAGGAAACGAGATTTGAAAGTCGTGAAATCCCAGTGCCCGAGCGGTCTCAATGCGTTCGACGATGGTGCCCAGCGACAGGCTGATGATCCCGATCATGGGCCGAGCCGCCTCCGGCAAGGCGGCCTTAAATACCGCGACGATCTGGACAAACTGTTGATCGGTGACGGCATAACCTTCTCCCGCCGTGCCGAACAGGTAGACGTGCGACGAAACCTTCGCCGCGATGCGTGCCGCGGTCTGGCGAAATAAGGCTTCGTCCAAAGCGAAGTCCTCCGTCCAAGGAATCGGACACGTGGACAAGAGGACGGAAGGGTAACGTTTGGAGGGCATAGTTTGAATTCGAAAACGGGGGTCGAGATGGATTCGTATTCGGAGGGTGGCAACGCCGGACGAGCGGTTAAGCGCAGGCTTCGTGATTCCCGTCCCAGCGATTAAATGTTTGGGCTTCGGCATCATCAGCTAATTTGGCCCGTGCCTTGAGCCACGAGTCTGCCCAGGTGGTGGCGTCATGGAGCTCCGTCTCGGGGCGCGACCGACTACGCGCGATAAACCCCGGAAAGGCGCTCCGGCCGGAGGGTTGATCGGTCGGATTGTAGCGGAGGTCAAAACTCCACCGGATCCGGTTGCTCAGGTTGGGCAAGGAGGAGTGGCAGGTGCGGCGATGCAGCAGGAGCAAATCGCCGCGATTCATCGGCAGCGACACGGCTTTCTCCTTTTCCAGCAGCTTATCCGGGATGGCAAAACCGGCCGAGCCAATCTGGCAATGATCGACAATACCGCGCCGGTGGCTCCGGGGAATCACTTCCAAGCACCCCGACTTGATCGGCGCATCCCAGAGCGAGAACCACACGGTGATCATATCGGT
>Ga0208413_1000377_pt1 | contig 35289 bp, 33 predicted proteins | sample AntAceMetag02UKD_FD_184761 | JGI IMG/M metagenome (GOLD analysis project Ga0208413, IMG submission 184761) | Saline lake microbial communities from Ace Lake, Antarctica - Antarctic Ace Lake Metagenome 02UKD (SPAdes) (version 2) | ecosystem: Environmental > Aquatic > Non-marine Saline and...
AAGTTCATCACCGATCGTAAACCGGCCCTCAATCCACATGCCGACATAGTTACCCACGGCAAATCCACCCGCGTAGGCCAACGCCAAATACCATTGATCGAGATTCGTCAAAACCTGCCCGGCCGCGACTAACCAAATAATGACTTCAAAAAATCCGATGGTTGCAGCCAAGACTTTGTAACCCCGGAAAACCACAATCGTGCGAAAGGTGCCCAGTGAAACATCAGCGACTCGCGCGAAAAAGATCAGCGGCGCTAACAAATACGGGGATTCAATTAGAAGGTCAGTCATGACGACTCCTTGGTTAACTACCCCTAATTTCTAACGGTCGATCGGAGAAGCCCCGAGGGGGGCCGATCGCTCGCGGTAAACAGGGGCGCACGAGGATTTCTGCTCCTCGTTGTGGACAAGATATCGTGGAGGTAACGAATAAGCTACGGAAACCTTAACCCCATCAGTTGGCCGTGGCACCGCAGCAGATTGAGGCAAGGCGCTTACCTACTAGCAGCGTGAAACTTTCGAGCCGCTCTCAAAACGAAATGACCCGAACACTACGAATGTTCGGGTCATGCAAAAAAACGGCCTAAAGCAGTCGTTTACCGCTGAGCTTTTGGCGGTTGCGGACTCGAGTCTCGCAGGTAGCGCACGTAGTCCGACTCCGGACCGAGGAACAGCGTCGTCTTCGCCCCGATTGATCGGCTGTAACTTTCCAATGAGCGGAAGAACGAGAAGAACTCCGGATCGGCACCAAAAGCGTCGTTGTAAACCCGGGTTGCCTCAGCGTCGGCCTCACCGCGAATCAGCTCAGCTTTGCGTTGGGCCTCGGATGTAATCAATGCGAGTTGGCGTTCCGTAATACCGTCGATTTCGGCGGCACGACCTTCTCCTTCCGATCGGAATTGTTCGGCGATGCGTTGGCGCTCCGCGATCATCCGTTCGAAAACGCGCTGCTGCACGGCTTCGACATAGTCGATTCGTTTGATCCGGATATCGACCAGTTCGATCCCTAGGTCGGGCATCTGCAGGCTGGCTTTCGCTAAGATGGATTTCACCAGTTCTTGGCGACCACTGGCGACGCGCTGGAGGAGAATCTCTTCATCGCCGACGCTGACCGCCTGAGCGCGTTTGAGATCTTCATCGGAAATTTCCCAGTCTTTGGACCGAACAATTTCAACCAAGTCTGCTGCGGAGATATGATCCCGCACCACGGAATCCAGAATGTCGTTCAACCGCATCGTCGCGCCACGTTCATTCTGCACACTCTTCATGAATGTCAGCGGATCGACGATACGCCAGCGAGCCGTCGTATCGACCGAGATGAACTGTTCACCGCGGGTAGGGATTTGGTTGGGATCACCGTCCCACGAAAGCAGGCGCTTATCGAAACGCCGCACCTCTTGGATGAACGGCACTTTAAAATGGAGCCCCGGCTCAGTGATCGGACCGCCGACCGGCGCTCCGAGCTGCACGACGATCGCCTGCTCCGCTTGATCGATCGTGTAGGCAGATGAGGAGATAACGACCGCACCCACAAGGAGTGCCGCCACTAGGCTAAAAACGGTTATGCTTTGACGATTCATTTTCCACCTCCGATCGGCAACGCGTTGCCGGATTGACCAATATTAAGTAACGGGATCGGCGAGCTGACACCGTCTTCCATGATGTAAACCGGGCCTGCCTTTGGCAGCACCTGATCGATCATCTCTAAATACATGCGCTGCCGCGTGATCGTGGGAGCGTTCTGATATTCCGACAGGATCGCGGTAAATCGTCCGCCTTCGCCGCGAGCTCGGTTGACGCGTTCGGCGCGGTAGGCCTCGGCTCCAGCGATGGTTTGTAAGGCCTGACCCTCGGCGCGGGGGATGACTTGATTGCGCCGTTTTTCGGCTTCGTTGATCAGGCGCTCGCGCTCCTGCTCGGCTTGGTTGACCTCATTGAACGCCGGTTTGACGGTCTCCGGCGGGGTCACGTCTTGGAGTTCAATCGTGTTAATCTGCACCCCAATATTAAAACTGTTGAGGAGCTGCTGCAACTCGACGCGGGCTAAGGCCGCGACCTGCACGCGCTTCTCAGTCAATACATCACTACCTAGACTGTTGCCCACGATCCGCCGCATGACGGCTTCGGAATTGTCTCGGATCGTCTGCAACGGATTGCGTGCTTCGTGGAGGAATTTGGACGCGTCCGCGATTTGGAACTGCACGACCCACTCGACGTCAATCACCTTGAGATCACCGGTCAACATGAGCGATTCGCCGCGGTGTTCGCGGTTCTTCACGTATTGCGTGCGACCTCCCGTGTTGATGGATCGAAAACCGAACTCCTCTTTGAGGACTCGGGCAGTGGGCACGAGTTGCACGCGATCAATGCCGAACGGGATTTTGAAGTGGAAGCCCGGAGGGTTGATGTCGATGACCCGACCGAAGCGTTTTACGACCGCTTCCTCTTCGGGTTGCACGGTGTAAAAGCTGGAGAAGCCACCGAACCCGACGAGCACGACGATCGGAATAATGAGCAGAGATTTCGCCTGTTGCAGCACCACATCGAGTGGCGGAAGGCCGTTGCCCCCAGCGGGGTTATAAGAGGATTTTGCCATAAGTCGGAAAAGGTAATCAATAATTGGGGAGCATCCCCATACCTTCAACCGTCTCTTCGTTTGCCTGTCACGCAAGGACAACCCGCCTTTTCCTCCGGTTGCTGGAAAATTCGTCCTAATGTGTAACGGTCAAATCCGCCCTCAATCACTGGGCGAACCGGGATGAGCGTAACCGGGATGGTGGGATGAGAGAATTATCTTAGTCGCTGCCCCACTGGGTCCTAAGTGGAGTCGGACCGGTGAGCCGATCTTCTCTGACTCAAAGATAGACCCGGGAAATTCAAGTGGCCCCAGCTGGCTGATTCGGTGAAAGCCCAAGCGCGGCAATCTCACATTTATCCCCGGTTCAGATCTCGAAAGATGATGTAATCTATTCTTATTTCGAAAGCTGGTAACGAAATTCTCGGGGTGTAACGTTCCAACAGTGACAAGAACGTCCATTAAAGTGCGAGTGATTCTGGCGTCCCGATTCAACGGCCGCTTCCGCGATGGAGTGGCGACCCGTCGTTGAATACCTTTTACCGTATTCGAACCGAAATTGCGGCCCAAAGATCGTAAAGCACTGGCCGGTCGCATGAGTGATTTCAAACTCGGGATGGCCGTGCAATCGATCCCCCACTCCCTCCAGATGCTGTTGAGGTGCCTCCGTCGGTTTGCCCTGATGGTCCCGTAATTTATCCCATAAAAGCAAACGGCTAAATTCTTTCTCCCAAACTTGTAACTGCTCAGTAGCCGGCCGGGGGGATCGCGGAGGAAAGCTCACTGATCATTCAATCGTAATAATACCTCTCCTTGAAATCACTGAGAGTGAGCCGAGTGCATTTGCTGAGGGGGATGATAGCATTTGCGCCAAAAATCGTTGCAGGCATAATTCCCCCCCCGAGGCATTCCCCCCGATTCCACCCCACCCCCGGCTTCATGAAATCACTGCTTAGGCTCTTACTCCTTTCCTCTTTGCTCCTTGGATCAACTACGAACGTCCGGTCACAGGCGGTCGAAAACATCCCAAAACCGGAAGACTATTGGGCCATTGAAAATGCGGCGGAGCGGGCAAAACAACCCCTCTACAAAACGATTCCGGCGGCTGAGCCCCACGAACTGACACCGTCTAATGGACTGCCGCCCCGATCCGACTATCGCGATTGGTATCGCTCGCATGGCGATCACTCCGGCAGTCGCTATTCCGGACTGACCCAGATCAATCGTTCAAACGTTCAGCACCTGAAGCGGGCCTGGATTTACCGGAGTCAGGACATGCCCGAAAAATCCGCGGCAATTCAAACTAACCCCATCATCGTCGACGGCATCATGTATACCCCCCACGGTCGGTCATGACGTGGTGGCAGTCGATGGAGCGACGGGCGAGGAAATCTGGCGTTTCGATCCCGGGAGCCCGACTTCGCAGCGAGGCATTTTCTACTGGGCCAACCCGCCCAACGGTAAGGGCGATCGGATCGTTTTTACCAGTGGCCATGAATTGATGGCTCTCCTCGCGAGCTCAGGGAAACTGGATCCAAGTTTCGGCGCAGGCGGCGTTATTTCGATCGCGGATTCCTGTAAGGTGCCGGTGGTCGTCTTTGATAACACCGTGGTGATTGCCGGAGCTCAGCGTCACGTCTATGGCTACGACGCGACCTCCGGAAAACAGCTCTGGGTCTTTCACACCGTGCCCGAGGCCGGCGAATTCGGATCGGACACTTGGTTGAATCCCGAACCGGGAGCCAGTGCCAACGCCTGGTCAGGGATCTCGCTCGATGAAGAACGAGGCATTGCCTACGTCCCCACCGCCTCGCCGAAACCGAATTTCATGGGCAATTTAAATTACGGGAGAAATTTGTTCGCCAATTGCATCATCGCCATCGACGTGCGAACCGGAGAACGCCTCTGGCATTTCCAGGAATTACGCCACGATATCTGGGACAAGGATGTATCAGCTCCTCCCGTGCTGACGACCATTACGCGGGCCGGGAAACGCATCGATGTGGTGGCGCAGGTGACGAAATCCGGCAACACCCTACTGCTAGATCGCGTAGCCGGAAAACCGATATTCCCCTTCCGGCTCCGACGAGCACCGACCTCCACGATTCCTAGGATGAGAACCTGGCCCTACCAACCCGACGTTGAGCTGCCGGAGCCTTTTGGAACCCAAGCCTACACCTTGGACGACGTGACGGATATTTCACCCGAAAGCCGTCAATACATCCTCGATATGTTTGAGAAAGACTGAGCCACGATGGGGTGGATGCTCCCCACCGCTTTGAATCGTCCAAATTTCATTCCCAACATAAATGGAGGTGCTGAATGGACCGGAGCCTGCACCGATCCCAATACCGGTATGCTCTACCTGAACTCCAATGAGTATTCCTGGTCTATTACGCTGACCCAGCGGAAAGAGGATTTCATCGACGAAACCAAGCTGGAACCGACCCCCGGGCGTAAAGTATACCAAGCTTCTTGTATCATCTGTCATGGCCCCAACCGAGAAGGCACGGGCGAGTTTCCGGCCCTGCTTAATCTAAATCGCCGCATGGAGGACGAGCAAATCACCGGGTTATTGAAGACCGGTCGAAATAGCATGCCGCCGTCCCCGCAAATCCAGGGACAGGAGCTGAGTGATCTGCTCGACTACCTCATGGAGCGCGATCGACCCGATTCGGTGCAGACGAGTGCGGAACAGCCCGCACGTCCCTACTATAAGTTCCATGGCTTCAAACGGCTGCTCGATCAGGACGGCCACCATGGGAACAAACCACCCTGGGGGTTGCTTAACGCGATCGATTTGAACACCGGAAAAATTAAGTGGCAGGTCCCGTTGGGCGAACACGAGGATTTAACGGAAAAAGGCATCCCCATCACCGGCACGAAGAATTTTGGCGGCGCCTCTGTTACCGCTGGCGGACTCATTTTCTGCGCGGGCACATCTGATCAAAAGATACGGGCCTTTGATGTCGATAACGGCCAGGTTCTCTGGGAATACAAACTGCCCTTCGTGGGATCCGCTCCGCCCAGCATTTACGAAGCGAATGGCCAACAGTATATCGTGATTCCCTCTACCGGTGGGCGGTTTTTTCCGGATATGGAAAGGGGTGATGCCTACGTCGCTTTTGAACTAGGGAAAGAACCCGAATAACCACCCGTGTGGTGAGGTGGTCCCGGTTGGTTGGACAGGGGGAACGTGAAAGTTAGTTATGCAGTCGGGTTTGGGATTGGGAGGATAAAATGATTTATAGGGAGGGGTGCAGGGGAGGGAGCAAAGCTCCCGCCCCGCCCGGTATGGCCGCCGTTAGGCGGCCTGCTGGGGTTCGATGGTGGAGTGGTAGATTTCCGCAGGCGTTTGGCCGTCGTGGGCACTGTGAGGGCGATGATCGTTGTAGAAGCGGAAGTAGGCGCGAAGACCGCGTTCGGCCTCCACCAAGTCGGCGTAGGCCTTGAGGTAAACCTCCTCGTATTTGACCGAGCGCCAGAGTCGCTCGACGAAAACATTGTCCAGGCATCGCCCTTTGCCATCCATCGAGATTCGCACGCCGTGCGCCTTTAAGACCCCCGTGAACTCTGCGCTGGTGAACTGGCAGCCTTGGTCGGTGTTGAAGATCTCCGGCACGCCGTGCTGGGCGAGTGCGCGTTTGAGCACCCGCACGCAAAACGCCGCATCTAGCGTGTTGGACAACTCCCAGCAAAGCACGCACCGACTGTGCCAGTCGATCACCGCGCATAAGTAGGCGAAGCCGCCTCGCACCGGAATATACGTGATGTCGGTCGCCCAGACTTGGTTGGGGCGATCCACCACCACACCACGCAGCAAATAGGGATAGATCGCGTGGGCCGCGTTCGCCCGCGACAGGTTCGGTTTGCGATAGATCGCCTCCAGACCCATTAGGCGCATCAAGCGGCCCACCCGCTTACGTCCCACCTCGTAGCCGAGACGGTGCAACGCTCGCATCATCTGCCGCGAACCGTAGAAGGGGTGTTGCATGTAAAGTTCGTCGATCTGCTTCATTAGCTTGAGGGTTTTGTCGGGCACCGGCTTGGGCTGATGGTAGCGCGTGGAGCGCGCCAGCACCAGCAACTGGCACTGCCGGCTCACGCTTAACCAGGGATGATCCGGATCTATCATCGCGCGTTTCTCAGCCGTGGAGCTGCGCAGATTTTTTTTTAAGCCACTCGAGTTCCATCTCCAGTCGGCCAATCTTCTGATAAAGCTGCGCTTCCTTCGCGGCCGCTTCGGCCACGCTCGCCGGGGCCTTCGTCGAGAAGACTTCGGGGAGTCGCTCCAGCACTTCCTTTTTCCACTGGCTTACCTGCACTGGATGCACCTCGTGCCTTGCGGCTATTGCGTGCACCGGCTCCACTCCTTTGAGCGCTTCTAGCCCTACTTGGGCCTTGAACTCAGCACTGAACTTGCGTCGGTTTTTCTTGGACATATTTTTGATCGTTTTTCGGGTTTGGATTTAACGATCCCTCCTGTCCAGTTTTCCGGGACCACCTCAATCATACCATTCACTCCGTTCCTCGGCGTGGTAAAAAATCCTGCCTCCCTACCTTCTCAATCCTTTCCCCTCCCGAACGCCGATCCTACCCCATGGGCACATTCCTCTCCTTTCTCTTTTTCACGACTCTCGTCGCCGTCATCACCTACTGGCGCACCCACCACGAAGACCTTAAAAGCTCCAATGGTTACTTCCTCGGCGGCAACAGCCTGAATGGCTGGGTCATCGCGGGCTCCCTACTTCTCACCAACCTGAGCGCCGCCAACATCACCGGTATGACCGCTCAGGTCTACGGCGGCAACCTCGCCCCCATCGCTTGGACGGTCACCGTGATCCCACCGTTATTGTTTTTCGCTGGGGTGCTATTGCCGACTTTTCTCAAACGCGGTTTCGCCACGGTCCCGGAATTTTTAGAACAACGTTACGGCTCGAGCACCCGCCGACTCGTCACCTGCCTATTCCTCTTTTGCTACATCTTCGGCGGCATGCCCGTTGCCCTCTACGGCGGCGCCATCGCGATCATGCATCTGTTCGATGTGCCGACCCTCCTTGGCCTGGAGGAAACAAAATGCGTTTGGATCCTCGTCGGATTACTGGGCGTGATCGGCGGCACCTACGCGCTCTTCGGTGGCCTCAAAGGCGTGGCCGTATCCGACACCCTTAACGGCGCCGGCCTCCTCATCGGTGGCGTGCTTGTCTTTATCTTCGGCGTCATCGCCGTCGGCGAAGGCAGCTTCTTCTCTGGTGCCAAAACCATCTTCACCACCGAAACCCACAAACTCGATGCCATCGGCTCGACCACCGACCTGGTTCCCTTCGCCGTGATCTTCACCGGCATGATCATGCACAACGCGTTCTACTGGTGCACCAATCAGTTTATCGTCCAACGCTGCTTCGGCGCCCGCAATTTGGCCGAAGGTCAAAAAGGCGTCATCATCGCCGGTTACTTCAAAATTATTAACGTCTTCTACATCGCGATCCCCGGTGTGATTGCCTACCACCTCTACGGCGCGAATGGATTTGCGAACAACGATTGGGTCTACCCCACCCTCGTCCGCGACATCATGCCAGGCCTGTTCGTTGGCTTCTTTGCCGCCGTAATATTCGGTGCCGTGCTGAGCACCTACAATAGCGTCCTCAACAGCTCCGTCACCCTGTTGGCGATCGATATCTACAAACCGCTCTGGGGCCGGCATCTCACCGACGATATCATCATCAAACGCAGTAAGTGGGTCGGCTGTGCCCTCGTCATCGTCACCATGTTCATTGCCCCCATGATCATGAAATTCACCGGCGGTATATTCCTCTACATGGTCAAGGCCGAGGTGATTTTTGGAGCCCCCATATTCCTCACCCTCATGGTCGGTTATTTCTCCAAATCCGTTTCCACCAAAGCCGCCAACATCTCGCTCATCTCATTTCTGGTCATTCTGTCGTTCTCTCAATTCACCCCCTTCGTGGAGCTACATTTCCTGCACGTGTTAGCCATTCTATTTGTGGGGCACCTTGCCCTCATGTTTGCCCTCACTCGCGTCTTCCCCCTCGACCGCAGCATCGAACCCACCACTCCGGACTCGTCCATCGACATGACACCATGGCCTCACTTCAAACTGGTCGGCGGGCTCTCCGTGGTGCTCATGGTCGTGACTTACATTATCTTCTCGCCCTGGGGCTTGGTTAAAGACGTTGCCGAAAAGAACATCAACTACGTCGCCCTGATTCTCGGCCTCACCGTCGCGATCCTTGGCTACATTATCCCCATCCGAATCTACCGCCGCAGCCAGGCCCCCAAGTAGCACGTTCATACTCCCTGTGATCTCCGGTAGGGGCTGAGCTAAAGACTCGAGTCCCCCTGCCGCTCGGCCCCCCCCCCTCAATGCGGCAGTCTTTCCAAGCCACTCCCGCGCATCGCAGGCGACTGGTGGCTCCGAAAGAGGCGTTGCACTAATCCTCAGAATTTTGGGTAAAGGCTGACCAGTGGCGTTCGATTTCCTGCACGGTCGCTCGCCCGTCAAAAACCAAGATCCGATAGTGAAGTTTGATTTCTTCGTTCGGCGCGATTTCCCAATCAAACTCCTGCGTCGGCGCATAGTTAAAAAACACCTTTCCCTCGGGCCAAATCCTCATCCGTTGCGGCGCATCGTGGTTACTCGGGTGCCCCATGATCACCACGGACGCTTCACCGTATTCTGTAGGACCATACATCATACACCACCGCCCCCGGGTCGCATGGCCTTCCTTACGGTCTAACCCCTCCGAAGTAAGATAGTCACTCGTCTCCTCGCCCCAACTTTCTGGTGCCCGAAAAGCAAGACCTCCCCCATAACGATAAGCGGGCAGTTTGAGCGTAGCGTCGGTCACGTTGCGCTGTTCGATTATATAATCGATGACGTTCGCGCCCGATTCCAAAGTCGCGCTCACCGAGAGCTTTTCCGCCAACACGACCTCATCGTTCGTTTCTGTATCACCCCCAAGTTTAAACTGCTCCTGTCGGACCCTGAAGCCCACGGATTCGCCAGATTCATTCAAATCAAGAGCTCCCGCGTAGCGCACTGAACCTTCGCGTGCTTTCATATTCCAGAAATCCAGCTTCTCTCCCCGGAACTCGGTGCTCACCCAAGCATGCCAAACCCCCATATGATGAATATGATCTGGCGCATGAATCCCGGTCACCACGGCCCCTCGTGGTGAGTGCAGCGGATGAATGAACCCACTTCGACGGTAGGCATCATCCTCCCCCGCTGGCGCGGGCACTTCGGCCTTGTGGTAAGTCAGCACTGGAATGTCTCCGCGGCTAATTTGAATCGCCGCCGAAGACTCTGCTAAACGCATCGCATCGGTGGACCCCGAGAGCGCACTAAGACCACCGGCGATGCCCAAGCCAAAGAAACAAAGAGGAGAAATTTTCATAAGGGTAGATGTCACTATCGAGAGGCCTAACCAAACCCCTGTCGACGCAGGCTGCGCAAGGTCGTTATGTCCCCCCAGTCGGTTACATCGGGTAATGACTTCGGCACCGCAGGCTTTTTCGACTTCAGCCCTCTGCGGTAACAATTCAATTGCGACTGCACAAAAGCCTGGCTGCCCAACGCAACCCCGTCGCTAAAGTAACGAATCCGACACCGTAACACGGCAGCCAAAGGCAGTTTCCCTCCCATCCGCACCACCTCGACCAATTGTTCCCGAGTGAGACTTTCCTTCTGTCGTTTCACCTTAGATCCCGCGCCAAAAAGTGTTTCGCGGTAACCGCTTTGCGCCCAAACCCATCCCCCGCTTTTACCTCCCTCGATCAGCCCCATAATTCCCCGCTGGGCGACGTCATTGCCTGCGACGGCCTCCGCATACCCACAAAAGCGATAATCTTTAGGGTCTTCAACGACCCCGGCCCGCACCGCATTCAAATCGATGTAAGCCGCCATAGTTTTCATCACGCCTGATTTTGGTTCGACCAAAACGCTCTTAAATCTCTCGGCCCAAAGGGTGCCAAAGCGGTCATGACTCCGATTGAACCACTTAGTAAACCGTTGCTTAAGCAGTTTCATAAACATGGAAACATCTCCCATGAGCGCACACTGTTGAGCCCGCCAAACCTCCGCATCATCGCCCCCCGCAACCAGCTTCGCCCGAAGAACCTCAATTCGTGCCGTCTGAAACCGAGTCGGTTTTGGGTAAAGTCTTTCATACCGACGCAGCAACTCCTCGTCACCGACTGGCTCCCATTGAGGCACTCGCAACAGCACATGGAAATGGTTATCCATGATCGCATAAGTCACGACCTCAACCCCGCAGTAATCAGCAATGGTCCAAATTTGTTTCCGCAGAACCTCCTTGGCCAAGTCATCGAAAAGCCGCTCTCCATTCACTGTCCGGCTCATACAGTGATAAGCCGCCGCTGCCTCCCCCGCATCCACCTTAATCCGAGCCCGTCTCATTCCCCCAACCCAATCCAAGTTAAAATTCATTGTCTACAATAATAGTGTCTGTCCCTAATTAAATTGTCATGAAACCTAAACAAAAACTCGGCGTCTCAAATCTTTCCCATGGTGCCCCTATCGCTCTATTTCCGTCGATTCCGTCAGCTCCATGTGCCCACGGCTATCTTGATAATGCTGTTCCAGCGCTCGCCTATTCTGCGCTTAGCCTCCTCGGCGGAATTTGTGCTAGCCCCATCGGCTAACACCATTTTGCGCGGACTCTTCGCGACGGCGGCATCGCTTGCCGCCATCGACACCGTGAGCGGCGCGACCACCATCAGCCCAGCACCCGGCTCCAACGAGAACCCCGCTTCCGCCAAAGTTGGCGAACCTTTCACTGGCGTGTTTGCGGTCGTGGGCGCTCCTAAACCACCTCGATCCTACAAGATTAGCGGAGACATTCCGCCCGGAATCACTATCACAGGAATGGTGGGCAACGTCGTTAACTCAGGCACCGTAATACTCTCCGGTACGCCAACCCTCGCAGGCAATTTTCGCATCGCAGCTCAAGCCTGGAATGAGCCCAACCTCCAGGGCGACGGTAGCACGAACTTCTTTATCTACACGATAGCCGTCGCACCCAACGAAACCTCCCGATTCCCCCCCGAAATCACCAGCCCGCCCCAATCCGCCGCCGTCACCAGCGGATCTGCATTCACGATGTCCGTGACCGTAAACGCCGACCCTACGCCGACGTTCCAATGGCAAAAAAACGACACCCCCGTTTCAGGTGCCACCTCCTCCACGCTAGAGTTTAGCGCCATCACCTTTAACGACGCCGGCAACTATCGCGTGATCGTCACCAACTCCCTCGGCAGCACCACCAGTTCCATCGCCAGCCTTTTCGTGAACGCCGGCACCGACCTCACTATCACCACCCACCCCCAGTCCGCCAACATTGCGCCGGGCTCCACCGCAACCTTCTCGGTCAACGCCAACGGCAACAGCGCCCTGTCCGCGCAATGGTATCGTCACCGCCAAGGCGAATCCTCCCCCCAACCTATCGCCGTCGCGACCGGCCTTTCCCTCAGCATCCCCAATTCGCGAGCCACCGACATGGGATTCTATTTCGCGCGCCTCACTGACGGCGCCACTGAACTCGACTCCGACGCCGTCATCCTGACGCTCACCAACGGCACTAGCCGCCTCGTCAACCTCTCAACGCGCGGTCGTATCGACCCAGGCGGAACCCTCACTCCCGGCTTTGTCCTCCGCGGCGACGGCAACAAATCACTCATCGTTCGCAGTGTCGGCCCCCGCCTACTCGACTTCGGCCTGACCACCGCCCTCCCCGATCCCACCATGGATCTCATTCCGCTCAATGGAGCCGCTCCCTTCCTCACCAACGACAACTGGAGCGACTCCTCCAACGCGTCCGATCTCGCCACCGCCAGCGCCACTCTCGGCGCATTTTCTCTCGCCGACGGCTCCCTCGACGCCGCCGTCCTGACCTCCATTCCCCTTCCTAACCGTTCCGGAAATCGGGGCTACACCGTGCGCATCAGCTCGACCAATGAAGCCACCGGCGGCATCGCCATCGCCGAAGTCTATGACCCGGAGCTTCCCGGCACTGGCGCCGACCTCATCAACGTCTCCGCCCGCGGCATCTCCGGTCTCGGCGCCGACGCCCTCATTCCCGGCTTTGTCATCGATGGCGATGGCGCCAAGACCATGCTCATCCACGTCGTCGGCCCCACTCTCTCCGAATTTGGGGTCACTGGCGCCATGGTTGACCCTCAACTCGAAATCGTGCCCATCAACCAATCCTTCACCATCGCTCGCAACGATGACTGGGCCGGGACCGCCACCCTCGAAAATGCGTTCTCGACCTCCGGCGCATTCGCTTTCCCCAATTCCAAAGACGCCGCCGTCCTCGTGCGCCTCCCCCCGGGCGGCTACACCGTCCGCGTCACCGGAGCCGATAATACCACCGGTGTCGTGCTCGTCGAAGCCTACGATCTCGACTAATAGTCCCCATGCTCAGCTCGTCGCATAACGCTGCAAGAGCTCCAGCGACACCACCTCCAAGGTCCGCTCATGCGTCGACGCCAAAATCACCGGCGACTCGACTCCATTCTGCAACGCCTCCAGCCAGCGTCCCGCGCACAAACACCAGCGATCACCCGCCTTCAATCCCGGAAAATCATACTGTGGCATTGGTGTGACCAAATCATTCCCCGCCGCCAGATTGGCCGCCAAAAATTCTTCCGTCACTTCTACACACACCGTGTGGCACCCATGATCCTCGACGCACGTATCACACTTCCCATTACGAAAAAAGCCCGTCATCGGGTCATTGGAACACGGCTTGAGTGGCCCACCTAAAACACTGCGAGAAGTCAACGGAGTCATAAATCGGAGCCTACCTCACAATAATGCCAACCGCCAACTCCCATCCGCATCCCCTTCTGCGCCTTTCCCGCTTAGCCAACATTAACCACCACCCCGCTTGAGCCTCCCCGTCTCTTGACTTCCGTCGTTGCACCATAAGACGTGTTTTGACCCTCGCTCTGGTAATGACTCTCGCCGCGTCCTGCCTTTCCACCGGCATCGTCACCACCAACGGCCGTCTCCGCACCGACGGCAACCGCATCGTCGGCGAGCATGGTGAGTCCGTCGCCGTCGCCGGCCTCAGTCACTTCTGGAGCCAACGGGCCGGGGACTCTAGCCCCGCAAGACCCTCGACCGGTTCGCATCCGACTGGCATGCCACACTCGACCACCCTCGCCCGCGCCGCCCTCGGCGTCCACGCCGGCAAACTCCGCTACCAACAACAACCCGCCCGCAAAACCGCCAAAATCAACTCCCGCCTCGTCGTGTGCACCGTGGGCAACGCACCTCACCCCCTCATCACCGCGCTAACCGAACTCCCCCTCGAACGCGGCAAACTCATCGTTGAGCCGACCGGCCGCGTCCCCGACATCGCTGGCCTGTGGGCGACGGGCGACGGGTGCGCCTTTCCCAAAGCCAACGGCGGCAACTGCCCCGAGACCGCCCAATTCGCCATGCGTCAGGGCGCATTGGTGGGGGCCAACATCGCCGCCCATTTCGCCGCGCGAGCGCTCAAGCCCTTTCGCTTCACCGGCCTCGGCGAACTCGCCACTATCGGTCACCGCCGGGCCGTCGCCCAAGTGTTTGGTCTCCGCTTCTCCGGCATTATCGCGTGGTTTATGTGGCGCTCAATCTACCTGGCCAAACTCCCTGGACTGGATCGCAAACTGCGGGTCATGGCGGAGTGGACGTTTGAGCTGTTTTTCCCCCGCGACATCAATCTGCTCACCCCCAACGCCACGTCCGCGCTCGACTCGATGCACCTCGAACCCGGCGACTCCCTCTTCCGCGCCGGCGAACCCGCGCAATCCCTCTACGCGGTCAAAACCGGTCAAATCGATATCACCGACGGCAACGGGGTGCTCGTCAAATCCGCCGGTCCCGGTGAACACTTCGGCGAGCGCGCTTTACTCGGCGACGGCATGTGGCGATTCGACGCCACCGCCCGCGTCCCCAGCAAACTCGTGGCCATCGATGGCGAAACCTTCCAGATCATCGCGCAAAGCATCGGATCACTCGACGCCCTCTTCCGCAATTCCGCGCAGCAATACCAATTGCCCGAAGAGATCCAAAAAACCGTGGCCACTATGCCCGAGGCCACCCGCAGTGCTTGCGTCTGCGATGTCATGACCACCGCCATCACGGTCCTCGCCGCCAGCGCCAGCGTGCAGGACGCCGTCATCACGTTTCAGGCCGAGCCGCACAGCACGTATCCGGTAATCGATGACGGCGAAGTCATCGGCCTGCTGCATCGATCCGTGGCCTACGAATGGCTTAAAAACCACGGCCTCAATTGTGAGGACCCCATCAGCGCGCTCCCCCTCGCCGTGCCCCTGTGCGTCAACGCCACCACCCCCGTGCCTGAACTCGTGCAAACCCTGATGCGCAGCGGCGTCAGCAAAGCCGTCGTCGTCGACGAACAAAATCACCTCCAAGGCATGGTCACCCTTTTCGACCTCCTCAAACGAACCCAGTCCGGATAAGCTCCGCATCCCTGCGGTTAATCCAAGGCGAGATTTGCGCAACTGAACCCACCTCGTTACCCTCATCGCCATGTTCAAGTCACACTGGCTTCCCCTCATCATCTTCCTCCTCGCCGCCTTCACTGCGGCCGCGATTGGCGGCGGATCCACCGCTGCCAGCGTCCGCGAGTGGTATCCCGACCTGACCAAACCCTCGTGGAATCCCCCCAGTTGGGTCTTCGGTCCAGCGTGGACGTTACTCTACACCCTCATGAGTATCGCCACGTGGCGCATCTGGCTTCGCCGCGCGGAAATCCCTGGCGCCACCACCACCCTGCGACTTCACGGCCTCCAACTCATCCTCAACGCCCTCTGGTCGATCCTCTTCTTCGGCATCCGGCGCCCGGATCTCGCGCTGATCGAAATCGTCATCCTCTGGCTCCTCCTCGCCACGTTACAATTCCGCCTCTACCGCCAAGACCGCCTCGCCGCCCTCCTCTGGGCTCCCTACCTTGCTTGGGTCACTTTCGCGGCTTCCCTCAACGCCGCCATCTGGTGGCTAAACTAGCCAGCACACTCGCCCCCCTCTCTTCACATAAGCCAACCACGGCTTCGGCCGCGGCGATTCATCGACCTCAACTCCCCTAAGATTCCGCCCGGTCCCCCATGGGCCGCCTCAAGGTGGATAGCCCAACCCAGCGCCTCCCCACCGCTTTTCAATAATCACCCAAATCGGCGGTCTCCCTGCCCAATTTGCACCGCGGTCAGATCACATCTCCCAGCGCTTGGCGAACGGAACAGCCCGTAGTCCCTCCGTTCCCAGTGGCAACGTGCTATCCCCATTGTAGAAGACGATGCCACCTCGAAAATCCAACCCGGCCTGCGCCGCCAAGCGGTGCAACCCTCTACTGACCGACGAATTGACGGTTGCCGCCGCTTTCACTTTCACCCCCCAGACTCTGCTACCGCGGGTGATCACACCCTCGACCGCTATCTGATCCTTATCACGGTAGTGATGGAAACGCAGGTCCAGGTCTATCCATCCCGCCTGCGCTGGCAGCTCTTGGCGGACCTAAAACTCCAGCAAGTGCCCCAAACGTTCACGCCTCCTATTCCAGTCCCTCTCCCCTCCCCGCGCAAATCCCCAAGAGTGCCCGCCAGACCGCTGTCACGCACCTGCACCGTGGGCGTTTTGATCAATCGGTTGGCCGCATTGCGACTCCACGCCGGTAGCCGACGAATCAAAAACAGCTTCTCCGGCATCACCATATATCGCTCCACCGTGGCCCGATCCCATTGGAGCGCGCTGGCCACTGCCGAGAGGTGGAGGAGTTCTGCCGTGCGATGAGCGAGAAATCCCCCCAACCGCCCGACGTCGCGCCCATCGTTCACCTGACTCACATCCTGCACATCACACTCAAGGATTGAGGCGGGCCGCCGTCAGGTCGTTGTCTTCATCGAGACTGTAATACGCCCGCTCGGAAACCTGATGCTCCGCCAAAGTCGACTTGCCGCACTGGCGCGGACACCAACAGGCACACCACCGGAGTCTCGGCCATGGCGTCCGGCAAGGCGGGCTGCTGCAATCGGGGAATCAGCCTCGTCCAATTGCGGTATGCCAATGCGTCCAATTGCGGTATAGAGTCCGGCTGATTGCCGCACCGCCTCCGTCCAATTGTATCATCGAACTAATACGGTGACCTCAAGTTTCTGTAAAGTTAACGACTAACTGCCTCACCCCGTCGATCCCACCAGCATCAAGCTAGTGAGCCCTGCGGGATTGGTGTCGCCATCCGCTCCATCGCTGCGCGACTCGCGTGTGACGCCCCTTCTCCGCTTAGCTCCGTCGAACCCTAGGCTTCTCATCCCTCCGTGCTGAGCGACGCATAAAATTTCACCCAGTTTGCGCATAAAGTGTCCGTGAAATCCGGCGAATTTACCAGCCTTGCCGAAAAAATGACGCGTAAAGTGTCCTCAGAAAACGAGGTGACGCATAAAGTGTCCCTAGAATTGGTCTATTCGATCCTTGAATCTGATCGAAAGTGAGATCGCCCCGAGAGAATTACCCACTTAAATAACTGTAAATCAGTATTTTGAGAAAGAAATATCCTGCCTGAAGTAATTTCGCGCGAATCCGAAATCACCGAAAATTCAAAAAGATACATACCATACCCCCCCCGACCTCCTTGATCATCTCGGCCGAAAGGCGGACCTTTGGTCGCGAATGAGAAGCGATGCTCCCCGCAAGAACGGTGGTCGTTAAAGCCAACGACAATCTATCGACTCAAGCCTTTCGTGAGTTTTGACGATACGTTCGTCAGTCGCATCCGTCCCTACGCGAAGGGAAAACCAAAGAAAGTAGCCCGAACCGCAGTCATGAGGAAGCTCATCGTGCCGCTCAATCAATTGCTCAAAAACCCTAAACTTATCCTCGCATGAAAGACCGTTGCTGACCCCATGTCATCTTTGGATCTCCCTAACTTACTAATTCGCTATTTTATTTTTTAATTTAAAGAGTTTGCACAGTAGGGATAGAGGATGAAAAACGCCATTACCGCCACTTGGGAAGACCTCCTCGAATCGCTCGCCACCTTGGAAGACGAGGTTCGCGCCTCCGCCCATAAGAACGCCGATGCATCCTGTGCCTCGATCCAGACCCTCTCGCTCGCCCTCTCTGGGCTAGGCCGGGCTTGGCAGGAGGTTACCCGCCGCATACCCGACCCCGCGCCTGAGCTGCAACTGCCCAACGACGCCGACTCCCGCTTCACTCCTCAGCGCGCTTACACTCGCCCGCTGGCCCAAGCTCTTCTCGAACTCGGCGCCCCTCGCCTCAGTCCCGCCATTCAACGTGTCGGCGAGCTGATGGCTTCCCAGCTCACCGCAGCCGATTACGAGCCCCTTCCTAAAACCCGGCAAATCCGCTGGGACACCACAACGTCCGCTTCGCACGCGACATGCTCCGCCAGCGCGGCTTATTGGTTCCGCCCGACGGCAGCCACCGCTGGAAGCTCACCTCCGCCGGCGAAAGATGGGCCCGTTCCACTGAGCCGCTGCCGGAGCTGGGTAATCGAGACCAGACCTACCTAGCCCTCGACGTCTCCTAAAATGGGCTACCACATCTGCACCACTCCCGGACCGCATTGGTTTACCGCTCGCTCCTTCATTCGCGCTTCCATTAACGAGTTGTTGTCCATCATCCAAGCACCTCCGGCCCCGAGCATCCGAGCGCTCATCCATCTGCAAAAAATCCGCATCGATCTCGCGCGCGGCCTCGTCTTTATGGCTGGTCAGTTGCCCAAATCCGGGAGCATCTACGATCTTCTTAGCCTCGCAGCCAAAGTCCTTGAGACCAGCCACCCAACTTGGTCTGGGCGCCTCGCGGCCCTTGCTCAGCCAAGCTTTGCTGTCTCCTACGGTGGCACTGGCCAATACGGGGTCCCGAACTACGAACTCGTGCGCGGAGCGGAGCGGGAGTCCGCTACCGCCGGCCTCGGGCCGCTCTTTCAGGTCGCATTCGCGGAACGGATCACCCACGGCAAACACCTTCAGGCGCTAGCCCTCGAAATGCTCTGCGAGATCTACCTCGCTGAGAGCGCCTACGACATCAATTACTACTCCTTCTGGGAAGCGAAAGAGATCACCGAGATATTGGAGCACTGCCTCAGACATGGGCTTTTCGCCGACGAGGCCTCCGCTCTCTCCGCCTGCGGCGGCGACCTCGACGAACTGCGCTATCTTCCGGCAGTCCGGCAACTCGGCAAGTCCCTCAATCGTGAATCATGGACCGAGAATCACGCCCAGGAATGGTGGCGCTTCAGCGAACTAGACAGCCTGTGGCACGGCTGCTCCGACTGATCGAAATGCTAACGCGCCACCAAATTACTGCCGAGATTGAGGCCATGCGAGCCAACGGCACCCTCCCCAGCCAAGCCCTCTTAAACTTGGCCATCCACAACGATTGGCTGTCGATCCATCTTCAAAACCTGATCGTAAACCGCGGGCCCGGTGCCAACGCGCCTCGGCCGCTTTCGCCTGTCGCCCAAGCACAAGCAGATTATCGAACAAATCGAGGCGGGGCCTATCGCGCGACATCCGACTAGGCTCCGAAGACTGAACTTCATCGATATGAACGGCAGTCCGACGGGGTCAGGCAGGAATGGCGCTTAGTTAGGTGAAGGGATCGGTTCGGATAAATATCGCAATAAATAAGGCCCAGGAGCTGTCAGGCGAGGGCCTCAATTTCTTCATGGACCGGGCCGACTATGAGAAACTGAATTTGGCCGAGAAGCGCGTGGCCGTGGCGGCAATCCATGATGCCGTTTGGGCTTACCAACGCTGGCCAGAGGTGCTGGAGGCGTTGTTTCTCAAAGCTCGAACCTCATCGACTGCGGATAACACAACTTCACCAAAGGGCGCTGGATTCGGATCCATTGAAAATAATCGCAAGGTTGAGAAAGCGGCTATCGATTTTGTCACAGAGCGTCTCAGGCAAAAAGGCTACGACGTCGAGTCGCGGGAGAAGGAATGCATCGGATACGACCTCGATGCCACGCACCAGAAACAGAAAACCCTGCACGTTGAAGTGAAGGGCGTTTCCGGAGGCCAAGTTCATTTTCCGATCACGGCCAACGAAGTTCGCTCCGCTTAGCACGACCCCGCTTTTCGGCTTTACGTGGTCACTCAGGCCACAAGCTCTGCACCCAAGCTACATAGGTTCTCCGGCGTGAAGATGGCCTCGCGATTTGATCTCGCACCGCTCTCGTTCATGGCCTGCCTAAAAAAGGGCCGGTGACTCAGTTAATATAAAATCAGTTGACAAAAGTTGACGGGATGCACTTCAGGTAGTCCTCTTTACGTTATGGACCGACAGCTGAACCGCCCCCTCCTTGAGCAGACTTTGATCACCAAGGGGTTCACCCAGACTTCCGTCGCGGATGCACTGGGCCTCACCAAGGCCGCCGTCTCGAAATGGCTGACTGGGAAGTCGTTTCCCCGCCCACCGGAATTGCTCAAGCTCGGCAAATTGCTGGGACTGGGCTACGCTGATCTGGTAGCGACCGATACGGTAGCGGCCAACGAGCCGCTGATCGCGTTTCGCAAACGAGCCAATACGAAGACGACCCTCAACCACGTAAACCACGCCAAGGAGATGGGCCGTCTACTGGAGCCCGTCGTGAAACACTTGGCCTTCGATGCCTTCATTTCTCCCGGCCGACTGAAGAAACCGTCTTTGGACTATAACTACCTTCAATCCCTGGCGGCCGAGCTGCGCCGGGAACTGAAGCTCGATCCTGCCGGTCCAGTTAAATTCACCGACCTGATCGAAAAGTTTAACGAATTGCAGGCGGTGATTGTGCCCGTGCTTTGGGGGCAAAAAACGCGCCACGAAAACGCGCTTCACATTTACCTACCGGAATCGAAAACCACGTGGATTTATCTCAATCTCGATAGTCGAGTGCATGACTTCAAGTTCTGGATGGCGCATGAGCTCGGGCACGTGCTGGCAGTGAACCTGCTGGAATCGGGCGATACAGAACGATCCGAAGATTTCTCCGACGCCTTTGCCGGCGCGCTGCTTTTCCCGGAACCCGCCGCGAAGGAGGTCTACGAAAAGTATCTCCGCAGCCGGACAGCGAAAGGCCGTATCGCGGTGATTATGGCTGCGGCCGAGGCCCACATTATTTCACCCAACTCTGTTTACAAAGAGGTGGAGCACTACGCCAAGGCCCGCACGACGCTGCCATTTGAGACGCTGCCCCGGACCGCGTTCTTTGCGGCGCTGGCCGGTTTCAACAAACAACACCGGTCGGTCAGCGAAATCCTGTTTGATGGCGGAAAACCCTCCGCCGACCATTTTATGCGTATTAGCACGGAGGTGTTCAAAACCCCGATCTTTACTGCTCTCGGCAACTACTTGAAAGAAGTGCCGCAAAGTGATGCATTGCTGAGCCGCCTCTTCGACGTGCCATTGTCGGATGCGAAGGCGTTTCGCCAAGCACTCGTATAGAAATCGCGGCCATCCACCCACGCCATGCCGCAAACTAAAATACTGGTGGACTCATGCAGCTACTTCCGGCTCGCCCAGAACATCCATCCTCTGCTCTCGGTGGCATTCGGAGCGGCCGACTACACACTCTATGCGCATGCGGAGCTCAAAGCTGAGTTCTCTCGCACACCACGACTTCAAACCAAGTTCGAGTGGTTCATGGAAGCGGACTACATTGAAAATCGGGCCCGACCACTCCGCATAGGACGCAAAGAAAAGGGAGCGATCGAAACGACGTTCGACTTCATGTGGCCGGAGGTGAGAAATCGCGGGCCATCCCGGGTGGATACTTGGATTCTCGCGACGGCTTACGATGGTGACAGATGATGCGGATCTCCGCTCCGTCGCCCAAGACTACGAAGTGAATCTGCTGACCTCAATGGAGCTGATGCGATTGATGCTGAAGCACGGTCACATCGACATGGACAAGGTGCGGCAAGTGGCCGCGCAATGGATCTACGAACGTGAAACGCCCAATGCCAATTTCGCGAAAGACTTCCGGCGTCTTTTTGGCGAAGCGCCGTCCGCTGGATAGGGGCGCTCCAGAAGAGAAAGGTGGAGCTTCTCTTGTGGCTCAAAATCTGCCTAGGTTTATGGCGCGCAATGCCTTCCGCCTACTCCGAAGATCAACTCGTCGAGCAGCCCGCCATAGCTCTATTTGCGGAGCTGGGTTGGACGACAGTCTCGGCGTTGGAAGAAACGTATGGTCCGAGTGGCTCGCTTCAACGGGCGACGAAGAGCGAAGTGGTCTTGGTCACGAGGCTGCGGTCGATGTTGGAGAAATTAAACCCACAGCTACCCGCAGAGGCGATCTCGGCGGCAGTTGATAAGCTGACGCTCAACCGAGGCGCCATGCTGGCGGTTCACGCCAATCGCGAAGTGTATGAGCTCCTCAAAGAGGGCATCACGGTTTCGGTGCCGGATCGCGAACGAGGCGGGCAGAAGACGGAACGGTTGCGCGTGGTGGATTGGGAGACGCCAGCTAACAATGATTTCCTGCTGGTCAGTCAGTTCAGCATTACGGGTAAGCTCTACACCTGTCGTCCCGATTTGGTGGGATTCGTGAATGGGCTGCCCCTGGTTGTGATCGAATTCAAGAAACCGCGGTGCCATTATGCCATGAGTCGTGCCTGTTGTCGTGATTGGACTGGAGGGGACCGCGGCGTCCGGTTAGGTGCCGGTTATCAACACCCTACGCGTTGCTTCGAGGGGCCAGAGGCCGCTGACAGCCACTGACAGAGATGAAGCAACTCCTCTCTTTTCACCATGGTGCGTTTGACTAAAGATCCAATCCTTGAGGGCTGGGATGCCGCGAAGCCGGCAGCCTGACATCTTGGTGTCACATGGACTCGATCGACAACTGGGCTCTCGTCTTCGTTAACAGCTTCAGAACTCCGCGCTCGGTCAGGCGTTTTCCAGTTCGTCGGGGGATCCACTCCTGTGCGTCGACTGTTCCCTGAAACTTCCACGTCGGACTTTCGCTTCAAACTCGCACCCTGAAGGACGCGAGGGCGTCCGGTTGATCGTCACTCTGGCCAGCAGTTGCGGCACCCCTCCTTCGCAGAACCGGCTCCAGTAGTTAAACAGGCTTCGCCGGCTGACCCCGTGCATCGCGGCGATTTGGTCCGAGGACAGATCATTGCGAAGGAACTGCTCGACGACGCTCACCCGAGTTCGCTGCCAGGGTTCATGAGTATCAGCGTAAGCCTCTGAGATCGACGCCAGCTCGTTTTGAGTATCTTCGTCCAAGGCCGAACGAAAACCCCAATATTTGTGAAGTCTAAAACATTAGTTCCGACATTCTCATACTAATGTTCAGCAATGCCTTAAATGAGAATGAACCATAAAGTGTCCTCAGCAAAATGAAGCATTAAGTGTCCCAGTGACCATTTTATGCGTCACCCATCACCCTCCGGTTCCCCCCAGCGCAAAGCGCTGGTGGGCCCTGCGGGATTCGAACCCGCAACCAAGGGATTATGAGTCCCCTGCTCTAACCATTGAGCTAAAGGCCCAGCAACGAACAGACATCAATTGAGACTTTTGGGCGCCGCGTCCAGTTTGGAAATTGACGGTAAACCTGCCGACCGACCGCCTCCCCTACCCGAATTCAGCGCATTGATTCTATCTCGTTCACCCCCCGGAATTACGGGCCAGCACCTCGAGGGAAAAACCCCTCAACGCCAAGCCGAACGGGAAAAAGAGCCAATCAAATCCTGCGACCGTATATAAGTAGGTTCGCTCCGCAGTGGAATACGACTGCAAGGGCGCAAAGGGCGCGCCGGCTCGCACGGTCATTTCACCACCGCTTGCTCCGCTTGCCTCACCGCCTCACGCACGCGAGCCGTGACCGTCTTCTCATTCGAGAAGCCGGCCAAAGTCCAATTCGCCACGCAAAAGAATCCCGTCTCAAGGTTCACCACCATGCCCGCCCGATAGCTCCCCAATGCCCCATTATGGGCTAACCGCGTCGGCATCTTTTTATCACCGCTCACCCCAAATGTCTGCCCCCATCCGAGGCCATATTTGGCCTTGGGACTCTGCCGCTCCACCCACTCCGACCACAACTCCGAGGAGAAGTAGCGCTGCCCCTCGCTCATGCCTTGGGCCCACACCATCTGCGCAAATCGCGCCTGATCGCTGGCCGTCGAGTAAATACTGCCTCCGACGAGGGCGAAACGGTTGTCCGGCACGGTGAGATGCGGCGCTTGAGAATCCGCGACCCACCGCCCCCCCACCCGACGGGAACCCACGGCCACATTATCATCCTCCTCCGGGAAATAAGTGGTGCGACTCAGTTGTAGGGGCTCGCAGAGTCGTGACTGCAGCAATTCCTCCATCGTGCTTTCTGCCGCAATCTCTGCCACCCGACCCAACACACAATACCCGGCGCCGCTGTAAGCGTAGCCTTGTCCGGGTTGGGTCAAGAGCGGCTCCTTCGCAATGCCCTGCACGGCCTGGGCCAAACTCTGCGAGAAATCACGAATCAATCGCGATTGTTCACGCGTGAGTTTCTTCTTTTGACTATAAAAACCCGCACGGTGCGTCATGACCTCGCGCACCGTGGGTGACCGTTCCGCGGGTTCACCGTCTCTCAATTGGAGCGAATCATATTCCGGCAGCCATCGCGAAACGGGCTCGTCCAATTGCAGCCGCCCCTCCTCCACCAACTTCATGATGACGGCAGACGCCATCGGCTTGGAATCGGACCCTACCCCAAACATCGTGTCGGCATCCACTAACTCCAGCTGCCGGTGCGAACGCCAACCCACGTAATGCTCAAGTTGGACCCGCTCTGCTTGCCCCGCCACGACCTGCGCCCCGAACACCAATCCCTCGCGCACCAACTGATCAAATGTGGCACTTAAAGCGCTCGTCCACCGCTCCGGCTTGGCCGGATCAGCGCAAACAGTTGTCCCTGAAATTGACAGCACCAGTAGCGCAAGCACGCCCCACCCTCGTCCTTTCATTTTGTGACCGTGACCACCCGCGATCCCAAAGGCGCCGGAGGGGGGGTGATGCAACGGATCAATCTCCGGAGGGGTAATCCTTGGCATGACCAAGCCGAAGATCCGAAAATCGGACAACTAAGCAATGGTGGGATGAGCTCACAACACTCACCCGCGTCGACTCACTGCTTCATCGGCACTCCCACGCTCCTCTCCACCGAGGGTCGGGAAACCTATCCCCGAAAGGTCGAAGACAACTAAGTCATCCCGCATGAGGCCCCCCCCCTCGTAGGGATCTACCCGAGTCCGGCCATCTTAACCGACCAGCTTGTCCGCCAAAGCTCTAGCGCCCGCGAATGCAAACGACAGACCGATCAGCAATCGCCGCCGTCTCACCTATCCTCCCCTGAGTTAAGCCCAACTCGAGCGAAACTGCTCAACTGTTTACTTCCGCGTCTTCCGTGTATTCCGTGGGCCATTCATGACCCTCCGCGATCTTGCCCGACTTGCCGACCTATCGCCTTCTGCGATTTCATTGGCGTTGCGCGACAGTCCCCGCATCTCAGCCGCCACCAAGATCCGCGTCCGCGAGCTCGCCACCGAGCACGGCTACATCCCCGACGCCCGCATGGTCGATATGATGCGGCACCTGCGCAAACCCCGCACCGTGCGCGCTCACGCTTGCTTCGGGGTGATCTCGTTCTATCCCGAGAAACGCCCCTGGGAATCCGCGCCCCACCTTTCGCGTATCCACGATGGCATGACTCGTCGCGCCACCGAGCTCGGCTACCGCCTCGATCCCCTCTGGCTCCAAGCCCCCGGCCTCTCCATTCGTCGTTTTCGAGAGATTCTCAAAGCCCGTGGGATCGAGGGCATCCTCTGCTTCGGTAGCCCGAACGTCGCCCAAGACTTTCCCCGCGAGCTCGACGCTAACGCCATCGTCACCGTGGGCTTCAGTATTCGCACCAATCTCCACCGCGTCACGAGTCGCCCCTTCAATGACACCCTCAACGCCTTTAATCGCCTCCGCGATCTCGGCTACCAACGTCCCGGACTCGTGCTCAGCCCTCAAGAAGACGCGCGCACCTACCACTCTCACTCGGCCGCTTATCTGGGCTGGTGCGAAAACAACTTTGGCATGGAGCGCGCCCTGCCGATTCTCCGCCTCGATCAGGTCAAAGCTGAACCGTTCCTCCAATGGCGCCGCGCCCACGCCCCCGACTCGTTCGTATTCGTGCATTCCCCCACCGCGGTCGGCCAGCTCCGCACCGTTCTCGACCAAAACCAGATCCGCACGCCCCAAGACATCGGTATCGCCGTCCAAACTCATACCGTCGAGGGCTCAGGCTTCGCCGGCTTGCAACAGAATCTCCATCTGATGGGCGCATGGGCCGTCGAGTTACTGGCCGCCCGCATCGCCAATCGTGATTTTGGCATCCCCTCCACCCCTCGCGTCGAAATGGTAGAAAGCGAGTGGATCGACGGTCACTCCCTTCGCCCCGCTTAACCTCCTTTCTTCGCTCCTTCATCCCATGGAAAAAAAAGGCCCAATCCGCCCCCCTCAAAATGACTCAGCCGCGGCACTCCCGTAACCGACAAATTTTGCCCTCACTGCGGCCAAAGGAATCAACCGACACGCCTCCCCCTCCGTCTGTTCCTGTCCGAAGTAATCTCCACGTTTCTTAATTTTGACGGCCTAGGGTGGAGCACTTTCCGCGACCTTTTCGCTCACCCCGGTAAGGTCATCCCCGGGCTTCAGCGCCAGGTAAACCTGCCGGATCTGCTCTCGCCCCGCCTCGTCGCCCGCGCTCTCAGCCGCGAACGACTTTCGCATCCACGCCCCTTCCAACTCTGAAGTCGTCATTTCCGCTCCTAGCCCTAGCCGATCAGCATACGTCTTAAATTTTGCGTCATCCATGGGGGGTGTATTTTCAACTCAACCTCTGCGGCGGGTTAGGCCGCACGCCCAACACCCCACGCGCCGACTTCACTACCGAAGCCGCAGTGCGGTTCGCGTAGCGCAACGCCTGGGCAAAATCCGCCCCCGCCTGCCACGCCGCCAACCACGCCCCATTAAAGCTGTCACCTGCTCCGACCGTATTGACGGCATCCACCCTCACGGGCGCAAATTCCGTGGGCATGCTCTCGCCGGCCGGCCACCAACTCACGCCGTCTGCTCCACGTTTCACGACAACGTCACCACCAAACCGACCGCGCAATCGCCTCACCGCCGCCGTCAAATCACGAGCGCGCGTTAAGCGCCTGACTTCATGCTCATTGGCCAACAACACGTCCAAAACCTCCCAGACAGGAGCCATCGCCGCCAGACTCGGCACCGCGCCCAACATTGGCCCGATATCCACTGCCGTGCGGGCGCCCCCGCGCTGCGCCAACCCAAGTTGATTCGCCAATACTTCGGGCTCAGGATGCGGCCAACCGCACACCAGCAGATGCGAACAAGACTTCAACGCTCCCGGCAATTCAACCGGCTCTCCCGCGTAGAAAAACGTCGCCCGCCCCATCTTCCGATTTGCCGCCGTCACGTTCACCGCCGTCGCCGCCACTCGCCCCTTGGCCACCACCCGGCATCCCGCGTCAGTCAACCAACCTCGCGCCAGCCCACCCATCGCGTCGCGGGCGATCCGCGTATGCAGCACGACCTTCGCCCCACATCGCCCGGCCACGTAAGCGGCGTTGGCCCCGTTACCACCGAGCGTCGTAATCGGAGCCTCTTTCAACAACGTGAGATTCGCCGCCGTAAACTCGGTGTGCTCCGGCCAGTTCGGAATTCGCCGCACCCGCGGTAAAATCAAATCGACCACCGTCCCGCCAATGATATGGAGTGCCATAGGGTTAAGGATTTGGGGGGTGACCAATTGAAGATTCACCCGACTCATTCGGCTGTCCCATTTCCGGATCCAGATGCGCTAAATGCCGCGCATAAAACTCCGGCCACCAATCACGCCCCGGCAAGGCCAGGTCCTTTTCCTTCATCGCATCATACGCCGGACGCACCCGCGCATACACGTCCAACATCGCCGCCCGCGTGCCAAAATGCGGCTCCAGCCACCGCCGTCCGATCGCGGCATGTAGCACTTCATCTGCCCAGTCAAAATCTTGAAAAACCGTCGCCCGTTCATCGCCCCCCGCCTGCGCTAACGCGACCTCCGCCGGTTTACCTGTCTTGGTCATCAGCCCTTGCTCGATGCCCCACAAAAACGCGTAACGCTCCGGCGCCGGCAGCTCGCGGTTGGGATAGTCGGCAAACCCGATGTGAGTCGGCATTTTCGTGAAATCAACCCCCTGCGCCACAAACGCCACTTCCCCGAGTAAACAGTGCCTGGTCTCGTCCCACAAGTGCCGCGCCAGATCATGATAAAACGCCCACGGCTGCCCGCGCCAATCCGCGATCACCGTTGCGATCAAATCCGCCACGTGCATTTCGTTGAGCCGCACATTCATCATCCACCACAATCGCTCATGCACCGGTTGCGTCGGCGCCGGCACCACGCCGCGTGAATGCCACACTCGCGAAAAGCGTCGATCGCGGGTCGGCACTCGCGCCGTTTCCACCGGACGGTCCACTCGCGATACCGGTAACTCCGTCCCGAGTATCCTCGTAGTCTCACCATGAATACCACCCGCCGCCGCCAAGTAAGCACCTAAATCATCACGCCACTGCGCGATCGCCTCCTCGTCATATTCCGCGCCCGCCGACTCCCGCCCCGCCTTGATCGCCGCCATGCCCCATTCGATTTGCTCCGACTCCTCACTCAACGCGAATCGCAGCAACCGCCGCGTCGGCTGATCCGCAATCGGATGCGCCTCCTCTAAATGGCTGCAAAACGCCTCCCTCATCGCCGGTTTCAACACCCCATAAACGCCCACCAAAAACTCCATCGAACCGTCGGCCCGCCGTAACTCATCCATGAATACCCCCAACGCGTCGTCCGGCACCTTATCAAGATTGTGCGGCGGCGTGCGCATTTCCGTCACCCGATCGCGAAACCACGTGCTGTGCTCGGCATCCTGCCACTGGTGCAACGAAATCGCGCCCTTCGTTTCCCACTCGGGCAACCGATTAAACTGCTCCGCCACCAGCAACATCAACTGCGACTTGAGATAAATGTAACGGCGCAACCGATTGACGGTCACATCAACCGGCACTCCCACTTTTGCTGCCGTCTCATGGGTGCACAGACCCGCCAAAGCAGGCGCCGGTGAAAAGGATAATTCCGTCATTTATCGAGCCTACCGGAAGCTCTCGCCGATGTCTTGCGGTAAACTGATATTTTTTCCGGTGGGAATCATATACTGGCATAAGCGACGAACCCAATTCGTCTCACCTCACCCTGACTCCCCCCTCTCCCAACGTGGATCTCGTGCTCCTTGCCCTCCGTCCAAAGCAATGTTCCGCTTCGAACGGACACTCTATTCAAGCGAACTTTCGAGCATGAAGTGAGTCTGTCCCTATAACTCCAAGCACTCCGATAACGAGGACTGCTTTCCGGCATCCTCCTTGTGGGTCGGGCCTTAAGCCCGACTTCGTTTCCTCGGGGCCCTCTCTACCCACGCTTCAATCCAACTGATCGCTCTAATCCTAATCAACGTGTTTCATTTTGAGTCCGTCCCTATAAATTCAAGAACTCAGATAACGAGAACTGCTTTCCCGCATCCTCTTTGTGGGTCGGGCTTTACGCCCGACTTCGTATCCTCGGAGCCCTCTCTACCCACGCCTAAATCCAACTGATGACTCTAATTCCGGAGCTCGCTCAACAGTTGAACACTAGCGCGATAGCACCTCGGTCCAATCGAGTTACCTTACCGATGTTCCCCTCCCCGACGTGCCTGTTCGACTTCACCTAAATCACCAACCCACCGACGCCCCCCAAGGCGCCACCGTATTCGATTGCGCCGAAACCCTCGGCATCAAGGTCCCCACGTCCTGCCGCAAGCAGGGCAAATGCAAGGAGTGCATCGTCGAGGTCACCTCCGGCGCCGAGCACCTCTCCGCCCCCGGCCCCGAGGAGACTCACCTTCAAGACAACTTCCGCCTCTCCTGCCGCGCCTGCATCAAAGCAGATGCGGGCGAAATCCAGTGCCATACCATGCGTCGGGGCACGCTCGTTGTCGAAAACCAAGCCTACGAGCTCCCCGTTTCAACTGACTTTAAACTCGATCCCACCGTAACTCGCGACGGCGAACGCGTCCTCCTCGACGGCGACGAGATCGACCGCCGTCCGGTCTCCGAACCCGCCCACGGCCTCGCCATCGACATCGGCACCACCACCGTGGTCCTGCGCCTCCTTAATTTGGAAACCGGCGAACTCGTCGCCTCATCCTCGTTCGAAAACCCGCAACGCTTCGGTGGCTCCGACGTGATGGCACGCATCTCGTTCGATACCGTAGATAAGACCCGCTCCCTCCAGCGCACCCTCAGCGGCTACCTCACCCACGCCATCGAAGAGCTCCCCGTCGATCCTCAATCAATCTACGAGGTCGTCATTGCCGGTAATTCCACGATGCGCGACATGTTCTTTCGCCTCTCGGTCTACACCATCGGTCAAAGCCCTTACCAGTCGCTCACCGAACACGAGATGGCCGAGGGCAAACGCGACTCCACCGTTCTCACTGCGACCGCCAAAAAACTCGGGCTGCCCATCCATCCCGCCGCCCGCGTTTACGGCATGCCCATCATCAGCGGCCACGTCGGCGCCGATACTGCCGCCTGCATGTTGGCCACCAATATCGCCCACGAAGACCGCCTTGTCGCAATCATGGATATCGGCACCAATACCGAACTCATCCTCGGCAACAAGCACAAGGTCATGGCTGCCTCCTGCCCCGCTGGTCCCGCCTTCGAAGGCGGCCTCATCTCGTGCGGTATGCCCGGCCTCCCCGGCGCAATCGAAAAGGTCACCATGGACGACGACGATGAATTCACCGTCTCCACCATCGGCGGCGAACCCGCCGTCGGCATCTGCGGATCCGGCCTCGTCGATCTCCTCGCCGCCCTCGTCAAAGGCGACCGCATGAACCGCCTCGGTCGCTTCGAATACGACGATCACGAGATAACCGTCGATCCCACCACGACCCCGCCGATCACGTTCAACGAAGAGGACATCAACAACCTCGCTCAGGCCAAAGGAGCCAACGTCGCCGGCCTCCAGATCATCTTTGAGCAATACGGTATCAACGCGCCCGAGCTCGACGTCTTCTACCTCGCCGGCGGCTTTGGCCGCCACCTCAACCTCGAAAATTCTAAACGCATCGGCCTGATCCCCGACATCCCCACCGAGAAAATCCGCCAAGTCGGCAACGCCGCCGTCGAAGGCGCCTGTATCGCCCTGCTCTCGAAAACCAAACGCGCCGAACTCGAATCCCTTGTCCACCGAGTCGAGCACGTCCGTCTCGAAACCCACGAAAACTTCTTCGACGTCTTCGTCGAAGGCTGCCAATTCGCTCCCATCAGCGACCCCTCTGCCGAACTCGCCGACGCATGAAAACGGATCGCGCCCAACGAACTCACCCATGTGGGAGGAATTTTACCCCCCGACTTCTCCGCGCATGAAAAAGCTGATCGAAAATCTCGATACCGCCCCCCGCGTCAACGTCCCCTGGCTCGAATACCGACGCCTCCTCGGCTATCCCGTTGAGCACAAACTCACCGACCGCGCCGCCGAGCTCGCTCGCCTCACCCGCGAGTGGTTCACCACCCACGCCCGCCCTTGGGTTTACCTCCGCGAGGCCTCGCTTGATCTCAGCAACGATCAACTGCTCATCGATGGCGTCGCCTTCAACTCTCCTCGCCTACACGCGCAGCTACTCCAAGCGGGGGCCCAACGTGTCATCCTCGCCGCCGTCAGCGCCGGCCACCAAATCGTCGACCGCTCCGCCCAACTCTGGGGCGAAGAAAAACCCGACGAGTATTTCTTTGCCGAGGTCTACGGGTCCGCCGTGGTCGAAAACCTCGTCGCCGGTCTCAGTGGCCGTATCTGCGATCTCGCCGAACCCTCCGGTCTCATGGCGATCCCTCACTACAGTCCTGGATATGCCGGGTGGGATGTCGCCGAGCAAAATCGCCTGTTCGAACTGATCGCCAAGAACCTGAGCACCGGGTTCCCCGAACCCGTGGAAGTGCTCTCCAGTGGCATGATCAAACCCAAGAAATCCCTCCTCGGAATCTTCGGTTTAATCCCCCGCACCGAGGCCGCGCTCAACACCCCAGGACTGATCCCCTGCGAACGCTGTTCCTACGAGCCCTGCCAGTATCGCCGCGCTCCCTACATCCACACTCAGGTCGCGATCGAAGAGCCTCCTCCCCTGAATCCACAGGGCCAGTATTCCGTCAGTCGCCGCGCCCTCCGCAAATGGGCCGACCAACGCGTCGAGCTCACGCCTTACCGCGATGGTAAAGTGCGCGCGCGCTTCCGCTTCGACGGCAGCACCTGCTCCAATATGGGCCAAGCCCTTTCCTTCGACTACGAAGTCACGCTCGCGCCCGCGTCCGAATCCCATCGCATCCTCGACACCAATTGCGTTCCATCCCACGGCGACATCGGGCACACCAAACAGTGCGCCTACATCAGTAATCCTCAGCGCACCCTCGCCTCGATCGCTAAGCCGCCCCCCCTCCTTGGTCGCCCCCTCAACGACGTGCTCACCTGGCAACGCGAAACCCGCCAAAGCGGCTGCTACTGCGACGCCTCCGGCCACGCTCACAAGTGGGGCCTCGCCCTCGAAACCATCCACTACGCCCTCGTCCAAAAATCCACTTTAACCACGAATGGACACGAATAGCTCCACTACCGTTCCGCTCCCCGATCCATCCACCCAATATCGAAATCCTGCCTCTCAGATAAATAATATAACTTCAGTGCGTCAGCCCCCCAGTGCGTAGTCGGTAGACGAAGCCTTTCGTGTCCATTCGTGGTTAAAAAAGTCTCTGCCTCTCGGCCCTCGCCCAACCCAAATTCACAATTTCTCAAGCTCCTCCTATGATTAAACTCTGCGATATCGATCCCGCCACCGACGAAAAACTCCCGGCCAACTTCCAAGATAAATCCGGCGTCGGCGTTCACTACGTGAGTGCCTTCATCAAGCAACTCACCACCAAGCTCGAAGACGGCACCAAGGTTATGTGTAAACGCAAAGGCCTCAAACTCATGCTCCGCATCAACAGCGCGAAAGGTGAAGGCCTCCTCCGTCGCCTCGAACACGGCCCCGACGTCAAAACCATGCTGTCCCACGCCCTCACTGAAGCCGCCACCAACGCTGGCGCCAAAATGGAAATCCGCGGCAACGAGGTCTACTTCGAAGCCCCCGCCGCCTAAGACTCTTTTCCTTTATTCCTTATCATTATCTTTCTCCACGCACCTGCCCCTCGGCTCAAAAAATACATCCGTGCGTAACCGGTAGGTGAAGCCTTTCGTGTCCATTCGTGGTTAAAAAAACCTGCCCCTCAGCTCCTCGCTCAACTCTCTCTAAATACAATGCGTCCAGAACAATGGGAAATCTTTAAACGCGCCGCTCATGGCGAGCGGCTCGACAATATTCCGATGGCTATGATCATCGATAGCCCGTGGATCCCCGGCTATTGCGGGGTCAAACACATGGACTTCTTTCTCGACCCCGATGTCTGGTTCGATTGCCACCTTAAGATCCATCAGGAATTCCCCGATGTCATCTTCGTGCCGGGCTTCTGGATGGAATACGGCATGGCCGCCGAACCCTCCGCGCTAGGTGCTAAGATCAAGTTCTGGGCGGACAACACCCCGTCCGAATACCACAATCTCTTCCGTATCGAAGATGTGGATAAAATCCACGAATACGAAGTCGAAGCCGATGCTTTCATGGCGATGACGCTCCACCGCATTCGCATGCAAAAACAAAGCGTGTTCGATGCCGGTTACATCATGCCCATGGTCACCGCTCGCGGCCCCATGTGCACCGCCGGATTCGTGCGCAACACCGCCGACTTCATGCTCGATATCGTCGATAAGCCCGAGCACGTCCACAAGCTCCTCGACCTCTGCACCCGCCTCATTATCGACTGGCTCAAAGCGCAGCACAAAGCCATCGGCGACTGCGTCGAAGGCATCTTCATTCTCGACGACATCGTCGGCTTCGTGAACGAGGCCCACTATAAAGAATTCTGCCACCCCTACCTCAAACGCATCTGCGACGCGTTTCCTGACGACTGGGTTAAACTCTACCACAACGACGCCGACGTCGAAGCCTGTTTGGAATACTTACCCGAAGCCGGGTTCAACGTCCTCAACTGGGGCAAACAAACCGACATCGAAGACGTCAAATTCCGCGTCGGCGACGAGATCACTCTCATGGGCAACGTCAACCCTCTCGAAGTCGGTGTCCGCGGCACGGTCGAGGAGGTCCGCGCCGCCACCATGGATGTGCTCAATAAAAGCGAAGGCGAACGCATAATCCTCTCCGTCGGCGGCGGCACTAGCCCCGGCATGCCCAAGGAAAACATCCACGCGATGCTCTCCGCCCTCAACGACTACAACGCCACCCGCCGCGGCGAGTAACTTCCCCCACCTCTCAATTAAATAAACCAAAATCATAACCACCTGCCTCTCCGCCCCGAGCGTAGTCGGTAGACGAAGCCTTTCGTGTCCATTCGTGGTTAAAAAAATAAAATATATTTTCCATGCCTGATTACGCCCAAATGAACCAATACCTCTACGAGGGAAACGCCAAAGAAGTTGGCGCCATGACCGTAGCCGCCATCGCCGAGGGCATCACCCCTCAAGAGATTCTCTCCAAAGGCCTCATCGCGGGGATGAGCGTCGTGGGTGAAGATTTTAAGCACAACATCCTCTACGTGCCCGAAGTGCTCATTGCCGCCCGCGCCATGAAAGCGGCCATGGCTGTGCTTCGCCCTCTTCTCGTCGCTGGCGACGCGGAATCCGGAGTGAGTAGCACCACTGGAGTTCTCCTCATGGGCACCGTTCGCGGTGACCTGCATGACATCGGCAAGAACCTCGTCTGCATGATGGCTGAAGGTGCCGGCTTCGAAGTTCACGATATCGGCGTCGACCAAAGCGTCGAAAAATTCATGGCCGCTGCCGACGAGTGCAAACCCCACATCATCGGTATGAGCGCGCTCCTCACCACGACCATGACCTACATGAAGACCGTCATCGACGGCTTCGAGGCCGATGGTCGCGATGTTAAATTTGCCATCGGCGGTGCTCCCATCAGCCAAATGTTCTCCGACGAAATCGGGGCCGACGGCTACGGCGCAGACGCCTCCAGCGCCGTTGATCTTTTCCTCAGTTTCATGGGCCAAGGCGATGCGCCTTCCGACGCCCCCGTCGCCCAAGTCGCTCAAATCGAAACTGCCGACGCTCCCAAGGGAACTCAAACCACTTTCCAAATTCTCTACTGGCAAGATCTCCCCTCCGCGATCAAAGCCGCCGACGAATTCACCGAGGTCAAAATCGAACTCCCGCTCCCCTTCGTCGAACGTATCGATGAGGCCGCCCAACGCCTCGGCCTCACCGACGAAGCCACCTACACCGCTCAATACAAATGGGGCGATGACCAAGACCGCGAAGGCTCCGCCGCCGAGGTCGCCGCCGCCGTCCAAGCCGAACTGGAAATCGCCGCCGGCTAGTCCAAAATCGAGCCGCCTGCTCCCGCTCTACAAAAGTCCGAACTCCGCCCATCAATCTATTCCAAATGGAGGGGCGTCGCTTCACGAC
>Ga0208413_1000390_pt1 | contig 33825 bp, 30 predicted proteins | sample AntAceMetag02UKD_FD_184761 | JGI IMG/M metagenome (GOLD analysis project Ga0208413, IMG submission 184761) | Saline lake microbial communities from Ace Lake, Antarctica - Antarctic Ace Lake Metagenome 02UKD (SPAdes) (version 2) | ecosystem: Environmental > Aquatic > Non-marine Saline and...
AGTGATTATTGATACCGCTGGTCGTTTGCACACCAAATCAGGGTTGATGGATGAGCTCAGCAAAATCCGCCGGGTGGTCGAGAAGCTTGCTCCTGTTTCGGAAGTCCTCCTCGTTCTTGATGCCACCACGGGTCAAAACGGTGTGGTGCAGGCGGAGGCATTTTTGGAGCATGCCGGTGTCACCGGCCTGGTGGTAAGCAAAATCGATGGCAGCGCCAAAGGCGGTTTCGTCCTGAACGTGCAGAGAAAAACAGGTGTTCCCATAAAACTCTTGGGCGAAGGTGAAGGCATCGATGATCTTGCTGGCTTCTCGCCAACGGTTTTTGCAAAAGCGCTTACCGACTAACTCTGGGCGAGGTAATCCCGTCCCAGGGCGCGATACGTGAGGGCGTTGTCCACGATCGCCTCGCGCTCGAGGAGCGTAATCTCTCGGCGAATTTTTCCTGGCACGCCCGCCACCAAACTCCCCGCAGGGATGTTGGTTCCCTCGAGGACGACTGATCCTGCGGCAATCAGGCATCCTTCGCCCACAGTGACGCCGTTGAGCAGTGTGGCTCCCATGCCGATAAGGGTGTCATTGCCCACGATGGCGCCGTGCACGATGGCTCCATGCCCCACGCTCACACCAGAGCCAATATGGGTGGGAAAGCCTGGATCGCCGTGAATAACGACATTGTCTTGGAGATTAGATCCGTCGCCCACGGTGATGGCATCACGATCTCCCCGCACCACCGCACCGAACATGATGGTCACATTTTGCCCGATACTCACCTGCCCAATCAGCGTCGCGTTTGGTGCAAGAAACACACCTTCGCGGATTTCCGGTTTCTTATCTCCAAAGGGGACTAGGGGCATGGCTCCAGCATAGAAGTCCTCTAAGCCAGCGCGCTCCCTCCTCAGATAAGCTCAGAAATCCTATGGTTGCGTTTTCTTCCCTCTCCGATCGTTTAACCGCGACGTTTGCGTCGTTGCGCAATAAAGGCAAGCTTTCTCCCGCCGATATTGATGGCACGGTTCGCGATATACGGCGCGCTCTACTCGAGTCCGACGTTGCTCTTGAAGTGGTCAAATCGTTCACGGCCAGCGTGCGGGCGAGAGCACTGTCTGATGAGGTCAACAGCGCTCTTAACCCCGCTCAGCAGGTCGTAGGCATCGTCAACGAAGAGTTGATCACTATTTTGGGAGGAAACCAACGGCCTCTGAGTTTCGCCAAAAAGCCTCCAACGGTCATTATGCTCGTGGGCCTTCAAGGCTCCGGTAAGACGACCCTCGCGGGCAAACTTGCGTATTGGCTCAAGTCCCAGGGCCACACTCCCGTGCTTATCGCGTGTGACTTGCAAAGGCCCGGAGCGGTGAAACAGCTCGGCGTCGTCGCCGAACAAGCTGGTGTCGTCCTTTTTGCTCCTGAGCCAGGCGATGGCGTGGGAGATCCCGTGAAGGTAGCGCGCGCGGGGGTGAAGTTTGCGAGAGACAAAAACCACGACATCGCCATTGTCGATACCGCAGGCCGCCTGGGTGTGGACACCCTAATGATGAAGCAGGCCGCCGCTATTCGGACAGCGACTGACCCTGACGAAGTTCTTTTTGTGATCGACTCCATGATCGGGCAGGACGCCGTCCACACAGCACAAGCGTTCCAAGAGGGCGTTGACTTCACCGGAGTGGTGTTAACCAAGCTCGACGGTGACGCCAAAGGTGGCGCGGCACTGAGTGTGACCGGGTTAACCAGTCGCCCGGTGCTTTTTGCTTCCACCGGCGAAAAAATTGCGGAGTTTGAGGTCTTCCATCCCGATCGGATGGCCAGTCGCATTCTGGATCTTGGTGACATTCTCACACTCATTGAGCAGGCCCAAAGGACGTTTGATGAAGATCAGACCAGAGAACTTGAAGAGAAGTTTCGATCCGAAGCGTTCACGCTTGATGACTTTTTAGGCCAGCTCCAGCAGATCAAGAAAATGGGGTCGATTTCAGGAATGCTCTCGATGCTCCCAGGAGCGCGGGGAATGCAAGACCAGATCGACAATATTGACGAAGGGGAACTCGTCCGCACCGAAGCAATCATCCAGTCGATGACTCCTCGCGAACGTCTCACCCCGAAACTGTTGAACGGCTCACGTCGATTACGTATTGCTTCGGGTTCAGGAACGAGTGTTACCGAGGTCAACCAATTGGTCGTGCGGTTTGACCAGGCCGCCAAGATGATGAAGACCGTCGCCAATGGTGGCGTCCCACAAATTCCTGGAATGGGTCCCATTGGCAGGGGCGTCATCAAAGGTAAAAAGAAGTCGAAAAAGAAGCCCGCCTCTCGCTCTGGCAACCCGGCAAAACGAGCTAGTGAAGCCAGCGGCGCCACACAGACCACCGCTCCTCAAGGCTCTAGTTTTGGTGTGGGCGCTGGATTCCAGGGCGACTAAGCCACCATAAACAGCTGTGGTCAATGCGGGAGTAAAAAATCTGACAGAATAGGGCGCTGGAGAACTTCACCCGACCCTCTATCAGGTGTTTGTTCTCTCCCTTAGACCCTCTGACGATTGTGCCCCCACGTAATCGTTGGTAGTTATGACAACTCATCTACTTGGAGAAACGTGGCTGTAAAAATTCGTTTGAAGCGCCTGGGAAAAATCCACGCGCCGTTCTACCGCATTGTTGTCGCTGACTCACGCACTAAGCGTGACGGTCGCGTGATCGAAGAAATCGGTAAATACCACCCCACCCAGGACCCGTCGGTCATCGAGGTCAACTCGGATCGCGCTCAGTACTGGTTGGGTGTGGGAGCTCAGCCCACCGAACAGGTCATGGCATTGCTCAAGCTCACCGGTGACTGGGGAATCTTCAAGGGAGACAAGAACGCCAAGAGCACAGTGAAGTTTGCTGAGCCCAAGGTTGCTTTCTCCCCGGATGCCAAGAAGAAGCCTGTCTTGCGCCCCAAGGCTCTCAAGCCTCCCGTTGAGGATGCTCCTGTTTCGCAGCCTGCGGCCGAGGTCGTCACCGCGGAGGAGACTCCTGCGGCTCCCTCTGTCGAAGAAGCTCCCGCCGCCGTCGAGGAAGCAGCACCTGCGGTAACCGAAGAGGCGTCTGAGGCTCCCGCTGCGCAGGCCCCGGCCGAGGAAGCTGCCGCCGAGGAGACTCCCGCTGAGGCCCCTGTTGCCGAAGAGACTCCCGTTGTTGAGGAGACTCCTGCAGAAGAAGTCGTAGCTGTTGCGGATGTTGCCTCTGAGGAAGCACCCGCCAAAGAAACGAAGCCGGCGGAATAATCGTGTTAGATCGTGCCCTGAATCACCTTGTCCGGGAAATCGTTGATAACCCGGACGAGGTCAGTGTCACCGTTGTGGATACCCCCCGTGGGGAATTGCTTGAAGTGCGTGTTCACCCGGATGACTTAGGTCGTGTGATCGGTCGTGCGGGGCGAACTGCAAAAGCGTTGCGAACCTTGGTAAATGCGTTGGCAGACGGCCGTAAGGTCAGAGTCGACGTCGTCGATACCGACTCCTAATGCCTACTGGCTCCCAGCCCACTGCACCGAGGCCGGAGCGAGTGGAACTGCGCGTTGCACGGCTTGTCAGGGCTCACGGGCTTAAAGGGGCGCTCAAGCTCGAGGTCTACACGGATGACCCCCAGCTGCGCTTTGTCGTGGGGCGCGAATTCAAACTTCAAGTCCCTACCGATTCACCCTGGTACGGGAAGACCCTCAAGCTCGCGAGTATTCGAGAAGTGAACTCTTCGCCGGTCGCTTTTTTCGAGGGTATTGACGATCGCGATGCCGCGGAAAGCATCGTCAAGGCCATCTTGTGGGTGGAGCACGACCCCGAGACGAGGCCAACGGAGAAGAATGCGTGGTTTGATCACGAACTGGTCGGGCTCACCGTCATGCGCGACGGGCTCAGCGTCGGAACAATTCTTAGGCTTGAGCATTTTCCCGCCCAAGATCTTTTGGTCATCGCCACGGGTGAAGCAGAAATCCTCCTGCCCTTTGTGGAGGTTTTTGTTCCGCAGGTAGATATCGCGGGCGGCACAGTCACCATCACTCCTCCGGGCGGCCTTTTTGAGCCCCTGGAAGAAGCTGAGGGCGCGAGCTCGTGAGAGTAGACATCGTCAGTATCTTCCCGGAGATTTTCGATGTCCTCGAGGTGGCTTTGATGGGGAAGGCTGCCAAAGCTCAGTTGGTCGACCTTCACGTTCACAATCTGCGTGACGCGGCTCCTGGTGTTCACAAGAGTGTGGACGACACCCCATATGGCGGTGGCGCTGGAATGGTAATGAGCCCTGACGTGTGGGGGGAGACCCTTGATCCGCTGGTAAAAGAGGGCACCCTCCTTATCGTTCCGACACCTGCGGGGGCACTTTTCACCCAGGAAACAGCACAGTCTCTAGCCACCGAGGAGCACCTGGTGTTTGCCTGTGGTCGCTACGAGGGAATTGACCAACGGGTGGTCGAGCACTACGGGAGTAAGGTCACGGTGCTAGAGCTCAGCATCGGAGATTATGTGCTCAACGGCGGAGAGGTCGCTGTCCTGGCGATGCTGGAGGCGATTGTTCGCCTGGTTCCGGGATTCATGGGAAACCCGGATTCTTTGGCGGAGGAAAGCCACGAATCCGGCTTACTGGAATACCCTAGTTTCACTAAGCCTCGCCAGTGGCGCGGACTTGATGTTCCCGAGGTGCTGCTCAGCGGTAACCACGAGGCAATTCGAGCGTGGCGCCAAGAGCAGTCTTACTCGAGAACGAAAGCTATCCGTCCCGAGTTGCTTCGCGACTAGTCGCGCGCGGTGAGCACCAGGGCGTCACCCTGCGTGACCACCACCGTGTGTTCCACGTGGGCTGAGCGGGACCCGTCAACACTCGTGAGGGTCCACCCATCAGCATCGGTAAACACCTCATCGGTATTTTCCATGAGCCACGGTTCGATTGCGAACACCATCCCGGGTTTGAGTCGGGGGCCGGTGCCCGGGAGTGCGTCGTTGGGAATGGAGGGGTCCTCGTGCATGGTGCGGCCCACCCCGTGGCCACCAAAATCGGTATTCACCCGGTATCCGGCTTGGCGCGACACCTGGCCGATTGCCGCCGAGATATCTCCCAGACGGTTGCCGGAGCGAGCTTGTGCGATGCCAGCAAGCAACGCCTTCTCACACGTGTCAATGAGTCGCTGATCACTCGGAGTTCCTGGGCCACCAATCACGAGGGTGAGCGCCGAATCGGCTACCCAGCCTTCCAGGCTGACGGCAAAGTCCAACGAGAGAAGATCACCCTTCACCAGTGCATAGTCGTAAGGCAGCCCATGCAGGGCAGCCGCGTTGACGGAGGTGCACAGCACCTTGCCAAAAGGAGACCCCCCGAACGAAGGGTGGTAGTCGATGTAGCAGCTCGTGGCACCAACTTCTCGGATCATGTCGTGAGCGAGAGCGTCTAAATCGAGCAGGGAAACTCCCGGTTGAGCCTTCTCTTCAAGGGTGCGCAAAACGCGGGCGACAAAGGCGCCTACAGGGCGCATCTGCTCAACGGTGGCGGTGGAGTGACGAGGAATCATAGCTGTCCCACCCTAGTTCAGTGCGGATGGCTAGTTGGCAGGTTTTGTGACAGAATACGTAATTGTGCCACCGTGCGCCTCTGCCATAGGGGAGCAGCACTCCACTTCGGTGGGGCACAGCTTGGCTTCATTCCATTATTCGCGTGCGACCTGTGGCGGCGCAGAGAAGAGACATCATGCAAACCCTCGATTTCGTTGACCAAGCATCACTTCGGTCCGATATTCCCGATTTTCGCTCTGGTGACACCGTCAAGGTTCACGTGAACATTGTGGAAGGCACCCGCTCACGTATCCAGGTCTTCCAAGGTGTTGTCATCGCTCGTTCCGGTCACGGCGTGACCGAGACGTTCATTGTGCGCAAGATCAGCTTCCAGGTGGGCGTGGAGCGTACGTTCCCCATCCACTCCCCGGTGATTGACCACATTGAGGTTGTTTCCCGCGGTGACGTTCGTCGCGCGAAGCTCTACTACCTGCGCAGCCTGCGCGGCAAGAAGGCCAAGATTCGCGAAAAGCGCGAATCGTAACTCTGGCCCTCTGAGGCACTTCTATACTGACCTACGTGTCTGTTGTCATGGAGTCCTTGCAGCGTCAGCTCCCCATACCTTCATGATGGCTCGGCACCGGAGGTCCCCCTTGAGCGTCATTCTGCGTTTCCTGAGGGATGCGATAGTGATTCTTTTGGCCGCTTTGGTGGTTTCTTTTATCATCAAGACCTTTTTGATTAGGTCTTTTTTCATCCCTACCGAGTCGATGGAAGCCACGTTGATTCGCGATGATCGCATCATTGTGAGCCAGCTCACTCCTCAGGTGTTTGAACTTCATCGTGGTGACGTCATAGTGTTTGTCGATCCAGGCGGATGGCTTTCCGCGCAAACCGGGGTGAGCGAAGACGACCCGCTTTCTCGCATCCTTAATGGTGTTTCGGTGTTTATTGGTCTTTCTGGCGCCGATGACAATAAACACCTGGTTAAGAGGGTCATCGGGCTACCGGGTGACACTATTGTCTGCTGCGATGAGCTCGGTGCCATGAGAGTCAATGGTGTTCCTCTGGCGGAAACCTATCTGAACCTTCCGGAGGGGGTATCCAAAGTCAGCAGCAATGATTTTGCGGTTACGGTCCCCAATGAAGCGTTGTGGGTGATGGGAGACAACCGCTATAACTCCGCTGATTCCCGGCGCAACATGGATAAGCCAGGAGGTGGTTTTGTGCCAGTGGACAATGTTGTCGGTCGCGCCATCGTGATTTCTTGGCCCCGGGACCGCTGGGAGTGGTTGTCGAATTATCCCACCGTCTTTTCCGGCATCGAGTCGAGACTGCCCTGATTTCTCGGGAAACCCCCACCCTCGCCAGTGAAGAAAAACTGGTCGCGCACGGGTATCCCCGGGTAATTGGGTGTGACGAGGTGGGGCGGGGACCGCTGGCAGGGCCTGTCGTCATCGGTTTAGTCGTATGGGAGCCCTCGCAGAAGGTGTGGCCTGAGGGTTTGCGCGATTCGAAAGCGATTAGCGAAAAAAAACGGCCCGCTATCGCCCAGGCCGTGCGAGAGTCTTTTTCCCATTGGGCGCTGGGCGAGGCCAGCGCTCAAGAGATTGACGAGCGGGGAATTATGAATGCTCTCGCGACCGCTGTCGTGAGAGGGCTTCAGGAATTGGCCCGCAAGGGCGTTGCGGTGGGACCGTCGGTGTTGTTGCTCGATGGCGGCCACGATTTTGTGACCCCCCATTTGCCGCATCCCTTGGCCGTGGTGACGAAGGAAAAGGCGGACCGGGATTGTGTGTCCGTGGCAGCGGCGTCCGTCATCGCCAAGGTTCATCGCGATAATTTCATGATTGAGCACGCGGCGAGATATCCCCAGTACGGGTTTGCCAGCAACAAGGGCTACGGCTCGGCGGGTCATCGTGACGCAATTAGTGAACACGGCGTCACGCCGCTTCATCGGCGCACGTGGATTCACTTCTAGTTCTTGCGGCTTCACTAGACTCCAGGCACCATGCAACCTGAAGACTTTGAGGACTACGACCGGGAGGTCGAGCTTGCCCTGTATCGGGAGTACCGCGATATTGTGAGCCAGTTTCGCTATGTCGTAGAAACGGAGCGTCGGTTCTATCTCGCCAACGAGGTCACCCGGGAAGTCAAGGAACGCGGTGCAGACTTTTATTTTGAGCTCACCTTGAAGGATGTCTGGGTGTGGGATGTGTATCGCTCAGATCGTTTTGTTTCCTCGGTCACCGTCCTTACCTTCAAAGATGTCAATGTGGAGGAATTAGGAAGCAAAGATTTGAAGCTCCCCACGGAGCTCGCACTCGACGAATAAGGTGTCCACATCTCTGCGACGCCGCGCGGATACTCCCGCCGCGCTCCCGCTGCACTGTTCCCGCTTGGCTTCTGTCACGGTGCTCCCATGGAATCAGAAACTCTCGCTCGTATCGCCTGGGGTTTTATGGCCGACCCCGGTGATGGCCTCGCCCGGGCACTGACGCAGCGCCACGGAATCGAGGCCGCGGCCCAACTGGTGGAGTCGACAACATCACCCACAAGGGTGCTCACAGGCCTCAGCGAGGAGATTTCTCCCGCAAATTATGCTCAGCTGGAGCGGTGGCGTGCCCGTTATGACCCTGCTCAGGTTCAGGCGTCTCACCGGAAGCAGCGCCACGCAGGAATACAGGTGATGGGCTCCGAAGACCCCCTGTGGCCGACGCGGATGAACGACTTGGGGCCGGCGGCACCATTGACCCTGTGGGTGCGAGGAGACCCAGGCGTGGTCGCCCGGGGGAGAGCAGTGTTGGCGGTGGTGGGAAGCAGGCACCCCACGGGGGCTGGTCTCGCCCACACCACCGCCATTGTCCAGGGGGCGTGGTGCGAGGGTGTGGGCATCGTGTCCGGGGGAGCATTAGGAATCGATTCCATCGCTCACCAGGCTTCCCTCGTCCATGGGCGGGTTCCTATCGCGGTTCTTGCCGGAGGGTTGGAATCGGTGTACCCCTCCGACAACGTGTCCTTGATGACACATATTGCCGAACGTGGAGCGGTGTTTTCAGAAGCGCCGTGTGGAATGAGGATTCGGCCCGAACGGTTCCTCGCGAGAAACCGCCTCATCGCAGCCCTTTCGCAGGCACTGGTTGTGGTCGAAGCAGCACACCGCTCGGGTGCCATCAACACCGCCCATCACGCGGCAGGACTGGGGCGAGACATTGGCGTGGTGCCTGGCCGATGGGAAGACACACATGCCAGAGGGTGTTTTCGAATTGTTCGAGAACAAGGCGCCATGGTGCTCACGGAGCCCGCCGATGTGGGTTTTTTGCTCCCCGGTGTCCCGACCCACTCACCTAAGCTGGGGCCATGAGCGCGTTTAGCCAACATCCCGAAGCCGAGCACATTGTGGTGCACATTAGCGACACACACTTGTTGGCAGGCAACGCCAAACTGTTCGGCTCTATTGACTCGGAGGGACCTTTAGCCCTTCTCCTGGAACGCCTGGTGGCCAGTGGATTGCCTGTTGATGCGCTCGTGTTCACGGGTGATTTGGCGGACCGAGGGGAAGAAGACGCCTATGTGCGTCTGCGTTCCCTCGTGGAACCGTGGGCTAAGAAGCTGGGCGCCCAGGTGTTGTGGGTGATGGGCAATCACGATGACCGGGAACCTTTTTCCTCGGTGCTTATGGGCGCTCCGGCGACCACAGCCCCGCAAGATGCGGTCTATTGGGCCGGAGGGCTTCGCATCATTGTTTTAGATTCTTCGGTGCCGGGGTTTCATCACGGTGAGCTCACGAAAGACCAGCTGGCATGGTTGGCCAGCGAACTAGACACTCCCGCCAATAAGGGCACGCTGCTTGCGCTTCATCACCCCCCCATTCCCACCCCCATCGAGTTGATGGGGCTGATCGAGCTGGAGAATCAAGCTGCCCTGGCAGAGGTGATTCGCGGAACGGATGTCCGGGGAATTCTTGCCGGACACCTGCATTACTCTACGTTTTCGACCTTTGCCGGAGTGCCAATTTCTGTCGCGGCTGCAGCGTGTTACAACATTGATCTCATCGGGCCAGCCAGCACTATTTTGTCCGCAAAGACCACCGGTGTGGCAGCGTCCCTGGTGCACGTCTACCCCGACCAGGTGGTGTTCTCCCAGGTGCCTCTCGAGGATGTCAAGGAAATTATTTCTTACGACGCAAGCTATCGCTCGGTCGTGAGTGCCATGAGCGCTCAAGAGCGCCGCGCGATGTTTTCTCAAAAAGACTCCGAGTTCAACACTCACGCAGATCAGGTTCAATCCGGTTCCTGATGACCACCCTGCTGGCAGCTTCGCGCTCGTATTGCCACACGCTGGCGCAGAGCCGTCGCCTGTCCGAAAACTCTCTTCTCGCCTATCAGGGCGATCTGGAGCAGTTTGTGGGCTTTTTAGCCACGCAGCGCGTGGTTGATTCCGCCGAACTGGACACGGAGCTGTGTCGCTCGTGGGTGTGGTCCCTGGCGGAGTCAGGAATGGCGGCTTCCTCGCTGCGGCGTAAAGTGTCGTCACTCAAAGGTTTCACCCAGTGGCTCGGGCTTAACCATCACACGACAGGGGACTTGGGTGTGCGACTCCGCGCGCCGAAAGCAAACCAATCTTTACCCCGGGTGCTCACCCGCTCTCAGATGGAGACGATTCTCCAGAGTCTGGAGGACGCAGCTGGCACGGGTGACCCTATAGCGCTCCGGAATGCCGCCATGGTGGAGTTGCTCTATGCGACCGCTATGCGGGTTGGCGAATTGACGTCTCTCACGCTGTCTCGGATGGATCTTGTGTCCCTCACGGTTCGGGTGCGAGGAAAAGGGGACAAGGAGCGCGTGATCCCCCTGGGGCTCCCGGCACAGCGGTCACTAGCGCACTACCTTGAGCACGGGCGCACCCACCTTGTGGGGGAGCTTTCGGGGGACGTGGTTTTTCTGTCGACCACCGGAAAACCGATAGGTTCGCGCTCCGTCTATCAGGTGGTGGCACGGTTCTTAGCGGATTTGCCAGGGACGGGAGGGCTTGGCCCCCACACTCTTCGGCACACCGCGGCCACGCATCTCTTAGACGGGGGGGCGGATTTGCGCAGCGTTCAAGAACTCTTGGGGCATGCCTCTTTGGGCACCACACAGATTTACACTCACGTGTCCACCGAACGGCTCAGGGGCGCCTATGACAAGGCGCACCCACGCGCTTAGCCAGAGGGGTCCCAGGGGAGCAGTCTTGCCCTCTGGAGGACTCCGAGTTCCCTTCGGGGAGACCGATACTCTGTGCCTACACGAAGCCCCAGGTGCAGGCACAGCGTCGCGCAGTGCCCAGGCTCCACCCGCGCGATGACCTGGCCTCGGCGCACTTGTTCCCCGCTTTTTACTGCGGGGGTGACCGGCTCCATGCTGATAAGCATGCCCTCCGGGGTTGTGATGGTGAGTACACCGCGATTAACCACCCACCCGCTAAAGCTGATGGTCCCGCCGGTGGGGGCGACAATGTCGCTGTCTTCGGCTGCTAAATCTAGCCCTCGGTGTCCGGCGCCCCAGGGAGTGAGGGGAGCGGTGAAATCCCGGATAATCAGGTGATCACCGCTCGTGGGCCACTCCCACACGGCCTGTGGTGGCGGTGGAATGAGCCCCATGAGGAGCACTACAATCAGGGGGATCATGTGGGAAAAGTCTCATGGTTTCCAGTGGCAGCGTGCGTCCGCGCCGTCTTTTCGTGGAGGAGGTTCTGCCGCCAGGGGTTGGGGACACCAGCGTTGAAAGGCTCACCCAGTGCTTGATGATGCGTTCCTCTTTGCCTTTCTGATTACCGTGGGAGTGGGCCTTGCCACCCCGGTCGATTTTCCTCGTCGTCGGGACACAATCACGCGATGTCCTATCTTGTCTACGGAACCGGGCCGGTTCAGTCTCAAGAGCGAACTAAGATTTCACGAGGAGCTGGAAGAACCTCGAGTTGACAAAGATGCGCTCTCGCCCGGCCTTAAAGTCTATTAGGACGCCCCCTCGGACCAGAGCATTCAACCAATTAGTTGCGGTGTATCTCGATACGTGGCAACGCGACACCACAGTGGAGATGCGGCAGTACGGCTGTTCGAAGAGGACAGCCAGAAGGTCGGCATTGGCTGCGGCCGTCACTTCTCTAATCTTGCTGAGAGTTTCGTTTTGTAGATCCTTAATCTGACCAATTTTGATGGCGGTACTCAATGCGGTTGCGCGGATTCCCTCCAAAACGAAGAGAATCCATTCTTCCCAGTTACCGTCCCTCGTTACCTCAAGGAGTAATCGGTAGTACTCCTCCTTATTTTCGATGATGTATCGGGATAGATAGAGAATGGGCTGGTCGATTAGTCCGGTATTTATCAAAATCAGGATGTTCATGATTCGACCGGTCCTACCGTTTCCATCCTCAAAAGGGTGAATGGCTTCAAATTGGTAGTGAGCAACTGCTACCACCACGAGTGGGTCCAGACCTCGAGGCTCATGGAGAAAGCTTTCCCAGTTACCGAGTTTGTCTCGAATGACACTTTCACTCGAGGGTGGAGTGTAAATGGCAGCTCGGGTGGCGGGGTTGCCGATATACGTCCCTGGCAGCTTCCGAACGTTCATCTCGCGGCCCTGCACAATCGTACATACCTGCGTCGCGGTCGTCGACGATAGCGGTCTACTCTCGATTAACCGGATCCCGGCAAGGAGCGCTTTACGGTACCGCAGAGTTTCTTTCGTTGCGGGGTTAGTCGCTGCTGATTCATCGTGGGCGAATCTGAAGAGGTCATCTGCGGTTGTAACGATGTTCTCTATCTCAGAACTCGCCTGCGCTTCGAGGAGAGGTATCGCGTTGATCAGAACGGTTGGGTTGGTCATTTCCCGAGCGGCCTGGGCTAGCGTCGCTAAAGTTGCCCTGGCCTCAATTGTCGCCTTTAGTACTCGTTTCGTTTCGAGCTCAATGTTCGGCGGCAGATCAGGAAGGTCGTTGTAAGGATCTGAAGGCTGCCACGACATGTGACAAGCGTAGCAACACATTACTAAAACGTGTCAAAAAAAAGCCGTAAATTGTACATGTCGTGGAGATGGGTCAAAATTTCTGCATTTATTCGAAACGTACCCGGCATGGGCTCAGCCGCATGTCGCGAACAGGTCGTTGGGCCCGCATCTTCGCCGCCAACAATGCATTCTTCGATGCAGCAGGGATTACGATATCGTCGCGGCCGTAGACGATGTGCCGCACGCCGGCCGGCCCAAGCATAGCCAGAGCACCCACCGCGTGGCTTCGACAGTTGACTAGGCGGTAATCCGGCTCCAGCCTCCGGAACAACGGATTTGGTGACATTTCCCGATTACGCCAGGGCAATAAGGCTTCCGAACATCCTCTGGATTACTTGGGTCTTGAGCAGAAGAACTCTCGCTCCTATTACCCACAAACCCAAGGGCAAGTCGAGAGATCCCCTGGGTTTAAGAAGCGGTTGGCCCCGCCACACCCTCACCGGTGTCTCTAACCATCGACGCACGACGAGCCGTCGTATCGGATCTCATCACCGAAGAAAATCTCGGCGAATGCATAATCGAACCGAAGAAAAGTTACTCGGCAAAAAACCATAAGAAACAAAACCCCCCGGGCCTAAGTTCACCACTGTGCGGAAGGTGGGACTTGAACCCACACGCCCGAAGGCACAGGATCCTAAATCCTGCGTGTCTGCCAATTTCACCACTCCCGCTGGCTCCCCCAGTGTATCGAGCGGCTAGCGGGCCACCCACGCTTCAACAGCATCCGGGGTGCGGGGAATCTCTGCCGAGAGGTTGAGGCCGCCCTCTCGGGTCACCAGAATGTTGTCCTCAATCCGGACACCAATTCCACGCCACTTCAGCGGTACCGTTTCGTCATCGGGTTGGAAATACAGCCCAGGCTCGATCGTGAAGACCATGCCCGCTTCGAGGACCCCATCGATATACATCTCCTTGCGTGCCCCAGCGCAGTCGTGAACATCGAGTCCCAGATGGTGACTGGTCCCATGAATCATGTAGCGCCGATGAAGCTGGCCGTTTGTGTGGAGTGTTTCCTCCAAAGACAGAGGCAGTAATCCCCACTCACTGACCCGGCGGGCAATCACCTGCATCGCTGCGGCGTGCAGTTCCCGAAAGACAATTCCCGGTTTCACGAGGGCAAAGGCGGCGTCCGCGGCTTCGAGTACGGCGTCATACACTTCACGCTGGGCCGCGCTAAAGCGACCGTTCACAGGAAGAGTCCGAGTGATATCTGCGGTGTAAAGAGAATCTCTCTCCACCCCTGCGTCAATTAGAAGCAGATCGCCGTCGCGAATGGGCCCATCATTGGTGACCCAATGCAAAATGCAGGCATGCGAGCCACTGGCCACAATCGAGTCATACCCCACCCCGTTGCCCTCGATACGGGCTCTCGAGTTGAAAGCTCCCTCCACCACGCGCTCTCCCCGCTCGTGACCCACGGCGCCAGGCAGCGCGGCGATGATGTCGGCGAACCCGCGGTGGGTGGCATGCACGGCTTCCTGGAGCTCTGAAATTTCCAGAGAATCCTTCACCAGTCGCATTTCACTGGCAGCGCGAGCCAGGTCACTATCCACATTGTGGTGGTCTTGGGGTGCCTTGCGCAGCGAGTCGAGCGCATCGGTGAGGTCGGGGTCAGATTCACGGATGATGGCTGCGTCGCCCGTGAGGGCTTCTTTGAGCACAAAACCATTGATGTCCCCGGTGTCCAGGCCCAACCAGGCACTGACCTCCTCTAGGGAAGGCCGCCTCCCGGTCCAGAATTCGCCGATATCGGCCCTGGCATAAAACTCGTCGCTGGTGCGGGGGGCAGGGGGTCGGAGGAGGAGGCTCCAGTGATGGCCGTCATCTGTTGGTGTCCCCAATAAAACGCTGTCGGGAAGGGCAGAAAACCCCCATCCCGTGAAATACGTGAAGGCGCTGTGCGGGCGAAAAGGGTAATCGGTGTCATTGGAGCGCTGTTTCGTGGTGCCCGCGGGAAAAAGAAGAATTTTTTCGGGGAACTGTCCGCTTATCTCTGTGCGTCTCGCAGCGGCGAAGGAAGCCACGGCCCACGCGGTGGCAGGAGCCGGTGTGTGGTCCGTCCAGCCGGAGCGGATGAAATCCCTGAAAGCGTCGGAAATCGGGGACGCTCGGTTGTCGTCGCCCTTCGAAGAAGGATTTTTCGCCATTGCTCCAGTGTGGCACCTAGCATGGGAGAGTGCCATTGCGAATAGACCTTCATGCCCACACCACAGCATCCGATGGCGCAGACAGCCCCACCGAGCTTGTGGGGCATGCGCTTGCGGCCGGCGTCGACGTGTTGGGTCTCAGCGACCATGACACCACCAGCGGATGGGACGAAGCACGTACCGCCTGCGCCGGGACGGGACTGACCATTGTTCCTGCCATCGAGTTGAGTTGTCAGGTCATATCTCCGGGTGCGCCACCGCGCAGCGTCCACTTGCTGGGATACCTACCCAATCCGCTGCACCCCTCACTCAAGACTGAAACGGACAAAATTCGCGCCCATCGCGATCATCGTTTACAACAGATGGTCAAGAAAATTGCCGTCGATTTTGATATTACGTGGGAGGAAGTGGCAGCTCACATTCCTCCCGGTGCTACGGCTGGGCGCCCCCACATCGCACATATTCTGATCGAAAAAGGCTACTTTCTGGACACCACGCAGGCGTTTGAGGGGCCATTGCGCGGCGACGGTCCGTATCACGTTCCGCACTACGCTCCACGGTTGGAAAAAGGGCTAGAGATTATTACTCAGGCCGGCGGTGTTCCTATCCTTGCCCACCCCTACACGGGGCAGCGCTCCAGCGCGGTGGACCACCAGCAAGACCGTGACGGAATTCGAGCCGACTATGCGGCCCTGGTCGAGCAAGGTTTATCGGGGCTGGAGATCTACCACCGGGAAAACACGGAGCAGGGTAAGAAAGTGTTGGCCTGGGTAGCTCGCGAACTGAACCTCATCGTCACGGGCTCCAGTGATTTTCACGGCACCAAAAAACCCAATGCTTTAGGCGAAAATCTCACTGATGAGACTCAGTTCCACCGCATCCTTGATGCCGCTACAGGCGCCGTACCTCTTCGTTAGGAAGACGTGCGGCGGCGCTGGCGCTGCCGAGAACCGCGGGACGGTGAGTTGCCACCGGATTCCGCACCCGACGTGGTCCGCGGGGGCTTCGCCGGCGCAGAGGTGCGGGGTTGGCCCGCCCGCTTCTCCTTGAGAGGAATGGGGGTGTTATTGAGGCGCCCCTTAGTTCCTGGCGCGATGGCTAAGTCCTCAAGGAAATGCGGTGAAGAGGAATACGTTTCTATCGGTTCGGGAATGCCCATCTCGAGCGCTTTGTTGATGAGCGCCCACTTATGCAGATCATCCCAATCCACGAAGGTCACGGCAATCCCGGTCTTCCCGGCACGACCCGTGCGTCCCACGCGATGTAAATACGCCTTGTCGTCTTCGGGGATGGTGTGGTTAATCACGTGGGTAACATCCTCCACGTCGATTCCCCTTGCGGCCACGTCTGTGGCAATGAGGACATCTTTTTTTCCGGCTTTGAACGCTGCCATCGAGCGCTCTCGAGCGTCCTGGCTGAGGTCACCGTGCACCGCACCGGCAGAGAAGCCGCGGTCGTTAAGTTCTTCCATGAGACGTGCAGCCGCTCGCTTCGTCCGTGTGAAGACGACGGTTTTGCCACGGCCTTCAGCCTGCAAGATACGACCAATGACTTCGTCCTTATCGAGCGCATGAGCGCGATACACAAAGTGTTTGATATTTGCCTGCGTAATGCTCTCATCCGGAGACGTCGCTCGAATGTGGATGGGCTTGTTCATGAAGCGCCGGGCCAGTGTTACCACGGGCCCCGGCATGGTCGCCGAGAAAAGCATGGTGTGACGGGTGGGCGCCGTTTGGGCAAAGAGGCGCTCGACGTCAGGCAGGAAGCCCAAATCGAGCATCTTGTCCGCCTCATCGAGAACCATGACCGAGACATTCGCCAGCGACAAAAGACGCTGGCTTGCCAAATCGAGCAGACGACCGGGGGTTCCCACCACAATTTGCGCTCCGGCTTTCAAAGCCTCGATTTGGCCTTCATAGGCCTTACCGCCGTAGATGGAAACCACTGTCGTGTTGCGATTGCCGGCGGCGAGGACTAAGTCTTCTGTCACCTGCACCGCGAGTTCCCTGGTGGGGACCACCACTAAGGCTTGAACGCCTGGGGCTGGGTCTGCACCCAGGGATTGAATGAGAGGCAAACCAAAACCAAAGGTTTTGCCTGTGCCTGTTTTTGCTTGTCCAATGATGTCTTGGCCTGTGAGTGCGATAGGAATCGTTTGCTCCTGAATGGGAAACGGTTCGATAATTCCTTTGGCTTCGAGGGCCTCGACCATGTCGGCGTCAATACCGAGGTCGGAAAAATTCACGTGTTAGATATTCCTCGTCTTTATATTTTCCCCCAGTGTAGCTGGCGAGCCTTGCTGGGGGTATTTTTTGCGCTCACAGCTAAGCTAGGCGGATGGCGTTTTGGCAGAAAAAGAAGGCGAAGGCGAAGCCTTCGCTCCCGAAGAGAAGCTCAGGCGCTCTCTCGAGCAAGGTTGACGTGGGGGCGCTTGCCCCACCCGCTGCGGACTATTTGGCGGGCATTACGAGCCTCCAGGCGGTCCTCGTGACCATGCTTGCGGGCAGCGCCCAGGAAGCATGGTCCACCCAAGACGCCGATGCACTCATGAATGCGTCGGGACGCGCTATGGATCGTTACCGTGCATTTCATCAGATTTTGTTCGAGTACGTGGACGATGTTCCTGTCGCTTTAGCCCCCGCGCGGGAAACTCTCTCTGCTCACATCTCGCGCTTTAGTACACAGCGCTGGCATGAACAGGTCACCACCTGCTACGTGGTCACGGGTTTTACCCGAGACTTTTGGCACCTCCTTGCCGACGGCTTACCGCCAGCGTTGCGCACCAAATGCCAGCAGATCCTGAGCGACCAGGGTGATGAAGAGCAGATGGCGGGTGTGCTCGCCAGATTGGTGGAATCCGATGATCGCTATCGCTCCACCGTGAGCCTGTGGTCACGCCGCCTTGTGGGGGATGTGATGCTGCTGTGTCGAGAGGCGCTCTCTGCCAGGGCACGCGCATCGACAGACACCGAGATTCCGCTGGAGCCAGTGTTCACCGAAGTGGTTGCTCACCACACGAGGCGACTGGATCGAGTAGGGCTGACCGCCTAGCGAGCCAAGCCAATCCACAGGGCGGCGTCGCTTGCATCCCGGCGTGGGGGAAGCATCAGGCCAACAACAATTGGGGCGAGAGCTGCAAGCCCCAGTGAGATGATCCAACTCCAGAGTCCATCGGGGCTCAGACCCACCCACATGGATGTCGCCCAGCCCAGGGAACCCGCAATAACTCCCACAGAGGGCATGAGGGCAATTCCCAAGCGATCGCGTTTGGGGAGTACGTATCGCAACCCAAAACCGAGAAGGCCAGAGGCCGCAACAACGAAGACCAGACCGACAGCCATGATTAGGGCGCGAAGCCAATCTTTCTTGTCTTTTCCACGCCAATTTCCACGTAGGCAAGATTCCGCGAAGCCACGACAAAAATGTGGCCTTTTTCGTCTTCAAAACGAATAGTGCCGTTGTCGGACACGAGGCCCTCGGCGATAGCTTTTTCTAACTCTGCGGTGCTCGCGCTCGTCTGAATGACGAGTTCGCGGACCGTGTTGATAATTCCAATGCGTATTTCCACGTCTCTAGCGTAGGGCACGTCACCTGTGTGGATTAGCCTCGAAGGTGATGGACACACCTGACCCCGCGACCGTGCTCGAGGCGCCTGTTTCTCGGCATGCAATTCTCCTGGGTGCACCCGGTTCGGGCAAGACAGAGATACTCGTGCGACGCTTCGAGGCCTTGCTTGCACAAGGCCAGAGCCCAGATTCCCTCATCATCGTGACCCCCACCAGAATCCAGGCGAGCTCGCTTCGAGACACCGTCGGCGTGAGGCTGGGGCTTACCACCCAAGGAGCGCGGGTTCGATCCCTTGCCGCCCTGGCTTTTTCTTGCGTGCAGGACTATCACCGCGATAAGGGTTTGCCTCCGCCTGATTTGATGAAGGCAAGTCAGATTGATGTTGATATCCAGGCGCTGCTGGAGGGTCACCTTGAGGATCAGTCGGGACCTTCGTGGCCGGAACCTCTGGGGCCCGATGTTCGCAGCACTCGCGTTTTCCGAGGGGAGCTTCGGGAATGGATGGCGCGCGCCGGGGAAAGTGGCGCCAGCAACGACCAGATTCGTGCGGCCGCAGCGACGGCCAGGCGACCTGATTGGGTAGCTGCCGTGGAATTTCGGGAAGAATTTCAGAGCGTCATGGCCAGCGCAAGACCCGGAGCTTTTGATAGCGGCGAGATTTTTGCCAGGGCGCGCGAAGCGCTCTCAGAGCAACTTCCTCAGCAGTGGAGGAGCCTGCGGCACGTCATGGTGGATGACGCGCATGATCTCACTCACGCGGGACTCGATTTGTTGGTCGCGATATCCCGACTTGGAGTCGGCATCACGGTGGCCAGCGAACCCGATGTGGCTGGCAATACGTTCCGTGGCAGTGAACCCGGGGGGCACGCGTATCTGGGCGCCGCATGGGGTCTGGCCCCCGCTGTGTTACCCGAAGTGTTTCGTCATGGCGTCGGCATCCGGCGGGTGGTGACCGAAATCACGTCCCGTATCGGTGCCGCACAAGCGGGGACTCAGCGTGCAGCGGCCGGGGCAGACCGCGCCGGTGTTGTGAACACCCTGCTGGCCCCTAGCTCCCAGGCAGAGGCGTTCAACATCGCCAGAATTATTCGTGAATCCCAACTTGATGAGAACACGCCACCCCAGCGCATCGCCGTGATTGCCCGGCGAGGGTCACGAGTTACTCAGCTTGTTCGAGACCTTACCCTGGCGGGTATTCCAGCCCGGCAAAGTCTGACCGGCTCAACGTTGCGTGACCAACCGGCAGCGAAGGAACTTGTCGAGCTCCTCGCGCTTGCGCTGGGAATCCTTCCGCTTACGTCGCGCCAAGCGGTATTGGCCCTGAGTGGTCTATACGGCGCCATGACTCAGCGGGAGTTGCGACGCCTGCGGTTTGCCCTGCGCAAAAGCGCCCCGGCAGACGGGCCCTACCAGCCCGTCGATGTGATGCTTGCGCAAGCCCTTGGACATCGCGGTGGTTTTGCTCTGTATGACACACAGATTGCGTCAAAAGCACACACGTTGGCTACAGCCTTAGCCGAGGTTCGAGACATCCCGGATGCCAGTGTGGCTGAACTGTTGTGGCTGCTCTGGGAGGGAACCGGTGCCCATCGAAGTTGGGCACGGATGGCCCATCAACCGTCCACGAGGCAGGCCGGGGTGCACCGGGCCCTTGACGCGGTGGTGGCGCTGTTTTCTCAAGCAGCTGATTTTGGTGAAACTTCTCCCGGGGCGAGCGCTCGCGTTTTTATCGACTCGGTCCTCAACGCTGAAGTGCCCAACGATGTGGTGTTGCCCGCCCCATTGTGGCCAGCCGTTGTGGTCTCCACGCCCTCGGGCGTTGTGGGGCAAGAATTCGACCTTGTGGTGGTGTCAGGCGTGGAGGATGGCGTGTGGCCGGATCTTCGTTTGCGCGGCTCTCTGCTTGCTTCCCATCGCCTTGGTGCCGCACTTCGGGGTGTTGATGATGCGGTTATCGATGAAGCTAAAGTGGTTAAAGACGATGAGCTTCGTCTCTTCGCGTTGGCTACCTCCAGGACCTGTCAAAGACTTGTGGTTACGGCGACTCAATCCGAAGAGTCCGAGCCCAGCGCACTTTTTTCTCTCGTTACGGCACACGCGGAGGCTCTCGCACCGGAAAAAGAGCCCGCTGCGTCGCCTCGATCCGTTGTCGGCAGGTTGCGACGGGAGCTTTACATCGCTGTGGAGGGAGGAAAGCCGACATCGGACATCGCTCAGGATTTGGCGCTCGCTGCTCACTGGAATATCCCTGGAGCGCACCCCGACACCTGGTGGGGTCTTGCGCCGATATCGACCACCGAGCCGTTATACCCGCACGGAGAGATTCCCGTGTCGCCCTCCGCCCTGGGTGCGATTGAGGAATCCCCCATGGATTGGTTTCTCTCTTCCGTTGCGAGAAATGATCCTGCGCCCGCCAGGGGAGTCGGCCTATTGCTTCACCAGGCATGGGAGGCGCATCCCGATGGAGACCCGCGTGCCATGTGGAACGACGTGGAGTCGCGCTTTGGTGAGCTCGAGTATGAGGCGGGATGGGTGGAGAGCTACCAGCGTCGTATTGCGCTTGCCATGGTCTCCGCGCTAGGTGATTACACCCGGGACCGACGCAGTGAAGGCGCCAGCGTGGTGGCCACAGAAGCCTTTTTCAGTATCCATCATGGAAACGTCGTTATGCGCGGGGTTATTGATCGCCTTGAGGCCACCGTATCGGGGGACATTCTTGTTGTCGATCTCAAAACCGGCGCCCACCAAACCGATGCGGGAGTTGCGGATAACCCCCAAATGCTGGCCTATCAAATGGGCCTGGAATCTGAGGAAATGAGACAACTGTGGGATCAAGGAAACCCCGGTTCGGCGGGCGCCGTGTTGCTTTTTGTCAAACAAGGAGTGCGTGGCAAAACGTATCGTTTAGCCACGCAGGCTCCCCTCACGGGTGACGCCCGGAGTGCGTTTCTGGCGCGAATCGAAAAGGCTGCAGCGGTGATTTCTTCCCACGAGTTTTCCGGGGAACCCCGTGCGTTTGGACCTCCCGGTTCGCCTGCCCGGCATCGTTGGCACGCAATAGGGCAGGTGTGTGGAGATGTTTAGCGCTCGGGAGTTAGCCGCTCTTGTCGGCTCCGGTGTGCCCACGCCAGAGCAGGAGGCGATCATTGAAGGCGACCCGGCAGGTACCTTCCGCATTATTGCCGGTGCCGGTTCGGGAAAAACAGAGACTATGTCCCAGCGGGTGCTGTGGCTGATAGCCAATTCTCACGTCGAACCGGCTGGAGTGCTGGGATTGACTTTCACCAAGAAGGCCGCCCGGGAACTATCGCGTCGTATTCGGTCACACCTTGAGAAGTTGGGAGCCTCGGACGCGGGTGTTGTTGTGGATGAGTTTGAGGGACCGACCGTGTCTACCTACAACGCTTTCGCGGCGGGCCTTTATCGTGACCACGCTGTTTTGCTGGGTCGAGACCCCGAGGCAATCGTGATGTCTGAAGCAAGCGCCTGGGCTTTGACCAGAAGAATTGTGGCGCGCAGTTCTCTTCCTGCCCTTGAGACGTGGGGCCTAGATCCTGCCCGCGTCACCACGATGGTGCGGCGGCTTTCACAACGGCTGTCAGAAAACCCCCTGGCGGAGGGAGAGTTAGAGGCTTTTGTCTCTGATTTCTCGGCTCTGTCTGATCTTCCTGCCGGAGGAAGGGGGCAATACGCCGAGGTTGAGGAGTGGGTCTTCCAGGTCTCACTGTTGCCCACACTCGTGGATCTGGTGGCAGAGGTTGCGCACGCGAAAAGGGTGCGCGGGGTGGTCGAGTTTTCGGACCAAATCGCTTTTGCGTTGGAACTGGTGCAACGCTTCCCGGCGCTTTCACAAGGATTACGAGAACGGTTTGGCGCAGTCTTGCTCGACGAATACCAGGACACCTCCGTGGCGCAGACACGCCTGCTTTCTGAAATCTTTGGCGAGCATCCTGTGATGGCCGTGGGGGACCCGCATCAAGCTATTTATGGGTGGAGAGGCGCCAGTAGCGCCAACCTGGTCGATTTTGAAACCGCGTTTGGGCCCCACGTCCACGCTGCAACCCTGTCCACCTCCTGGCGCAATGGGACCGCCGTATTGGACGCGGCCAACCACATTGCTGGCCCGCTACGGGAGTTGCCTGGACCTCAAGCGGATGTTCTTAAACCCCGCGAGGGCGCCAACTCCCTGGCGCCCAAAGTCCTTTTCCCCGCAACGGTGCTCGAAGAAGCACGAGCTGTCGCCGACTGGTTCCATCGCCACCTGCAGGACCCAAGACCTCCCAGCGCCGCCGTGATTCTGCGCGCCAGAGCTCATCAAAGAATTTTTGTGGATGCTCTTGGTGATGCTGGTGTCCCGGTTCACGTGCTCGGCATTGGCGGGTTGTTAGAAGATCCGGCGATTGCAGACGTGGTGTGTACGTTGCGGGTCTTAGCCCACCCCCACGCAGAAACAGAGTTGCTTCGCCTTCTCACCGGGGGAAAATGGCGTTTGGGTGTGGCCGATGTTCACGCTTTGGCCACGACCGCCAAGTGGCTTGCCAAGCGCGATGAACACGGTGACGAGTTAGAGGCTGACTTTGCCCGCACCTTGAAGGCTTCTGTGGCGCCGGGCGATCACGCCGGATTGATAGACGCACTGTTTTTCATCGCTGGTTCGCCCTCACAGCATCATCAACGCAAGCAGTATTCGCCTGAGGGGCTCACCCGCTTGGCCGATGCTCATCGCGTCCTTGTCTCCTTGCAGGCGCAGCGTTTTGGAGATGTTGCCGAGCTTGTGGTTGCCATTGAGGTCGAACTTGGACTCGATAGTGAACTTCTGGCCAACCCTCTTCGCACCTCATCCATGGCTGCCAGAGAGGCTTTTATGGAGGCGCTCACCGGGTATCTGGCATTTGCCGATGACGATGGGGTAACGGGTTTCGTTCAGTGGCTTGATGAGGCTGAGCGCAAAGACAACCTGTCTCCTCGCGCAGAAGAACCCGAAGCCGGCTGTGTTCAAGTGCTGACCATTCACGGAGCGAAAGGTTTGGAATGGGACCTGGTGGCCATCCCGCGCCTGGTCGAAGACGAGTTACCCACAAAGCCCAAAGGTCTTGGAGGGTGGACTACTGGTGGGGAGCTGCCCTATGACTTCCGGGGAGACCGACATTCACTGCCGGTCTTTTCGTGGCGGGGGAGTGATTCGAAAAAGGCACTCTCCGACATCGAGAAAGCGTTCCGCGAAGATATGCGCGCCCATCACCTCGCCGAGGAGCGCCGGCTGATGTACGTGGCTCTCACCAGAGCCAAGTCCCACCTTCTGCTGACCGGCTCCTACTGGGCGCACCAGGTATCGCCGCGCAAACCCTCGAGGTTCCTCGCTGAACTGGTTGATGCGGGCCTCCTGCCTGCTGTCGACGAGAATCCTTTCCCTGATGCGGCACCACTAGAAGAAGAACGCGGCACATCTTCGTGGCCGCCGGATCCGCTGGGTTCACGGCGACCCGTGCTCGAAGCCGCCGCCAAGGCCGTGAGAGAAGAGTTGAGTGAGGGTAGAGACGAGCGCGCTGCGGCCCACGATCGGGGGCTCGCGCAGGTGGCGCAGAGTTTTCTCACACCACCACTACCGTCTGATGATGTGAGCGTCCCGGTCCGCATCCCGGCTTCCTCGCTCGAGCGATTGGTGTTGAATCCAGCAGCGTTTCGAGAAGCATTGGCGAGGCCCACTCCCCAGAAACCCCATCGAGCTGCGCTGCGGGGCACACTTTTTCACCGCTTTGTGGAAGAGCGTTTTGACACCGCTGTTCCGGGTCCTTTCCTCCACGAGGGTGAAGGCAACACCGTGGAGGACGACGCTCTGTCCCTGGAAGAGTGGAAAGCGGCGTTTGCTGCTTCCGAGTTCGCTTCTCTGGCTCCGCTCGCCATTGAGGCGGAACTTCACTTACCGGTGGGTCCCCACATCGTCATTTGCAAGATAGATGCGGTTTTCCCGGGCGCTCGCGGAGTTCATATCGTGGACTGGAAAACGGGCAAGGCGCCCGGCAGTGATGAAGAGCTCGCCGCGAAAGCACTTCAACTCGCCGCGTATCGCCTCGCCTGGTCGAAGTGGAGTGCCACGCCACTGGAGCAGATTGAGGCAAGTTTTTGGTATGCAGAGGGCTCCACACTTGTCACCCCGAGTGACCTGCCCGGCGCGGAAGAGTTCGAGAAACTGATCTTGGAGGCGCTTCGTTTCTGAAGCCCGCTACGCCCCAGAGATGGGGTGCTTGCCGTGGCTAATCCGCGCAGTGAGCGCCGCGTCCATATCGCCGGCGACCCGGTCGTTGAGGGTAGCGAGCATGTCGGAGGCATCACGGACAATAGTGTCGTGGCCGAGACCCACACCGTGTAGGAGCCAGCGCGCAATATCCAATTCAGCGTAAAATCTGGCGCGGTGCATAATCCATCGGTCGGCTGCGGGCCGTTGCTGGTGGTAGGCGGTAATAACTGCGGTGGCGAAGGCGCTATTGGCTGGCGTGGTGAGCCACGCCATGTCTGTGGCGGGGTCACCCTGGGAGAAACGTGTCCATCCGTCCACGGCAACAACCTTGTGGTCTTCGGTGAGGAAACGGCTCAGTTGCATTTCTCCGTGAATGGCCATGGCGTCGGATTGCCACAGGCCCTGATCCTCGCATGCTGTTTCCCAACGACGGAGAAGAGACTGGGGAAGAAGGCCGGTCGCCGCAGCAGAATCCACCACACCCGCGCACTCGCGCAACGCGTCTAGGGTCGAAAGGACGGGGCGGTCAAAGTCCCCCATGCTGCTGGTCGGGAGAGCATGGATAGCAGCAAGGGCCTGGCCAAAACTTGCCGCACTCACCGGGGTCACGTTCTGGGCGGTGAGGTGGGAGCCGGGAAGATAGGCGCTCACGCTCAGTGTTCTCTCACCCACCTGCGTTGTTCCCGAAACGCTAGGGACCTGGAAAGGCAATCGCGATCGCAAGCCTTCGGTAAGCGCTCTGGTGGCCGAGAGCTCTTCAGAATGCGCGAGCGCGTCGGCGTCAGAGAGGGGAATTTCGATCAGCCAGGCCAGATTATTCACATCGTGCACCAGAGCGGCGTCGCGCTCGGGCGTAGAAAGCGATTGGGCGCTCACAGCCTGAAACCCCTGCACCGCACTGGTGGCGAGCGCCGATAGCATGAGAGGGGTGTGGTTCATTGCTCCAGGGTAAGCGCCGAAGGTGTGCCCCTCGCGCATAGCCACACCACGCCTAGGGCTCTCTTGGCTCCTTGTCAGGCTTTTGTAGAAAGGCACATGTGTCGCTCACCTCGAGCTTGCCGCTCTCTCGCTCCCGCGTCGATCGGGACTCTGTCTCGCGCAAGATTCCGGGGTTTCTGGAGGCGCTGTGGGCGGATCCCACCACCACCGTCGTCGTGATTTGGCGCGGCGAGGCGCTCCTTGATGAAGGATCGCCTTCACGCCTAGCTCTTTTTGCTCCCGCCGCGATTGCCGCCACCCGCCACCGCATTTATCTGGGAGTGACGACGCACCGTGTCAGGGGGATTGCTGCAGGGACACGCCTTGTAGCAGCTGTCGTGGATGATCCCGTGGGCGAAGCCCTCGAGCCTGATGTGTCGCGGTGGATAAGCGCGCGGACCCTTGCACACACGCTCGATGATTTGGATTCAGGAATCATCGTGGAGGCGCTCGCCATGGCGAACTGGCATGACGCTCACACCTTTTCCCCTCGAACAGGCGCAGCCACCCAGGAAGGCCAAGCGGGGTGGACCAGGGTTGATGCTCAAACGGGAGGGGATCTTTTCCCTCGAACCGACGCCGCGGTGATCGCGTTGATTACCGATGGGCAGGACCGTATTGTCCTGGGCAGTAACGCTCTGTGGGAATCGCATCGCTATTCACTTCTCGCGGGCTTTGTGGAGCCGGGAGAATCCTTGGAGGCTGCAGTAATCAGAGAAGTGTGGGAAGAATCAGGGCTGGTCGTAACCAACCCCCGGTATATGGGGTCACAGCCGTGGCCGTTTCCTGCGTCACTCATGGTGGGTTTTCAGGCGGAGCTTGACCCGGCACACCACAATGATTTGCGGCCCGATGGGACGGAAATCATTGACCTGCGATGGTTTAGCCGACAAGACCTTCAGGATGGTCGCAGCGGCATCACGCTCCCTGGCCCTCCTTCGATTGCGAGGGCGATGATCGATAGCTGGTGGGAAGCCGAGCAACATTCACCATGACCGCCAGCGACGCGCTTGCCGGGTTAGATGAGCAACAGCGACTGGTGGCGACCACGTGGGATGAGCCGCTATGTGTTTTAGCGGGTGCTGGAACGGGTAAAACCCGCGCGTTGACCCATCGGATTGCCTACGGGGTCGCCGAGGGCAAATATGAACCGGAAAATGTTCTCGCCCTCACGTTCACCGCGAAAGCGGCCGGTGAGATGGGAAGCAGGTTGCGTGCCCTCGGCGTGAGAGGCGTCGCTGCGAGGACTTTCCACTCGGCAGCACTGCGGCAACTTCAACATTTTTGGCCCACGGTTACAGGAGGGTATCTGCCAGATATTCTGCCCTCTAAGGCCGGCGTGATTGCTAAAGCGCTCGACAGCCTTCACCTCAAACTCGACACAGCGGCGCTGCGCGACATCGCGAGCGAAATCGAGTGGCGAAAAATTCACGGGCTCACTATTGAGCAGTATCACCAGGCGCGCACAAGCCGCGCTGGTGGCCTCCCGGGCGGGTTGTCCTTGGAGGCGCTCGGACGTGTACACGAGCGCTACGAGGTCCTGAAAGACGAGGCCTCGCGCATTGATTTTGAGGACGTGCTTCTCGCCATGGTGGGAATGCTCGAGGATGACAGGAAGGTTTTGGAGAAAGTTCGAGCACAATATTCCGCGCTTCTGGTGGACGAATACCAGGATGTTTCACCCCTTCAGCAACGGCTGCTGGATTTATGGGTGGGCGAGCGGGAAGATCTCGTCGTCGTGGGCGATGCCAGCCAGACGATTTACACCTTTGCCGGAGCTACTAGTCGGTATCTTTTGGACTTCCCTAGCCGATATCCCACAGCTCATGTGGTGAAGTTGGAGCGAAACTACCGCTCCACACCCGAAATTGTTCATGCTGCCAACAGTGTTGTCCTGGGCAAGCCTGGGGCTTTGAACCTGAAGCCTGTCACCCAGGCGGGGGCGCCGCTTCGGCGCCATATTGCCTCGACAGATGAGGCCGAGGCGCACTATGTCGCGACAATGATCGCGACGAGGATTGAGTCGGGAGTGTTACCCGATGACATCGCCGTGTTGATGCGCTTTGGCGCGCAATCCTTGGCGTGTGAAAAAGCGCTCGCGCAGCGAGGGGTGAGCTATCGGGTCCGCGGGGCGATCCCATTTTTTGACGAAGGTCATATTAAACGGGCGGTAATGGAGATTCGAGGCGCGGCTGTCGCTGGGGTAACCGGTGAGTTAATCACCGTGGTGGAGGACATCTTGTTTGGTCTGGGTTTGAGCGCTGAAGGACCCGACCATCAGGGTGCGGAACGTGCAAGGTATGAGGACCTGGTTGCTCTTCGCGACCTCGTTCGGTCCCAGCCTGCCGGAATGACGCTGAGAGATTTTTCCGCAATTCTTGGAGACAAGTCTGTCGCCGGAGACGCACCGAGCGTCGGAGCTGTCACGCTCACCACGGTGCACTCGGCTAAGGGCCGCGAATGGCCCTTAGTGTTTATGATCGGCTTGGCTGAAGGTCAATTCCCCATCTCCTACGCCACGTCGGAGGAGGCCATCGAAGAGGAACGGCGACTTTTTTATGTCGGCGTGACTCGAGCCAGGGATGAGCTGGTGTTGTCTATGGCTGAGCGGGCAAAAGAGGGTTTTGGGATGCGCCAGATGAGTCGCTTTCTGGAAGCTCTTGGCCGGCCCTAGACGGCTCGCCCAGTCCGCGGCAGGCACACTCCGCTGACGGCTTTTCCCGTATTTCGCTCACCACTCTGGTGAGCCCGTCAATGCGGAGGACGGCTCCTTGGCGGGGGGAGTGGATGAGATCGCGGACATACCACGCAGCTAAGGCGGCAAGTTCTTTCGTATCTGTGGCAGCTCGTTGACCCCACAGCTGACTCGTGATCGCCAGGTGATGGGGGTTGCGATCCGAGGTATTGCGCCACACGCAATGCACACAGGGCCCTCGCCCTGGTGTCACTCGGGGTCCTATCAAGAGGGATTGGTCGAGGAAAACGACCGCGGTGTGAATCGTGTCGCTTTGCAAGCACGCTCGATAGAGAGCGGGGTCGAGCACAAAATTTCCGACCAGGACTGCTTCCTCACGGGAGCCACTCCCGCCCCCACCCTCCTTCTGGGCAGAATCGGAAACCGTGTGGCCGAGGGCGCGCCACACGTGAGCAAAATGTGGGAGGTGAGCGCTGTGACCGCGAAGAAGCAGAGAGGGCAGCGGACTGTGTTCTGGGGCAAGGAAAGTTGGGGCAAGACGGCGCATGATGAGGGCGCTTTCAGACACGGTTAATCCGGCTTCACGCGCCAACAGACTAGCGCCTGCGATGGTCACGCCGAGATGGAGACCGTGGAGCAAAGGCAAGACGCGATCGTCCACGTCGCGCAAAGTGGCCTGGGGCGGGTCAACGCCGATTTGAACAGCGCGGGGATTTCGCCACACGATGGGGAGCCGCGGATCAATCTTGACAACAGGAGAGGCCATAGTGCGATAGTGGCGCAGAAGCAGGGGCTCATGCGGCGCGCTATGCACAGGCTTAGGACTCGGCTTCACCCTCCAGTAAATCCTGGAGTGCCTGGTCCATCTCGTCACCGGCGCCAGGGTTGCTGAGGCGTGAAACACACTCGCTGGGGTTTTCCAAGTCTGCATCGGTAGGAAGAGAATCCGGGTGTCGCCAGAGAGCGTCCCGAGCCTCGGGCCCGAGAGCGTGCGTTATGTGCGCCCACAATGTGCTCGCTTCACGAAGGCGTCGTGGACGCAACTCCAAGCCGACAAGAGTGGAAAAGGCCCGCTCCGCAGGCCCGCCACTGGCTCTGCGTCGGCGAATGGTTTCCGCGAGAGAGGAAGCCTTAGGTAAGCGAGTGGTGGCCAAAGTTGTGACATGGTCCACCCACCCTTCAATCAACGCAAGCATGGTTTCCAATCGGTGGAGGGCTCGGTTTTGCTCTTCGGTGCGCTCAGGGAGGAGGGCGCCACTGGTGAAGAGTTCTGTCAGCGCCTCGGTATCGGTGGGGTCGAAATCTTCTGAAAGGTTCATCAGTGAATCTGCATCGATGCTGATACCCGCGGCGAAATCACGGATGGCGCTCATCAAGTGAAGGCGTAACCAGCGGGCATGCCGGAACAGCCTGGCATGCGCGATTTCTCGGACCGCAAGATAGATATCTGCCTCCTCCAGCGGCACATCAAGATCCGCTGAAAACTCGCGCATGTTCTGAGCAACCAGCATGGCCTGGACGTCATATTCAGAGCTCCCGTGGATCAGCGGAATGCCAATATCTCCACCGGAAAGCACTTCTTTGCCAAGGTTGCCCACCACTTGTGCGAGTTGAAGGTGAAACAAACCATGGGTGACTTTTTCCATTTGACCAGAAAGTGAGGCGAAGGTCTCGGCGAGTGCTTCTGGCGCTTGGCTGGCCATCATCCCAGAGACGGCGCGCGGGATAGCGGTGGCGACCGGCTCAGAAATTGCTTCCCACACGGGCAGGCTTCGTCGCGCCCAATCTGTTCTGGTCGCTATGACGGGAGCTTCGGCGAGCTCGGCGATGCTCGTGACCTCGCCCAACCACAACGTGGCGACATTCGCGGCTGAGCTCAACGCCTGTGAGGTGGCGGAATCCGGAGAAGTAGACCCCTCGCTGGCAACGCTGACGGCATGGTCACGTGAAGCAGTAGTTTTCAGGAGACCATCAGAGCCGAACGCTGACCCGAGCTGCTGCATCATGGCCTTGAGTTCCGGGCCGTTCACATCAATGCCCGCGGCTTTCATGAGTTCAGCTGGGTCAAAAGTTTCATCGCCCTGCAAGAAACGCTGGAACGCTTCCCGAAGAGCGTCTTCATCCCCAAAGTCGGGGATGTCTCCGTCGAACTTGTCTGCCATACCTTCACCGTAGTCCGCGGGTCTTTGAGCCCCACCCCATTTCGCTGAGGGCTTGCCACAGGGTGACCCCGTTATGCTCTTTCATTGACCCTCAGGAAGCGGCCACGATGAGCATTTTTGAACCACACGACCCCACTCCTGGGGTGCAACGGCGGTCGCGCCGTGCTGGTTGGCTGATGTTGGGCCTGACCGGCGTGATAGTGCTGGGACTCTCCTTTTTTCCTGCCCCCTACGTCATTGACAACCCTGGTCCTACTTACGACACTCTCGGGTCTGTCCTGGCGGGGGATTCTGAGATGGCGTTGATCACTATCTCAGGCGAGCAAGTGTTTGAAACGACGGGGGAGCTGAGACTCACTACGGTCACACGTTCGGGTAATCCTGAGAACTTACCGGGCTGGTTTGATGTGATGGCGGGGTGGTTAGATCCCACCCGAACGGTGATTCCTGTTGACGTGGCCTACCCTCCGGGGTTTTCGGTGGAGCAAAACCGCGAGGCCGCTCAGATTGATATGGAAAATTCCCAGCAAGAAGCTATTGCCGCAGCCTTGAGCTATCTAGGAGTTCCCTTCACCAGCATGCTCGTGGTGAATCAGGCCCTGGAGGGCGGCCCCAGCGAGGGGGTCCTGCTTGAGGGCGACGTGATTGGAAGCGCAGGGGGGGTCCCGGTCCACACGGTCACCCAGTTGCGCGAAATCATCTCCGATTCGGGGGTGACCTCACTGCTTGCTATGGACATAGAGCGTGCCGGAGCCAAAGTTGACGTCGAGGTTCGCCCGCGGATGTCCCAGGGGGAATCCCCCACCCCCATGATTGGTATTTTGGTATCAGGTCGTTATGACTTCCCGCTCGAGATTGATATTGCGTTAGACAATGTGGGTGGTCCCAGCGCGGGGCTTCTTTTTGCCCTCGGCATCGTGGACATGTTGACGCCTGAGGATCTCACCAACGGAGCCGTTATTGCCGGAACAGGAACCATTAATGCCCAAGGGGAGGTGGGGAGTATTGGCGGAATCCGCCACAAACTGTTTGGTGCGCTCGATGATGGTGCCACGTGGTTTATCGCGCCTCTGGGGAACTGTCCCGACCTAGTGGATCACATTCCTGACGGCTTGGAGGTTATCCCCGTGGCCACCCTGGATGACGCTGTGGAAGCGCTTCAGGCAATCCGTGAAGGGGTCGCGCCACCCACCTGTCCTGGAGCGTAGGTTTCGCCCCCCAGGTCTTTCTTTGTACACTAATACCTGACCCCAGCCATGAAAGGCTTTTACTCGTGTCTCAAGCAGTCTCTGGAATATTGAACGCCCGTCGCGCGCCGCTCATCATCACTGCAGTGGTGATTGGAGTCATCCTGGGAGCATTCTTCCTTTTTGCGTCCCTCTACACCGATGTGTTGTGGTTTGACCAGCTGGGTTACCTCGAAGTGCTCATCACCAATTGGGTTGGCACGGTCAGCATGTTTGTTATTGGCTTCGTTGCGATGTTTATCCCCGTATGGCTGAGCATCAATGTCGCCTATCGTTTCCGGCCTGTCTACGCAAAGCTGAGCACCGAGCTTGATCGTTACCGCCAAATTATCGATCCCATTCGTCGTGTAGCGATGATCGGTATCCCCACCCTTTTGGCCCTGTTTTCCGGGTTGGGCACTGCGGGAAGCTGGCCGCAGTTCTTGCTCTGGATGAATCGCGAACCTTTCGGACGCGTTGATCCCGAGTTTGGTCTCGACATCGGGTTCTATGTTTTCGAGCTCCCCGTCTTCACCGCCGTGATTGGGTTTGTTTCCACCATTTTGATCCTCTCGGCCATCACAGCCACACTCACAGGTTTTCTCTACGGCGCTATTTCTCTTAACGGCCGTGAGCTTCGCATCTCTCGCACCATGCGGATTCAGTTGGGCATCCTTGGAGTCCTGTACTTCCTGATTCAGGCAGCCAATCTGTGGCTACAGCAGTACGACACACTGGTGTCTAGGGGTGGGGGCTTCCTGCCATTTGGTGCCGGCTTCACCGAAGTCAGCGCCACGATTCCTGCCCGAGCCATCATGGCCGGTATAGCGATCATTGTGGCCGTGTTGTTCTTGTTGACAGCCATCATCGGACGGTGGCGCCTCGCTGTGGTGGGGACCGCGCTGTACATCGTCTCGGGCCTGGTCCTCGGCTTGGGTTACCCCTCCATCGTTCAGCGCTTCCAGGTCAACCCCAGCGCAAGGACGCTCGAACAGGATTACATTCAGCGCAACATTGACGCGACCCGCGATGCTTATGGCATCGCCGATGTTGTGGAGATTGAGTACGAAGCCTCGACAGACACCTCTCCGGGGGCGCTGCGTGCTTATGCTGAAACCACCGCAAACATCCGCATTATCGACCCGGCCCTGGTGACAGACGCTTTTGCTCAGCTCGAGCAGTTCCGTCAGTACTACCAGTTCCCGCAGTACCTCGATGTGGGTCGCTACATCGTGGATGGGGAGCGCACAGACACGGTGCTCGCTGCTCGCGAAATCAACCTCGACGGTTTGAATACCCAGAGTTGGTACAACAACAGCATTGTCTACACCCACGGGTACGGCATGGTCGCGGCGTTCGGAAACCAGCGGACCGAAGATGGTCAACCTCGCTTCCTTGAATCCGGAATTCCCGTTTCCGGAGCATTCGGCGAATACGAACCGCGTATCTACTTCGGTGAGAACTCCCCGCCCTACTCGGTTGTGGGCGGGCCAGAGGGCTCTCCTCCCCTCGAGCTTGACTTTCCCTCTGGTGGTGAAGGAAACGAAAACAACGCCACGTACACGTTCGATGGCGATGGCGGGCCCAAGCTTGACTCGCTCTTTTCCCAGTTGCTGTACGCTCTGAAATTCCAGTCGGAGCAGATCATTCTCTCCGACGCGGTCACCACGGATTCCCAAATCTTGTACGACCGCGATCCCTCGGTTCGGGTGCAGAAGGTTGCCCCGTATTTGACGCTGGACAATGACCCGTACCCCGCTGTCGTGGATGGCCGTGTGGTGTGGATCGTTGACGGATACACCACGTCTCGTGACTACCCCTACTCGACCCCGTTGGAGATTTCTGAGGCAATTGCTGACACCTATCAACCGTCCCCCCAGATTGCTTTTGACACCGTCAACTACATGCGCAACTCGGTGAAGGCAACGGTGGACGCGTACTCGGGTGAGGTAAAGCTGTATGCCTGGGACACGGAGGATCCGCTACTCAAGGCGTGGTCCAAGATTTTCCCCACCAGCATTTCCCCCCAGTCAGAGATGTCAGAGGCGTTGCTTTCCCATGTGCGGTACCCGTCTGATTTCTTCAAGGTACAGCGCACGATTTTGGGCGCGTATCACGTGACTGATCCGGGAACCTTCTATTCCAGTGAGGACGAGTGGGTCACGCCCAATGACCCGGTATCAAGCCCGGGCGCACCTCGATTGCAACCTCCCTACTACCTGACGTTGCAGGTGCCCGGCAGTGACGAGCCCTCCTTCTCGC
>Ga0208413_1000397_pt1 | contig 33407 bp, 30 predicted proteins | sample AntAceMetag02UKD_FD_184761 | JGI IMG/M metagenome (GOLD analysis project Ga0208413, IMG submission 184761) | Saline lake microbial communities from Ace Lake, Antarctica - Antarctic Ace Lake Metagenome 02UKD (SPAdes) (version 2) | ecosystem: Environmental > Aquatic > Non-marine Saline and...
CCCCCGCTTACTTCTTCTTTTTCTTCGCGCCCCCGCCCTTTTTGGCGCCGCTTGCCTTCCCGCCGCCGATCCCTCTGGATCGTTTTCACGGCACTTTTCTGCACTGGGCTGGCCTGATCGCTCTCCCCCCCACGTTTGGGCAGACGACTACATGACTTACCGGGCCTCCCAGAATTTGGCGACCGCTCAAGGACTTACATTGAGTGCCGGCGAACGCGGGGTGCATACGTTCACCTCTCCTTTGGGCGTGCTCCTGCCCGCCCTCGCCAGCGTGCTCACCGGCAATTCATCCGATAACGCCGCCCTCTGGATCTTTCGTATCTTCAGTAGTTCAGCCTATGCCGGCGCCTTCCTTTGGCTCACTTTCGCCGACTGTTCACCACCACCTGGCCATCCGTCGTCTTGATCGGCGTCTACGGCGTTGAATCAAAAATCGTAGACTTCACCACCAACGGCATGGAGACCGGTATCCTCCTGCTGTTTCTCGCGTGGATGATCGACGCCTGCCTGACTCAACCTCCCCGGCAAACGCTCCAGATCGGACTCGCCTGGGTCGGGCTCAGGTGGAGTCGACCCGACTCATTCATCTCCACCGGCGCCTTCGGCCTCACGTTACTCCTCATCCCCTTTGGGTCGGAAGGGTGGAAAAACCGCCCACCGTGCTTCCGCCAACTAGTCATGGCGGGCATCATCACCACGGCCCTCTAATTGCCGTGGATCACAGGGGCGACCGTCTACTACGGCACTCCTACTCCCCCTCCGGTCACCGCTAAGGGGCTGAGCGGCGCAGCGCTGGGAATCTCGGACTACGTGCAAATGTTCCTGAGTTTTCCCCAAACCGTCTGGGCGCAAAATGACATGCTGCGCACCATTTTTATGCCTCCGTATAGCCATAATACCGGCTGGCCGGTCGTTCTCCAAAAAACCTCATCCATCGCGACTTTGTTCTCTATGATCGTCTGGCTGATCCCCGGCGTGCGGCGGGAAACAAGAGTGGTTTCGTTCACTTTTTGCGCCGGCTTGTCCTATCTCATGAATTTCATGGGATTTCCTACTCCGTGGTATCTGCCCACGGTCACCACGCTTTCCATCGTCACCTTCGCCGCCCTGGCCTCTCAGCTGGTCGATTGGAGCCGGCCACAAAAAGAAAACTCAACCACGATTTTCTCCCGCGCGTTTCGACTCATCGTCTCCCCTGCGCTGATCGTTCTCGCAATTCTAATCACTGCGCGCGTCGGCACGGTCTCCGCGATGGTGGCGAAATCAATGCGACTGCAACCGCGCATTGTGAAGCGAGGAAATCGGGACCCCATGGGCCGGTAGTTGAAAGAAAATTTCGCCTCGCCTCGCGACCTCGCTTTCCTCGAACCCTCGGGCTACGTGGGATTCTACTCCGGCTTAAAAATTCTCGATTATCCCGGCCTGAGTTCGCTCGAGAGGGTCGCCGCACGCATTATATCTGGGCGCCGCGTCGGCGCGCATGCACCTTCTCGCTTGGTCGTGGCCGTGCCCCGCGATGCCAAGGGATTCTCCGGCACTTTCGGCATCGAAGGTGGGGCGATTGCCCATTACACCGATGGAGCCGAATTCATCGTGAATGCAATCTCCGCCGGAGGCACGGTGACAGAGCTACCGCGAACTCTTCTCGATCCGGTGCAAAAATCGGGACACCGAGGTCGGCCGCAAATCACGGCCACCGTTGATCCGAGCCAAACCGCTCAAACCGAACTCATCATCACCTCCGGCCCCCACGGCAGTAACGCTGCCGATTGCACTCACTGGAGTGAACTGGAATTCGATCTCTAATCTTTCTCGCCATCTTGCCTCTCCGGCTTGGATAGGGATAAATCGACCTAGATGATCGCTCCTGAGCTTTACCCAAGCCTAGTTAGTGGTCTGGGATAGTCCACGCAATGACCACAATCGCTCTACTCATCGGCGGACTCATTGGCCTCACTCTCGGGGCCGAGCTTATGGTGCGTGGCGCCTCGGCTCTTGCTCTAAGACTAGGACTCACTCCGTTGGTTATTGGCCTCACGGTCGTAGCGTTCGGCACCAGTGCCCCTGAACTCGTCGTTAGCGCCATCGCGACCCAACGTGGCTCGGGTGCCATCGCCATCGGCAACGTCATCGGCTCCAACTTGTGCAATCTCGCCTTCATCATGGGGCTTTGTGCCATTATCCGCCCCCTCACCGCTAGCCACAGTGTGATTCGGCGCGAAGTCCCTCTCCTCATCGGCGCCACCGTTCTAGGCCTAATCCTCCTGCTCGATCGGGATATTGGGTTTGTCGAGGGCTTTTTTCTCGTCGTAATTCTCGTCGGCCTCACGACGCAAACCGTCCGCCAAGCCCGCGCCGATACTGACCAATCCTTCGACCATCGGGAGAAAAAATCGTCGTCCATCCTCAAAGTGATCCTACTCACTGTCGGCGGCCTGGCGCTGCTCCTGTATGGCTCTCACTTGTTCGTGGAGGGGGCCGTAACCATTGCCCGCAATTTCGGATGGAGTGAGACCCTAATCGGCCTGACCATCGTTGCCGTTGGCACAAGCCTGCCCGAACTCGCCACCTCGGTCGTCGCCGTCCTCCGCGGCGAAAACGACGTCGCCATTGGCAACGTCGTCGGCTCCTCGCTTTTCAATATTCTCGGGATCCTTGGCGTCACCGGCTTGTTGGGCGGAGCCTATATCCCCGAGCTGTCCTACCTCGATCTCGGCATCCTTCTCGCCGTCACGGTCGCAGTCCTTCCCTTGGTTCGGACCGGCGGGCAAATCAGCCGCCCCGAGGGGGCCGGACTGGTGCTGACCTACGTCGGCTATACGCTTTGGTTAATTTTGAGCTGAGGCCGCTTGCCTGAATCGTCGGGCCACGTCCACTCTGCGGCATGTTACCCCTTCTACGTTGCGTAATCCTCGCCGTTCTCGCCGCCCCGCTCTTCGCCGCTTTCCCGGTTACCGCCCCGACGAACCCTCCCGAAGTTCCCTACGGAGATGACTTCGCCCAACTCGATATTGCCGCCAACGGCCAGTGGTGGAAACGAGCGCCTCAAACCGAACCGTCCGCCTGGCAAAACCAACACATCCTTCAGCGTGACCGCGCCGAAGCCGTCGCCTTCGCCCTCTACACTCACGACGCCGGGGTGCTCAAACTCACCGCCCAACTTGCCCCCCTCCTCCCGACCGAGCCCCGTCAAGTCACGCTCGAACTCGCTCAAGCCGATGGCAGTTGGCAGACCGTCGCGACTTCACCGGTTCTATTCCCCGGTTGGTCTGCTCATTTCCGCGTCGAAGGATGGGACTCGACTCGTGCGGTGGCCTACCGCGTTCGCCTCGCCGACGTATCCAGTTTCGAAGGACTCATCCGCGCCGACCCCATCGACCAGTCCCGCATCTCCATCGGCGTGCTCTCCTGCAACTCCAACCAAGACCGCGGCGATCGTGATTCAATTGTTAATCACCTCATCGCCCAAGATCCCGACCTGCTCTTCTTCGCCGGTGACCAAAGCTACGACCACGAACACCACACCGCCGCGTGGCTCGCTTTCGGTCGCCAATTTCGCGAAATCCTCCGCGACCGTCCCACCATTACCATCCCCGACGATCACGACATCGGCCAAGGCAACCTCTGGGGCGAAGGCGGCGTCAAAGCCCCTCACCCTCACGGCAACGATGGCGGCTATTACTACCCCGCCGACTACGTGCGCATGGTCGAACGCTGCCAGACTTGGCATCTCCCCGATGCCTTTGATCCTCGCCCCATCGCTCAAGACATCGGCGTCTACTTCACTCGCCTTCGGGTCGGTGGGGTCGACTTCGCCATCCTCGAAGATCGTAAATTCAAGACCGGCCCCAACGGCACCATTCCCAATATGGGCCCCCGCCCAGATCACATCAACGACCCCGCCTACGATCGCGACGCCGTCGACCTTCCCGATCTCAAACTCCTCGGTGATCGCCAACTCGCCTTCCTCGATCACTGGTCCCAGGACTGGACTGGTGCCAATATGAAGGCCGTGCTTTCTCAAACCGCCTTCGCCGGCGGCGCCCATATTCACGGGGACGAAGGTCGCCTACTCGCCGACCTCGACTCCAACGCGTGGCCGCAAACCGGGCGCAACGAAGCCCTCCGCCGTATCCGCCAAGCTCGCGCCGTGCACCTCGCTGGCGATCAACACATCTCCAGTGCCATGCAACATGGCATCGAGAATTTCGGTGACGGCCCCTACGCCTTCACCGTGCCCGCCATCGTCAACAACTACTACAGTCGCTGGTGGCATCCGCTCAACGAAGCCCCCGGCGCCAATCGCGACCCTCACACCTTCCGTCCTTGGACCGGTGATTACCTCGACGGCTTTGGCAACAAGCTGACGATGCTCACTTACGTGAATCCGGGTGAAGCTTCCAACGGTAACGCCGACGGCTACGGCCTGGTCCACTTCGACAAACCCACCCGCCGCATCACCTTCGAATACTGGCCCCGCCACTCCGCGATCGATTCGCTTGTGACCCAGACTCCCGATTGGCCCATCACCTTTTACATGGAAGAAAACGATGGCCGCAAAGTCACCGGCTACCTCGATGCTCCCGCCACCCCTGGCATCGATTCCCCCGTGCTCCAAGTTCTCGACGAAACGACCAACGAGGTGCTCTACACCCAACGCTTCCCCCGTGGCACCGCCAAACTTCCCGTCTACGGTGCCGGTCCCTACACCATCAAAGGAGGCGCAGATCAGCCGACCCGGAAACTCGGCAGCGGCCTAAAGCCTGAGTAGGAGCTGGCAAAGTCGATCAAAACGGTTAACTCATCTCTGTCGGAGCCCACGGTCTGCCGACGTAGCTAGATGTCTCGGGTAAGTCGGGCTTTACGCCCAACTTTCAGCGCCTCTCCGTCAACTACGGCGTGTTGCCCAGTTTCGAATCGAGTGAATACTTGCCCGCTCCCGCGACGAACAGCACCAAGAACGCAATCCCGTAAACGAACGCCAACTCACCGTTGCCATCGCCACTGAACTTCGCGCCGTGCACCATCACAAACGCGACGCCCATCGTGAAAACCAGAGAAAGTGCCGCCAAACGGGTGAACAGACCCACCACTAACAAAGCGGCCATCAACAATTCGGCCGCAATCGTGAATCCGAGACTGACCGGTGAACCAATTCCCAGTGGATCCGGAAAACTCTTAAACATATCCGACCATCCCAGCAATTTCGCCAACCCGTGGAAGTAGAGTATGTAGCCCCCAAACCCCCAACGCAGTAGCAACAAAGCCAAGTCGGCGCTCTTCGGGATAACGGACAAATTGAAATACTTAATCATGCCGCCCATGCAGCAATAATGAGGTGACCTTTGCCAGCTCTCTTTCAGCCGTTTTTGCGTCATTTTGCCCAAAAACAGACGCATTGACCCGTCCCATCGTTTGTTCCGTCATGCCCCATGCTTCATTCTCAGGAGCCCCCCGAAGAACTAGGTCCCTTTCAGTTCGGTATCCTCGTGCTCTCGATCGTCCTCTTGGTCGGTCTGACCGCCGAAGTCGTTCTCAACGTGCCCCCCGAGATCCGTCGTCTGATCTTCATCATCGATACCGCAGTCTGCGTGCTCCTCCTCATCGACTTTTGCATTCGATTCAAAGAGGCGAAATCTAAACGACAGTTCATGAAATGGGGCTGGGTCGACCTACTCGCCAGTATCCCCGCCATCGAGGCCTTCCGCTACGGGCGCATCCTGCGCGTCTTCCGTGTCGTCCGCCTCCTCGTCGCTATCCGTTCGATGCGCCGCCTCTTGCACATTCTTTGGCAAAGTAAAACCAGTGCCGGACTTACCGGCATCTCCGTCATCGCCTTTCTCGTCATTTCCTTCGGCTCCACTGGCGTGCTGATCGCCGAACTGGATCACCCCGACGCCAATATCACCTCGGCCGAAGACGCCATCTGGTGGAGCATCACCACCACCACCACCGTGGGCTACGGCGACAAATACCCCGTCACCACCGGAGGCCGCATCGTAGCCACTTTTCTCATGATCGCCGGCATCAGCCTCTTCGGCACCCTCAGCGGAGTTGCCGCCACCATCTTCCTCGGCGATGACACCGACAAACCCGCCTCCCGCGAGGCCCAGCGCCTCATGCTCGAACGACTGGAATCCATGCAGCGAGAAATCCACGATATCCGAGAAAGCCAAAAGCCCCCCCCTCCCTCGCCGTAGTGCGGTGCTTCCAGCCCGCTACGTTGGTCGGGTCCCCCATCCGCCCATCGCCAACCAATCGAAGGATTCCTGAGATCCCTCCACCCGAGGTCCCCCACGCGCCTCTAGGCGCCCTCAACCCACCGCCACCAGTTGAGATCTCTGCGCCGCTTCGTGGCCAAAAAAAGCCATTGCCTCCCGGAAATAAAAAAAGAACGGAGTGAGTCGGCCCCCAGTGCGTAGTCGGGAGACGAAGCCTTTAGTGTCCATTCGTGGTTAAAAAACAATCTGCCTCACCATCACTGCCCCCGGCTATCCCACGCCCTTTCCCGCCAACTCCGTCAAAAACTCTACCGCCCGTGTCTCCGACCAATACTCCCCGCCTCGCCCGCGGGTCACAAAACCCACGTGTCCCCCATGTCGCGGTGTTTCTAACCAAAAATTCGGATTAGCTTCCGCCTCCTCGCGAGGAAAACAACGCCCCGCCAGAAACGGATCATCCCACGCATTCACCATCAGCGCCGGCACGCGGATGTCCGCCAGCAACCGTCCGCTCCCACTCTGCTGCCAATAGTCCATCGCATCCCTAAAGCCGTGTAACGGTGCCGTGTAGCGATCATCAAACTGCCGAAACGTCCGCATCCCGCCCAGCGCCGCAACATCCAATTTCCCCGGAAACATCCGCTCCTTCGCGATCACCTTTTGCCGCAGTGTTTTCATGAAGCGAGCCATGTAGAGTCGATTCTGCCACTCGCCCAAACAGAGCGAACTCTCCACCAAGTCACACGGCACCGAAAACGTCGCCGCCCCCACCACCCGCTCATCCACCGCGTCGCCCCGTTCTCCCAATAATTTAAGGGTCTGGTTCCCGCCTAGGCTAAATCCGACCAAAGCCGCCTGCTTCCAACGATCCTGCTGCAACACCTCCGCCAGCACCGTGCCCAGATCGTCCGAAGACCCACTGTGATAAAAGCGCAGCTGCCGGTTCATCTCTCCGCTGCAGCCTCGACAATTCCAAGCCACCACATCCCATCCCCGTTTCATAAACGCGTGAGCCATGCCCCGGATATACGGCTGGCGCGAGTTTCCCTCGAGCCCATGGGAAAGAATCACCACCCGATTCGACCGAGTCCCGGCACAATCCAAATCCAAGAAGTCCCCATCCGGCGTATCAATCCGCCGCCGGGTCCAATCCACCGGTGGCACCTCCCGCCACACCGCCGGATAAATCGACTGCACATGCCCATTGGAAAACCCCCACGGCACTTGATAAGTCGATTCAACAAAAGGCATAGTCCCCCAAACTGCCCTCGCCCCCCCGCCCGGAGCAAGCCCCCCTCCCAAAAGCATTTCAGAAAACAGGGACTCGCTTGAGCGTCCGCCACGCGTCAGCCCACCGGCACCCTCGGTCCATTACTATCAAAATATTTTGATTGTAGGGATCCCATCGGCTCAATCCTTCGGGTTTGATATTTTTCGGATTCATCATCTTCGGCTTCTCCACTCGGCCATTCAATCGTGTCAAAATGGGGCTTCACGGAATAGTGTGGGCAGCGGTTGATCGGGCGGCGGGCATCATGTCGAGTTTATCGCGGAAAAATAGGATTCTAGTGCGGTAGTTTTCGAAGTGACGGAAGCCGCGGGCGTCGGCCTTGAGGGCTTGAATCTTGGAGTTGAAGCCCTCGGTCAGTGCATTGGTGATCTTGTGCTTGAAGTAGGTCAGCGGACCGCCGAGGTGAGCCTTGAGTGAGCGGGCGACCTTTTTGACTGCGGGCAATTTGCGGTGCCTGACGCTGCGATACCACTGCTCGAAGAAGGCCTTGCCGGCATCGGCGTCGGCTTGATACCAGAACTCCAGCATTTGCTCTTTGTAAGTCCAAGCCTCGGCGGTGCGCAGGTTGGTCTCGAGCAGGTCGGCGAAGTGCTCCTTTTTATCCCCGGGGGTTTGACCATGCAGCCACCGCAAGCGGGTCCGCTTAAGGGGTGTCGTCGCCCTTGGCGGCCAGCTGCAACGACTCCTCCCGCCGGGTCTTGTCCACCGCTTCATTGAGAGATTTGGAGACATGAAAGCGGGCAGGCTCGATGTCGGCGGGCGGCACGGCTTTGGTCGTGCCGATAATAAAGGGCGCGCCCATGTCCATCGCTGTCGCCACGATCTTGGCGCGTTGTTCTTTAGGCAATGCCTCCCATAGCTTTACGCAGGCCTCGGTGCTTCGATCCGGCACGACTTCCCGCCCGCGTCGCCCGTCCAGATCAGTCATAAACCGGTGCCCCTTCCCCGCACTCCGGACATCGCGGGCGCACCCCGTCCGGCCAGCGCAACCACACCGTCACCCGCTGCTCAAGCAGGCTCTCTTCCACCTTTGTTACCTCCCACGGGGGGCAGTTGCAGTAACCTCGCGTAGGGTTCTTCGACGGTCATAAGCCTTCTCCTCTTAGCCCCTCAAACGCCTCGACCCACCCTAAAACGGGCGGCCCCCTCGCTTGCCTCCGAGTCGCACTAGGCTTGGCTAGATTTCATATGCAACCTCCCGCTCTCCGCGTCCTTTTCATCTGCACCGGCAACTACTACCGCAGTCGCTTCTCGGAAGCGTGGTTCAACCACCTGGCGCAAGAACACCAATCACCTTGGCGCGCGTTCTCCCGTGGGGTCGATATTGAGTTGGCGCCACCAGGACTGTCGCCCTTTACGAGTCGCTACCTGCGCCTGCAAAAAATCTCTCTCGATCTCACCACTGCCGATTGCAATCCGCTCACCGACCAGGATCTCGAACGCGCGACCCACCGCGTCGCCCTGAAGGAAGCCGAACACCGGCCCTATCTTCATCGAGATTTCCCTGCCTGGGAAAACCGAGTCGAATACTGGAGCTTTCACGACCTGGATGTTTCCTCCGCCGAAGAGATGATCCCTCACTTGGCCAACCACGTCACCTCCTTCTTTCACCAACTTCATGCGCCCACCCCAGACTCCCTATAGGTCGGAACCCCGATCCTTCTCGGGCCGCAGGTGACTCCGACTCAACGTTCTGACAAATGAAAGGCCAGGCGATCTAAGCAACGACTGAGGGAATCACCTCTCGAGTCCGCAGCCTACCAATCGCCTCCACTGGCCTAAACTCCAGCTTCTCGACATCACGTATTCAACGGATGTCAGTGCACCCCGTGCCCGTTTCAGATGCAGGGTGCGTCACCGCTGCGAAATCGTAAATTGAGGAAATTCGAAACCCGACCTTGCCACCGTCGCGGAAACACTGACCGTCGAGGGCATGGTTATCTTCATCGCCAAACTTGGACTAGCAGCCCTCTCCGGCTTCGTGATCTTGGCGTTACTGTGAAACTATTCGCCTACGGGCGCGACCCGCTGTGCCTGATCGCGATGGGGAGCTATGTCATCAATCGTTGGGCTCTGAAGCCAGCAGTCGACATCGCGTTTCTGGAGAATCACTTCAACGACCTCCTGCTCATCCCCGCCGCCCTGCCCCTCATCCTCTGGGTTCAGCGCAAACTCAACTGGCGCACCGACGACCGCTTCCCCTCCCTCTCGGAAATCTCCCTGCACCTGATCATGTGGAGCCTGATCGCCGAAGGCGCCGGCCCCCACCTCTTCGCCCACGCCACCGCTGATTGGCGTGACCTCGTCGCCTACACCGCCGGGGCCATCCTTTCCGGACTTTGGTGGCACCACTCCACCGCAAAAAGCCCTAAAAATCCGTCATCTCCGTGAAACCCAGCCATGCGCCTCTAGGCGCACGCAAAGCCCCGCCAGCAGTTGAGATCTTTGCGCCTTTTGGCGGACAAACTCATCCTGCCCCTCCGATTTCCTGGCCGAATCCTGATCGCTGACCGCCTAACGTTCCCTCTATGTCCTTCGATCAACTCGCGCCCCACTACCGTTGGCTTGAGCGCGTCACCGCCGGAGGGGTAGTGCAACGGGCCCGCCTCGCCCATCTCGCCAGTTTGGACGAGGCCCAGAACATCCTGCTCGTCGGCGAGGGGCCCGGGCGCTTCCTCGCCGCCTTCCGCGCGCGCCGCCCGACCGTGCCCATCACGGTAGTCGATGCCAGCGCTCGCATGTTAGCGGCCGCCCGCCAGGTCGACTCTGGCCCCACCACTTTCCGCCAAAGCGACCTCACCACCGAAGTTTTACCGTCCGCATCATGGGATGCTGTCGTATCGCATTGCTTCCTCGATTGCTTCGCCCCTGCCACGCTGGAGCGCGTCATCGCCAACCTCGCTCAAGCCACCACCCCTCGAGCCCATTGGCTGATCACCGACTTTGCCCTGCCTCCCTCTGGCTGGCGCCGCACTCGCGCTCGATTCGCTCATGCGCTCATGTATCAGGCGTTCAGACTCAGCGCAAAACTTGAGGCCCGGCGATGGACCGACCCGTCTCCCTACCTCCTCGCTCAGGGGTTCAAATTAGGGGCCCGTCAGCCCTTTAACCATGGCCTGATTCGGGCCGATCGCTGGCAGCGAACGTGAATTGGCTGAATAAGCCATTGAAACTCTGCCCTGACTCCGCGCACATCAACCGCCTGTGATTCTAGATCTTCCCGCCCGCGTTATGGCCCGACTCCCTGTCAAAACCCGGGGAATCGTGCAAACCGTGTGCTTCGGACTGGCCGCCGGACTCGTCGCCGTCGCGTTCCACCTCTCGATCCACACCATTTTCGAACACGGCATCCAGCGCCTAACCCACGAGAGCACCGAGGTCTTTCTCGTCGGTAGTTTTCTCATTATCGCCGGCACTTCAGCTATCGCCGGTTGGCTCCTCAGTGCGTTCTGCCCCGAGGCCGCCGGCTCCGGGATCCCGCAGGTGAAACTCGCTTTCTGGAAGGACATGGGCGAAATCCCTTTTCGCGTCGTCTGGGTCAAATTCATCGCCGGCGCCCTCAGCGTCGGTGGCGGCGCCTCCCTCGGCCGCGAAGGTCCTTCCGTGCAACTCGCTGCCGGCCTCTCGTCTCAACTAGGCGGCACGCTCGGTATGCCGAAACACAAACGCCGCGTTGCCTGCGCCGCCGGAGCCGCCGCGGGACTCGCCGCCGCATTTAACACCCCCATCGCCGCCGTGACCTTCGTGCTCGAAGAAATCATCGGTGATCTCAACAGCCGCATGCTCGGTTCGATCCTCCTGGCCGCCGTGGTCGGGGCTTTGGTCGCCCACGGCCTCCTCGGCGAACAACCCGCCTTCACCTTACGCGGTGCCGGCTCCCCCGAATGGCAAGTCTACCTCGCCACCCCTGTCGTCGCCGCCATTGCCGCCCTCGCCGGCGTGTGGTTCCAAAAATTCGCCCTCGGCATCCGTGCTTGGAACAAAAAGAAACACCGTATCTCCCCCTGGGCCCGGTGCTCCCTTGGCGGCATGGCCGTTTGGCTTATCGGATCGACCGTGTTTCTCTGGACCGGTAATACCGGTGTTTTCGGTCTCGGCTACGAGGATCTTTCTCAAGCCCTCAATGGCCAAATGTATTGGGCCAACGCCGGCCTGCTCCTCGTCGCCAAACTCGTCGCCACCGCCGTCTGCTACGGTCTCGGCGCGGCGGGTGGTATTTTTGCGCCGACCCTCTTTTTCGGTGGCATGACCGGAGCCGCCCTCGCTGGCCTCATCGATCTTTTTGTCTATCCGCTCTCGACCGCCGGCCACGTCACCCTCGCCGTCGTCGGGATGTGTGCCTGCCTCGGCGCCGTGGTTCGAGCCCCCGTCACCGGGCTACTCATCGTGTTCGAAATGACTCACGAGTTCGCCATGGTTCCCGCTCTCATGGTCGGTGGTCTGATCAGTATCGCGATCGCCAAAAAATTCACGAAACACAACTTCTACGACGTCGTCCTCGAGCAAGACGGCCAAGAGGTTGAGCACGTCATGCCCCCCCGCGATCTACGATCTTGGCAGGAAACCCCGCTCAGCCGAGCCGCCAACTTCCGCCCCGTGTTCCTTCGCAGTCTATCCCCCGATGCCATCGCCGAAATGTTGGCAAAATCGGCCCACGATCGCTTCCCGATCGTAATTGAGAGCAAACTCCAGGGCGTGATCACCCGCGAACACATGGAACGCGTGATCGAGAAAAGCGAGGAGCCTATCATCGATGCCGTCGCCACCTGCCGTCGCGATGACACCATTCGCGACGTTCAAAGTAAGATCATCGAATCCCCCACCAACATGGTCGTCATCATCGGCGGCGAGGATAACCACGTCATCGGTATCATGACCCTCCACGACATCCTTCGCGCCGAAATTCTCTTCACCAAGGATTAGTTCACGGCGAGAGAGTTGATTTCAACGCCATACCCTCCATATCTTACCCTAGTCTCCCACGACAAACTTCCATTTCCTCCGCCGCAGTTGCCTCTCGGTCACAGATAAGATAACTTCGCGCGTCAGACCACCCTGCGTAGTCGGTAGACGAAGCCCTTTAGCCTCCATTCGTGGTTAAAAGAAACTCCTGCCCCTCAGTTTATCTCTAGTCACCTGCCATGTCCAAGCTCTACTTCTACTACGCGGCGATGAACGCCGGCAAAAGCACCGTTCTCCTCCAGTCGAGCTATAACTATCAGGAGCGCGGCATGCGCACGATGCTCTTCGCGCCGGTCATCGACCAACGCGCCGGCATCGGTCGCATCGCCTCCCGCATTGGCCTGAGTTCCGATGCCAACCCTTTCACCTCGACCGACGATCTGTTCAAAAACGTCCAGACTGAGCACACCGAGGAAGGCGCCCTCGCCTGCGTGCTCATCGATGAAGCGCAGTTCCTCACCCGCAAACAAGTCGAGCAGCTCTGCCGCGTCGCTGATGAGCTCGGCATCCCCGTGCTCTGCTACGGCCTCCGCACCGACTTTCAGGCTCAACTCTTCCCTGGCAGCGCAGCCCTCCTCGCTCTTGCCGACGACCTCATCGAACTCAAAACGATTTGCCAGTGCGGTCGTAAAGCCACCATGAATCTCCGCGTCGGCCCCGACGGCAAGGGCCTCAAAGAAGGCGAACAAGTCGAAATTGGCGGCAACGATCGCTACGTCGCAATGTGCCGCTCACACTACCAAGCGGCCCTCACGCCCTAGTCGAAATTTGACGACGAGAGGAGTCGCGATGCGCCTCTTTCTCATTACGCTCTGCCGTTATCTTTCTCCCGCGTCTGCCCCTCTGCTCATCCCGCGAACCTTGACTTAACGACCTGCCTGATTCTCTTCAGTCCCAACGGTGCTTAAACTATTTCGTATTCTATCAGTCGTCCTTGCGGTGCTTTGGCTCCCGCTCACGGCGCATTGCGAACTAGAATCGATTGGCACCGCATCCCCCGAAACGGAATCGGACGACTGCTGCGAGCCCACTAACGGTTGTATCGACGACGCCTGTGGATTGATCGAAGGCGAAAACTTCGCCCCAACTCACACCGTACTCAAAGCCCCCCTGCCGGAGTTAAGAGTGGAGGATAGTTTTTCCGGTATCGCTGCCCCATTATTAAGCAACGAGACCGAGCTCGATGGTCCCGCCTGGGACCGACTTGATCAGACTTTAGATTGGACCGCGACGTGGAGTTTTACCCGTCGCACTGCCCCCCCCGTGCGGGCACCATCTGACCTAGCGTAACGACCCCTGCGCGGGTCGTCCGTTTCGTATTCATCCCGCCATGACGCCGATCGGCGTCGGCGGGTAACGTCATCCGCCTTGCGGATTTGATCACGTTTCCGTCCCATGATTTCAGCCCACTATTTTCGAATAATTAGCCTACCCATTCTAGTCGTCGTTTCCGCCTCCTTCCTCTGGGCCGATTCCGAACTTACCTTGGCTACCGCGCTGCAACGCGTCACCGCCCAGAACCCCAACCTCGCCGCCCAGCGATTGGATTTCGAGGCCGCTGCCGGTCAAATGGATCAAGCGCGGCTCCGACCCATTCCCACGCTGGCCTTCGAGATGGAGAACTTTGTGGGCACCGATACTCGCCGCGGATTCAACTCCCTGGAAGCCACCGTGCAAGCGAGACAACAAATCGAGCGCGGCGACAAACTCGCCAAACGCGTGGCCCTCGCAGAGCACGAACAGTTCGTCGCGATCGATCAACTTTCAGTTCGACGAGCTCAGGTTCTCGCTCAGACCACGACCCTATTTCTCGCCACCCTCACGGCAGAACGTCATCTCCAATTCACCACGGAGGCCTTCCGCCAACTGCAGGAGACCGCGGCGGCCATCGATCTCGCAGTCAGGTCCGGTGTTACCTCTCCCGCGAAGTCTGCTCGCACTCGCGCGGCGCTCGCTATCGCCTCGGTCAAGCAGGCCCAAAGCGCCGCTAAACTCCGCGCCGCCCAGCTGCAGCTCGCCTCCCTTTGGGGCCAGTCAACCGTCCCCTCCGAGTCGCCCGTTGGCACCCTCACCGTTTCATCCGAACTTCCTGATCGCGATGCCCTCCGCACTCAACTTAGCCGCCATCCCCGCCTCGCCCTGCAGTCCAGCCTGATCGCCGGTCAACGCGCGAACCTCGATCTGCAACACGCTCAAACCACTTCCGATTTAACCGTGAGTGGCGGCATAAAATTCTTCCGCGAGGGCAGCGACGCCGCCTTCGTGGCCGGAGTCTCTTTACCTTTTCCTTCCCGCCATACCAACCGGGGCAATATTCGCACCGCCCGAGCCACCTTGACTCGCGCCGAAGTGACCACCCGCTCGATCGAAGTCGAACTCACTCTCGCGTTCGACTCCGCGTGGCAAGAACTCGCCGCGGCCCATGACGCCGCCCTCGCGCTCCGCACCGATGCCCTGCCCGCCTTGCTTGAGGCGCAAGCAATTATGCAATCCGCCTACGATCAAGGCCAACTCCCCTTCACCGACGTCCTCGGAGCCCAGCGCGCCGTGGCGACTTTAGAACACGAGATCTTCGAACACGAAGCGACCTTCGCGGCGGCACTCGTCCAGCTCGACGCCCTCACCGACCGTTCCTTTCCGCTCACCCAAGCCCTGCTCTACTCGCCATGAAAGCACTTCCATTTCTAATTCTCGTCGCTCTCACCACTTCACTCGTGCGCGCAGCCGACGATAACGAACGCCGCGCCAACACCGTCTTGCTCGATGCCACCGGCGTGCAAAATCTACGTCTCGCCACCGAGATCAACGAACCCCGCGAGTTCGAAGAAACCGTATTTGCTCTCGGGCGCATCGAGATCTACCCCGGCAATCGCGCCGTGCTGAGCAGTCGGATTGCCGGCACTGCTCGGGACGTGTTCATCAAACACGATCACCCCATCAAAAAAGGCGCCCCCGCCATCATCATCGAGAGTCGGCAAGTAGGCAGTCCTCCCCCTCGCATCACCTTGAACGCGCCAATCTCCGGTTTAGTGAGTGCGGTTCATGTGGTTCCCGGTCAACCCGTCAGCCCCGAAGACACCCTCGCCGAAATCCTCGACCTCTCCGACGTTTATGCCCTCGCCCGCGTCCCCGAGCAAATGGCCAGTCAACTGCGATCCGGCCAACGCGCGCTGCTGTCTGTCATGGCGGTCGAAGGGGAAACCTTTACCGCCGATCTGGAGCACCTGGGTGCCCTGGCGGATCCCGTCAGCGGCACCGTCGAAGCGGCGTTCCACGTCACCAATCGTGATTTGAAACTCCGCCCGGGGATGCGAGCCGAGTTTTCGATCGTCGTCTCTCAACGGTCCAATGTGACCAGCGTGCCGCGGTCCGCGCTGCAGGGCACCCCGGCCAATCGGTTTGTTTACGTCAAAGACTTCGAACTCCCCCACGCCTTTGTGAAAACTCCCGTCGTTACCGGTCAGTCCAACGACCGCCGCGTCGAAATCATCAGCGGTCTCCTCCCCTACGATGAAGTCGTCACCCGAGGCGCCTACTCCCTCGCATTTGCCGGCGGAGGAACCCTGTCACTCAAGGATGCCTTGGATGCCGCGCACGGCCATGAGCACAACGCCGACGGCTCCGAACTTTCCGCTGCCGATGCCGAGTCTCACGACGACGCCGATGCGCATGGCCACGCCCACGACTCCGTCGGAGATCATCTCTGGCAGATCGTGAGCGGCGTGCTGTTTGTCTCCCTTCTCGCCGTGTCGTTCCTTAAATCACGCTCGTCCTAAACCCGATCATGCTGACTCGTCTTATCCAGTGGTCGCTCGCCAATCGCGCCCTTGTGCTCGGCTTCTCTGTGGTGCTGCTGACCTTCGGCCTGTTCTCCGGCCTGCGTCTGCCGGTGGAGGTCCTCCCCGACCTCACCAAACCGACCGTAATTATCCTGACCGAGTCGCCCGGCCTCGCTCCCGAAGAGGTCGAAAACCGGATCACCCAACCGCTCGAAAGCGCCATCCTTGGCGTCAGCGGTCTCACGCGCCTGCGTTCCAATTCCGACGTCGCCCTGTCGCTCATCTACGCTGAATTCGATTGGGACACCGACATCTATCAAGCGCGCGTCCTCGTGCAAGAGCGTCTCCAATCCGCCCGCGAACAACTCCCCGCCGACGTCCAACCTTTCATGACGCCGGTCGCCTCCCTCATGGGCGAGATTCTCCTCGTCGGCGTGCGTTCCGCCCACGAACCGGAACACCCTGACTATATGCCTCCCGCCGAGGTTCGCACCCTCGCCGATTGGACCATTCGCCGTCGCCTGCAGGGAATCCCCGGTATCGCTGAAATCCTCAATATGGGAGGCGGAGTGCGCCAAATCGAAGTGCAACCAGATCCCTACCGTTTACAGGCCAACGACATCACTTTTGCCGAATTGGAAACCGCCATCGCTCACGCCGCCACCACGACGACCGGAGGCTTCATCGAAAGTGGCCCCACCGAAATCATGGTGCGCAATCTCGCGATGACCACCAACCTCGACGATATCGCCCGGACGGTCGTCAAACAAGTGGGTGATCGTTCGGTCTCCCTCGGCGACGTGGCTCAAGTAGTCTGGGGCATCGAACCCATGCGGGGCGACGCCACGGTGAGCCGCACGCCCGAAACTCGGCCCACCTACGGCGTCATCATGTCGATCACGAAGTCTCCCGGTTTTGACACCCGAGCCCTCACCGCGGAGGTCAGCGCCGCGCTCGCCGAATTGCAACCTAGCCTGCCGCCCGGCATCGAAACCCTCCAGCTCTTCCAACAAAAAGACTTCATCGATCACGCCATCGGCAATCTCCAAGAAGCCATCCGGGATGGGGCCATCATGGTCGTCGTCGTGCTCTTTTTATTCCTGCTCAATTTCCGCACAACCTTCATCACCCTCATGGCCATGCCCATGAGTTTCGCCATCACGCTACTCACCTTCCGCGCTTTCGACATCACCGTGAATTCCATGACGCTCGGCGGTCTGGCCGTCGCGATCGGTATGGTCGTCGACGACGCCATTGTAGATGTCGAAAACGTCTTTCGACGACTGCGTGAAAATGCCGCCCGGCCCAGCCCGCTGCCCCGCCTTCAAGTCATCGCCACCGCCTCCGGCGAGGTGCGCAATTCCATCTTCTACGCCACGCTACTCATCATCCTCGTCTTCCTGCCTCTGCTCGGACTGAGCGGGGTCGAGGGCCGACTGTTCTCCCCGATCGCGATCGCCACCATGCTCAGCATGACCGCGTCGTTCCTCGTTTCGCTCACCCTCATTCCCGTGCTGTGCTCCCTGTTGCTTCGACCTGCAGCCGGAGAAGTGCACCGCGACGGTCCTCTCGTGCGTGGCCTCAAACAGCTCCTTCGGGTCACTTCATTGCGGGCCGCACTCAACTACCCCGGGCCCATCCTGATTCTGGTCGTCGCCGGCATGACGGCGGCATTCTCGCTCTACCCCAAAATGGGCAAAGACTTCCTGCCGGCGTTCCGCGAAGAAACGGCCCTCATCGCCGTCACCTCCGCGCCCGGAACTTCGCTCGGAGAAATGAACCACATTGCCGATGCCATCGAGACCCAGATCCTGGCGGTGCCCGAGGTGCGCCAAGTCGGACGTCGCCTCGGCCGCGCCGAGCGCGGCGATCACGTCGTGCCCGTGTCCACCGCGGAGTTCGACGTGGATTTTGGCGATCCTGCCGATGGCTCACCCGCCCGTGATCGCCCCGATGTGCTGGCCGACCTCCGGCGTCGCCTCCAATCAGTGCCCGGCACCTTCTCCGTCATCGGCGGCCCCCTCGCCGATCGTATCGGTCACATGCTCAGCGGCGTCGCCGCTCCCGTCGCGATCAAGATCTTCGGCCCCGACCTCGATCAGCTCCGTCAGCTCGGCACCGAAGTGCAGGCCGTGGCTCAGGCCATCCCCGGTTTCGAAAGCGCTAAACTCGATCAACAGGCCTTCATCCCTCAACTCCGCATCGAAGTCGATCGTCCGCGGGCCGCCGCCTACGGTATCACTCCCGGTGCCCTCAACGAACAGCTCGGTGCGCTCATCGGCGGCAAGACCATCGCCGAACTCCGCGAAGGCCAACGCGCCATCAATCTGGTGCTGCGGCTGCCTCCGAGTTGGCGTGATTCGGCCGAACAGATCGCGAGATTGCCCGTCGAGACCGCCAACGGCCAACGCATCCCCCTCACGGCAGTGGCCGATGTTCGTGAAGCGCGAGGCCCCAACGTCATCTTCCGGGAAAACAGCCAACGACGCTTCACCGTCGCCATCAAACCGACCGTCCGCGACGTCGGGGTGTTAGTCGAACGCCTCCAAACCGAAGTGCGCGAAAAGGTGCGGCTGCCCGAAGGGTATTTCATCACCTATGAGGGCGAGTTTCAAGCGCGTCAGGCTGCCAGCCAACGTATCCTGCTCCTCAGCTCGCTGGTCTTTGTCGTGATCCTTTTTCTGCTCTACGGCTACTTCCGCAGCTGGTCGTTGGCGCTGCAGGTCATGCTCAATATCCCGTTGGCCTTAGTGGGTGGACTCGTGCTCACCTGGTTGCTCATCGACAACATCAGCATCGCCACGCTGGTGGGGTTCATCGCCGTGGGCGGTATTGCCGCCCGCAACGGTATCATGATGATCTCGCACTACCTGCACCTCATGAAACACGAAGGCGAAGGTTTCACCCGCGCGATGGTCGAACGGGGCACGCTCGAACGCATGGTGCCGGTGCTCATGACGGCCCTCGCCGCCGGCATCGCACTCATTCCCTTCGTGCTTGCCGCCGATCAACCCGGTAAAGAAATCCTGCACCCGGTTGCCGTCGTGATTGTCGGCGGTTTAGTCTCTTCCACCTTACTCGATTTCCTCGTCACGCCGCTTATCTTCTTTGCCTTCGGCCGCCGCGCCGCGGAACACGCCTTGAAACAGGGCGCCGCCGCTGCCCACTAAACCCTCCCCCCACACTTCCTATGAAAACTAACGTATCCACCCTCCTCTTACTTCTTCTCGTCGGCACCGCTTCTCTAGTCAGTGCGCACGAAGATAAGATCGCCGGTCCCAACGGCGGCCGCTTGCTCACTGTCATCGAACCCCACGCCGAGTTTTTCGTCACTCCCGATCGCCAAGTGCAGATCACTTTCGTCGATGATCACCTCGCCCCCATTGCCCCAGCTCAACAAACCGTGGTTGTCACCGCCGGCGATCGATCCAATCCGACTACGCTGAGCTTCACCCGCCACGGCGATGTGCTGCTCTCCGACGGCCCACTTCCCGCCGGCAACAATTTTCCCACCGTGGTGCAAATTAAAGTGAACCCCGACGCCAAAGCCACCGTCGCCCGTTTCAATTTCAACCCCATCATCTGCCCCGAATGTAGCCACCCCGAATACGCCTGTATCTGCGACCACTAAGAGGGGCTCTCTCCCTTCCCGCACAGCAAAATCTGCGCACCCTTTCGCCGGTAACGCATCGGGTTCTGGCTTCGTTTTCCCTCTTAACTGTCGCAACCTCGGTTCTCAAACCGTTCAAAAAATGAATCCTGACTGGAAAGCATCTGCCACGAGCGCCACCGACGCGGTCTCCGTCGTCAAAAACGGCGACAACGTCTTCATTCACGGCGCTTCCGCGACGCCCACCCCCCTACTCGAGGCCCTCTCAAGCCGCACCGACCTAGAAGATGTGAAGGTCTACCACCTCCACACCAATGGTCCGGCGCCGTTTGCCGAGCCCGAGAAAGCGTCCAGTTTCCGCTCAATCTCTCTTTTCACGGGCCAGCCTCTCCGCCGGGCGGTCGCCGAGGGGCGCGCCGATTTCGTCCCGATTTTCCTCTCCGACATCCCCGGCCTTTTCCTCTCTGGTCAGGTCAAACTCGATGTCGCGTTAATCCAGATCTCGACTCCCGATCGCCACGGACTCAGCTCCCTGGGCACGTCTTGCGATGCGACCAAGGCCGCCGTCGAAACGGCAGAAATTGTCGTCGCCGAGATCAACAAACAAATGCCGCGCACCCACGGAGCCAACGTCGTGCGCCCCCACCGCGTTCATCGCTGGATCCACACCGATCGCCCACTCATCGAGCACGCCAGTCCTCCCGAATCTGAGGTCGAAGGCCGCATCGGTGAACTCATTGCCGATCTCGTCGAAGATGGCTCCACCCTCCAAATGGGCATCGGTGGCATTCCCGACGCCGCGCTGTCTCGTATGACGGAAAAGCGCGACCTCGGCATCCATACCGAGATGTTTTCCGACCGGATCGTTGACCTCGTCGAAGCTGGCGCGATCAGCAACCGCTTCAAAACCGTCGGGGTCGGTCGCCTCGTCACCAGCTTCATCGGTGGCACCAAACGTCTCTTCGATTTCGTCGACGACAACCCCTTGGTCAATTTCTACCCGTGTAATTGGACTAATGATACGTCGGTCATCCGCAAAAACCCCAAGGTCGTTGCCATCAATTCTGCGATCCAGATCGACCTCACTGGCCAAGTCTGTGCCGACTCGATCGGCCACCGTATTTTCTCCGGCATTGGCGGCCAGATGGATTTCATTCGTGGCGCCGCCCTCTCGCCCGGTGGCAAACCCATCATCGCGCTGCCCTCCCGCGCCATGGGCGGCAAAGTATCCCGACTGGTGGCCGAACTCAACCCCGGCGCGGGCGTGGTCACCACCCGTGGCCATGTGCACTGGATTGTCACCGAATACGGCGCCGTCAACCTCCACGGCAAAACCCTGCGCGAACGCGGCGAAGCCTTAATCTCCATCGCTCACCCCGATTTCCGAACCGAACTCACCCACGATCTCTGCCGCATCCGGCACTTTCCTGCGCCTCCCCCGCTGGACTAGTTTGGTCAGCCCTGAGTCAACGAGAAGCAGTTCCGCTTCCTGGTTCGCGCTCCACCGCGGGTCCAACTCGCTGCTCATCGACTCCGGCTCAGCCGCCGGCATATACGCTGCGTCCTTCGCCCCCGCGTCCTTTAGGACTCCCCGCATCCCTCGAGACCTTCGATCCTTGCGGCGTAATTTTTCGGCCCCGACAGATTCGTGACCGTGGCGTCACGTTTTCGCAAAAATACGTCAACGCCGCGTTGACTGTGAGCACTTGTGCATTCTTCACTGTTCTAACCCCCCAACCCTTAGATGGTCAGTTCCAATACTCCCGCCACGCCTGAAGACGCCTCGTCCTCCTCAAGCGCCACCCCCGACCTTACCGACGTTGTCATCCGCATGGCTGGCAACTCCCAAGATGGTATTCAGACCATCGGCGCTTTTCTCGCCCGCTTAGCCGGTCGTAGCGCCCAGGACGTCATGACCTACATGACGATTCCTTCCACGATCTCGGGAGGACCGTCCATCTTCCAGGTCCGCATGGGCACAGGCGACATCCTAAGCTCCGGCGACGAGGCCGACTTCCTCATCGCCTTCTACGGACACAGTTTCAACGACCACATTGGCTCCCTCCGCAAAGGCGGCGTGCTCATCTACGACAGCGACCACGTCACGCCCGACACCACGGGCATCGACTGTATTTCCGTGGGCGTTCCGATTACCAGTGCCACGATCGAATCGGTCGGTGGTTCGGCCAAGGAAAAGGGCAAAAACATCTTCGTGCTGGGACTGCTTTGCCGTCTCTTCGATCTCGAAGTCGCCAAGATGACCAAGCTCATCAATGAGAAGTTCGGCAAATTCGGCGAGGACGTCATCCGTAACACCATGCTGGCCTTCGATGCCGGCTACGCCTGGCCCGCCGACAACATCCGCGACATCTACTTTAAGCTGAAGACGGCCGAAAACACTTCCGGCCATCCCCAAATTACCACCGACGGTAACACCGCGCTCACCCTCGGTCTTCTCACCGCCGGTGTCCGCTACGGTGCCGGTTACCCGATCACTCCCTGGACCACCATCATGGAGAACCTCCGGAGTGAACTGCAAAAATACGGAGGACTCTTCGTGCAGGCTGAAGACGAACTGGCCGCCGTCTCCTACGCCATCGGTTTCGCCTACTCCGGGCATCTCGCCGTCACTGGGAGTTCCGGTCCCGGTCTCTCGCTCAAGATGGAAGCGCTCGGCTGGGCCAGCATGGCCGAGCTCCCGCTCATCGTCATCAACGTCCAACGCGGCGGCCCTTCCACTGGCCTCCCCACCAACGTCGAACAATCCGACCTCATGCAGGCCATCTACGGTTCTCATGGGGACACTCCTCGCATCGTCCTCGCCCCCTGCGACGTCGAAGACTGTTTCTACATCGCCCTCGAAGCCGGCAAACTGGCCCGCGAATACGCCACGCCGGTGATCATCCTCACCGACCAAGCCCTCGCCACTCGGATCGAAGCGTTCGACGAGCCAGACGTGGATAAGTTGATGGTCGATCCCACTCCCGACGTGGCTCCCCGCGGCGAGGACTACAAACCTTACCCGCTCGACGCCATCACGCGGCATGCCCCTCCCGGCTCCCTCATGGCAGGCGCCAAGTATCCGACCGTGACCGGTCTCGAACACGACGAATTAGGTCACCCTTCCGGCAACCCCGCGTTGCATATGAAGATGACCGCCAAACGCCGCGACAAACTCCGCCAGCTCGCCAAAGAACTCCCCCGTCCCGAAATCCACGGCGACGACCAGGGCGATATCCTCCTCGTCGGCTGGGGTTCCACTTACGGTCCCATCCGCGAAGCCGTGAACCGGGCTCGCGCCGAGGGCCAAAAAGTCGGTCACATCCAGATTCGTCACATTCATCCTCTCCCCCCCGAGATCGATCGAATCTTTTCCCGCTACCGCCAAATCTTCGTCGTCGAGATGAATGACCGCGGCCTCTACGGCTACGGCCAACTCGCCACGATGCTGCGCGCCCGCTACGCCAATCCTGCCATCCGCTCGATCACCAAGACCGACGGCCTCGCCTTCAAGGTGAGCGAAATCCTCGCCGGCATGGCCGAACTCGCCGGCGCTCGCAGCGCCAACTTTTCCGAATACCCGGAGTAATCCCCCGCTCGTTCTCTTACTCATTCTCATTCTCATTCTCTCTTAAAACTTTCTCTCATGTCCGATACCGCTCTAGCCCCCGCGCCCACTCCGGAAACACCCAAGCTCACTCGCAAAGCACTCACCGCCGATCATCCCACTTGGTGTCCCGGTTGTGGAGATTTCGCGGTCCTCGCCTCCTTCTACCGCGCCCTCGAACAACTTAATTACCCGCACAAAGACATCGTCACCATGGCGGGTATCGGTTGCTCCTCCCGCTTTCCTTACTTCGTCAACACTCACGGCGGGCACTTCATTCACGGTCGCTCCGTGCCTTTCTCCGCCGGCATCAGCCTCAGCCGCCCCGACCTCAAAGTCTTCGTCTTCGGTGGTGATGGCGACGGCTTCTCGATCGGTGGTAATCACCTTGATCACGTCGCTCGTAAGAATGTGAATCTGACCTACGTCATCATGGACAATCAGGTCTACGGTCTCACCAAGAAGCAAACGTCTCCCACTTCCCCCGAGGGCTTCAAAAGCAAGACCGACCCCTCCGGCGCGATCGACCAGCCCATCAACCCGATGCGCAAACTCGTCAACAGCGGTGCGACCTTTGTCGCCCGCAGTCATGCGACTCAAGTCAAACATATGGTCGAAATGATGAAACGCGCCGCCGAGCATCCCGGTTTCGCCGTCATCGAAATTCTTTCCGAGTGTATTGAATTCTTCCCCGGTGCATTCGACACCAGCATCCCCCGCAAGGGCGGCGAATTCGTCACGATCGATGAAGAACAACACGACAAGACCGACATCACCGCCGCCATGACCGTCGCCAGTGAACCATGGCCGGGACGCTTTGGCGTTTACTACGAGATTCAGCGCCCCACTAAAAACGCCCTCGAAGCCGGCCTCATCGACGTCGCCCGGGGCAAAACCAAAAACGCCTCCGATGCCGATCTCCTCAAAGGCACCTTCGCGAAAATGCGGTAGGCTCATTTGATCACCGGACCGCACCAGTCCGGTCATCCTTCATTCCCGTCGGGAACCAGACTTTCGATGAATTATCGACACCTCTAGGCCCGCTTCGCCCTGCTCCTGCCGTCCTGGGTTGGCGCCGCCGACTTCCTGCCAAAGTGGGATGCCGGTTACCGCGGAGAAATACCCAACATTCCCGTCGCGGTCACCGTCGCAGCTTCTGCCATCGAAGCCCACGGCCACGTGGCCATACAAGCGGCGATCGACGGGGTTGACGGTATCGGAGCTGTTCTGCTGCCCCCGGGAGTTTTCGAACTTCGGAGTCCCGTCGCACTGAAATCCGGCGTCGTCCTCCGTGGCGCTGAGCAAGGCAAGACGCACCTCAAATTCCACCCTCTCGGCGAAGAAACATTTGCAGGCCCCGTTCGTCCCGCTTTCGGCGCTATCCGCTTCGAGGGCACCAGACGTCAGACCGAATATCCCCTCACTTCGGGATTCGCCCGCGGATCGACCAAGTTGCGGCTGGCCAATACCGGCGCGCTAGCCGCCGGCCAAATAGTCCTAGTTTTTTCCGAAAACGATCCCGATCTCATGCAGACCGACCCGCGCTGGGATACGCCTTGGGCGATGCAATCTCTCGCTCAAATCGTCGAGATTGTCGGCGTCCAAGCCAATGCGATCACGTGGGATGTGCCTCTCCGCCTGACCTACCCGAGCAAGCTCAACCCTCGTATTCTCATCATCGATCCCATCGAGCAAGCCGACGTCGAAGACCTCACCGTCGAAAACCTCGACTCCGATTCTTACAACATCATCGGCCTAGAAAACGCCCGAAACTGTTGGGTGCGACGCTGCGAGACCTTCAACACCACCCGTGGACATATCTGGGCAAATTTCAGTCGCCATATCACCATCGCCGAAAACGAAGTGCACCATAGTTTCAGCTACGGCGGCGGCGGCGCGGGCTACGGCATCGTGGCCGGTAATGTCGCCACCGACTGCCTCTACCCCGACAATATTCTCCATCATCTTCGACACGCCATGATGGTTAAACGTGGCGCCAATGGAAACGTCTTCTCTTACAACTACTCCTTTGAACGAAGCCGGGATCCCGCCGGCAGCCGCCTCCTCTGCGACATATCGATTCACGGCCACTACCCGTATCAAAACCTCTTCGAAGGCAACGTCGTCGAATTCATCGAACTCGCTGATTACCGGGGGCCAACCGGACCGTTGACCACCTTTCTGCGCAACCACGTTCAAACCAAGATCAGCCTAAAAGATCACTCGGACAGCGCCATATTCCTCGGCAATCGCATCGCCGGTGAAGGCTTCGAAACCGACGGCTCATCGCAGAACCTGATCCTCGGCGGCAATACCCTCCAGTCTGGAGATCCCCTTCCCTCCATCATCGAAGTCAAAACGATTCCCGCCTCCGCCTACCGCTCCGAAGCTCCGAGCAACTGGGGCGACCTCCCCTGGCCCGTATTGGGAGATCCCAAGTCAGCCGGCATCCTCATTCCCGCCCAACGTCGCTGGCAGGAAAAAGCGCCCGAAAACTAGTTTCGCGTCGCTCCCACCGGACAGCCCTCTCGCGCGACCGGTGTAGGTCGGGCTTTACGCCCGACACCCCATAGCGCCCGCCCCCAACCGGAAATTCACAGAAAAACAACAAACCCGTCTAGACTGAAAAACCGTCCCCGCGCCCCGCCACCAAGACAACCCAACTCGACCGCTTTCGGGCCGTCGCTCAACAACGCCCGTTTCAACTATTCGGGTGGGTCGGGCTTTACGCCCGACACCCCCTGCCCCTCGGCAAGTGCCCCATCGCCCCCGACACTCCGCGCCGACCAACGCGTCCGTCCGCCGCAACCACGTTTGAGGCAAATGCCGAAAGCATGCCCCCCAGTCCAAAACTGTAGGGGCGTTGCTCGACAACGCCGCCCCTGCCCCTCGGCAAGTGTCTCGTCGCCCCCCCCTCGCCAAGCCGGCGCACCAGAACGCGAGTCAAACGCGCCGACCAACGCGTCCGTTGCCCGTAACCACGTTTGAGGCAAATGCCGAAAGCATGCCCCCCAGTCCGTCACTGTAGCAACAAGGGCCGTTGCTCGACAACGCCCGCCCCTGCCTCTCGGCAAGTGCCGCATCGCCCCCTCCCTCAAGGCACCGCAGAAGAACACAAGTAAAACGCTTTCACACAGGCAAAAGTTCTTTGGCTCGATAAATCTCGCCGAGCTCCCGCACAATTTGATCGAACCGCTTCCATGACTCGGATGAAACCACCATTTTTGGTGCCCCCCACGCGATTCCCCGTGCCTGCAGACCCGCTGCGACGTTGAGCGGAAAGGTGAGTTGATCCAGCACCAGACCGACCTCGACCAGCGTCTCCGCCATTTCTCCTGCTTCCTGCACTCGTCCCTCGGCACACGCTTTAAAGACATCGACCATGACATCCGGCACGAAGTTGACCATGCCGCCAATACAGCCCGCTGCCCCGGCCGCCGCCACCTCAGGGAGTCGCGTATCTGCACCGGAAAATACCTTAAAATCGTGCTTCCGCCCCAACTCCACCAAAGTGGGCAGGTAATCGAATTCCCCACCGCTGTGCTTGATCCCCGCCATCGGCGCTCGGGTGGCGAAGCCTTCAATCGTTTCCACCGCGATCCGATTGCCGGTGAGTTCAGGGAAATTGTAGAGGAACGTCGGCAACTGCACCTGTTCGGCCACGTGAAGGAAAAACGCCAGTTGATCGGCATCGGACACCGGATAAAAATGCGGCGGCATGAGGGTCACTGCCGGCAGGCCTATTTCCCGCGCGAACCGCCCCAATTCAATCACCTTGCGAAAGTTCAAGTCGCTGAGGTTCGCGATGACTGGTAAGGGAGCGGCCAGCTCAGCAATAGTGACCAAGAGAGACTTCCGTTCTTCCAGGGTGAATCGGGGGAATTCACCCGTGCTCCCCAGCGCCAAAACGCCCGCCACGCCTTGCTGCTTTAACCATCCCAGATGGGTGGCCAACGCGTCCCGCTGTAAATCTCCATTCGCATCGGTCGGAATCCAGAGAGCTGCCAGGACGCCTGATTGTGGCACCGCATTCACAATACCACCTCCGTCGACACCCGCTCTTCGTCGCGCGCCTGTGCCTCAAATAGCGCTTGGCAAAACGCTCCGCGGCTGACCAGTCGATCCGTAGGCACGCCGTCCCCTCCCATCCATTCCGGCACCACCGCGGCCAGTTGCGCCCAAGTGACTGTGGCCGCATCCCGCCACTCGACCTCTGACAGATCTAACAGCCCCGCGCGAGCAAACCAACGCAAGGCCGTGGGCCCGTCCAACGACTCGTCCGCTCGAGCGTAATAGTCTTCGAAGAAACCCAAACAGCCGCAGAATTGCAGACCAGCGAAACAAGAATGAGCTCGATCGATATCTTTGAAAAAGGTCAACACCTGCCCCTGGGCCAGTAATTGCCGTTGTAAGCATTTTATCGGGACATCGCGCACCGGCACATTGGCAATCAGCGACAAATGCGCCGCCGTGCCCGCCGCTTGGCCCAACGCCATCCAGGTGGGCTCCAAGCGAATGGTCGAAAATGCGACGTGGGTGGTCGATGCCGCCACCGGCACGAGTAAACCATCCAAGACTTGGGGCACGATGACACCAAAGGGGATTTGATAAGGATGGGTGAGTTTGTTCAACATCAGCACATACCCTTCGAGCGCTACATTCTGGCCCGGCTCACATTTCCTTACCGGAAACGAGTCGATAGGGAATTCTCCTGCCGCGATGCTGTCCGTGTGCACTCTGGTGCGCCCCTGCACCGAATCCACGAATACATCATTCTCGCTCAGCGTATATTCTCCTTGAATACGACGAGCCTCCCGCACGTAGAGCTGTCGCGGAAATCCTTGACTGTCGGTAAACTCATCTCGCGCAAGATTGTACCGGCGGGCCAACCGGCGTTGATCCTCGGGAATTTCTTCGTCGTTCTGCAAAAAATAGATCAATCCCAAGGTCAAATCGCGAATACGCGCCATGATCCGCTCTCGCTCGGGCCAATCCGCTTCGGGATAACCGTCATTCTCCTCTGCAAATGGAAAGCCCAACGGTCGCGGGTTCATATTAATGTCAAATTTCTCGTTGGGTAATTCCGCCACCGACAACGCCCGCACCACGGTATTGAATGTCGGCGCGTAGTATCCCATGCCTTCCCGCATATCTCGCGGAGGGGCCATGCGCCCCTCGCGCCAATCGTCGAGGTAACCGAGATAAACGGTGCGATCATAATTCGTCGGTGCAGTGACCTCCAAACTGTTGGCTGAGTTGGTCGTGAGACAAAGCCGATAAGTGTAGGCTTGAATACGCTTATCACCCTGCCCCGTCGTGCCGGGCAGGAAGGCACCCGTTTCGTAGTCGATGTAAACGACTCCAGCGTGCAGTTCATTAAACTCCTTCCGGGATTCCCGACCCAAACGATAGGGCACCCCGGCTTTGGCCGCCAGATCGCCTTCATAGGTTGCGTCAATGAACACCCGCCCATTCACCCTGCGTTCCTCTCCGGTGTCGCGGTCAACCTGCGTCACCGCGTTGATCCGTGCGTCCGACAAGGCTACCGTATTCAATCTATGATGACGCAGTATCCGCAAGTTCGGCTCCGCTGCAAGCATGGCATCCAAAATACGGCGAGCGACGGAAGGCTCGTAATAGTATCCGTCTTGGCAAAGCGAAACGTTGGCATGATCCGCACCGTAGGTTTCGACGTAGTGCGCGCGCACGTTGTCGACGAATTCCCGGAACACGCCGTTGATCGCCTCCCGCGTCTCGATGTCGGACTTGCCGAGCCCATTAGTCATCATCGCACCGACCATGGGATGATACTCCGTCATGATCACGGAGCGCCCCAAGCGTGCCGCAGTGATGGCGGCCGCAATGCCTCCCGGCGTTCCGCCAACCACCACGACTTCAGCCGTCAAATTTGTTTCACTATCGTTCATAAATTATCTCCGTTTTTATCGCTATTACGCTTCCCCATAGTCCACACCGTCAGTCCCGTCAGATCCCGTGGCGCTTGCCCGCGGATCCAACTGAGTCCGTAGGCCAGCAGAATGAAGAGACCATTGACCAACGCCCCGCTCCAATAGCTGTGGATATGCAGCGACGCGCCTTCCGGGATCAAGCCCGCCAAATCGAGTCCCAAGTAAATATTAAACCCAATCGCCAGGGCCATTGCGATCAACACCGAGGTGCCATCCACTCGTTTGGTAAAAAAGCCCACTACGAAAAGCCCCATCAAACACCCGCCAAAAACGCTGGTGACGATGAGACTCACGTCATTCATGCTCTCTTTCTCGATCCGACTGAACCCGATGGCTCCCGCTACCGTCACGACCGTGACCACGCCAGCAATCCATCGCGCCGTGCGCAGATAAAATCGATCACTCCGGCCCGGAGCCAAGTAGGGTTTCATCAAATCAACTGTCACCACCGTGGAGATCGAATTAATCCCGGAGTCCAGACTACTCATGGTCGCTGCCATCACCGCCGCAATCACGAGTCCAGCCAACCCGGCCGGGATGCGGGTCAGAACAAAATAGGGTAGCACTTCATCAGCCGCCAAATCCGCCACCGCTGGATCGGGAAACTGGAGATAATAGACGAACAACGTCGTGCCCACAAAGAAGAACAACGTCCACAACGGCAGCGCGATGCAGGAGAAAAGCGCCGTCGCTCGTCGCGCGGACCGCAACGATTTCGCCGCCGCATAACGTTGAACCATGTTTTGGTCGCCACTATAGATGCCCAGCCAAGTCACCATGCCCAGTAACGACACGGTCCAAAACGTGCGTTCAGTGAGATTCCACTCAAAACTGCCTAGGCTGAATTTACCGTTGGCCTGCCCGATCTCAAGCACCTGCCCCAGCCCGCCCGGTAGATCAATTTCCGCACAGATGAGACACACCACGCCGCCCACCATCAAGACAATCGCCTGCACCACGTCCGTCCAAATTACGGCTTCGATCCCGCCGGCGATGGTATAGAGGGCGATGAACACCCCCGCCACGATGACCACCCACTCAAACGACCACCCGGTGAGAAACTGCAACGGAATCGACACGAGAAACAGAATCTGCGCCATGCGAATAAGCTGCAGAATCACGAAACTGATCGTGCCATAGAGCCGCGGGATCGCCCCGTATCGATTTCCCAAATACTCGAAAGCCGACGTAAGTTTACCTTGTCGGAAAAACGGGATAAACACCACGATCGCGATGATTGCGACGAACGGCAGGACGAGATTCACACTCAACTGACGCCAATCGAGCGCGAACGCCGCCGCCGGAAGCGCCAGAAACGTCGCCGAGCTTATCACTGTACCCAACATCGACAGCCCAATCATCCAGCCGGGAAACGAGCGGTTCCCGACGAAGTACTCCTCGGTGGTTTCAGTGCGTCGCGAAAAATATATGCCGATCGCGACCATTATCGCAATGTAGGTTCCAATTACAGCGACATCGAGAAATCGAATTTGAAGGTCCATGAAGAAAAGAATGGAGTCGAAAATACCGTCGAATCAGCGCCGTAGCCGTTCGATTTCATCGAGTGAAATCTTGATCACTTCGATGGCCGTTTTGTAGCGGGAATAAGAAACAAACACGGCACCATCCTGCTCGATCGCATGAGGGTATTGCACACTGCCCGAGGTGTGATCGGCATCAAACGCCCCCCCCTCCGGCGACACCGGAATGGGCAACTGCGCCATGGCGGTGAAAGTAACGCCGTCTTCAGATACCGAGAGGCACAAGGGATTGCGACTCGCGGGATTGGCATTCGAAATGAGCACGTAGAATCCCCGCGAGGTGCGTAGGCAGAAAAACTTCGCAGTGGCATCCGGGAAATTCGTCTTGGTCGGGGTACTCCACGTGCGGCCGTTGTCTGCCGAAAACGCCCGGTAAAATCGCCCGGAACGGGAATTATCCCGAAACACCCCCACGAGCCGACCGTCGGGCAGTGACCACCAGTTGGGTTCCTCGGGCCGAAATCCATCGGCAGGCGCTTCGGTTACGATCGGCGACTTTTCCCACGAATCGATCGCATCCACGCCTCCGCTCAACATGAACACATTCCGACGATAATCTGGTCCTCGACAAATAATACCCCAGCGGCCGTCAGGCAATTTAGCTGGCGGGAAATTATTGATCGCTTGGTCCGCAATCGCCCCCTGAGGAATCCAAACTTCGCGGGTCGGGTCCCACTCAAACGCATGTAATGCCAAACTGGGGCCAAAAAACCGCACTCGTCCTTCTTGATACGCTTCATCAAGGCTACCCAGCGCGATCAACTTGCCGTCGCGCACCCACAGACCGCGCGCGATGTAGCGGAATCCGTCGCGCGTCGGAGGTCCGGCCACGATGCCGGCGTCACTCCAATGCAGCCCGTCTGGACTGGTGGCGTAGCGCAGGTGCTGCGTCGGGTGGTCCTCCACGATGCGGCCATGACTCCACAGCGCCCAGTATTTACCATCATGATACGCCAAGTAAGAATGCAGGCGATAAACCCACTGACTGGGATCGGCCAAATCTGCGTGATCAAAGACCACCGATTTACTCACAAACGGCTGCTCCGTTAATGAACCAGCGGTCACCAGGGCGTGCTCTCCTCGCAGCACGAGGAGCGAGTCATAATCGATGCGGGTCGGATCGGGACCAGTTCGGGTGAGATCCAACATCGGAGGCTCACTCGCGATGGCGGCGCAGGAAGAAACGGCGAACGACATCACGATTTTCAATATTCGAAAACGGGAGGATCGGAGGATATTAGGAAAGACAGTGGGCATGGATCGAAGGGGAGTGGGGGTTAACGGTTGAAGGAAAGTGTCGGGACGCAGGCAGTCCAACCGGCGTGCAGCTGTTCCGCCAACTCAGCGGTCAATGCGAGTTCATCGTTCACAAGATTACGACGTTCCAGCGGGTCGGACGGAACGTCGTAGAGCTCCCGATCAATCACCTTTTTATCGGACTCGCGCGTCCATTCAACATAACGATGACGTTCGGTTCGGATGGCGCGGCCGATTGCTCCCGATCGGACGTAGCGGCCAAACACGGCTGACTTCCACGCTCGATCTGGATTCGCTAATAACGGCACAAAACTCGTTCCTTCCCAGGAAAGCTCACCCGGCAGTCCCGCGAGCTCGGCCAACGTCGGATACAAGTCCACCAACTCCACCAGCGCCGGGGTGCGAGTGCCGGGCCGCGTGAGCCCGGGTGCCACGACCAACAACGGCACGCGGGCATCCAGCTCCGTATTGGTCTTCTTACCCCACTGCCCGTTTTCGCCTAGATGGTAACCGTGATCCGCCCAAAGCACGATGATCGTATTCTCCGCCAAACCCAGTTCATCAAGTGCATCGAGCACGCGGCCAATCTGCGCATCCGCGTAACTCGCCGCCGCATAATACCCGTGTCGTAACTGTCGTGTTTTTGCCTCATCAATCTCGAGCAGCTCACGAAAGTCGGTGTAGTTCCGCATCTCTCCCGAATCCGGACGCCATTCATAACGCCAGGGTCGCGCCATCACCTCCGCCGCGGAAAATGCTCGCGCGACATCCGGAGCGAGACCGAAATCCTGATGGTCATGCAGCTTCCAATACCGTTCTGGTGCGCTCCACGGCAGGTGGGGGCGCTTCGTGCCCACGGCCAGAAAGAAGGGTTGGTCGCGCAATCGACCCAGCGCCTCGATCGCGGCATCAGCCGCCTGTCCGTCCACGTAGGCATTGTCGGGCGCGACGATAGACTCGGTCGCCTCGCCCTTGCGCATGGGTTGGATAAATCCGCCCACTCGATTGCTCGGCTTCAGGTATTCGTCCCGTTTGACAATGTCGGCCAACCGCTCCGGCACCGACCAAGAAACCGGATCGAGAATCGGCGGATACACATGGTTCACCTTGCCAATCGATTCGGTGTGGTAGCCGTGCTGTTTGAAGAGTTGCGGCAAGGTCACCACCTCG
>Ga0208413_1000402_pt1 | contig 32967 bp, 32 predicted proteins | sample AntAceMetag02UKD_FD_184761 | JGI IMG/M metagenome (GOLD analysis project Ga0208413, IMG submission 184761) | Saline lake microbial communities from Ace Lake, Antarctica - Antarctic Ace Lake Metagenome 02UKD (SPAdes) (version 2) | ecosystem: Environmental > Aquatic > Non-marine Saline and...
CGCGAAACCCTTGCGGGCCAGCGGTCATGTAGAGACCGCACAAACAGGCCGAATACATGACCGCTCCAGACCAAACGTCGACGCTGCATTTTCGCACTTGCCCAACGGGGGCCGTCCATACATGACGATAATTTAGAGACCGCTCATGCAACGGCCGAGAGCCTCCGCCTCTCTCCGTCGTCACCCTGGACGAGCGCGCCTGCGGCGCGGTCGAGCCGCGGGGCCCACCCGCCCCGACGGCGATGCTGACGCCGCTCATCGCGCGCATCACGTCGGCGGTCCGCGGGTACCGACCGCCGGCCCTGCCGCCTGGTTGACCAGCAGGACGTGCCGCAGGGCGGCCGACGGGGCGGTCAGTCGACGCGCAGCGGCTCCAGCCGCCGGTTCGCCTCGAGCGCGGCCGCCACCATCGTCTCGCGCCGGGACTCCAGCGCCTCCCAGCCGTTGCGGCGATGGTCCCGGCAGGCGCCGAGAGCTTGGTCGCGACCAATCCCGGGGTCGGCGGGGAGCCGGTCGGGCGACGGGTCGGCCAGAACCCCCGCCATCAGGGCGAACAGCGTTGGGTCCATGGCGTCGTCGCCGAGAACGTCCTCGCTCGGCCGGAACGCGTCGGAGCGCGTCAACTGCACCATGTATACCGACATGGCCTCCAGCCGAACGGCGCCGTTTGGCCTGACCGAGACCAGCGGGAAGTACGGCGCCAGCGACGGCAGCACGTGGTTGGGGTAGAGCCGCGCCCCCCAATAGCGGCCAGCCACCGCCGCGTAGTGCCGATAGTCCTCGATCGCAAACAGGCGGGACTGATCGAACGGCAGGATCTCGACCGCCGGCTTGGTCGCCACCACCGTGTCGTTGGCGACGTCGACGTACAACGAGCCGGCGATGAAGGCGTTCTGGAAGTACTCGCCGCGCAAGTCGCCCCAGACCTTCCGCATGGTGCCGCCATGGCGCATGAACGTGGTCAGCGCGATCAGTCCCCGCGCCGGCGCGCCGTCCAGGCTGGCCGCCTCGATGGTCCGCAGCCGCGCCTCGACGGCCCGCGAGATCTCCAGGCACTGTCCGATCGGGAAGGCCTTGCCCATCTTCGCCGGCCGGGCCACGACCAGCGCCGGCTCGGCGTCGGCCCGCAGCCACCGGAACAGCGCGTCCAGATCGTCGAGGGCGGGCGCCAGAAACCGCTCGGTCAATGCCTGCTCGGCGACCGGGTTCGCGATCCGCGGTTCGTGGGGCAGCAGGGGTCCGGTGCGGGGCATGGCTCGGCTGCGTTGCGGCGAGGGCAATCTGCGGGTCGCCAATTCGAATACAGGCAAGCGGCCCCGGTTGCCAGTCAGGTGAGCGCCAGCATCCCGGCGGCGTTGCCACCGGCGATCAGGTCGCGTTCCGCCGGCGACAGACGCGCCTGTCGAACCGCATCCAGGCAGCGGGCGTCGTCGAAGATCGGAGCGTCGCTGCCGAACAGCACGCGGTCGGCGCCGTACACCTCGGCGGCGAGCGCGATCGCCCGCGGTCCCAGCGAGGCGGCGTCGACGTACAGCGGCCGCAGCGACCGCGACGGCGCCGCCGCATCCGGATGCCGCAGCGCGTAGACGTGATCCATGCGCTCGATCACGAACGGCAGGCTGCCGCCGAGATTGGCGACCTGGACCGGCACCGACGGGAAGGCGTCGAGGAAATCAGTGAGCGCCAGGGTCACCATCACCTCGGTCATCCGGTTCTGGATGTCGACGGTCACCCGGCGGTGGACCACGCTGTCGGAATGCGGTGCCGCGGCATCGACCGGCCCTGCCGCCGCGTCCGGCAGGGGCCCCGGGTGCACGAACACCAGCCCGCCGAGCTCGTCCGCGAGTTCGAACAGCGGCCGGACCCGCCCGGCGGCGGCGACGCTGACGAACGCGTCGCCCGGCAGGATCATGCCGCTGAGTCCGAGCCCGCGGGCCCGGCGATACTCCTCGGCGGCGGCGGCCGGATCGGCGAGCGGCAGGGCGGCGATCCCGGAGAACCGGTCGGGATGCCGCCGGACCAGCGCGGCGATCCCGTCGTTGAACGCCCGCACCAGCGGCAGCGACTGATCGGCCGGCCGTGAATCGATGCCGAACAACCCCGGCAGCGACAGCACCTGGCGGTCGACGCCGAGCATCTCCATGCGCGCCAGTCGGGCGTCCAGGTCGTCGTAGGCGCGGCCGTACGGCATGCGGGTGCGGAAGATCCCGAAGCTCTCGCCGCCGGCAGGCTCGGCGCGAATGTCGGGCGATTCGCACCGGGCGCGCAGGGCGGCGACCAGGGCCTCGGGCAGGAAGTGCGCGTGGGCGTCGATGACCGGCGGCATGGAGAAGGTCGGGTCCGTCGAGGGTGAAGCGCGAACAGCGAAACGCCGGAGGGGGCCCGACGGCCCCCTCCGGTAACGCTGTTCAGAGGTCGCGGTCTTAAGCCGCCTGCGCCTTCTTCAAGCCGGCGAGGCCGTCGTCGAGCGCCAGGCTCATCTTGTCGAACAACTCGTCGATCTGGCTCTCGGTGATGATCAGCGGCGGGGTGAAGGCGATGGTGTCGCCGATCGACCGCACGATCAGGCCGTGCTCGGCCGCCGCCTTGTAGACCAGCGCGCCGGCGCCGGCCTTCGGGTCGAACGGCTTGCGGGTGGCCTTGTCGGCCACGATCTCGACCGCGCCGATCAGGCCGACGCCACGGGTCTCGCCGATCAGCGGGTGGTCGATCAGGGCGTGCAGGCGCTTCTCGAAGTGCGGCGACACCGCGCGGACATGGCCGAGGAGATCGCGCTCCTCGTAGATCTTCAGGGTCTCCAGCGCCACCGCGGCGCACACCGGGTGAGCCGAGTAGGTGTAGCCGTGGCCGAGCACGCCAAGGTCGGCGCTGGCCTGGGCGATCGGCTGGTAGACGTCCTCGCTGATCATCACCGCCGAGATCGGCAGGTAGCTCGCCGACAGCGCCTTGGCGCAGGTCAGGATGTCCGGCTTGATGCCGACCGTCTCGGAGCCCCAGAAATTGCCGGTGCGCCCGAACCCGCAGATCACCTCGTCGGCGACCAGCAGCACGTCGTACTTCTTCAGGACCGCCTGGATCTTGGCGAAGTAGGTCTTCGGCGGGACGATGACGCCGCCGGCGCCCTGGATCGGCTCGGCGATGAAGGCGGCGACCGTCTCCGGTCCTTCTTCGAGGATCATGGTCTCGAGATCGTTCGCCATGCGGGTGGCGAACTCCTCCTCGCTCTCGCCTTCCAGACCGAAGCGGTAGAAGTGCGGGTTCGAGGTGTGCTTGAAGCCGGCGAGCGGCAGGTCGAAGCCTGGGTGGTTCACCGGCGTGCCGGTCAGGCTGGCGGACGCGATGGTGACGCCGTGGTAGCCCTTGATGCGGCTGATGAACTTCTTCTTGGCGTGACGGCCGCGAGCGTTGTTGTAGTACCAGACCAGCTTGATCGCGGTGTCGTTGGCTTCCGAGCCGGAGCTGCAGAAGAACACCTTCGACATCGGCACCGGCGCCAGCTTGATCAGCTTCTCCGCCAGGTCGATGCCCGGCAGGTGCGCCTTGTGGGCGAAGGTGTGGTAGTACGGCAGCTTGTTGAGTTGGTCGGTCGCCGCCTTGACCAGGCGCTTCTCGTTGAAGCCGAGCGACGCGCACCACAGGCCGGCCATGGCCTCCAGGTAGGGCTTGCCGGCGTCGTCGTAGACATACACGCCCTCGCCGCGCTCGATGATCATCGGGCCGTTCTGTTCGTGGGCCTTGGCGTTGGTGTAGGGATGCAGGAAGTAGGCGACGTCACGCGCCGCCGGCGAATTCGGCTGGAAGCTCATGGTATTCTCCCGGAACGGGTGCGGTAATCCTGTGACGTGACCTTAGCACGACTGATTAGCGGCGAAAGGGGGCCAGAGTGACCCGACTGACGTCGGCCCGGCTCCGTCCGCCCGGTCACAAATCCACCGGCTCGCTCGGGTCCTCCATGATCCGGTTCAGGGCGTCGCGCAGGGTGCGCAGCAGGTCCTCGGCGGCGCGGTCGTCGATATCCCGGAAGATCGCCTCGTAGTCCAGCAGTTCGCGTTCCAGCATGACGCTGCGGTCGCTGCGGTTGGCGGCGATCAGCTGGTCGAGCTGCCGGCGGGCCTCGTCGACCATCTCGACGGCCTCGAGGCGGTCGAGCACACCCTTTCGAACCAGGGTGCGCAGGGTGTTCACCAGCAGCACGAACGACGCCATCGCGAACGCCTCGGTCTTGACGTCACGGCTCACCGAGCGACCTCCGGCTCATGCGTTCCCCCGGGCACCAGATACCACGCCAGGCTGGCGATCTGCAGGCCCAACATCGCGCCGAACGACCAGCGGTAGGCTTCCGGCTGATAGCCGCCGCTTTCCAAGGGCGGCCACAGGTCGATGGCGGCGCCCAGCAGGTACTGGCCGGCGAAGGCGCCGAAGAACGCGAAGGTGTTGAGGCCGGTCGACGCTCGCCCTGCCAGCGAGATCGGGAAGTGCCGGTTGATCAGCGGGTAGATGAGCGCGGCCGCGTTCGCCATCAGGCCGAAGCCGATCCACGGCATCATGGCGGACGGGGCCAGTTCCAGGGTAATCGCCGCCTGGGCCAGGATGAACAGGGCGGAGAGCCAGCCGACCACCGGGATCAGACCGATGCCGCGCCGGCCGCAGAAATCGGCGAGCGCACCGGTCAGCACGAAGCCGACCGTCATCGCCACCGCGATGACCAGCAGGTACAGGGCGACGCCGTGGCGGTCGAAGCCGGCGACATCGCGCAACCACGGCCCGGCCCACAGGCCCTGGATCGCCAGGTTGGCGGCCATGGTCGTCACCGTCAGCGGCGCCACCCGCCAGAACAGCCGGTCGCCGAACACCACCCGGAACCCGGCGATCTGCTCGCGCAGGGTGCCGCGGTCGACGCCGTGGGCGGCGCGCTCCGGCACCACCAGACGGATGAGCACGGCCACCGCCACCGTGACGCCGGCCAGCGCGAAGAACACGCCGCGCCAGTCGACGATCTCAAGCGCCTCCTCGAGCGGGGCGGTGGCGGCGATCGCCCCAAGCCCGCCCATCGCGAGGAAGCAGCCGTTGATCAGCGGCCAGCGCTGCTTGGGAAACCACAGGGTGATGGCCTTGAACGACGCCATCAGCCCGCCGGCCGCGCCGAGCCCGATGAGGGCGCGGGCGATCGCGAGGTCCACCATGCTGTCGCCGAGGGCGAACAGCAGCGCCCCAACCGCGGCCGACAGCAGCAGGATCGACTGGACCCGGCGCGGGCCGTAGCGGTCCAGCAGCAGGCCGAGCGGCAGCTGGAAGCTGGCGAAGGCGAGGAAATAGCAGCTGGTCAGCAGGCCGAGGTCGGCCGCGGTCAGGCCGAGTTCGGCGGTCAGCTGCGGAGCGATCACCGCGTTGATCGACCGGAACAGATAGGACAGGAAATAGCCGCCGGCGAACGGCAGGAACACGACCGCGATCAGCCGCGCCATGCCCGGCGTGGCGGCCGCGGTCTCCGAAGCGCTGGCGGTCATGACGCGGACGTCGGCTTCCGCGGCACCAGGCGCAGGGTGACGCCGTTGGTGATCTCCGCCGGCAGGACGATCGCCGGCCCGTCGCGCCAGGCGCCCGGCACCAGCGCCGCCGCCGCCTCGACGTCGGCGACCGCGATCTCGATCACCGGGATCGCCGCCGGGCCGCCCGGGATCACGTCGATGCGGTCCCGCCGGAGCGCGACCGGGTAGCAGCCATCGGGGGCGACCGGCCCGGCGGTTCCCCCGGAATACCCCTCGAGGAACGGTCTGGCCGACTGCGGGTCCTGGGCCGCGACGGTGACGGCGGTGATCCGCTCCGCGCCGTTGCGGTGGCGCTGGTAGTCGGGCTTCCAGAACGCCTCGGGGGTGTGCTGCTGGCACACGAAGAACGCCAGCCCGACCAGCGACGGATCGCCGGTGAAGGCCAGCGAGAACGCCACCCGGGTATCGCTGCCGTCCGGCAGCCGGGCCTTGCGCTCGAAGTCGACCGGGTCGTAGCCGCGCAGGCCGAGGCGCTCCCAGCCGGCCCGGTCGGCGTCGCGGTCGTCGCTGGTCAGCACCAGCATCGAGGCGCCTTCGCCGACCGCCTCCAGGAACGCCCGGTTGTGGGCGGCGAAGCTGAAGGCGTTGCCGGCCATCTCGGGGATCCGCGCCGGGTCGTCGATCTCCAGCAACTCGACGAAATTGCCCTGCAGCTGGATCAGGCTGTTGGCGGTGCCGAACGGGTGCACCGCCCGTGGCGTGGTGGTGAAGCCGAGCTGCTCCCAGCCGGCGCGCGCCGATTCCAGGTCGCGGGTCATGACGACGACGTGGTCGATGTCGCGGACGGGCATGTGGTTTCCTCCGGGGCGTTTTGCCGGCGACCATGCCACATTCCGCGCCGACGTGCAGGGGCGACGGCGCTCGGCGGCGTCGGAGTCGGGCCGCTACGACGGGTTGTGCCGGATCGCCGCCCTGGTCACACTCCCGACCGGCATGGGGGAAGGGTGGCGATGGAACGCCTGCAGTCGGGGCTCGGGCTGGTGGTCATCTTCGCGATCGCCTGGGTGATCAGCGAGAACCGGCGGGCGGTGCGCCCGCGGGTCGTGCTGGTCGCTATCGTCCTGCAACTCGTCATGGCCGTGGCCGTGCTGCACCTGTCCCCTATCCGCGCCGCCTTCGGGGCCCTGAACGACGCGGTGCTGGCCCTGCAGGCCGCCACCGAGGCCGGCACCGGGTTGGTTTTCGGCTATCTCGGCGGCGGGCCGCTGCCGTTCGAGGAGACCCGGGTGGGCGCCAGCTTCGTGCTGGCGTTCCGGGCGCTGCCGCTGGTGATGGTGGTGTCGGCGCTTGCCGCGCTGCTGATCCACTGGCGGATCCTGCCGTGGATCGTGCGCGGATTTGCCCTGCTGTTCGAGCGCACCCTCGGGGTCGGCGGCCCGGTCGGGCTGGTGGCGGCCGCCAACATCTTCGTCGGCGTGGTCGAGGCGCCGCTGCTGGCCCGGCCCTACCTGGCGCGCCTCGACCGCGGCGAGCTGTTCATGACGATGGCCTGCGGGATGGCGACGATCGCCGGCACCATGCTGGTGCTGTACGCCACCATCCTCGCGGACGTGCTGCCCGACGCCGTCGGTCACCTGCTGACCGCCTCGCTCATCAGCGCCCCGGCGGCGATCGCGATCGCGGCGCTGATGGTTCCGCGTGACGGGCCGCCGACCGGCGGTGCACTCGACGTCGTCTCCGAGGCGAGCGGCAGCATGGACGCGATCGCCCGCGGCACCCAGGCCGGCCTGCAATTGTTCCTCGGGATCATCGCCATGCTGCTGGTGATGGTGGCCCTGGTCAGCTTGGTCGACGCCATCCTCGCCCTGGCGCCGGCCATCGCCGGCGAGCCGCTGTCGCTCGGCCGGGTGTTCGGCTGGGTGATGCGGCCGCTGGTCTGGCTGATCGGCCTGCCGTGGGACGAAGCGGCGGTCGGCGGCCGGCTGATGGGCACCAAGACCGCCCTCAACGAGCTGATCGCCTACCTCGACATGGCGCGGCTGCCGCCGGAGGCGCTGTCCGAGCGCAGCCGCATGATCATGACCTACGCGCTGTGCGGCTTCGCCAATTTCGGCAGCCTCGGGATCATGATCGGCGGCATGGCGGCGCTGGTCCCCGAGCGGCGCGCCGAGATCGCCGGGCTCGGCCTCAAGTCGATCGTCGCCGGCACCCTCGCCACCCTGTCGACCGGCGCGGTGGTGGGGCTGCTGTGACCGGCGTCGCTGCAAGTCCGGTTGACGGGTCCGCCCGGCGCGTCCTAACTCGTCGGACGCTCCGGCGGGCCGGGGGACGGCCCCGGACACCTCCCGAGCCGCGGTGCAAGCGATGACCGAGCCTCTCCTCCAGGTCCGCGATCTCGTCGTCCAGTTCCCGACCCGACGCGGCACGCTGACCGCGGTCGACGGGGTGTCGTTCCACATCGACCCGGGCGAGGTGCTGGGCGTGGTCGGGGAATCCGGGGCCGGCAAGTCGATGACCGGGGCGGCGGTGATCGGCCTGCTGGAGCCGCCGGGCCGGATCGCCGGCGGCGAGATCCTGCTCGAGGGTCAGCCGATCCAGAACCTGCCCTACGAGGCCATGCGGCGGATCCGTGGGCGCAAGATCGGCGCCATCTTCCAGGACCCGCTGACCAGCCTGAACCCGCTCTACACGATCGGCCAGCAACTGGTCGAGACCATCGCCACCCACACCGACCTGACCCCGACGCGGGCGCGGGCGCGGGCCGTCGAACTGCTGGCCGAGGTCGGCATCCCAGCCCCCGAGCGCCGGGTCGACCAGTACCCGCACCAGTTTTCCGGCGGCATGCGCCAACGCGTGGTGATCGCGCTGGCGCTGTGCGCCAACCCGCGCCTGATCATCGCCGATGAGCCGACCACCGCCCTGGACGTCTCGATCCAGGCGCAGATCATTGCGCTGCTGCGGCGGCTGTGCCGCGAGCATGGCACCGCCGTGATGCTGGTGACCCACGACATGGGGGTGATCGCCGAGACCGCCGACCGGGTGGCCGTCATGTACGCCGGCCGGATCGCCGAGATCGGGCCGGTCCGCCAGGTCATCAAGCAGGCCCGGCATCCTTACACGGTCGGCCTGATGGGCTCGATCCCGACGATCGCCCAGGACGCCGAGCGTCTGCGCCAGATCCCGGGCTCGATGCCGCGGCTGACCGACATCCCGGCGGGCTGCGCCTTCAACCCGCGCTGCGAGCGGGTGTTCGAACGCTGCCGGCGCGACCGGCCGGAGCCGATCGACGTCGCCGGCAGCCGGGTGGCGTGCTGGCTGTACGACCCCAGCGCGGCGCAGCGGGAGGCGGCGGATGCCTGACCTGGCGAGCCGTCATCCGGAGACCCGTCCGGCGGAGGCCGCCGCTTCCGGGCCGGCGGTGCTGAAGGTCATCGGCCTGAAGCGCTACTTCGACGTGTCGCCGCCGCTGCTCAACCGCGTGCTGGAGCGCCAGCCGAGGCAGATCCTGAAGGCAGTCGACGGCATCGACTTCGCGATCGGGCGCGGCGAGACCTTCGGGCTGGTCGGCGAGTCCGGTTGCGGCAAGTCGACGGTGGCGCGGCTGATCGTCGGCCTGTACGCGCCGACCGCCGGCTCCATCGAGCTCGAGGGCCGCGACATCGCCGGCCTGTCGCGCCGGCAGATGGCGCCGGTGCGCCGCCGGCTGCAGATGATCTTCCAGGATCCGTTCGCCAGCCTGAACCCGCGCTGGCGGGTGCTCGACATCGTCGCCGAGCCGATCCGCGCCTTCGGGCTGGCCACGGGCAGGGACGCCGTGACGCGACGGGTCGGGGAACTGCTGGAGCAGGTCAAGCTGAACTCGCGCGACGGCGACAAATACCCGCACGAGTTCTCCGGCGGTCAGCGCCAGCGGATCTCGATTGCCCGCGCGCTGGCCTCGAACCCCGAGTTCCTGGTGTGCGACGAGCCGACCTCGGCGCTCGACGTCTCGGTGCAGGCGCAGATCCTCAACCTGATGCGCGACCTGCAGCGCGACCTCGGCCTGACCTACCTGTTCATCAGCCATAACCTCGCGGTGGTGCGCCACATCTCCGACCGGGTCGGGGTGATGTATCTCGGCCGGATGGTCGAGCAGGCACCGGCCCGCACGCTGTTCGCCACCCCGCGCCACCCCTACACCCGGCTGCTGCTCGACACGGTTCCAGACCTGGAGATGTCCGGCCGCGCGCGCGCCCCGGTGGCCGGCGAGGTGCCGAATCCGATCAACCCGCCGGCGGGTTGCAGCTTCCACCCGCGCTGTCCGTTCGCGGCCGACCGCTGCCGGGCCGAGAGCCCGGTCCCGATCGCGCTGCCGGGCGGCGCCGTCGTCGCCTGCCACGGCGTCGAGGAGGGCCGCATCCCCGAGGGTGCCCGACAGGCGTAGGCGCCGGCAATCCGGCTCTGGCCGCTGTCGCCCGAGGTGACTAGACTGTTCCGCAAGGACGCCGCTTGGCGATCCGAGAACGCCAAAAAACCGATCAGGGGCTTTCACGATGAAACTCGCCGCTTACGCGTTGGGTGCCGGGCTCGCGGTTTCGACCGCGCTCGCCGGTACCGCCGACGCCAAGACCCTGCGCTGGGCCAGCCAGGGCGACGCTCTCACCATGGACCCGCACGCTCAGAACGAGGGTCCGACCAGCACGATGAACTCGCAGGTCTACGACAGCCTGATCCACCGCGACGCCGCGCTGGCCAAGACACCGGGCCTGGCGGTGTCGTGGGGAGCGGTCGAGCCGAACGTCTGGGAGTTCAAGCTCCGCACCGGGGTCACGTTCCACGAGGGCCAGCCGTTCACCGCGGACGACGTGGTGTTCTCGCTGCGCCGGGCGCTGAGCGAGACCTCGGATTTCAAGAACTACATCAACTCGATCGAGGAGGTCCGCAAGGTCGACGACCACACCGTCCAGATCGTCACCAAGGGCCCGAACCCGATCCTGCCCGACCAGATCACTTCGATCCGCATCATGGACCAGGAGTGGTCGGAGCAGCACAAGGTCGAGATGCCGCAGAACTACAAGGAGGCGCAGGAGACCCACGCGGTCCGCAACGCCAACGGCACCGGCCCGTTCATCGTCGCGCAGCGCGATCCCGGGATCCGCACCGTCCTGAAGCGCAACGACTCCTGGTGGGGCTGGGGGGTGACTGACCCGAAGACCAACGTCGAGGAGGTGGTCTACACCCCGATCGCCAACCCGGCGACCCGGGTCGCGGCCCTGCTGTCGGGCGAGGTGGACTTCGTCCTCGATCCGCCGCTCCAGGATCTGTCGCGGATCGGCGCGACCGGCGGTCTCAAGGTCAGCCAGGTCAACCAGATCCGCACGATCTTCTTCGGCCTGGACGTCGGCGCCGACGAGCTGCGGTACTCCAACGTCAAGGGCAAGAACCCGTTCAAGGACCCCAAGGTCCGCGAGGCGATGTACCGCGCCATCGACATCGAGACCATAAAGGCCAAGACCATGCGCGGCCTGTCGTTCCCGGCCGGCATCATCACCTCGCCAGGCGTGCATGGCTACACCGAGGCGCTCGACCAGCGGCTGCCCTACGATCCGGCCAAGTCGAAGGAACTGCTGGCCGCGGCCGGCTATCCGGCCGGCTTCGAGATCCAGCTCGACTGCCCGAACGACCGTTACAACAACGATGAGGCGATCTGCCAGGCGACCGTCGGCATGCTGGCGCGCATCGGCATCAAGGCCAACCTGAACGCCCGCAGCAAGAGCGTCTACTTCAAGTCGCTGCAGAACAAGGAAGCCGACTTCTACCTGCTCGGCTGGGGCGTGCCGACGCTCGACTCGCACTACGTCTTCTCCTACCTGGCGGCGACCCCGGGAAGCTGGAACTTCGTCAATTTCTCGGACAAGCGGCTCGACGAGCTGACCGACGCCATGGAGGTCGAGACCGACAGCGCCAAGCGCGACGCGATGATCGCCGAGGCCTGGAAGATCCTGAAGGACTCCAACGCCTACATCCCGCTGCACCATCAGGTCATCGCCTGGGGACTGAAGGAGGGACTGGTACTGCCGATCATCGCCAACGACAGCCCGGCCTTCCGCATGGCGATGTGGAAGTGACCACCGCCTGATCCCGCGGCCGCGGCCGCGGGTCGGACCCCTTATCCCGCGGCCCCGTCCGGCCGCGGGTCGGACCCAGGGGCGGCGGCCCGGCCAACGTGCCGGACCGCCGCCGTCCCGGCGCCGCCGATCACCGATCCGAGCGAGGTCGATCCCTTGGTTTCCTATGTGATCCGCCGCCTGTTCCAGGCGATCCTGGTGATGCTGGTGGTCGCCTTCGTGTCGTTCTCGATGTTCACCTACGCGGGCGACCCGGTGAACAACATGGTCGGCCAGGAGGCCAGCCGCGCCGACCGCGAGGCCCTGCGCGAACGTCTCGGCCTGAACGACCCGTTCGTGGTGCAGTTCGGCCGATTCGTCGGCCGGGCGGTGCAGGGCGAGTTCGGCATCTCCTACCAGTTGCAGCGGCCGGTCGAGGACCTGATCTCCGAGCGGATGCCGGCGACGCTGGAACTGGTGTTCGTGTCGGCGGTGCTGGCGCTGGCGACCGGCATTCCGCTCGGCGTCTACTGCGGTATCCATCGCCATTCCTGGGTCAGCCGGGTGTTGCTGACGGTATCGCTGATCGGGGTGTCGCTGCCGACCTTCGTGATCGGGATCTTCCTGATCTACCTGTTCGCCGTGCATCTCGGCTGGCTGCCGTCGTTCGGGCGCGGCGAGACCGTGCGGCTCGGCTGGTGGTCGACCGGGTTCCTGACGCCGAGCGGCCTGCTGGCGCTGATCATGCCGTCGATCACCCTCAGCCTGTTCCAGACCACCCTGATCATGCGGCTGGTGCGCGCCGAGATGCTGGAGGTCATGCGGACCGACTACATCAAGTTCGCGCGGGCGCGGGGCTTGAGCGACCGCGCCGTCAATTTCGGCCACGCGCTGAAGAACACGCTGGTGCCGGTGATCACCATCGCCGGCCTCAACATCGGCGCGCTGATCGCGTTCTCGATCATCACCGAGACGGTGTTCCAGTGGCCCGGCATGGGGCTGCTGTTCATCCAGGCGGTGTCGTTCGCCGACGTGCCGATCATGTCGGCCTACCTGGTGATGGTGGCGTTCGTGTTCGTGACCATCAACCTGATCGTCGACCTGCTGTACTACGCCGTCGACCCGCGGCTGTCGGTCGACAAGGGCGCCGCCGCCGGGAGGCCTGGCTGATGTCCTACGACGCACCCTCGGCCCTGGCCCCGTCGCCGCCGGCGCGCGTTCCGGGCCTGCTGGCGCGGGTCTTCGATTCAGACCTGTGGTTCAGCTTCACCCGCTCGCCGGTGGTCATCGTCGCGGCGCTGGTCACCGCGCTGTACGTCCTGGCGGCGGTGTTCGCGCCCTGGATCGCCCCGCAGAACCCGTTCGATCCGGCCGAGCTGTCGCTGATCGACAGTTTCACCGCGCCGGCCTGGACCGCGGGCGGCATGCCCGAGTATCTGCTCGGCACCGACGACCAGGGCCGCGACATCCTCTCGACGCTGATCTACGGCGCCCGGATCTCGCTGCTGGTGGGGTTCGCGGCGGTGCTGTTCTCGGCGACCCTCGGCATCCTGCTCGGGGTCACCGCCGGCTATGTCGGCGGCGGCTTCGAATCGATCGTCATGCGCACCGCCGACGTCCAGTTGACGGTGCCGGGCATCCTGGTGGCGCTGATGATCGACGGGGTGGCGCGCACCACGATGCCGCGGGAATTGCACGACCAGATCGCGATCTACGTCGTGATCTTCGCGATCGGCGTTTCCGACTGGCCGCAATACGCCCGTGTGACGCGCGGCGCCACGATGGTCGAGAAGGGCAAGGAGTACGTCCAGGCGGCCCGGGTCATCGGCATCCACCCGGCGCTGATCATGCTGCGCCACATCCTGCCGAACGTGATGGGACCGGTGCTGGTGCTGGCGACCATCGGCCTGGCGCTGGCGATCATCGCCGAGGCGACGCTGAGCTTCCTCGGGGTCGGGGTGCCTCCGACGACGCCGTCGCTCGGCACCCTGATCCGGGTCGGCAACAACTTCCTGTTCTCGGGCGAGTGGTGGATCACCTTCTTTCCCTGCCTGGCGCTGGTGTTCCTGGTGCTGAGCGTCAACCTGCTCGGCGACTGGCTGCGCGACGCCCTCAATCCGCGCCTGCGCTGAGCTCGACCTTGGCCAATTTGGCACGGCGTCCTGGGGATTTGTCGACGTCGCGGCTGCTGCCGGAAGATGAGAGTATCCGGTTCTCCGCGGGGCCGACCCCACCCCCGTCGTCATTCCGGACGGGCGCGCCGCCCCGGCGCGGCCGAACCGGAACCCACGCGGCGACGGGCACAGGCCGCTGCAGATGCGGTGCGTCGGGTGGGTTCCGGCTCCGTCCCGCCTGCGGCGGCCCGGTCCGGAATGACGGCAAGAGAGGGGCGCTGCCGCCGCGACCTTCGAGTGGGGCGACCCGGGGCCGACCCCACCCCCGTCGTCATTCCGGACGGACGCGCCGCCCCGGCGCGGCCGAGCCGGAACCCACGCGGCGACGGGCACAGGCCGCTGCAGATGCGGTGCGTCGGGTGGGTTCCGGCTCCGTCCCGCCTGCGGCGGCCCGGTCCGGAATGACGGCAAGAGAGGGGCGCTGCCGACGGGGCGACCCGCGATCGCACGCCATTGCGTGACGGGCACATCAGGGCGATAGAGGAAAAGTATGTGTTTTCATGGATTTAAATCTATCGTTCTGAGGTGCCCCTGCGAAGCGGGGGCCGCGAAGGGCCGGCTGGAGATGCCGAGTCGATTCATTCTTACGCTCTGAGGGGGGCGCCGGTGATCGTGGTCCTGGGCTCGATCAACGCCGATTTGTTCTTCGCGGTCGACCGGCTGCCGGGACGCGGCGAGACCGTGCTGACCCCCACCCTGGCGGTGCGCCCCGGCGGCAAGGGCGCCAACCAGGCGGCCGCGGCGGCGCGGGCCGGGGCCGAGGCGGCGTTCCTCGGCTGCGTCGGCGCCGACGCCGTGGCCGACGAGGTGCTGGCGGCCCTGGCGGCCAGCGGCTGCGAGGTCTCGGCCGTGCGCCGGGTGGCCGGGCCGACCGGCACCGCGATGGTGGTGGTCGAGGCCGGCGGCGAGAACCTGATCGTGGTGGCGAGCGGCGCCAACACTGCGGTCACCGCCGACCTGCTGGCGGAGGCACGGCTCGGCCCGGGCACCACGCTGGTCTGCCAGATGGAGATCCCGGCGGCGCAGACCGAGGCGGCGCTGCGGCGCGCCAGGGCCGCCGGCGCCCGCACCGTGCTGAACCTGGCGCCGGCCCGGCCGATCGATCCGGCGGCGCTCGCCTCTGTCGACGCGCTGGTGGTGAACCGGGTCGAGGCCGAGGCGCTGCAGGGCGGGGTGGGCACACCGCTCGACTTGGCGAGGACCCTGGCCGCCCGGCACCGTCTGACCTGTGTCGTCACGCTCGGCGGCGACGGCGCGGTCGCGGTCGAGCCCGACGGCACCGCCTGGGCGATCGGCGCGCTGGCGGTCGCGGTGGTCGACACCGTCGGCGCCGGCGACGCCTTCGTCGGCGTGCTGGCCGCCACCCTCGACGGCGGGGCGGCGCTGCCGGACGCGCTGCGCCGGGCGAGCGTGGCGGCGGCACTGGCCTGCACCGCCGAGGGCGCGATGCCGTCGCTGCCGGACGCGGCGGCGATCTTGGCCCGGCTCGACGCGCTTGCTCCGGCGCGTCGGCTCGACTAACCGTTGCCCGAGATGTCCGGCGCGCGCGTCGCGTTCCGGGCGATCCCTTGGCCCAAGGATCGAACCATGCCGATCATCAACCGCATCGCCGACTTCCACGCCGACATGACCGGATGGCGGCGCGAGCTGCACCAGCATCCGGAGCTGTCCTACGAGGAGCGCTGGACCAGCGAGTTCGTCGCCAAGCGGCTCGAGGAGTTCGGGATCGAGGTGCACCGCGGGCTGGCGGTCACCGGCGTGGTCGGCAAGCTGGTCGGCCGCTCCGACAACGGCAAGGCGATCGGGCTGCGCGCCGACATGGACGCGCTGCCGATCCTCGAGGCCACCGACACCCCGTACACGTCGCTGAACCCCGGGCGCATGCACGCCTGCGGCCATGACGGCCACACCACCATGCTGCTGGGCGCGGCCAAGTACCTGGCCGAGACCCGCAATTTCGACGGCACCGTGTACTTCATCTTCCAGCCGGCCGAGGAGGGCGGGGCCGGCGGCGAGCGGATGATCCAGGACGGGCTGTTCGAGAAATTCCCGGTCGAGACGGTGTGGGGCATGCACAACATCCCCGGCATCCCGGTCGGCGAGTTCGCGGTCAAGGCCGGGCCGATGATGGCCGGCACCTCCGAGTTCGACATCACCGTGCACGGCCGCGGTGGCCACGCCGCCATGCCGCACCAGAACGTCGACCCGGTGGTGATTGCCGCCGAGCTGGTCGGCGCGCTGCAGTCGATCGCCAGCCGCAACACCCACCCGGTGGAACCGGTGGTGGTGTCGGTGACCCAGATCCACGGCGGCGACGCCTATAACGTCATCCCGCCGTCGATGGTGCTGCGCGGCACCGTGCGCGCCTACCGCGACGAGGTCATGGATCTGGCCGAGGCGCGGATGCGCCAGGTGGTCGACGGCGTGACGATGGCCCATGGCGGGCGCGGCGAGGTCGATTTCCGGCGCGGCTACCCGGCGACCATCAACCACGAGGCCGAGACCGAGGTTGCGGCCCAGGTGGCGGCGGCGCTGGTCGGGGCCGACAAGGTCGACCGCAACCCGACCCCGAGCATGGGCGGCGAGGACTTCGCCTACATGCTGAACGCCCGGCCCGGCAGCTATGTGTGGATCGGCAACGGCGCCGCCGACGCCGGGGCCATGCTGCACAACCCCGGCTACGACTTCAACGACGAGGTCCTGCCGCTGGGGGCGAGCTACTGGTCGAAGCTGGTCGAGGCCGAGCTGCCGCGCCGCGAGGGGTGAGGCGGCGGCGTCAGGACCGAGTGGGACGGTCGGGTTCTGCCCGGAGCCAGAATTGACGATCGGGCTCAGGCTGGTGGCGTATTGGGATCACGGGATTCTTCCGATCCGGCTGGTCATCTGCCGGCGGGTGCCAGGGCGATCATCATGTCGGAGAAGCCGGACTGCAGGATCTCGCCGTTCTCGTCGATCAAGTCGAAGCGGCGCTCGATGATTCCCGCCCGTCCATTCGAGGTCATCCGCTTGGCGACGATGTGCATCTCGATGGTGATGGTGCAACCGATCAGGATGGGTTTCCTGAAGGTCCAGTCGCGGATGTTGAGCATCGCGATCGCCGACTCCTCGAAGATCCCCCACTGGGTCATGGCACCGGTGATGAGGCTGAGACCGAAGATCCCGGCGACAATTCGCTGTCCGAAGCGGGTGCCCCGGGCGTAGGCCTCGTTGGCGTGGATGGGGTTCCAATCTCCGGACATCATGCAGAAGAAGGTGTTGTCCGCCTCGGTCACCGTTCGCCCGCCGCTGCGGTAGACCGTACCGATCTCGATATCCTCGTAGAACAACGTGTTCATGTGACCCCCGGTGCGGTGGTGGCAGCGTGCCCGCGCAGGGTCATCGTTCCGGCGATGACGTTCTCGCCCCGCTGGTTTCGCACCCAGACCTCGTAGCGACCGGAACCATCGGCGGTTCGCCGGCCGCCCGCTGCCACACGGTCACCCGGTCGAACCGGGGCCACGAACCGGATCTTCATCCCGATCCGCTCGAAATCGCCCCGGAAGTTCTGCGCCGCCATCTGCCAGATCAGGTTCAGCGACATGGTGCCGTGCGCAATCACGCCACCCATCGGCGTCGTCGCCGCAAAGGCCGGATCGGTGTGGATCGGGTTGAAGTCGTCGGTGATCCGGGCATAGGCGTTGATTGCCGCCTGGTCGACATCCAATGCGATCTCGGAGAGTTCCTCGACGGTCGGTTCATCTGGCCCAGGCAATTTTCATCACTCCCGTGAACAGTGGCGACCCGTCGGCGCCGCGCGTCCGGGTCTCAAACGTCACCCAGCGGCGCTCCCGCTTGAACTCCTTGTCGATACACGAGAGATCGGTGACCACGGTCGCGCCGATGTCGGGCAGCCGTTCGATCTCGAAGGTCTGCTCCCCGTGGACATTGCCGGGAGGGCGGACGCTTACAGCGTGCATGTAGGCCCGCATGGCGATGATCGAGACATAGCCGAGCGGGATGGCCGTAGCGCCGGTTTCCGCCGGCGCCTGCGGGAACAGCAGCCGCCAATCATCGATCAGCGAACGGTGGAGTTCGAGTTTCATGCTCCCGTACTCGGCGCCGACCTCGAAGTCATCGAAGTTCATCGGCGCTCTCCCTCGATCCAGGCTTCGGGCAGGGGTTCGCCCGCCGGCCCTAGCCCGGAAATTGCCACCGTCACCCGCTCTCCGATGGCTGGCTGGCCTCGAACCCCCATCATCGCGCGGAACCCCTCGTCGAGATCGACGAGGGCGAGTGCGTAGGGCGCGCGTGCCTTGAAGAATTCCGATGGTGCACGATGCACGATGGTAAAGGACGCGATCGTCCCGTTGCCGGTGGAGACCTCTGTGCCGAGTTCGGTGGCGCCGCAGGCGACGCACACCCGGAAGGCCGCGAGCTGCGCGTGGCGGCATGCAGCGCAGCGCGAGAACACCAGTTCACCGCGTCGGCAACCCGCAAGATAGGCCTCGTGAGTGTCGGACGACCCCGGCAGGGCTTCGGGTTCCATCACGTTGCCCCCAGAACAAGCGAGCAATGGGCCGAGAGGATGCCGCCATCGGAGTGGACGAAGCCGGTCTCGGCGTCCGTCACCTGCCGGTCGCCAGCCTGGCCCCGCAGTTGTCTGGTCACTTCAATGATGTGGAACATGCCTCCCGACGCTCCGGAATGCGCGTAGGACAGCAGTCCACCATGGGTGTTGCACGGCAGCCGGCCGCCAAGGTCGAGGTCGCCGGCTGCGGCGGCCGGGCCGGTTTCTCCCTTCTCGAAGAAGCCGATGGATTCGAGCTGCACGACCAGGGTGATGGTGAAGGAGTCGTAGATGCCGGCGACGTCGATGTCGGACGGCTTGAGGCCTGCTCGCCCAAAGGCCCGGGCGGCAGACTGCGTGCACCCGAACTCGGTCAGGGAGCGCGAGGCGACGATGTGCTCGTGGGTATGATGCTGTCCGGTTCCCAGGACTTCCACGGGCGGCTGGCGCAGATCGCGGGCGGCGTCGCTGGCGCTGACGATGATCGCCGCCCCGCCGTCGGAGATGAGGCAGCAGTCGAGGAGGCGCAGGGGCGAACTGATCGTGCGCGACGCCATCACGTCTTCGACGGTGATCGGATCGCGCATCTGCGCATGCGGATTGCGGACGGCGTGGCGCCGGTGAGCGACCGCGACGTGCGCCAGATCCTCAAGCGTTGTGCCGTAGTCGTGCATGTAGCGCTGTGCAACCAGAGCATAGGCGGCTGGCACGCTGATCCCGAACGGGCGCTCGAAAACCGGGTGTCCGACGTTCGCCAGCGTCGCAACCGCCTGGTCGCGGCCCATGCCGGTGAGCCGGTTGTCCCCAGTGGCGATCAGCACATGGCGGCAAATCCCAGCGCCGACCAGTGCCGCCGCCTGCATGACGAGGATCCCGGCGCTGGCGCCTCCGGCCTGGACCGCCGCGCAGAAAGTCGGCCTCAGGCCGATAAGCTCGCTCAGCACAGAGGCCATCATCAGGTGTGGGTGGGTGATCGAGTAGGCGCACAGGAAGCCGTCGATGTCCGAAGGCTTCAGACCGGCGTCCCGGAGCGCGGCGAGCGCGGCGTCGGCGTTGAGCGAGGCCGCCGTGCTTCCCGGGACCCGTCCGACCGGGGTATCCCCGATGCTGGAGATCGCGGCGTTCAGCATCGGCCCCTCCTACCAGCGACGGGAACGGCGGAGGTCAGGGTTTTGACGCGCCTGGTCGCCTTCCGTTCACGGCGGCGCTGATCTCGTGCGCCGCCGATTTCACCTCGCGTGCCAGCATCCCCAAGTCGATCTCCGGCAATTGGGTTGAGATCGCAATGGTTGAGATGGCCATTACCGGCGTACCGGTCTGGTCGGTAATGGCTGCCGCCACTGTCGTCACGCCGGTGCTGAAGTTGCCCTGGTCGATGGCGTAGCCGTTCTGGCGCGCTTCCTCGACCTGCTGCACGTAGTCCTCGAAACTGGGAGGGTTCTGCCATCTGAGGCCGGCGAACATCTTCCTGAGTTCGTCCCGTGCGAGGCCACGCTGCGCGGCCACGCAACGGCCGAAGGCGCCGATAAGGGCGGGAAAGCGCTGGCCGATCGTGATCTGCACGCGGATCGCCCGATTGGATTCGGACTTGTCGACCAGCACGAAGCGGTTCTGCCCGGCGTCCTGCCAGAGCAGGGCCGTCACACCGAACGTTGTCGATATCCGCTCCAGATACGGATGGATGTATGGCACATAGCCCGCGTTCAGCACGCCATGCGCCAACTCCACGATCCCGAGTCCAAGGGAGTAGCGCTTGGAAGCGGCGTCGAATACCAGCAGGCGTTCGTGCACCAGAGTCTTCAGAATGTTGAAGCAGGTGCTGGGGTTGATCCGCAGCGTATGGGCGATCTGGGAGACTCCGGGCGGCTCGGCGCACTGGTTGATGAAGCGAAGAATCTGCATCGCGTTCACGAGCGCCGGAACGAGCTTTGAGGTCGATGATGTCATTCTCCATGTAGAACGCCGTTCTCTGTATTAGTCAATATCATGTCGCCCGATCGCAGCATCGCAATCATCGTGCTGCTTCTCCCCGGAGGCTGCGTCGGCCGAAGACGCGCTCGGAATCCCAGGAATCAGCATTCGGCAGCAACTGCAATTTGTGACGCTCGACCTCGCGTTTGGCCGCGGAGCGGGGGAAATCGTCAATCACCTCGACGTAGCGCGGCAGCTTGAAGACGGCGAGCTCGGCCGCTGCCCAGCGCACCATCTCCGCCGGATCGAAGCTGACACCGGCGGCGACGCGAACGAAAGCCTTGACGTCTTCCTCGCCCAGATCGGCCGGCACCCCCACTACGATCACTTCCTCGACGCCCTCGAAGCGACTGAGGACAGCCTCTACTTCATAGGAGGAAACGTTCTCGCCACGGGTCCGGAGCCAATGCGCCTGCCGTCCGGTGAAGAACAGATAGCCTTCCTCGTCGAGATAGCCTAGGTCGCCGGTGTGAAGCCAAAGGTTCCGCCAGCAATCCACAGTGCGGTCGGGCTTGTTGAAGTACCCGAGCATGAAGGTGAAAGGCAGAGTTGGCCGCAGGCAGATCTCGCCGATCGACCCCGCCGGCAGCGGCCTGTCCTGCGGGTCGAGTATGCTGAGCTCGCACCATCCCCAGCCTTTGCCGTTCGACTCGGGCTTCGGGGAGTCCCCCTTGTTGTGGACGATCAGGACGCCGCCTGTTTCGGACAGCGAATAGACGTTGACCACATCGAAGCCGAAGCGGCCGCGGAAGGCGGCGGCCACGCTTGGCGGGACCTGCCCGAGTACCCCGATTGAAACGCGTACATTGTGGTCGCGGTCGCCGGGGCCCTCCGGTTGCTGGCAGATCAGCGTCACCATGGTGCCGATCGGGTCGATCACCGTTGCCCCGGTCTCACGCACACGGGGCCAGAACCGGCTGACGCTGAACCATCGCTCGATATGGGTCGGGATGCCGGCGACAAGGGGGCCGATGCAGCCGATCATCAGGCCGCCGTTGTGGAACAGCGCGAGCACCGAATAGTGCACGTCGTCCGGTCGGATCTCGAAGGACTCAACGTACCTGTAACCGGCGGCAATCCAAGCGAACTGCGGCAGTTCCACACCCTTCGGCATGCCGGTGGTGCCACCGGTATAGATTATCACCGCCGGGTCGCTGGGACCGACCTCGACTTGCGGCAGTGGCGCCGTCTCGTCCAGGAGGACGTCGAAGCTCTCTGGTCCCAAGGCGCCGATCTCGTAGAGACGCAGCGGCAGCTCACGCTTGGCGGCCAATTCGTCGATCTTCGGCCGGGTGTCCGCATCGACCACCAGGACACGCGGCGCGGCGTCGTCGAGGGAGTAGGCGAGGTCCCCACCGGTCAGCGCGATGTTGAGCGGTACCCACACCGCACCGATCTTCATGCAACCGAACCAGGTGAGGAGTTGCTCGACCGAGTTGTAGGCGAAGTTCGCCACCCGTTCTCCCTTGACGACGCCGAGCGCGGCCAAGTTTGCTGCCACCCGGTCCGACAGTCGATCGAGCTCGCCATAGCTCAGGCTGCGCCCAGCCACCTCGACGGCGAGGTCATTGGCGCGCGCGGCGCCTCGCGAGCGAATGAGTTCGCCGATCGTCTGCCATTCCGGGCTGAAGGTCTCGGGTGTCATGTCGGCAGGATCTTCCGCTTCTGGAGCTCGGTCAGGAGCTCGATGAACATCTGTTCAGTATCGACGCAGTCGTTGAACCCAGCCTGACGGATCTTGATCGTGCTCATGTGATGCGGATTGGGGCGTTGGCCGTAGCCGAGAAGAAAATCGGCGAACTGCCACGAAGGCACGATGTCCTTATAGCCGTAGGTCTGGAGACCGTGCTTTGCGACAATGCGGTCCCAGATCGCTTCATTCTGCGGCATGACGCGCCCCAGCGAGAACGGGTGCGCCGGAGCGTGCTCCATGCCGAACAACTCGGCGATGCGTGGCCAGATATTTTGCCAGACATAGACATCGCCGTTGGTGATGTTGAACACCTGATTGTGCGCATTCGGGCTGGTCGCCGCCCATTCGATTGCCTTGGCGATCAGGCGTGCGTCGGTGGCCTCGCCGATACGCTCGGCGCCGCCCGGGAACCGCAGGGGGATTCCGTACTCCCGGGAAATCGAGGCGAACACACCGATCGCCGTGATGATGTTGAGCGGGCTTCCAATGGCGATGCCGCAGACGATCTGAGGGCGCAGCACCGACCATGTCCACGCCTTGCCGTGTTGGCGCTCGGTGATCCAATCCTGCTGATTGTAGTAGAAATTTGGCGGCATGTAGCGCGGATCGCTCTCGCGCGCGGGCTGCCGGAACGGGCCGAGATGCCCGCCATACGCCTTGGTGCCCTGCAACAGCGTGACGTGCTGCAGGTTCTTAGCGGTCTCCTCGACCGTCATCAAAAGGTTCTGCAGCATGGCCAGATTGACTTCGACGTGATCCATCTCTGACCAGCCACGGGTAACGTCGGCCTTTTCATACACGGCCGCGTAGGCGACGTGGGTCACGTCCTGCAGGCCGGACAGCTTGTCTCGGCAGTCAGCGGCATCGCGCAGATCAACTTGCACCCAATCGGCCCGGGTCTCGAAGTCGGGTCGCCGTCGGGCGGCGCCGACCAAGTCCCACTCGGGGAGTTTCTCGAAGTGCTCGAGCACGCAGCGCCCGACGGCTCCCAGCGCCCCCACGATAAGCAGCTTCTTCTTCATTCCGGTCTCCGAAGTCGGTCTGGAGGGTCGTCCGAAGCGATCACAGGTACTGGATCAGCGTCGCGCGGTCCGAGAGGCCTTCCGGCAAGCCCAGGTACACTGTCCGGCCGGTACGCATGATCATGGTGTCGGTGGCAATCGGCAGGCTCTTTTCGACGTTCTGCTCCACCATCAGGATGGTGGTGCCAAGGGATTGGCGAATCTTCACGATGCTGTCCATCACGGCGATTACCAGGTTTGGCGCCAAGCCAATCGAGGGCTCGTCCAGGATCAGCAGGCGCGGGGCCAGCATCAGGGCGATTCCAATCGCCAGCATCTGTTGCTGCCCGCCGGACATCGTGCCGGCCATCTGGTCACGCCGCTCGCGCAGGATCGGGAAGAGCTCGTTGATCGCTTCGATCCTCGGAGCCAGGGTCGACTTGTCCTCCTCGATGAACCCGCCGAGCGTCAGGTTCTCCTGCACGGTCAGCCGCTTGAATACCGCATGACCCTGTGGAACGAAGCAGATCCCATCGCGAACGTTGTCCTTTGGAGAACGGCCCGTAATGTCGACGCCATGGTAGCAAACCCGGCCCATGCTGGGCTTCAGCAGGCCGAAAAGCGACCGCAGCAGCGTAGTCTTGCCAGCGCCGTTGTGCCCGAGCACCAGAAAGATGTCGCCTTCACACACGGTAAGTGAGAGGTCCGAGACAATCTGCCTCTTGCCGTAGCCGACCGAGAGACCCGTGATCTCGAGGAGAGGTGTCCTCGCGGTCATTGGATGTATCGCTCCAGGAGTTGTGGATCTTTCATCAGGTCATCAGGCCGGCCGATGGTCAGGACGCGCCCGCCGTCGAGATAGGCGGCGACGTCGCAGACTTCGCGAATGACGTCCAGGTTGTGTTCGATCAGGCAGACCGTGCGGCCCTGTGCGGCGAGGCGACGCACGATCGGAAGCACGCGGGCGAGGGTGTTCGGATCGAGCCCCGAAAGCGGCTCGTCGAGCAGCAGCACTTCCGCCTCGGTGGCGAGAAGCCGAGCGATGACGAGCAGCTTCTCCTCCGCGTACGAGAGGCCGTCAGCCTCCTCAAGCGCGCGCTCGCGCAGGCCGACGAACTCGAGGATTTCCAGCGCCCGCGCGATGTTCGCGCGCTCCTGAGCGGCAACGGATCCAGGCCGAAAGTAAATGTTGTGCAGATGGTCGCCGAGTTGGTTGGGGAACGCCACGAGGACATTCTCAAGAACGGTCATGCGGCGGAACAGCTTCAGATCCTGGAACGAACGCGCAACGCCGGAGTGCACGATCCGATGAGGGCGGCGGTCGGTGATCGGCCGGCCACGGAGCGTGATCGTCCCGGACGTCGGTGTCAGGAACCCGGTCAGGAGATTGAAGGCTGTGGTCTTTCCGGCACCGTTGGGGCCGATGAGGCCGGTTACCAGTCCGGCGCGAAGTTCGATGTCGATGCCGGCCGCAGCGACAATGCCGCCAAAGTTCTTGTGCAGGTTTTCGCCCGCCAAAGTCACCGTTCCGTTCTCGGTGTTGGTCAGCGGCGAGAGCTGGAACGCGCCGGCCGATCGTTGCGCCCCCGCCGGCAGGGTGTATCGATAGCGCTCCGGGAACAGCCCCTCCGGACGGAAGCGGAGGATGACGATCAGCATGAGGCCGTAGAAGGCGTTTCGCATGAGGTCCGCCGTACCGACCGGCAGGTCCAGAAACTTCAGGATCTCTGGCAAGAGCACCAGGATGAACGCCCCAACCACCGCGCCGAAAAGGTTTCCGGTCCCGCCGAGGATAATCATGGCGAGCACCAGGATGGTTTCGTCGATGCTGAAGGACTGCGGGCTTACGAAGGCGATGTAGTGAGCCAGCAGCGAACCCGCGATGGCTGCCGTGCCAGCGGATAGCGCAAAAGCGATCAGCTTGAGCGCCACCACGTTCTTGCCGACCGACTGCACCGCCAGTTCGTTCTCGCGCATGGCCCTTAGCGCGCGGCCGAACGGCGATACTGCGAGCAGGCGCAGTGCAAAATATACGGCCGTGGCGACAACGGCCGCGAGTACCAGGAACGAGCCGGGCGTCGACAGGGTCTGGCCGAACATCACGATGCGCGGGATGCCGCTGATGCCGTCGGGGCCGCCCGTGAGGCCCTGGGCGTTGCGCAGTATGTCGATCACGATGACCTGCAGGGCGAGCGTCACCACCACCAGGTAGTGCCCGCCCACCCGCAAGGCTGGGAGAGCCGCGATTGCGCCGATCGCGGCGGTCAGCACCACGCCGATCGCCATTGCGACGAATACCGGGACGCCGTAGGCGGTGGTCAGGATTGCGGTTGTGTAAGCGCCGATGGCGTAGAAGGCAGCGTGGGAAAGGGCGAACAACCCTGCCAGTCCTATGACGACGTTAAAGGACGTCGCGAGGATGGCGTAAAGGCAGAACATGACCAATACGTGATAAAAGTAGTCCATTGATCAGTTCCCGCGAAGTAGTCCAGTCGGACGCCAGAGCATCACGACGAAAAGCACCAGGAAAGCAATGGTGGATTGCCACTCAGTCGGTAATTTCCACATGCCGGTACTCTCTACCAGGCCGAGCAGGAGGCCGCCGATGGCGGCCCCCCGGATCGAGCCTACGCCGCCGACGACGACCGCAATAAACGCGTAGAAGACCGCAAAGAAGCCGACGTGGGTCGAGGCGCCCTCGCGGACCAGAAGGTTGGCGGCGGCGATGGCCGAGATCACTGAGCCGATCGCGAACACCACGATCGCCACCTTGCGCGTGTCGATGCCGACGATCCTGGCCATGTCGACGTTGTCTGTTACCGCGCGGATCGCGCTGCCCCACGTGCCGTATTTGAGAAAAGCCGACAGGGTCAGCGCGACCGCGACAAACACCAGCACTTGGGCGATCTGAACTCCCGTGACCACCACGTCGCCCAAGAAGTAAATTCCGTAGCTGAAGTCAGGCAAAGTCTTGGCGTCGGTACCGAAGACGATGGCGAGCGAGTTCGCGATAACGATGAAAAGACCGAGCGAGGCGACGAGCACCACGAAGGACGGGCTGCCCCGCTCGACCAGCGGTTCGTAGATGACGAGATAGGAGAGCACCCCGAAGCCGGCGGCGAAGGCCATGCCCAGCATGACCGCCACCAGAAAGGGTAGCCCGAGCGCCGCGATAAGCCACCACATCACGTAGGCGGAAGCGGCGAAAACCGGGCCGTAGGCGAAGTGTACGATCCCCGTGGTTCCGAAGATCAGCCCGAAGCCTATGCCCAGCAACGCGTACTGACTTCCATTGCTGATTCCGTTGGCGAGCAGCTGCAGGATGAGGTCCATGGCGAACGGTCCGGTCTGTCGCGGGCAGTGCTGACCGTCACTCGGTTCGGGCCGCCATGAATTCCTTCAGTTTGAGCTGACCGTCGGTAACCTCGAGGATGGCGACGCGCTTCAGCGCCACACCGTTCTTTTGGAAACTCATCATGCCGCCATAGACGCTCGCAAAGGAAGGATCCTCCCAAAGTGCCTCGGTCAGTCGGGCGCCGTTCCAATAGTCGCCACCCTTTAACTTGGCGCGTCGGATCAGCTCGGCGATCACCTGGACGCCCTCGTAGTAGTTGGCGGCGTAAAAATCCGGATCCTCACCGTGCCGTTGCTTGTACTCGTTGTAGAAGCGTTGGCCCATCGCGTTGTCGGTGGTGGGCGAGAAGTAATCGGTTGCGACCTCGACGCCATTCGAATTCGCGATACCGGCAACCTTGGTGTCCTCGCCGGTCCATTCCATCGAGATGACCGGCTGGCTCATCCCCATTTCCCGCACGCGCTTGACCACAAGGCCCGCCTGCGGGGTCGTTGGCCAGTTAAGGATGACCTCGGGGCGCGCCGCGCGAAGCTTGGCAACCTGCGTGTCGATGTTGGTGGCGTCGGTGGCGAACTGCTCCGCCGCGACGATTTCCAGACCCAGCTTCTTGGCGACTTCATACGAAGCGGCAATCACGCTGTCGCCGAACTCCGACTTGCCGGCGATCTGCGCGATCCGCTTGTAGCCGCGGGCCTGGGCTCGGTGCACCGCCGCCGCGGCAAGGTCCGTCGCGAGCGACCGGTTGTGGAACATGTACGGCGAAACGCCGATCATGCGCAGGCTGACACCGCCGCCGTTGATGACAAAGACCTCCTTCTCCTTGGAGATCGGCGCTATCGCCACCGTTGGCCCCGAGAAGGACGACATGACGGCGGGCGACTGGGCCACGGTGATCAGGCGGTTCATGCCGGCGACCGCTGCCTGCGTGTTGCCGCTCTTATGATCCTCGATCACCAGCTCAAGCTTTGTGCCGTCTACGCCGCCCGACGCGTTTATCTCGTCAATGGCGATCAGCGCTCCGCGGCTCATCACCGTGCCGTAGTGCGGGGCCGAGCCGCTCATCGAGAGGATAGCCCCGATCCGGTAGACGTCGGGCTGTTGGGCGTAGGCCGGAAGGACCAGCCCGGTAACACCTGTTGCGAGCACGCTCGCAAGGAAAATCCGCCTGCTCACGTCGTTCTCCCTATAGAATATTGTTCTCTTATGTGAAAACGATAACATCCTCTGCCTTGGTGTCAATCGAACCTCTCATGCACCTCATGCACACTCGCCCGAGATCGCGGCTGAGTGCGGTGCGGCCCGACGCGCTCGGGCGCCGGGGTTGTTTTGAGCACGGATGAGACTTCTGCTTGGCAAAGGCCGAGCGCGTGGAGGTGTTTCCGGCCCGGCCGATCAAAGGCAACTGTCCGTGCCCAAGATCGCCACTGCCCGAGAGAACGTCCGTCTCCATGACGGTTCTCCGGACGGCCGGACCGTAGCGGCGGAAGCCATCGAGATACTGGGTGTCGAGATACTGGGTGTCGAGCCCGACTCTGGGCTGCCGGAAGGGCCGATGCTCAGTTCAACGTGTCCCACACCGCCTTCGCCGTCGCCCCGGTCGCCGCCTCGGCCCGCAGCAGCAGGGTGAGCAGCAGGCGGGCTTTCAGCGGCGGCAGCCGGCCGGCCGAGAGCACGCCGCGCCGGATCAGGTCGATCTCCGAGCCGCCGCGCTCGTAGGTCGACTGCAGCAGGAAGCCGGACTGGATCCGCGGCGCCATCACCACCGGCATCTGGCGCGCCAGGCTCTCGACCGTGTCGGCCACCCAGCTCGGGGTGTGGCCGCCGCCCATGGCGCCCAGCACCACGCCGTCGTAACCGTAGTGCCAGGGGTCCTCGGCCAGGGCTGCCAGCAGGCCGCCGGGCTCGCCGAGCCCGAGGGTGATCAGCGCCACCGTGCCGCGGCCCTTGGCGTCGCCGACGGTCCAGGCGGCTGACGGGCGATGGCCGGTGGCGGTGTCGAAGGCCGGCTTGTAGGCGCGGTTCGGGGTCGACACCAGGCGTACCCGGTCCTCCACCAGCACCCCGACCGGACCGGCGACCAGGCTGGTGAAGGCGTCGATGCGGTGCGGGCTGGCCTTGGCGACATCGATGGCGGCGTGGATGGTGTCGAGCAGCACCACCAGCACGCCGAGTTCGGTCGAGCGGCGGCGCACCTCCGGGTCGGCGGCGGTCATCACCGCGGCCAGCAGATTGCCGGGGCCGTCGTGCGAGACCGAGAGCGGGTTGCGCATCGCGCCGGTCACCACCACCGGCACCCGGCCGTCGAGCGCCAGGTCGAGCAGGAAGGCCGACTCCTCCATGGTGTCGGTACCCTGGGTCACCACCACGCCGTCGACCGCGCCCTCGGCGACCAGGTCCTCGATCCGCACCGCGACCGCCAGGACGTCGTCGACCGTCAGGTCGGAGCTGCCGACGGTCTTCACGGTCTCCGCGGTGACCGTCGCAACGTTCTCGAGGCCGGGGACGGCCGCCACCAGGTCGTCGGCGCCGAGGCCGGGCCGGACGCCGCCCTGCTCGCCTTTCACCATGGCGATGGTGCCGCCAAGGGCCAGCACGGCGATTCTCGGCTTGTCGGTCATCGGGCTCTCCTCGGGCGGGGCGGCCTTGACGCGGCCGGGCGGTCGTTGTGGGATCACCGACAGCCATACGCCGCCCGTCCGGGATGGCGCAAGACGTCGCCCGGCGCCGCGGTTCTCGCCGCGCGTCCGGAAGCCGCAGCATCGAGGAGGAGGAACCCATGGGCGCCCGCGCCTTCGGCCCGCTTCAGGGCATGACCGTGATCGAACTCTGTCACCACATGGCCGGCCCGACCTGCGGCCTGATGTTGGCCGACATGGGCGCCGACGTCATCAAGGTGGAGAAGTCCCAGGGCGGCGACGACACCCGCCGCACCATCCCGCCGGCGATCGGCGGCGAAAGCGCGTCGTTCATGATGATGAACCGCAACAAGCGCGGCGTGGTGCTGGACCTGAAGACCGAAGAGGGGGCGGCGATCCTGCGCAAGCTGGTCGCCAAGGCCGACGTGCTGACCGAGAACTTCCGCCCCGGCGTGCTGGAGCGGCTCGGCCTCGGCTACGAGGAACTGCGCAAGATCAATCCCGGCCTGATCTACGCCTCGATCTCCGGCTTCGGCCTGACCGGCCCGTACGCCGCGCGCGGCGGCTTCGACCTTGTAGCCCAGGGCATGAGCGGGCTGATGAGCATCACCGGCGAGCGCCCCGACGGCCCGCCGGTGAAGGTCGGCGCGCCGGTGTGCGACATCACCGCCGGCCTGCTGCTGGCGCTCGGCATCTGCGCCGCCTACAGCCACCGTCTCAAGACCGGCCAGGGCCAGCGTCTCGACACCTCGCTGATGGAGGCCGGGATCACCCACACCTACTGGCAGTCGGCGATCGCCTTCGCGACCGGCGTGGCCCCCCGGGCGATGGGCTCGGCGCACCCGCTCAGCGCGCCGTACCAGGCGGTGCGCTGCTCCGACGGCTACATCAACATCGCTGCCAACACCGCGCGGTTCTGGGAGAAGATGTGCGCGATGATCGCCGCGCCGGAACTGTTCGCCGACCCGCGCTTCCAGACCAACGGCGACCGCATGGCCAATCTGAAGGCCCTCGAGGCCGAGCTGAACACGCGCTTTGAGGTCGACACCTGCGCGGCCTGGCTGGCGAAATTCGAGGCCGAGGGAATTCCCGCCGGCCCGATCTTCGACGTGCTCGAGATGCACCGGGACCCGCAAACCATCGCGCGCGAGATGGTGCCGAGCGTCGAGCACCCGATCGCCGGGTCGGTCCAGACCATCGGCCTGCCGATCAAGTTCCACCAGACGCCGGGCAAGGTGGCGACCGCGTCGCCGCTGTTCGGGCAGCACACCGCCGAGGTGCTTGCCGAACTCGGCTATTCGCAGGCCGACATCGAGGCTCTCGGCGCGGCGGGAGCCGTGACCCTGGGCGACGCCAACAGCCGGGAGGCAGCCGAATAATGACCGCCGTCAAGGGTACGTCCGAGCTTTCGGGCACCGAGGACCTGCTGGTCCACGTCGAGGACCGCATCGCCACCGTCACCATCAACCGGGCGGCCAAGCACAACGCCATGAACCTGGAGGTGTTCAGCGCCATCGGGAAGGTGTTCCGCGCGCTCGACGCCGACCCGGAGCTGCGCTGCGTGGTGGTGCGCGGCGCCGGCGGCAAGGCGTTCTCGGCCGGTGCCGACATCTCGGAGTTCGAGAGCGTGCGCAAGGACAAGGCGGCGGCCAAGAAGTACGCCGAGCTGTCCGGCCCGTCGAACGACGCCGTGGTCCAGTGCCGGCACCCGGTGATCGCGCTGGTCGAGGGGTTGTGCGTTGGCGGCGGGTTCGGGCTGGCGGCGCTGTGCGATCTCAGGATCTGCGGCGAGAGCAGCCGCTTCGGGGTGCCCGTGAAGCGTCTCGGACTCGTGGAGTCGATGGAGGAGCTGGAGTTCCAGGTCAAGAAGTACGGTGCCAGCGCCATGCTGCAGATCCTGCTGGTGGGCGACCTGCTGAACTCGGCCGATGCGCTGCGGCTCGGGATCGTCAACAAGGTCGTCCCGGACGGCGAGGTCGAGGTCGCGACCTACGAGTGGGCCGCCAAGATCGCCGAGGGCGCGCCGCTGACGGCGCGCTGGCACAAGCGGTTCATCTACCGCCTGATGGAGCCGGCGCCGCTGTCCGAGGCCGAGAAGGACACCGGCTACGACGCCTTCGACACCGAGGATTTCCAGCGCGGTTACAAGGCGTTCCTCGCCAAGGAGAAGCCGAGCTTCGTCGGTCGCTGAGGGGCGGGAGAAATTTTTGCGGTTGCCTGGAACACGAGCGCCGGGAAGGCAGTTTCAGCGGTATGTTACCAACCGTGAGGAGATCGCCATGAATCGGGATCAGGTCCAGGGCAATTGGAATCAGCTCAAGGGCAAGGCCCAGCAGCAGTGGGGCAAGCTCACCAACGACGATCTCGACCAGATCGAGGGCAAGCAGACCGAGCTCGCCGGACGGATCCAGGAGCGCTACGGCAAGTCCCGCGAGGAAGCCGAGCGCGAGGTCGACGAGTGGCTGTCCAAGCATTGACGCGAGGGGCCGTCTGACCGGCCCCCTCGGACACCGACCCTCGGACACCGCCCCTCGGGCCCCGCCACGCGAGCGCGCCGGATGCTCAGTTCCGGCGCGCTTCGCCGTTCATGCGGTCGTGACGCTGGCGGATCCCCGCCGGCCAGGTGCTCTTGATGTACGACAGCACGGCGATGATCTCGCCGTCGGCGAGAACATTCTCGTAGCCCGGCATGTCGGACGCGTAGGTCGGATTCCCGATCACCCGGGCCGGTCCGAACTTGGTCAGCGCGAACAGCACGGCGTCGGGGTGATGCCAGGTGTGCCCGGTCTCGTCGTGTGGCGGCGCCGGCAGCCTGCCGTCCGGCCGACGTTGCTGCCAGTCCGGCTGGCCTTGCAACGCCGCGCCGTGGCAACTGGCGCAGTGAACGTCGTAGAGCGCCTGGCCACCCGCCAGGGTTGCGGGGTCGTCGGGCCGAAGGAGTGGCCCGCTCGGATCCTTGGCGTCGGGCACCGCGATCAGCACGGCCGCCACGATCGTCGCCGCCATCGCCACGCCGGCGGCGGCCATGATGAACGGTCGCGACATTGGCATGCCGGGCTCCCTGCGGCGGTTCTGACGCGTCGCCTAGATGAGGCTTCCCGTGACGGCAAGGTCAAGGGCGACGGCGACGGGCTGGCCGCCAAGCGGCCCGGGCGCGGATGACCTTGCGCCCGCGCTACTCAACCCGCGCTAGCCGCCCCGCGCTAGCCGAAAAGCAGCCAGAGCGGGGCGATCGCGAAGACGAAGGCCAGGGCCGCGTGAACGACCCGGGAGCCGGGCTCCTCACCCTTGGTCGGCGTGGATGGAAGCCCCTGCATCGTTCCCAGCACGCCGGACCGGAACCACCAGTACCAGAACAGGAACGACACGACGAACAGGGCGAGCAGCATCAGGTAGCCCGCGAGACCGGCGGCGCATTCCTCGGGCGATATTCCTAGAACCGAGCACATGAGCATCGACGCCTGACGTGACGGGACAGCCGGCCGGCGCCGTGAACGCCAGCCGTCCACGCAGGGTAGAGGGCTTCCCATCCCCCGGCCAGCCTCGCCGACGGGTCCGCGGCGCGCTCATCCTCTCGCTGCTGGATTCGGCTGGGAAGCGAACCATTGCAGCATCGGCCCGAGCGCCTTGCGCCACACCTTCCAGTCGTGACCGCCGTCGTCGATCCTGAGTTCGACCGGGATGGCTCGCTCGCGCAATTCCTCGAACAGCTCGAGGGTGGCGAATTGCGTCCCGAAGCCGTCGTCGTCGCCGGCCGCCAGATAGATGCCGAGCGGCTCCAGCGGGTTCTGGATGCGCGGCAGGTAGCGGCGGGGATGGTTGAGAAGGAACCGCTGCGGGTCAAAGGGGTCCCCGAACGAGCTGTCGAAGATTCGTGTCATGCGCGCCGGATCGGCCGGCTTCCACCCCGGCGCCACGCGATTCCACAGCGCCGCGCTCAGCGCGCCGACGGCGCGGTAGCGTTCGGGGTACTCGAAGGCGAGGCGCAGCGCGCCGAAGCCACCCATCGAGAGACC
>Ga0208413_1000407_pt1 | contig 32694 bp, 23 predicted proteins | sample AntAceMetag02UKD_FD_184761 | JGI IMG/M metagenome (GOLD analysis project Ga0208413, IMG submission 184761) | Saline lake microbial communities from Ace Lake, Antarctica - Antarctic Ace Lake Metagenome 02UKD (SPAdes) (version 2) | ecosystem: Environmental > Aquatic > Non-marine Saline and...
CAAACGAAATAATGCTCAGATCGGCGTTGGCGTTGGCGGCGTTGATGGCCTCGCGGAGGGAAGTGTGCGCGATGCCCGTGATGCCATCGTCATTGTCGGCTAGGGTGGTGACGACGAAGTTGGGTCCAGACTGGGAGACGTCGCTTGCCGTGCCTAGGGTGTAGAGTTGGCCGCCAAAGACGGAGGCGAGGAGTCTGGCTCCATCGGCCGACATCGCGACGCCATACCAATCGCGGGTGCTATCGAGGGTGGTCCAGTTAACCCCGGAGTCGGAGGAGACGTAAATGAGACCATCCCGTTCTGCGGCGATCAGTTGAGAACCATCGGCGGAGCTGGCGACAGATCGCCAGTTGCGGGTGCTGTCGCGTGCGGTCCAGGTGAGGCCGGAATCGATCGAAGTGTAAAGTTGGCCGCCATAAACACTGGCGACCAGTTTGGTGCCGTCAGCCGAGCTCGCCACGCTAAACCAATTGCGGTTTTGGTCGGTCATCCGAGCCGTCCAGGTCGCGCCCGAGTTGTTGGAGGTGAAGATTCCGCCGGAGTTTTCTACGGCGACCAGCTTGGTGCCGTCGGCCGAACTGGCCACGCCGTGCCAGTTACCGTTGTTATACCGGGTGGTCCAGGTGATGCCGGAGTCGGTAGAGGTGTAGATGCGATCCTGAGTGGCCGCGGCGATCAGTTTGGTGCCATCAGCCGAACTGGCGACCGTTCGCCACTGCACGTTGGAGTTGCTGCCAAATTGTTCGGTCCAGTTGGCCCCGGAATCAATCGAAGTGAAGATGCGCGAGCCATCGGCGACCGCGACCAGCTTGGAGCCATCGTTCGAACTCGCCACGTCATACCAGCTCTTTTGGCCGAGCGCGGTCAGCGAGGTCCAAGTCAAACCGGAGTCCGTGGACGGGTTGAGGTATCCGTTGTTCGCCACTGCGGCCATCTTCACGCCGTCCGCCGAGGAGGTCACTCCACGCCAGCTTTGAAAGCTGGCTTGCGCGATCATCTGTTCCGGCGTGCCGGTGCCCGTGAGGCTAATATCGAAGGGGTTTTCGTCTAAGTCGTTACTCGCAATATGGAGGGTGGCGCTCTTCAGCCCGGTGCTCACCGGAGCAAAGCGCACGGTGAAAGTGGTGCTGCCCGCGGGGGTGATCACGCTGTCTGGAATGGCGGTGACCGTGAACAACGCGCTGTCGGTCCCGTCAATCGAGACGTTGACGCCGGTCAGATTGGCGGTGCCGGAGTTGCGGATCGTGAAGATCAAATCCGTGGTGCTGTTGGCTGCGGCGCTGCCAAAGTCGGTCATCGCTCCGGTCATGAGGTCGGTGCTCTCGGGCTGTTCGACCGCGATCTCCGGAGTCGGCACCGTGCCGGTGCCGTTGAGGACGATATTAAAGGGGTTTTCGTCGGAGTCGTTACTCGCAATATGGAGTGTCGCGCTCTTCAGCCCGATGCTCATCGGAGCAAAGCGCACGGTGAAGGTGGTGCTACCGGCGGGCCCAGTGAGCGGGCCGGTCGGACTGGCGGTGAGCGTGAACAAAGCAGAGTCGGTTCCATCGATCGTGATGCCCAGGCCGGTCAACGTTTCGCTACCGGGATTGCGGATCGTGAACTCCAGCTCGGCCGTGTCGCCCGTGAGCACGGGACCAAAGTCGGTGGTGCCACCAGAGGTGAGGTCGGTGAGCAATGGTTGTTCCACGGCGATCTCCGGGGCGGAGCCCAAAGTGTAGAGTTGGCCGCCAAACACGGAGGCGAGGCGTTTAGCTCCATCGGCGGAGATGGCGACGCCCCACCAGTTACGGAGACTATCAATCGTAGTCCAGTTTACTCCGGAATCGGACGAGACGTAAAGGAGACCGTCCCGTTCTGCGGCCATCAGTTGAGACCCATCGGCGGAACTGGCGACCAACCGCCAGAGGCGGGTGCTGTCGCGCGCGGTCCAAGTTACTCCCGAGTCGATCGAGGTGTAAAGAAAGCCGTTATAATCGCTGGCCACCAGTTTGGTGCCGTCCGCCGAGCTAGCGACGCCAGACCAACTGCGGCTTTCGTCGGTCATCCGAGCCGTCCAGGTCGCGCCCGAGTCGGTGGAGGTGAAGATATTGCCGGAGTCTTCTACGGCGACCAGCTTGGTGCCGTCAGCCGAACTGGCTACGCCGTTCCAGTTGCCGTTGTTATACCGTGTGGTCCAGGTGATGCCGGAGTCGGTGGAGGTGTAGATGCGATCCTGCTTGGCCGCGGCGATCAGTTTGGTGCCATCAGCGGAACTGGCGACCGAGCGCCATTGCACGTTAGAGTTGCTGCCAAACTGTTCGGTCCAGTTGGTCCCGGAATCAATCGACGTGAAGATGCGCTTGCCATCGGCGACCGCGACCAGCTTGGCGCCATTGGCCGAACTCGCCACCTCATACCAGCTCTTTTGGCCGAGCGCGGTCAGCGAGGTCCAAGTCAAGCCGGAGTCCGCGGACGTGTTGAGGTATCCGTTGGCTGCTACTGCGGCCAGTTTGACGCCGTCGGCGGAGGAGGACACTCCACGCCAGCTTTGAACGATACCCTGCGCGATCATCTGTTCCGGCGTGCCGGTGCCAGTGAGGCTAATATCGAAGGGGTTTTCGTCGGAGTCGTTACTCGCAATATGGAGCGCGGCGCTCTTCAGACCGGTGCTCTCCGGAGCAAAGCGCACGGTGAAGGTGGTGCTGCCTGCGGGGGTGATCGTGCTGTCTGGAGTGGCGGTGACGGTGAACAACGCGCTGTCGGTTCCGTCAATCGTGACGTCGACGCCGGTCAGGTCGGCGGTGCCCGGGTTGCGGATCGTGAAGATCAGGTCCGTGTTGTTGTTTGCCGCCAAGCTGCCAAAGTCGATCAACGCTCCGGTCATGAGGTCGGTGCCGGAGGAATCCTCCACCGCGATCTCGGAGGGAGAGGTGATCACCGGCACGTTCGCGTAGAGGGCCATGAAGTGATCGGAGGCGGAGCCAGAGCCAGCGAGGCTCATGACGGTCTTGCCGGAAAGCGCGCTCACTCCGTCGGCGACGTTGACGGCGGTGGGAACGGCGCGGGGTGAATCGGTGGAGTTGTCGCCGACCTGGCCAAGAAGGCTGTAGCCCCAGCCGGCGAGGGTGCCGTCGGTGCTGAGCACGAGGTTTCCATCCAAGCCAGCAGTGATGGCCTTCACGGACTTGCCAAATAAAGCACTCACGCCGCTCGCGGTATTCACGGCGACCGGAACGGAGGAATCGGTGGTCGAATTGTCGCCGAGTTGACTGCGGTGGTTATGACCCCACGTGACGACCGAGCCGTCGGCACAAAGGGCGATGCTGTGTTGGTTGCCGGCCGCGATGGCGGTGGCGGTTTTGCCGAACAAGGCGCTGGTTCCGCTGGTCGTGTTGACGGCCGCGGGAGCATTAGACGATGACAGGGTGGTGTCGTTGCCGAGCTGACCATTGCTGTCGGAGCCCCAGGCGACGACGGTGCCGTCGGAGCAGAGCGCCAAGCTGTGATTAGCCCCACCGGCGATGGCGATGACGGTTTTGCCGAAGAGGGCGCTGGTGCCGCTGGTGGTGTTGACCAAGACGGGCGTGGAGCGATTGGAAGTGGAGTTGTCACCGAGCTGGCCGGCGCCGCCGGTGCCCCAGGCCGCGACGGTGCCGTCGGAGCAAAGGGCGAGCACGTGGTTCGTGCCGCCGGCGAGGGCGACCACGGTCTTGCCGGAGAGCACCCCTGATAGGGTGACCGCGACGGGCACGCGGACGTCGGCGTTGTTCGTGCCGTTGCCGCTCGTGCCGTTGCCGAGCTGCCCACGCTGGTTTTCACCCCATGAGGCGATAGTGCCATCGGAGCAGAGCGCGTAGCTCGTGTGGCGAGCCGTGGCGATGGCGATGACGAACTTGCCGTTCAGCGCGGTAGGGATGGAGTTGACTTCCGTGAAGACCGCGACCGGGGCGAAACCACCGTTGGTGGAATTGATGCCGAGCTGGCCGTTGGTGCTGCCGCCCCAGGCGTAAACCGTGCCTTCAGAGGTGAGCGCCAGGGTGTGGGACAGGCCGCGCGAGACCTGCACGAGGGTTTTGCCCGCGAGGACACCGGAGAGGTCAGCGTCGGTGGGGACGGGGATGTTACCGGCCTGATCGATGGCCAGGCGGCCATTGCTGGCGCGTCCCCAGCCAGCGAGTCCGGTGTCTTTCCAGAGCAGGACAAGGTCGTTGCCGGTGCCGCCGTAATACCAGGCGACGAAGGTGTAGGTGGAGCCGCCGTGATTGAGCGTGACCGTGGCGCCGTTGGCGAGGTTGTCGAAGGCGCCTTGAATGAAGCCGAGGCCGGTGTTATCGATTACGGTGAGGCTGGTGCCGGGGGTCGGCGTGTAAGCGAGAGTCAGGTCGACGGTGTTGCCGCTGGCGGTGTAGCCCGCAGATGAGACGGGAATCGAGCTGCTGGAGCTGAACGTCGCGGTGACGACGGCGGCAGGGGACGCCATGGCTGCGCCTAAAAAGGCGAGGCCGGCGATCCAACGTGGTAGGCGCCTAAATCTGGGAGGGGCGCCGCGATCACTCGCGATTGAAGTCGTAACTTCGGTTGATGGGGTTCAGTTTTGGGGAGGGAGACCGATGAGATTCGGCGTATGATTCGTGTTCATAAAGTGGAAGGATCGGGGAGGGGGGCGAATATTTCGGGCCCTGCGATTCGCTGGATTAAGAACTGAAATTTTAGCAAAGCGAGAACGACCGTGCGATATTTCGCAATAAATTTGCGATAATCCGAGGCGTCGAAAATCCCCTCTTATCTGGCCGTCCCCTCGGGCATGGATCCGGGCCTGCGCCCCCCTAAGCCCCCCCCCCGAAGGTTGAAGGTGAGATCGATCGATTTAAGCCGGTTTAGGCTTGGCGGGTGATACTGAGGGATGGGATCAGTCGATTTCGTAGCGAAGCACGAATCCTTGGTGAGTGCCGCCGACGATGATGGTTTTCTCGTCGTGCCGGAGGGCGATGACGTGGTCGAACCAGTCACCTTCGACGCCGGTGCCGACGTTGCCGAGACTGGTCCACGTGCGGCCGGAGTCGGCCGAGTAGTGGATGGTCTTGGTTTCGCGGTAGGTGGTGAAGATGACGTGACCGTTGCCCAGACTCACGAAATCGTCGGAGGAGTGACTGACGGGGCCGAGGTTGGTCCAGGTGTCGCCGTTGTCGGCGCTGTGGAAGATGTGGCTGGATTCGGTGCCAATGAGGACCTCGTTATTGCCCAAGTAATCGATGGCGTAGAGGTAGGAGTCCATGAGCTGGCCGCGATCGGTCCAAGTCAGGCCGTCGTCGGTGCTTTTGTAGATATTGCCGGCCCAGCCGTTGGCGAGAATGCCATCGCCGACGAGTTGGAGGCGGTAGATGGCGTCGGTTGAGATAGACGGGCTGGTTTGCCAGGTTTTTCCGCCGTCGGTGGAGCGGGTGATGCGGCCGCCATCGGCGTGAGTGTCGGCGACGAGAATGGTGCCGGATGGCGTGACGACCATGCCGTAGGTGCGGGCGAAGTTATGGAATTTCTTGGGGGAGGTGACTTTTCCGAGGTCGTGCCAGGTGATGCCGTCATCGGTGGTCTTCCAGACGTGGGCTTTTTCACCGGTGAGGATATAGCCGGTGTCGCCGGGGCCGGAAGCGACGCAAGTGATGTAGTCTTCCGGGTCAAGGGAGGCGACGTGGGTCCAAGTTTTACCGTAGTCGCTGCTCCGAAACACATGACTGGGGTGAGGGTTACGGGTGCCGAGGACGACGACGCCCTCGCCAAAGTCGGCAATCGCATCGATGCGGCCGCCGGGTTGAATTTCGGTGCGCTCCCACTCGACATTGGCATCGGGAGCAAACGAAACGGCGGCGAGAAGGAAAAACGGAGTCAGAACGCTCATCGCAAGAGGGTAGGGAACCGTGAAGCGAAGAGACAAGCGCTCGTCGGTTAATCTCGAAACGGCAGTTGGTCACAGAGATCATTGCGCCAAGCAGGAGGAGCACAGAGGCTGATAAACTAGTCCATCTGGAGTCGGTTTCCATTCCGTGGTTAAACCCCATCTTCCTGATAGCGGTGGTCCAATTTTACGGTGGGATTTGGGTTAATTTCCGATGACGGCGTTGCACCGCAGTGAGGCCCAAAAAAGCCGCCTCGGGGGAGGCGGCTTTTGATCGAAAACTGAGGCGATGGGAGTTATTCGGCCTTAAAGCCTTTGCCGGTGGCGGCCCAATAGATGCCGCCGTAAACGTGGTGGAGGAAGGTGGTATCTTGGTAGGTGGCGGGAAGGTGGCCAAACGCGGTGTAGAAGATGCGACCGCCGTCGTAGTTGTGAAACCAGGAGAGGGGATGAAATTTACCCATGCCATCGCCTTTTTTTGAGCCCCAGTTGGCGGCGGGATCGTAGGTCGATTCGTCGACGGCCAGGAGGTAGTTCAAGTTCTGGTTGCGGGGGGCGTCGAACTCATACCATTCCTCGGTGGCGAGGAAGCGTTTGGAGAAACGATCCATGCCGGGAAAATTGGGTTCGAGCACTTCGACCGTGGCTGTCTGCACGGCGGGATGAATGTGGAACATGTGACCCATGCCTTTCGTCCACCAGTCCCAGTCGTATTCGGTGTCGGTGCCACCACTGTGAATGCCGGCGATGCCTCCGCCGTTTTGCACGAATTTCTCGACCGCGGCCTGTTGTTTGTCGTTCAAAATATTACCGGTGGAGACGGCGAAGATGATGACATCAAAATCAGCGAGGCCTTGGTCTGAAATGATGGCCATGGTGTTGGGCCAAACGAGTTCAAAGTCGTGAAGTTTGGCCAAGTCTTGCAGGGCAGGCACGGCGGCAGCGATGGAGTCGTGGTGCCAGCCATCGGTCTTGGTGATCAGCAGGGCTTTGAATTGGGCCGCGGAGGTGGCGAGAGACCCTAAAGCGAGAGCGAGGGTGATTAACAGGGGGCGGAGGAGTTTTGATTTCATGGGTTGGGTAGAAAGAATGTGAGAGGGGTGAGTAGGGCAGATCTTGGGCGAGAGCCCGAACCTAATTTTTGAGGATGAGCGGTATAACGTTAGACGTTGAGCGGGCCGGGAGGCAGGTTTTTTAACCACGAATGGACCCGAAAGGCTTCGTCTACCGACTACGCAGTGATGGGCTGACGCCCTGAAGTTTTTTTAGGCTTAGAGGCAGGACCTTTTCTGGCGCAGATTTACTCGGCTATTTGGAAGGTGGGGAAAAGGATCAATCCATACTGTTTGATGTAACTATGTCTTAATCTCCTCAATTTCATCCGCAGTTTCTCCGAAAATACAAATAGCATGGATCGACCCTTTTTCCCTCTTCTTGACAAACTGCCCTAATCCGAAGGCGCGCAAATCGACTATTATCGACGCGGCCTCAGTTCTCTGCTGAAAAGCCAAACCCTGACGCCTTAAGCGCGATCCAGATGCACGGGAAAAGCGAAACGGCGGAAAGTCCGACGAAGTATTTCCACTGGGTTACTTGATCCAGTCAGGTCTATTTATCCCCGCACTTGTCGCCCTCCCCTCGCTAATCTTTATCCGGTGCGTTTGCCCCCTTTTCAGCCCCCCCAGGTGACATCCGGGGCTCCGTCCGTGAGCGCGATGCGCGCCCGGAGCGTTCCGGCATGGACGGTCCAGCCGCCCTCATCGGAGGCGACCTCGACGGCGGGTTCGTCCGCGCCGGTGGGCGTGGCGCACAGCACGGTCAGGAGCTGGTGGGACCGCGCGATGGGTGACGTGATCTCGGCAAAGGGATAGACCCCGAGTTCCGGATCGAGGTCGAGCTGGTGGGTGCGGATCGCCAGCTCGGTGCGGGCGAAGGCGTAGCCGGTGAGCGAGGCGTGGGGACGGTCCAGCCGGAAGCCACCGTCGCGGACGCCGAGGCGCGCCGCTCCATCGCGGTTCTCGGGGTGGAACCGCGCCGACGGGCTGACGGGCGAGCGGGCGTCGATCTCGTCGAACAACACCACCACGTCTGGCTTGGCGAACAGCACCGTGCGGCGGACACGCTGCACGGCGTCGTGCACCAGCGCGTAGGCCGGCGTGGCGTCGCTTGTCCACCACACGTGGTCGCCGCGGTCCTCGTAACGGGTGATGCGCGCTTCGGCTTGGCTCGGGTTGGTGCCCTCCTCGCCGTTGTGATACTGGTGCCCCTGGCCGTCGATCATCACGGCGTTGTGGGCCTCCGTGAGTCGGAGCACCCAGAGCGGGTGGCGCCAGTCGTAGGCCGTTTTGAGCGGGTCCGTGAGCAGGCGCTCGCCGTAGATCTTGTAGAAGAGGTGGTTGCGGTCGGCGTGCTCATGGTTTCCGGGGCCGCCGCTGCGGAACGCGAGCACGGCGTCGTCGGCGGCCCAGCCGGTGCGGCAGGAGATCCAATCGTTTTCCAAGCGGACGTTCAGCTGGGACGGCGGTGGCTGGCTGACGGAGCGGTCGGGGTCCACCCACAGCACGTCCAGGTAGGAGTTCGCGTATGACGCGCGTTCGACGGCGAACTGGGCCACGGTCGCCGATGGCGTGCCCTCGAGCTGACGCGCGATCCACGCGGGAACGCAGTAGGAGCCTGTGTTCCAGGCGTCGCTGAAGTTGACGATGTCCGGCGTGCCGTCGGGTTTGCGGCCGGCCTGCATGGCGAGGTAGTATTTCACCATGCCGTCGAGATCGATCTCGTCGGCCCAGGGGATCGAGCCGTCGGCGCGCTGGTGGGCGTTGAGGAAGCCGAAGATGTGGAGTAGGGTGCCCGTGGCGTAGCCGAAGCCCTCGTGGTAGCTGCCGTCGGGGTTGAATAGCTGCAGGATGGAGCGCGTGTTGCGGACAGCCTGCTCGAGCCAGCCGTCGGCACGGTCATCGTGCCCCCGGATCGCTAGCGCGCCGATGCCGAGCGAAGCCGCCGGGACGGCGCGCAGATTCGTGGTGGCGAGGATGACCGGCCAGCTGGAGAGATCGATATCGAGCATGTCCGCGTGGTGGTCGTCGAAGCGCCAGCCCGTGACCGTGCTCGGGTCCTCCATACCGTCTAGGGTCTTCGCGCAGGGCGCGCAGCCCTTGGTTGCGATATCGGCCAGAAGCCGGGCTTCCCGGTCGGCGCCGAGGGCGTCGCCCAGCACCTCACGCAGAAACACGACTGTGTCCGTGGTCACGGACGCGACGAGCAAGCCCATGACGGTGTCACCGTCGAGCATGTAGTCCCAGGCGGGCATCGCCAGGATGTGGTCCATGCCCTCCAGCAGCACCGCCTCGCGCCGAGGATCGGGGTCGACGAGCTGGACGATGCCCTGCCGCCGGAGATGCCTGAGCGCCGTCCGGAAGTCGGTGTAGAGGATGCCCGTCCGTTCCGCCTTGGCGAGGGCTTGACGAGTGGTGTCCACGCCCCCCACGGCCCAGCCATCCACGACTGGCGCGAGAATCGAGCTGGCGGCGGCGGCACGGATGCGCGGCACCTCGGAGGCGTCGAAGAACAGCCGAGGCCCCACGCCAGAGCGAGATTCCGCGAAGGCGAGGACGGAGTTTGGCAGCCACGCCAGCGCGGCGGCGCTGCCAGAGAGGCGGAGGAGGTCGCGGCGGGTCAACTTGGTAATGGGATGCGGCATAGGATCACCCTCTCAATTGAGGACTAATTACGGTTGGGGTGGTGGCTGCGAGGTCATCGACCAATCGTCAGCGTTCGGGAATGCCCCAATCCAATTGCCTTGATTTCCAATGGCGACTGAAAAGCGGTAAGCAGACTGGCGGAACGGGGGGGGGATTTAGTTTTACAGAAGGGAACGAAGGGAAACAAAGCGGTCAGCCTGAATCCTCGAATTTGATTTCGTTTAAAAACGGGGGAGTGGCTTTGTTCTCTTTGTTACCTTCTGGGAAAAATCAGCTGAGAGGTGGGGGGGGCTGACGCACGGCGGACGGCCCACCGGTCCGTCCCGACCGGTGGGTACCCAAAATGGGCAACTGAAGAACGAATGGGCGCGGAGTTACTTGGGTTTGGGATGAGCTATTTGGTGGCGGAGGGAGGGGTAGTAGAGGGCGAGGGTGAGGGCTCGGATGATGACGTAGGCGATGAAGGTGAGCCAGAGGGCGGTGAGTCCGTAGGTGGGCACGAAGTAGGCGCTGCTGAGGATAAACAGTCCGGAGGAGATGAGGCTGGTGTTGCGCATTTCGCGGGTGCGGGTGGTGCCGATGAAGATGCCATCGAGTTGGAAGGCGAAAACGGAGAGGGTCACATAAGTGGCGGCGAAGGGGAGGCTGGGTTGGGCGATCGATCGGACGGAGGTGAGATCCGTCATGGCGGCGATGATGGTGGGCCCGGCGACGACGAGGGTGGCGGCGAGAAGGAAGGCGGTCGCGATGGCGAGGACGGTGGTGCGGGCGACGGCTTGGTCGAAGAACCTCAGATCGCGACGACCTTGGGCGTTGCCGACGAGTGATTCGGCGGGAAGGGCGAACCCGTCGAGGAAGAAGGCGCAGAATCCGATCAGGCCGATGAGGATGTGGTTCGCGGCCAAGGTGGTTTCGCCGAGGGCGGCGCCCTGGCGAGTGAACCACGCAAACCCGGCCAACATGGCGAGGGTGCGAATCATGATGTTACCCTGAGCAATAAAGGTGCCGCGCAGAGCGGATAGGCGGCGGAGCTCGGACCAGGGGATGAAGGGGTGATTGTCGCGGTGGTATTCGCGGAGCAGGTGCCAGATAATGAACCCGGCATAGGCGGCGGCGACCCACTCGGCGATGAGGGTGCCGAGGGCAATGCCGCGCACGCCCCAGTCGAGGACCCCGGCAAAGAGCACATCCAGCGTGATGTTGAGCCCGTTGAGGATGAGTTGAAGCACGAGGAGTTGGCGCGTGCGGGCGAGGCCGATGAGGGCGCCGGAAACGGCGAAGGTGATGAGGGTGGCGGGGGCGGCCCAGACGCGCAGGCCGAAATACTCGCGGCCGAGGGCGGCAATCTCGTCGGTGGCGGCCATGAGATGGAAACCGGCGAGGGCGAGGGGGATTTGGAGGATGATGATGCCGAGACCTAAGCCGGCCCCAGTGGCGATGGCGCGCAAGGTGGCCGCGCGGGCGGCGAGGGAGTCGGCAGCACCGACGGCTTGGGCCACGAATCCGGTCGTGCTCATACGCAGGAATCCGAAGGCCCAGTAGATGAAGTTAAGCACGAGCGAACCGATGGCGATGGCCCCCAGGGCGGCGGCAGGGCGGGTGTGGCCGATGACGGCGGTGTCGACGAGGCCCAGGAGAGGCGTCGATGCATTGGCTAGAATGATGGGCCAAGCCAGGCGCAGGATATGCCCGTAAGTCGGATTGGGGGCGGGGGCCGGGGTGGTCATGGCGAAGAAAATCTGCTCCCGGTGAGATTAAATTTGGAGAAAGTTGTAACCTGAGGGGAATTGCGGGTGTGATAGCGGAGGATGACTTGCGTCAATTGCTCAACCCTTACTTACGAACAAATCGGCTAATGGCGGATCCGATTATTGAAACGCAGGGGTTGACCAAGATCTACGGAACGATGCGAGCGTTGGACAACGTCACGGTATCGATCCCGGCGGGAACGATTGGACTGCTCGGACCGAACGGAGCCGGCAAAACGACGTTTTTGAAGTGTTTGCTCAATCTCGAAACTCCGACGTCAGGCGGGGCGCAGGTGCTCGGGCGAAATATCCGATCGAATAATCGCGAGTCGCGGGAGCGGGTGGGCTACGGGCCGGAGCAAGACTGCCATATCCCGGGTTTGGCGGGGTGCGAATACGTGACCTATTGCGGGCAACTTTCGGGAATGTCATTTCGGGCGGCGCGGCAGCGGGCGCACGAGATGTTGGATTTGGTGGGCATGGGGCAGGAGCGTTATCGGTCGATTGATACGTATTCGACGGGGATGCGGCAGCGGGCGAAGTTGGCGCAGGCGTTGGTGCACGATCCGGCGTTGATCATTTTGGATGAGCCGACCAACGGCCTCGATCCGAGTGGGCGGGAACACATTTTGCGGTTGATTGGCAGCTTGTGGAAGGAGTTTGGGATCAGCGTCATCATTTCCTCGCATTTGTTGCAGGACGTGGAGCGGATCTGTGATCGGGTGCTGATCGTCGCGGGGGGGCAAGTGATCGAACATGATTCGATGGAAGCGCTGAAAGCACGGCGAGCGCCGGTGGTGGAGCTGGCACCGATGGCGGGGGCAGCGAAGTATATCTCGGTGCTGACCGCGGCGGGGCATCAAGTGGAATCGCTTTCGAACGGTCGGTTGCGGGTGGCTTCGAAGGAGACGTCGACGCAGTGGTTACTGGAATTGATGCAGACGCATGAGTTGCCGCCGGCGCATATCTTTTCGAGTCCGGATGCGTTGCAGACCTTGTTTCTGCAGGCGCTGGAAACGTCGGCGCAGAAAGGGGGCCAGGCATGAGTGGCTCGGGACTCGATTTTAATCGCTGGGATGGACCGCGATCTGGGGTGTGGGCGCGGCGCGGGACGATTGCGTCGATGGGTTTAAGGCAGTTGCTGCGGGGTAAACTTTTCAAGGTGTTGCTGGGGCTAGGTTGTCTGGCCGGTTTGGTCGTGGCGGTGGCAGGTTTTGTGTTTTCGCAGACGCTGGCGGAAGACGGCTGGTTGGCGGGGTTGGCGGCCAAAGGAGGTCCACGCGCCGAGGCCGTGATGCAGGGGGTCAGTGCGTTGTTGTTGCTGTATCCTGACCTGCTGGTGACGGGAGCTTACAAAGTCGTATTCTGGGCGCAGGCGCAGTTGGGACTCTTGCTGAGCTTGGTGGCGATGACGCTGCTCGTGCCGCAGCTGATCACGCGAGATCGAGGCAGTCAGGCGCTAACGATCTACTTGGCGCGCCCGCTGACTTCGCAGGATTATTTGCTGGGCAAATTTGGGATCATTATCGGGGTGCTGTTGATGCTGTGGACGGGGCCGTTGGTGATCGGATGGATCGTGAGTATGGCGCTGGTGCCGGACATGGTGTTTTTCAATTACTCCCTGGAAGCGATGGGGGCAGCGCTACTGTTCAACCTGATCGCAATGGTGGTCGTGGGGTCGGTGGCGTTTGGGGTCTCGGCGCTGGCCAAGACCGCGGCGGCAGCGCGGATGGGGTGGATCGGATTGTGGATCGTGATGGGTATCGTGGCCAAGACGGGCGCGCTACCGAGCTGGGTGAGTCACGCGAGTTTTAGTTACGATTTGAAATTGTTGAGCGATGAGATTTTCGCTCTGGGTGATACCCTGAAGGAGGCGGCGGAAATCTTACCGATGTTGAATGCCAATTTGGCGAGCGAAGTGGGTCAGGCGGCGAACCTAGTGGGCACCGACGAATTGGGCGGGGTGATCACGGGACTGGCCATTCTGGTCGGAGTTTCGCTGACGTTTTTATGGGGCAGGATCAAACCGGAATGAGCGCAGTAGTAGAAGCAACGAATCTCAGCCGGTTCTACGGCGTGGTGTTGGGGTTAAATAATGTGTCGTTCGCGATTCGGCCGGGCATCACGGGAATCGTGGGCCCGAACGGAGCCGGCAAGACGACGCTCTTTCGATTATTGACGGGGCAGATTAAGCCGAGTTCAGGGGAGCTGAAAGTGCTGGGCGGATCGCCGTGGAACGACCTCAACGTGCGGGCGCAGATCGCGTATTGTCCGGAAGACGAGGCCGTGCCGCAAGGCGTGCGGCCGCCCGACTGGCTGACGGGGCTGGGCATGATTTCAGGGTTGTCGGCGAAGCAGGCGAAGGCGAAAGCGGCGGCTTCGTTGGAGCGGGTCAATTTGCCAGCGGTGCATTGGCGTAAGCCGGTGACGGCGTTGTCGAAAGGCATGAAGCAACGCGTGAAATTGGCGCAGTGTTTGATGCACGATCCGCGGTTGATTATTCTCGATGAGCCAATGAACGGACTCGACCCGATGGGCCGGGCGGAGTTCAGCGCGGTGTTACGTGAACTGGCGGCGGATGGCGCGAGCGTATTGATTTCGAGTCACATTCTGCAGGATCTGGAGGCGTTGTGCCGGGAGTTTATTTTGCTACGCTGGGGGCGGATGCCGACGGCGGGTAACGTGGCGGCGAATGCGGCGAAGAGTGAATTGGCGTTCGATACGTCGGGCAAGGCCGGAACGGTGCCGATTAAAGTCGCGGTGCGCTGGCCCAAGGAAACGACTATTCGCTGTGAGGATCCGCGTAAGTTGGCGGGTTTCCTGATGGGGCGCGGTTTGTTACGGGGCTGCGATATCGATGAAGATGGGACGACCTTGGTCGCGCGCTGGGATGATCCGGCGGCGTTTTATGACTCTTTCCACGGACACCTGCTGGCGAGTGGGGTCGCGATTTACGAAGTTAACGCGCCGGGTTCTCACCTCGAGTCGGCGATCGAACCTCCCCCTTTGCCATGAACGATTCTACCCTAAATTCGACCGCGACGGGACCGCGGGTGGCACCCCGGATGGGGGCGGCGTTTCAAGGAGTGGTGCGTTTAATGTGGGCGCAACAAATGACGTGGCGCGCGATGCTGCCGTTGGCGGTAGGAGTGGGCGTATTGTTGCTGATGACCTACTTGATTGATCGCGATGAAGTGGTGTCATGGGCCGAGACCTTTGTCCTGATGACGGTGCTGCCCATCTTGGCGTTTGAGGCGGGGGCGCGAGCCGTGCGCGAAGATTTGAAGCCGGGTGCAGTCGATTATTTGATCACGCGGCCGATCCCCAGATGGGCGTATGTCGTCTTTAAATACGTTGGCCAGTTGGCGGTCACATTGATCAAGGCGACGGTGGGGTTGATTTTGATTGTCGCCATGATTCGGGGGCTCGGGGTGGAGATCAATCCGATCGGTTTGTGGTTCGGCGGACTCGTGAGTGGAGTGGCGGCGTTTATGGCGCTCGGATTTTTGATGGGAGCGGTGACTTCCCGATACCTGATCCTCGGATTGTTCTACGCGGGGCTGATTGAGGGAGCGGTGGGGAATATCCCGATTCAACTCAACAAGTTGTCCATCCTTCGGCATTTACGTGAGCTGTTGGCAGCGACGGGTGAAGTCTCTGCCTGGCCTAGCCTCGGTTTCATGGGGTTGATTGTCGCGGTGCTCTTGGCCGGGGCGGCGGGTTGGTTCTCTACCAAAGAATTTATCGGAGAAAAAGGGGGAGAATCGTAATTTTTTGTAACCTTCGGGCGAGGGCTGGTGAATAGAGGGATAGAAACTAATTAACTGAATTTACTAAAATGAAACTCAAACTGACAACCTTCGCCGCCAGCCTCGCGCTGACGTTCCCGTTTACAGCTTCTTTTGCGGCGATCGACCCCGGCATCGTTCCGGAAGAATCGAAGTGGGTCATCTACGCTGATTTCGCCAAGATGCGTGATTCGACCCTCGGCCAAGAGCTGCTCGCGAACATCGACGAGGAAACGATTATGGGCGAGGAATCTGCTCCCATCATGCCGGATTTTGCGGCGATAATGATGACGGTCGGCCGGGTGACGGCGTTTGGTGATCAACTCACCGAAAACCCGGAGGAAATGAACGGGGCGATGATCATCGAGGGCACCGAAAAACTCCGCGCGATCGCGGACGGCGTCATCGCCCACTTTCTCCTCTCGGAGCCAGACATGATCGAGGAACTCAAGCATCTGCCGTTTGAGGCTTACCGAATTAATGGCGAGTTGGTGGTGGGAATGCCGGAGGAAACAATCCTCATCGCGAGTCGGTCGGAAGAACGTTTGCTGGCTTCACTGGATGTTTACCGGGGTAAGGGCGGTTCGCTCAAGGCGGGCAAAGGTGAGTTGACGGCGATGTTGCCCCCGGGTGACGCGTATTACCTCTTTGGGGCGTCGGTGGTGCCTTCGCCAGAGATGGAAAATGGCAACACGCCTCAGGCGCGTATTTTAAAAATGACCCAAGCCGCCTCGATGCGATTGGGCGAAGCGAATGGCAACGCGGTGGCGAACGTGATGCTCGTGGCAGACAGTGCTGAGACGGCGGGTCGTTTGGCCAAGATCGTCAATGGCATGACGGCCCTGTTGTCGCTCGCCCAGAGCTCGGAGGCGGATCTGGTGAAGTTTATCGAGTCGGTCAAAGTCGCGCAGATGGACCGCACGGTGACGCTACAAATGGCTTACCCGACCGATCAATTGATCGAACTCGCCACGGCGAATATGCAACGTGAAGAACGGGCAGAGGAGAAACGTGAAAAAGAACGAGATTTTGAATTTAAGATGCCAGGCGAAGAGATCGCCAAATGGAAAGCGGATGCTGACATCGACGGCCCGCAATCCACCGCGACCAATTTTGTGACTCACTTCGCTGGGGTCGTGAAGTTGCAGCCGGGCACGATCATCACGGTCGGGAGTCAGATCAATGGGAATGAAGGCGCGCGGGTGGACTACCTCGAACTGACGCCGGTGGCGGGGGGAGGTGTCGCGCAAAAGCATGAGATCGAATTCATGCGCTTGGAAAATTATCGAATCGAGAAGGCCGAACATGCCTCGGGTGGCGAGCTCGTGGTTGCGCGGGACAGCCGGCAAGGGATTGGGCGGGCGAAGATGCAGTTCTCCGGCGCGGCGGGAGAGTATCGGATCGATGTTCGGTTCGTGGACGAGAATGACGGCCAAGCTGAATACCGCGTGAGTGTCGAGCAACCGGAGAGCGAATAATGATGGCCGCCGCTTCCACTTCGAATTCTACCGTCGGCGACGAGATCTTGGCGTCTCGATCCGAAGAGGCGGAGCTCGTGCAAGCGGCCGTGGCAGGCAATGGGCAGGCGGCGCGCGAGTTGGTGCGGTTGTTTCATCGTCCTATCTTTCGGTTTGTATGCCGGATGACCGGACAGGCGCAGGACGCGGAGGACATTACGCAGGAAACGTTCGTGAAGGCGTTTCGTTCGCTGGATCGAGTCGATACCTCGCGGCCGCTGATTAACTGGTTGTTCACCATCGCCCGGCGGACGGCGCTGAATCATTTCCGATCGAAAAAAGAGTGGGTGGAACTGCCGCCCGAGGCGGCCAGTGAAAGTCCCGGCCCCCGGCAGGAAGTGGAAAGACGTGAAGTAGTCGACGGGGTGTGGGCGAAGGCGCGCCGGGTTTTGAGTGCGGCGGAATTCCAAGTGTTGTGGCTGCGTTTTGGAGAGAATTTATCGACGGCGGAGGCGGCAAAAGCAGCGGGTCGTTCCACGACCAGTATTAAAACTTTAGTCTATCGAGCTCGGCAGCGTTTGCTGGCCGGAAAGGAGTCCTACTCATGAAAAATTCCCCATTACCTTCTGCTTTTTCGAATCCTGCGAATGAACGGCCGAAATTGGTCTGTCGAGTGATGCGGTGGGCGCACGCGGGGCAAGATGACGATGGCACCTCCGAGGGGATGGCGGGTCGTCATGCGGAGAATTGTCAGGCCTGTGCAGACTATTTTGCCCGAATTCAGAGCCTTGAACAGACTTTGGTCGAAGAGCGCGTTGAGACCAACGCGATCGATATTCCGGCGGGGCTGGAGGATCGAATTTGGGCGGCGGTGAGACCGGAAGTTGAAGCGTATCGTGAGCCCGCAAAACCGTGGTGGCGGGCGGATTGGCGTCCCGGGCTGGGCGGAGCGGTCGCCGCGGCGTTGGTCTTTGTCGTGTGGTCAAACCAGGATTCCAAGATAAACGAGAACGCTACGCCGGGCGGTGAGACGGTCGCGACCGGGGCACCGCTGGAGTTTAACGAAGCTGATATGCGGGCGCTGGTGGCCACCGTGGAGACTTTCTCCACCGAACTCCTTACGGCTTCCGCCCGTGAAACCGATGTGACGGCGAAACCCACCGTGATGCAACAGGAGTTGCAGGCTTTGGGCAGTGATGCCCGGGGGGCGTTACGATTCCTCGGTCAGAATTTTCTCCCGAAGGCAGGCCGATCACGGGAAGAAGTCTAAGCCTGCTCGAGGGGCTTGAGGATCTTGGCGTCGACAACGAAGGGGCCGAAGGGGAGTAACGCGCCGAGACAAACGAAAAAGGTGCGTTGGAAGGGCCAGTTGTCCTCGTGGACTTGAGCTTGGAGAGCGGCGGCAATGAGCAGTAGAAAAAGCACACCGTGAGCCATGCCGGCGACGCTGACGGCGGCGGGCTGGTCAGCCAAATATTTCAAAGGCATAGCGATAAAAATGAGCACGACGAAGGACCAGCCTTCGATGAGGCTGATGAGGCGAAGCCGACCAAGGGTTGAGGAAAGTTTCATGAGTTTTAAAACTGAATATCTCGAACCAGTCTCGGTCGATATTTACCTACGGACCAAAAGTAATAATACGCAGCGCAAATTTTTTGCGTATCCCCGAAACAGGTAATAAGGTTCGTCCAGTTCCATGATTTACCCCTTCGCAGAATTAGCCCGCTTTGCCCTAACGATCTTGGTGCCCGTTTTCTTGGTGATCACGATCATGGCGTTGGTGATTATCCGGCAGCGAACGCCCAAGGAAATGCGGTGGTCGCGGAAGAAGGAGAAGGGGCGCCGGGCCTCGGTGCGGGACGTGAAGCCGCTTAACTAGTCCGGGTCGTTGGCCCAGAGGGTCGGGGTGGCGAACTCCAAGCTGTTGCCCGCTGGGTCGCGGAAGTAGATGGAGCGGGCGCCGTTCTCCCACGGTTGTTCGTGTTCGATGTCGATCCCTTGCGCGGTAAGATGGTCTCGCCACTGATCGAGTTCGGCTTGCGAGGCCGCCCAACAAACATGTTCTTCACCACTGCAACCGTGGCAGGGAATGTCATCCGGGTGGCATTGCTGGGTCGCGGTGGGGTTGAACACGAGGACCATACCGTCGCCGCAATGATAGAACAAGTGCCGGTCCTTGGCTCGAGAGTGCAGCCGCAGCCCCAGAACCCCGGCGTAGAATTGATGCGCGGCGTCGAGGTCCTCCGCATAGAGGCAGGTTTCGAGGACGCGCTGCGGGGGCTTCATGATCGATTTGAGACGGAGGTTTTTGCTGGGATTAAAACCAGTGCGCTTGTTGCCACCCGAGGGTGGATTTGAGGCGTTGATTGGAGATGAAGGGCTGGCGTTGGTCGAAGGCGGTGCGCAGATCGGTGACGTTGGGGAGGAAGCGCTGAATAAGGTCTGTCGAGGTGACGAAAGAAGACGTGTTGTCGGCGGCGATGATCAGAGGTTGGCAGCCGAGGCCATCTTTCTCAATGCCCAGACGACAAGCGGAGGCGAGATCGCGTGAATCGATGTAGGACCAGAAGATGCGCAGGCGGTCTTCGGGATGGTCAGCGGCCCGCTCGCGGATAGTGGGATAGTCCTCGGGGCACAGAATGTTGCCGATGCGGAAGGAGAGAATCTGAGTGCCGTCCCGGCGGTGAAACATCCCGGCGGTGGCTTCGTTGACGACTTTGGTGAGTCCGTAGGTGTCGGCGGGAAGCTGGGGGTGAGCCTCGTCGATCGGGAGGTAGTGCGGATCGAAGAGTTTGTCAGCGAAACAGAACCCGTAGGAGGACTCGGAAGAGGCGATGACGGCCTTGGGGATACCGTGGGTGCCGCAGGCTTCGAGAACGTTATAGGTTGAGTTAGCATTAACCCGCCAGACTTCGACGTTGGCGTGACCGTGACCGCGAGGGATGGCCGCCATGTGCACGATGCCCGCGTAGGGGGTGCGGTTGCCGGTCGAGTGGGGGGAAAGGGCGTCAATCGTTTGACCGAGATCGGTGAGATCTGCCGTGAGGTGGTGGCAGTTCAGGTCGGGCGCCGGGGGGCGCGTATCGACGTTGGTGACGTCGTAGCCCTGATCGAGGAAGTGTTTGAGGATCCAGTGGCCGGCTTTGCCGGAGCCGCCGGTGACGAGAACGCGAGGTTTAGACATAGGGTAAGCTTAGAGGTGAACGAGCAAATGCTAGCGAGCGTAGTTTTTGGATTTATCGAGCGAGCGTTCGATGTTGTGCAGAATGCCTTCGACGAAGGTGAGGGTGAGGATTTCGGTGCCGTCGATACGTTGTTGGCCGGTCAGGGGCTCCTGTATAATGTGCATTTCTCCGGAAATCGGATCAACCTAGGGGACGTCTTGCATCTCGATGGCGATGGTCTTGTAGGTGGGCGGAAGCCTCGTTTCATAGGTCCACGTTTCGGATGGGAGGTCGAGGGTGATTCGTTCGGGTTCCCCGAGCCAGGATCGCACCTGTGATGGTCGCATACCGAACTTAAGGGCGCTGACGAGGGCGTCACGGATGGCTTCGACCTGTTCGGGTGACTTTTGGTGCGAGGAGGATGGGTTCGAAGTGGTTTGGCAGGCGCTTATCAGCAGACCGACTCCGATGGCTGTGACACCTGAAAGCAGAACCCGGGAGCGGTGGAGGGGGGACATGGAGAGTAGGTTAGGAGGGAGCGCGGGTTGAGGCTAGTCGGCTTTGGCGAATGATCGGTCCGGTTGCGTTTAACGTGCACTGGTTGAGAGGGCCGCTGGCTGGGGAAAATTTAGGCAACATTTTTTAGTATTCTGGGGTCTTAAAAAAGAGTCTCCTGAAAAAATGTGCATAAAATTGCATTGACGAATTCGAGTTTATGCACACTTATGCAACAAACGGCGACCCACTTAACCCCCCGCTGTGTAACCCAAGAACTGTAATGACCTACTTAAACCGACTTCGCTGCGGGATTTCCCTCGCCAGCTTATGGTTTGTCTCAGGGCTCTCCGCCCAAGAAACCGAAAACGCCGAAACCTCCGATGACGAGGTAATCGAGCTTTCCCCGTTCACCGTAGATACCGAAAAAGATAAAGGCTACCGCGCCACAAATTCTATTTCGGGTTCACGTCTGAATACTGCGATTAAAGACATCCCGATGCCAATCGAGGTGATCACCGAACAATTTCTCAAAGACGTTGGCGCTAAGGATCTCCGTGAGTCGCTCAAGTATAGCGCCGGTATCCTGCTCAAGTCGCAGAATGACTCGGGCCAACAAAATTCGTTCGTTAACGCCGGCGGTGTTCACAGCACTGAAGGCGCTACGGCCGCCAAGACTCAAACCTCGATCAAACTGCGCGGTTTCGTCACTGACTCCGTGCTGCGTGATGGTTTCCGTCGCCAACATTCAACTGACTCCGCCAACATTGGTCGCGTCGAGGTTGTGCGTGGTCCGGCAGCGTTACTCTACGGTATCGGTAACTTCGGTGGCATTGTGAATTACATGCCGAAGGCTCCCTTGGATAAAGATCGCACGGAGGCCATCATCGGCTTTGGTTCGAACGGCTTCTACCGGGGCGCGTTGGATTACAACGAGTCCTTCAACGAAAACGAAAAGCTCGGTTTTCGCCTCAGTTTGGCTGCTCAGCAGACCGGAAACGAAACAGAGTTGTATGATGAAGAGCACTATTTCATCGCGCCGATTCTGCAGTATAAGCCCTTTGATGGCACGACTCTCACATTCGACTTAGAGTATGGTGAAGACGAGCGGTCGGGCATTGGATTCCAAAGCGTGCGGGCTCGGGCTGACGTGCCAGCCGATCAACAAGATCGTTTGGAGCGCGCTGGATTCTTGGAATTCACAGGTAAAGATCGTCGCACCTTCCGTTGGTCCGGTCCCGACACCTCCCTGAGCACCAAGTCCTACAACACGCTCATCAAACTTGAGCAGAGGATCACGGATAATCTCTTCTTCCTCGCTGGTATCAACAAATCGATGGCTCGCTTTGGCGGACTCGATGTGGGTGGTTCCTTGCAAGCCGGTGTCGGTCCCGTTTCGTTGCGTGACTCAATCACGGTGGCGCCTTTGAGCCCGGATGATAATGCGTTTTCGGCCGGAACGGTTGATGATGCTATTTTCCAATACGCTTGGAACAGCTTCTACGAGAAGACGAATCGCGAACAGGTTCGCGCCGAGATCAATTACAACGTGGATACGTTCCGCGACAGCAAGTGGCTCGGTATGACCCACAACTTCCTCATTGGTCGTTCGGAAGAGTATTCCGACCGAAAGGGTTTCACGAATGCGACTGGGACTGGTTTGAACAATTACAAAAGTCCGACTGATTCTTCCTATATTCGCTTTAGGGTCCAAGGTGATGGTTCGCCTGACGAAGGAATGAGCCGTATCGCCAACACGCGCAACGAAGCTTGGAATCAAGGTACCTATGCGGTTTATCAAGGCACTTGGCTCGACGACCGGGTTACGGTAGTCGCCGGTAGGCGCCGTGATCGTAATGACAATCACGTCGTCACCGTAGGTATCGAAAACCCTGCTTCGAGCAGCGACATCAACCGCGACCCTCAAAGCAAAGAGACGAGCCAGCTCGGTATAAGCGTCAAGCTGACCCGCGAGATCTCGCTGTTTGCTTTGGAAGCCGACGGTATCGTGCCTAACTTCGAAGGCCTCCGTGATGGTAATGGCAATCCGATCGATGCGACTCTCGCGAGGAGCAAAGAGGTCGGGGTGAAGATCGATCTCTTCGACGGTAAGCTCTCGGGCACCATCTCAGCCTTCACGATCGAGCGAACCGGCACACCTCACTTCTACTGGTGGTCTCCTGCGCCGGCTAAGAATCAATTCGATGCTTCGAAGGATGTGGTTTACCTCGTGCAAGGGGCGAATCCTGAAGTGGGTCAGGCCGATTGGTCTGTCGCTCAGCAAAATGCCGTGGCCGAGTGGACTGCAGCAAAGAGCTCCGGAGCCGCTTTCCAACAAGACGGTAAATGGTATCTCAACGCGAGCAATGCCGCGGGTGCTGCTTACATGGACAAGGTTTATGCGAACGTATCCGCCGGTCAAGGATGGCCAGGATGGTATTTCGATATCGATGATCCCAACGTGAACATCGCTACGATGGATCGGTCTGCGCCGGATCGGGGAACTTATCAGGCTTGGTCTTCAGGTGATGATGAGTCCAAGGGCTGGGATGCTCAGTTGCTGTTCACGCCGACTGATCGGATTCAGCTCTTCCTCACCTATTCCAATCTCGAACGCGAAGTGCTGAACGTCGGAACATTCGCTCAACATCCCGCTGGCGAAATTGATCGTTGGGCTAACTGGTATTTTCCTGATGGTGCGTGGGGCCTGAGTGGCTTCTCCCTCGAAGACGCCTATGGTGCTCCTTACGACTCTTCGACTTGGTTAGGTGCGGGTTACCTCGATGGTGGTTCAGATGATGACACGCCGGAACATGCGGGTTCGTTCTGGGCCGCCTACACATTCCTCGAAGATGGTCCAGTGGGTGGATTGGTCGTTGGTCTCGGTGGTCAATACGAGTCTGAACGTGCCTTTATCTCGGCTCGCACCGATGGTTCAGGTCAGAAGCAGGTCGATGCCAACGGCAATGCGATCGAGCTCTACACGGACCCTCGTTTCAGCCTCGATGCGATGGTTCAATATAACTTCGACTGGCAAGGTCGTGAATCACGCCTGCAGCTCAACATCAGCAACCTCTTGGACGATACCGACCAATATGGTCTCGGTTTCGCTCCAGGCATTTCCGCCCGGCTCGAGTTCGGGGTGATCTTCTAGTCTTTAGGATATCTTTGCATGTTATTTCGCCCGATCCGGCTTTGCCGGGTCGGGCTTTTTTGTGGACCGATCACGCGCTTTTTGCGCCGTGGTCGGAGGGCTAAGTATGTCACTTATTAAGTGACAAATTGGCTTGAGGGTTGGGGGCGATTGAAGGAGGAGGGGGTGTGTGTGCGGGTAGGCGGGGCGGGGAGGAAAGGAGGGTCTGTCAGTTTTCGTGGAAGGCCAACGAAAGTGAGTTGGCTAGGACTGCGGCTACCGGTTTTGGCGGGGTTTTTTTTCTCCGGTGATTAAGGGTAACTGGTAGGGCCGAGAGGTAGGCACGCCAGCTGAAGCACGGCGCCACGGGAGCTTGGGGGGCATGTCCGTGGGGCTGAGTTTGTCACTTATTACGCGATAAACTGGTTTGGAGGACTGGCTCGGGGATTAGGCCCGGTGTAGGGTGCGAGCGGCGGGGTGGGAGCTTGGTTTGTTCACTTAACAAGTGACAAACTGGTCTTAGGGGCAGTTTCCTACGGTGAACGCGGTGGGTCCGACCAGGGATGGGGTCGTTTGGACTGATGAGCTGGGCGCGGGCGGCGCGGATAAAGCTTCGGGGCTACTCGACGAGGAAGGGGAAATTGGAGGAAGTGCCGTTGCCTTGGCCGTCGCGGATGTAGACGAATACCCGATAAGGGCCGGGCTGGGCCGGGAGGCGGATGGTGGCTTCGGGGCCATCACCTTGGAGAACACAGTCGGGGATTTCGGGAGGGATCGATTCTCGATCACCGCCTTGTTTGATATCGGTGCTTTCGGCTACGACTTGCCAGTCATACTGCAGGGAATCGTGATCGGCGTCGGTGACTTCGACGGTCACTTGGTGAACGGACTGAGGTGCGGCGCTGCGTTCGCGAAAGTCGGCCCGAAGGGCGGAGATGATGGGGCTTTGATTGGGGGGATTTTTCCCTGACCAGGCACGGGCCATGGCATCAACCACGGGAGTCTTTTCGCCGGTGGGAAGAAACATGCCATACCACGTGGCGGTGGTTTCTTGTTTTTGGCCCCAGATGAAGGCAAAGGCGGCCAGGCAAAGACCGCGGCCTTCATTCATGGATCCTTGATAGGATCGGGTGTAGGCGGCGGCTTTGGCGGCTGGAGTTGGTTCGATGGGCGCATTCCAAGCCGTGGTCGGCACTTCCCAGTGGCCCCGGGGACCAAACTCGGCGAGGAGGAAGGGACGGTCCCAACCTTGGGCGGCGAGTTGGGCGTCGACATTTTCAGCGCCAGAGTAGATGTTGATCCCAAGGATATCGAGCGAGGTGTATTGGGGAATCATGGCCCGAATCTTCCCATCGCCGGTGCCGGCCAGGACGGTGCAAACGGGGTGATTCGGGTCTTCCTCTTTGACGATGCGGGCGAGGACTTCGAGCTCACGCCAGATCCGGGGGTCTTGGCCGTTACCCTCCATTTCGTTGCCTAGTCCCCAAATGAGTAGGGCGGGGTGGTCGCGATATTTTCGGACCGCGGCACGGATGCGGTCACGTTGCTTTTGCAGCATGGCTTCGTCGTCATAGTCGTGGCCGTGGCGGGGATGGTTGACCCAGAGGCCGACGAGCGCGGTGAGCCCAAGGTCGTCGCATTCATCAAGGAGATATTGACCGGATGCGGTAGGACCGAGTTGATCTATCCCCCAGGTGCGGATCGTGGTGCCACCGAGGTCGCGCAGGAGTTTTAGATTGGTGGATCCACCCGCGCCCCGAATGGCGTAGGGCTCGCCGTTGCGGAGTAGTTGCCAGCTACCGGAAGGGGATTGATCTAGGGTGACGATAGACGGGGCGGCCGATAAAATGGTGGGTAAGCTCATGAGACCGACAGCACAGGAAGCAACGATGCGATTCATAGAAAAACTTTGTCTTATTTTGAGGGTCGGAGTAAAGGGGATATGGTGCATAGAATTGCATAAAAAATTGCATTACGCTTTCGTTTCAAATTCTCTGGGGGAGATTGACCGTCGAGATTTGCGCAGCTTCAAGTTCTGGCGGTTTAATTTTACGGCGATTTCGTCGGCTTAGTTACTTCCTGTTTTTACTCATTTTATGGCCAAAATTAACCAGCAGTATATCGCTGAACAGTTGAATATATCGCGCGCGACCGTGTCGCGTTGTTTTACCAACCATCCGGGGATTAACCCGGCGACCCGGGCCAAGGTTTTTGCACTCGCTTCAAGGATGGGTTATTCGCACGCGGAGAAGCGGGAGACGGCGGCGCATCAGAAGAAGAAAAATGGACTGAATTTTGGCGTTTTAATTTGCGTGGATTTGCCGAACTTCGAGCGCACGGGTTATGGGAATCCCGGGCAGGAGTTACTCAATGGTTTGTCGGAATTGGCGCGGGTGCAGAAGGTGCGATTGGATCTGCATTTTGTGCGCCCCGAGGATTTGCATTTAGACAGTCCGTCTTACGCGAAGATCACGGCAGCGAGTCGACGGCTTTGGGATGGCGTCGTGTTGATCTACCCGTTTCCCCAGACGATTGTAGATGAGCTGCGCAAGAAACACCCGGTGGTTTCTTTGGTGGAGCAGTATGGGCAAAGTCCGTTGGATTGTGTCGACGTGGATCATCATCGAGGGATCGAGCGACTGGTGGATCACTTGCAGGAAAAGAAGCACCGGCACGTTGGTTTCTTCACGTGGCGATACCCGGTGGAGGCAGGATGGGCGATGCGACGTTACGGTGCCTACGTGGAAATGATGACGGCCCGAGGACTCGAGATATTACCGGAGCACGCGATTAACGTCGATCCGCGTAAACAACTTTCTTTAGCCGAATCCCATGCCGAAGTGATTCGACTGACAAAGGCGGGAGTGACGGCATGGGTGTGTGCGGCGGACCACCAAGCGTTTGAATTAATGGAGGCGATTGATGCGGCGGGGCTCAGTGTGCCCGGGGATGTTTCGATCACGGGATTTGACGGCCTCAAGTCGCCCAAGGGTCGGCCACGATTAACGTCGGTCGGCGTTCCGTTTCACCAAATTGGAGTGATCGGGGGCAAGCGATTGCTCGACCTGATTCAGAAGCGTTTTGATTCGCAGCAACATATTTTGTTGAACTGCGAACTGATTCATGGGCGCACGGTGAGTGAGCCGAGGGTGAAAAAACGAGTTGCGGCGAAGCGTCGCCGAGGCTGAGAGGCAGGGGAGTCGGGCATAAAGCCCGACCCACATCCGATCCACATTACGGAGTTAAATCTGCGGCGCGATGGGGTTGAAATTCACCCCGAGCTCAACCACGAGGTGGTGAATGCGGGAGGTGCGTTGGAGCACGTCGGAACTGCTCACGGGATCGAGTAAGGTGCCGGAGCGAGTCGGCGGCGCGGAGGTGGCCGAACTCGCGTGATGGATCCGGTGTTGGGCCGGCCCCGCGGTGCGCTGGTAAATGACCGGCACACCGGCGACGGTGAAGGCGAGAGAATCGGCGGGCAGGCGCAGAGATTGCGCGGAACCGTCGATCCCGACGTAGTCGAAATCGGTGGGGGCGGAATGAAATTCAGCTGCCCGCAAGAAGGTGGGCTGGAACGCGATTTGGCCGTTCGTGAATTGCACGCCGAGTTCGCCGAGCCGAGTGAGAATTTCTTCCTTAACCTGGCCGGTCATCCCGGGTTGTTGGGCACCCGCGTGACCAGGGGTGTGAGAGTAGGGATCAGTGGGGAAGGCCCCGAAGGTCGCCGGGGAGTGATTGAATCCAAGGCCGGCGCGCACGTCGTAGTAGCCGTTGATAAGAGCAGGCACGGCGGGGGATTGCTGAGCTTGCGCGGCGAGCAGGTTTTCTTGCACGGCGAGGAGAAGCTTAGCGACCATGTGCCAGTATACGCAGCCCAGGCCCTCGAATCCGAACATACCCCCACTGCGACCGGTGAAGGCGCGATGGTGGAAGACTTGTTCGTAGACGGCGCGCACTTGGTCGGCGTCAGTCGTGGCTCGGGCGCTCCATGCGGGGTCGGCCGCGAGTTCTTGCAACACCTGATCGAGAGCTGCGCCATCCGCGAGGTCGGCATGGAAGCGGGCGTGACCGGCTTCGTCACGACGGACGAGGCGGTGATCGTTTTCGGCCACCATGGCCTCGAAAAGGGAACAGTGAGACCACGCGGTATCGGGAATAATGTTACGTGATAAGAAGCCGGGAAGCTGACGATCCGGGTAGAGTAAATACGTGTGGAGGTCGGGACGGAAGAGCTCGCTGTCCCGCATGGCGGCGAGCACGTGCACGGTCTCGGCGGGAGAGAGAATACCGGAGCTGAGGGCCGCCACTTGGCCTTCGAGCATTAAGGGCAAGCGTCGGAGTTCGAGGGTGGCGGGACTCTCATTAAAATTGAGTTGATTGTAGGCGTGGAAGAGCCCGTCGTCGCGGCGGTTGGCCTTGATGCTGTGGTCGACGAAGGCAAGGGCATGGGCGAACAGGCGGCGAAGGTCCGGGGGGGCGACGGGAGTTATTTCGCCGAGGCCATGAGCGTAAATTTGGGCCCGGTAGTCGGCCCCGACAGTGGAGAGGTCATCGACGAGCGCACGGCGCGAAGTATCGCTGATTTCCGGCTGGGCAATGATCTCGCAATGCCGCGTTAAACTCTGCGCCACGGATTGGGCCAGGGTGGCCACGGCGGCCGAAACCGGCACAGGCTCATCGCCGAGCATGGGCCAGACGGAGGATTGGACAAAAGCGAGGAAGCGGCGGAGGTAGTTAAGCGTCACGACCGACACCCCGTAGCCCACGAGGGCGTTGTTGGCGTCGTTCCACTCGGGGCGCTGGGTGTTCATCCAGATGCCGCCGCCGGGAATTAAATTGGTGATTCGCACTAAAGCGAGTACGAGGAGTTTCTCGGTGAGGTTCGCGTGATGAACCGCACCGGCGGGCGTCGGCATGAGACGACCATCGGCGCCGACCGTTTCGACCCGTTGGGTGATGGTCTGGTTGTATGCGGTGTCGAACTCGATGGTGTGGCGTGGGTCGCGGCGCATCGCGTCGTATCCTGAGATGCGATACGGAACGTCGGCGTAGCTGAAGCTCGGGGGGCGCAGGCTGGCGGCGAGGTGACTGGGATGGAGCCGAGCGGACCACTCGAGGAGTTTTAGCAAGTAGACGACCTGATGATCGCCCCAATAGCCGATCGAGGCCCAAGGGTCATCGGGTTCGGGTTCTTCCCATTCGATGCCGGCTTGGGTGATGCGGTAGGGGTTGTAGCCGTCGGCCGTGGAGGCGTTGAGAAACTTAGCGATGGAGGCATCGAGAAATTCGGGATAGCTGAGGCAGAGGGCTTCCCAGTTTTGAAAGATATCGCGCCAGTTGCCTTCGTAGGCGAGGCGGCGGTTACCGTGGCTGTCGCGGAGGCGGATGCTGAATTTATTCCAGGGGCGACTGGGGTCACCGTGTCGACGGCTGAAGCTGAGGGGCAAGTAGGACGAGGCGATGCGCGTGAGGTCGGGGTCAGCGAGAGGAGCGACCAGAGTGAGTAATTCCGCGCGGGTGAGTTCAGCGGGAAGTTGGGAGAGAAATTTGGCGTGTTGGGTGGCGGCGGCTTGATTATGGATTTCGACATGAGAGGTGAAATCGGCCAGCGGCAGACGATGATCGGCCATGAAAGTGCCACCGCGCATGACGTTGAAAAGCACGTTGGCAAAGTGGTGGGCAGTGGTTGCCTCGTCGGCGGTCGATTGGCACCCATCGGCCGCCGCGACCAGTTGTCGGAGTTGGGCGGTGGAGGCGGCTTGGGCTTGGCGCAGAATCTCGATGGCCCGAGGGTCTTGAGACTGTCGGCACCGGGCGACGGCGTCGGATTGGCCGAGATTGGTATCGGTGACGAGGCTCCATTCGATCGTCTGTTCGGGGTCGAGAGTGAGGGTGGCGCCAAGGAAGTAGGCACCGCGGCGCCCGCGGGTTTGGGGCTCGGGGGTAAGGTCGTGGCCCGCGCGGAAAGCGTCGATCTGACGGTCCGAAAGCGCGATGGTGGCGTCGGGGAGTCCGGCGGACCAGACGATGCTGGCGCGCATGGCTTCGAGGGGTTGTGGGAGGTCGACGATTTGCGACTGGAGCGCGTAAATGGCGCAGGTCGAATTGGGCGACAGCGCGCTGGTTTTGTAGGCGTCGACGAGATTGCTGCTGAGGCTTTGGAGCCGCTGGGAAATAGCGGCGGGCAGGATGTTGCGGAGGCCGTCGAGCACGCGGATTTTCACGGGGTTACCGGTGAGGCGACGCAGACTGCATTGGCGAATGAAACCATGCGTATCGGCCGTCGACCAACTGGAGGTGAAGGCGAGTCCCAGGTCGGGGCGGATCTCTTCGAACCAGAGGCGGTCGCCCTCGATACTTTTGTAAAGGTGGCGGGTCAGGTTGGGCAGGTGGTTGGTATTGGGGCCGAAGGGCTCCCACATGACTTCGCCGGCGGGGGTGGCGACCCCCAGTAGCGTGACCGGACCGACTTGGCCGACGCTATCGTAGATGCGATCGACGGTCTGGTAGGGGAAGAGCGCGCACTCGGCATCGCGGCGGCCGGCACTCAGAGCACCGTTGCTGGCGATGAACATCCAGAGATCGGTTGCACTGACCAAATTGATCAGAAAGGGCGGCAACTGGTGCACATTGCTGATGCGGTAGCAACGGGTGCCGAAGGCGGTGCAGAATTCGCCCTGCGGTTGGGGGGAAGGAGAAGTGACGGAAGAGGGGGACGCGGTTGGAAGCGTGGTGGTACTCATGAGATAGAAACTGAGAGTTGAGGAATTGAAGGAGATCCGCCGGGGGCGGATCAGTCCGCAGCCGCCTTGAGATCTTGCTCCATTTGCTTCACATCGTCGTCGCTCAATGGATAAAACCAGATGGCGATGACGCTACCGACGGCGAAGACAGCCGGGATGAGAGAGAACATGAGACGGATGCCGAAGAGACTTTCGGCGGATTGCTCGGTGCCGGCGGCGTAGCCGAAGCCGGAGAGCATCCAGCCGGCGAGAGCGCCGCCGATGGCGAGACCGAGTTTCTGCGCAAATTGGATGCCCGAAAATACGAGCGCAGTGGAGCGGTGGCCGAACTTCCATTGGCCGTAGTCGGCGACATCGGCGAACATGGCCCAGACCAAAGGAATAGTGGGCCCGGCGACGAAGGCTCCCAGCACGTTCATGATGAACATGAGGATGAGGGCATCGGACGGGATGAAGAAAAACAGCGCCATGATCACGGCGTTGGTGGCTGACAGCCAGATCATCAATTGTCGTTTGCCGCCAAACCGGCTAAAGAAAGTGGTGGCCGCGATTCCGAGCATGAGTGCGATGGTGCCACTGGTCAAAAACACGGTGCTCAGATCGAAAATCCCAATCCAAGGTGACCCATCGTCACCGACGTAATATTTGAAGAAATGTAAGGTGACCGCACCGCGCACCGCGACATTGGTGAGGGTGAAAATACCGGCGATGAACATGACGACCCACGGGCCGTTGCGGAGGAGAAGTTTCAGTTCCTTGACGAGATCTGATTTCTGGCCCTTAGGCGGTTGCACGCGCTCACGAGTGAATGCGAATGTGACCCAGAAAAGCAGCACGGAGACCACCGCGAAGATAGCCATGGTGGCTTTGTAACCCAGGGCATCGTCGCCTTCGCCGAAGTGAGCGATGAGGGGGCGGGCGGCGGCGACGATCAAGAACTGCCCGCCAAATGCGCAGACAAACCGGTAGCTGGAAACAGAAGTGCGGTCAGCGGAATTGGGCGTGATGACCCCGAGCAGCGCCGAGTAGGGAATGTTGATCGCCGTGTAGATGAGCATCATCGCGACGTAGGTGATGTAGGCGTAGGTGAGTTGGTCTGCGGGGGCTTTGTCGGGAACCGCGAAAAGGAGATAACCCATGATGCCAAAAGGGATGGCGAGGCCGGCGAGGTAGGGCCGGTATTTACCCCAGCGGGTCTTGGTGCGGTCGGCGATCGTGCCCATCAAGGGATCGGTCACGGTGTCGAATAATCGAGCGACAAGGAACAGCGTGCCAACGGCTCCGGCCGCGAGGCCGATTACGTCGGTGTAGTAGAAGAACAAGAAGACGTTGACGGTGTAGAAAACGAAATTGGAGGCGGTATCGCCGAGGCCGTATGCCACTTTTTCACGGATGGAGAGGCGGTCGGTTGAGGGGGTAGAATTAGTCATGAGGGGTTAGGGGCGGGCAAGACGGATGACAGGATAAACGGACCTAGGCAATAAAATTGCATAGAATTACATAAAATGTAAGCAGGCTGAAGTTCAGGACAACTCGTCGAAGACGCAGTCAGGAATGGACGAGCGAGCAAAAAATTGCTGAGGTGGCCCCATGATACCCCAACGCTGTAGGACCTTTGCTCTGATGTGGTTTATTTCTGCCGCGGTCGTTTTGCCGAGCGGAGCGGCTAATGCGACGGAGGGGATGGCCAAGCGAGGCAACGCAAAGTTCTTCCGCTCGCATGCAGAGTTTTTGGAGCGAGGCGCGAAGGGCCCGGTGGGGGTATTGTTTTTGGGCGATTCAATCACGGCGGGGTGGAAAAGTGTGCCGAAGCTTTGGGAGGCGGGCTACAGCAAATATCAGCCGGCTAATTTTGGCATCGGGGGTGATCGCACGGAGCACGTGATTTGGCGGATCGAGCAAGGGGAGTTGGATAAGATCTCGCCCAAAGTGGTGGTGGTGATGATCGGCACGAACAACACGGGTGACAACGCTGCGGTCGAAATCGCGGCGGGAAACCGAAAAATCGTGGCATTGATCCAAGAGGCCTTGCCGGAGACAAAGATTCTGCTGTTGGGGGTTTTTCCCAGAGGTCCCCGCACGAATGGGAACGGACAAGCAGACCCCTGGGAGCAGAAGATGGCCAAGATCAACGCGATTAATACCGATTTGGCGCAGCTCGATGATGGGGACCGCGTGCGATTTCTCGATATCGGGGACAGCTTTCGCGGGGCGGATGGCGCGCTGCCCAAGGACATTATGCCCGACCAGCTGCACCTGAATGCGGCGGGCTACCAGATCTGGATCGATGCGATGGCCCCGTTATTGACCGATATGATGGAGTGAGATCGGCGGGAGGGGGCGATAAGGTGAGGCGGTTTTCAGGGATGTTGAGATTGAGGTGGAGTCTGGAGCGACCTGGTGTCAGCATAAGCTAAATTATGGAAGAAGATACACCCACACTTTTGGTTTTGGCGGCAGGCATGGGCACGCGTTATGGCGGACTCAAGCAACTCGATCCGGTCGGACCGTCGGGTGAGACGATTCTCGACTACGCGGTGTATGACGCGATTCAGGCGGGGTTTGGCAAAGTGGTTTTCGTGATTCGGAA